>BNJS01001064.1_pt1 | contig 366468 bp, 574 predicted proteins | sample 8540461 | NCBI WGS metagenome assembly BNJS01 (sample SAMD00202454, study PRJDB9452) | human saliva metagenome | isolation source: human saliva | place: Japan
GGAAGGTCTTGAAAATGCAAAATAATGAGACATGGTTATGCTGTTGAGTATGATTATGCACCTGCAAGCCAACTATATCCAAGTTTAGAAAATAAAAATCTCAGGACTATTTTTGCAGGACAAATAAATGGAACATCTGGTTATGAAGAAGCCAGTGCCTGGCGCCTTATGGCAGGGGTCAATGCTGCAGGCCGCAGGTAAAGAGCCCATTATTGTTGATAGGAGGAAGCCTATATTGAGCACAGATGATTTAATCTACAAGAAAACTCCTGAACCTTATAGAGTCTTACCGTCAAGATAGAGTATAGAATTACTTTGAGATATGATAATGCTTTTATGAGATTATTTGATAAAATAAAAGAAATTGGAATTATTAAAAGATAAAATTGATGAAAAATCTATTAATGATGTATACAGAGAGATTAATAATTTGAAAAAATATCTGTTAGTAATATGCAAATAACTTTCTAAAAAAACAAATATCACTGACAGATTTGCAAAAGGAGTAAAAGCTACTGAAATATTAAAAATTAAAGATGTATCTTATGATGATTTAAAAGAATTTTAACCTAAATGATTACGAAGATTTTGTAAAAAATCAAATTGAAACTATGATTAAATATGAAATTTCTTGATGAAAGAGAAAATACAAATAGAAAAATTTAAAAATTGGAAAATATGCTTATACCTAAAAATATAAATTATGATGAGATAAAGGAATTTCAATATTGCAAAAGGGATTAAATGAAGGGAGACCTTTATCTATAGGAGAAACTGTATCAGTGAGTTACTTCTGAATGATATCACTATTATTGCTAATATAATAAATAAAAAATCCACAAATTTTTGTGGATTTTAATTTATAATTATAATTTGTATATAAATAAAATATAGCTAAATAATAAAGTAAAAATATTTTGTTATATTCTTCAAATATAACCAGAAATATTCCACTTTATTGTTGATAAAGTTGTATAGTTTGTTGCAATTGAGTTAAGCTCCTTTAATTCATCTTTTATTTAACTCAATTTTTTTCATTTTGATAAGTTTTGATAAATATGCACCAGCAAAAGCATTCCAGCTCCTGGTTGTGTCAATAAGATCAACTTTAGAATTTCTGTTGTAACTTTATTTTATTATTAAAATTTCTCACCCATCTCCACCTTTTGTGAAAAGAATATGTTTGATATGAGAAAACTACTTTAACAGCTTCTTCAATAATTCCTTTTCCTGTTGCTAAATTTAATTCATTATCTGAAATTTCAAGATATCTACATACTGTAAAAATCTCTGAGTGTTCTCATAACATTCTTGCTTATTTTCCCAAAGATTAAATCTCGTTTATATCAAAACTAATTAAAATTCCTTTTTCTTAGTTTTTCAATTAAAAGTTCAGGAGAATTTTGATGTACCCTTGAATTGCAATATTTCAAATGTATAAATATCAATTTCATCTAAATCAACTTTTTCAATATCTTCTTCTGAAAATGTTCAGAGCAGAAGAATTTTGAAATAAAAAACTAAAAAGATCTATCTCCATCTTTCACTTGATACAAAGGCAAGTGGAGTAAAAGCTTCTGCTTTTTTTTGAGTGACATATTTAGTATCAACTTTTCTTTTTCAAGAGTTTTTTCAAAACTCTCCGAAACCATCTTTCCCAAGACTTGTAAGCAAATAACTTTTATGATCAATTTAGAGGGCAATTGCTGCTGCTACATTGGCAACATAACTCCAGCTTCTTTTTAATGACGAACTCTTTAATAATAGTTCCAAAACCTTCACCTATAAAATCTATACATTTCTATACATAAAATAGCCATTATAAACTAATCTTTCAACTTGTATACTATAATTTTCTAATTAATTTTACATCGTGTTTGTTTGTATAAAATTTAAGAAATGTAATTTCCCATCATTTATAAATATTTCCATAGAAGATGAATCAAAAAACTATTTCTATATTTTGATTGTAAGATTAAATTTTCGCCCTCCATAATCCTGAATTTTAAATCTATTTCTAAATTTAAATTAGAATATTTTATTGAAAACATCATTCATCGTAAAATTTCTGCAACTGTCTGTCATCTTTTGAAATGCCAAGAAGCTAAAATTGAAATTATTTTTCTGTAATTTCAGTATCAAATAGTTTTTTATAGATTTGTGGAATACTTTGTTTAAGAAGTCCATTTGATAATTTAAAACTCTTGGTATAGACAAACAATTTTGATATCCAAATTCAAGTGTTGGTTAGTGTATAAACCATCAGGAACATACATCCAAGCTTATCATCACACGATTTCCATCTTCATCTGTAAAGTTTGTGGAGCATAAAAGCTATGTCCATAATTCAATTTAAAATTAGATATTTCTTTTAAATTTTCTATTTCTTCATCAATAACAGAGTATCCAACTTGATAAGTATTATTATAGTTCATATACATATGAGCTTATACCTGAGGAGAAAAATATAAAATTTCTTTTTCATCCACTTGAAATAATCTTGGACACTCCCACATATATTCTATATTTTTGTTTGTATATACAGTTTTATAAAATTTGTAAAATTTTTATAAATCATTACAACCAAAATCTTTTGCTATCTCTTCCACCTAAACTAAATATTCATCTCCATTTTTTTCTATAAATTTTAGGATCTCTCACATGATTTGACATATTTGGATAATCATTTTCAAAACTAATTTTTTTTGGAAAATTGATTCCATCAGTACTAAAATTTTTATTAATATGTTCATGCCTTATGTACATAATCAAAATACCTTTTATGTTTTATATTTCCTGTGTAATAAAATATCATTTCATTTTTTAGAGTTGATAGCACTTCCAGAATAGACTCTTAGATTTATCTAAACCATTGTCATTTGTCAAAACTACACCATTATCTTTATAAGTAATTAAATCTTTACTTGAACATCCATACCAGTTTCATAGCCCTTTGGGATCTTCTGAATACTGATGATATACATGTTCCTTTGAAATATGGCCATTAGGGTTCATTAAGCCAACCTTTTAGGCTCTATGTAAATTTATTTCAAATATTATTTTTCACTTTCAACATCCTTTTGTTTTATAGAAATATGCAGTTACTATGAATGAAATTACGATTGACAATAAAAAGTCCAATTCCAAATACAAAACCATTTTTGATAAGGAATTGATAAAAATCCTGGTATTCCTGCTGCTCCTAAAGCTATAGCTAAAATATGATTCAATCCAAGCCAAGCACTTGATACAGTACCTCCTATTAATGCAGCATAGAATGGATATTTTAATCTAATTTCATTCTCTAAACATTGCAGGTTCTGTAATTCAAGTAAAGTGAAATTTGATGCTGATGCAAGAGATTTAATTTTCCATTTTAGAGAAAAACCATAACTGCAAGAACAGCTCCACCTTGAGCTGCATTTTGACATTGAAGCTTATAGGAAGATAAAGATCCACCAGTGTTAGCCATATCAGCAAAGCAGAAGTTTCAACAGCTATAAATGAACAGCATTCCCAGTTACAATAGTGCATAAACTCCACCAAAAATTCCAGCTCCAATAAACTTAAAGTGTTATATAACCATGATAAACCATACAAATAGCTCCTACTTCTAGAATTAAATAGTTAATGGCAAATGTTAAGAATGCAGTGATAAAAATTGAAAGTAATGGAGTAGTTAAGTTATCTAAATAAATTGGGGTAACTTTTCTCTCAATTTCTTTTCGATAAATGTTAAAACAAAACTCATTACAACAATTGGAAGAACAGTCTTTGATACCCAATTTCAAATACTCTATACTAAACATTCCAACAGGAATATCCATTCAGGATTATTAGAAGCCACATAAGCATTTATAATATCTGGGTGAACTATAATCATTCTTAAAAGCTGCACCTAGATATGGATTTCACCAAATCTTTTTGTTGCAGAGAATTAAACAGGTAAGAAAACAATGGTATCGGCAAAAATATTAATCATATTTGCAAGACTATCTATACCAGGAAAAGCTTCCGCTAATGATTGACCTTCAAAAAATATATCTTGGTAGTTAAAATATTATTTATTCCCATTAACAAAACCACCACAGCAACGATTGCAGGTATGGATTGGAACAAAATATCACTTAACATTTTTACAAATCTTGAGCTAAATTTCCTTTTGGTTTATTATCTTCTGATGTTTGGAGTTGAAGCAGCTGGAACCTGGAAAATTCTGGCATTGTGGGGCATTGAAAACTTGTTGAACAAGTCCACTACCAAAAATTAATTGTACTGACCGTTTGTAAAAAATACTCCTTTAACTCCCATCAATACTAATTTGTCACGATCATATCTTTTTCATCCTGTTCCATTCTAATCTTTGTACAGTGATTAATATTCTTAATATTTTCAATCCACCACTATTTGCACAACTTTTTACAACTTTAAATCCATAAAGCCCTCCTAAAATATATTAAAATTGTTTGGTTTATTTTCATATTATGACTAAAATTTGAAAAGATAGCCAATAAAAAATATTATTTATTTTTACTAATATAAGGTCTTTTTTTGTGTTTTTATAACTTATCTTTCCAAATAATATTAAAAAATTTATAAAATTGATTATTCTCCTAAAAGTTTTAAAAATCTTTCAATAAATCTAAATTTCTAAACAATTTCTGTTAGTATGGGCTTGAAATTCCTCCTATACTTCAATTCCAGCATATTTTACAGTACAACTTTCTTCCAAGGATTTCGTCTTCGTTTTTCCAATTTAGACATTAAATCAGCATAGACTTTATCTGCTTTTTATATCAGGAAACGCACTTGCAAAAGATTTTATATCTAGTAAGGCACTTCCAGCTCTTTTATATGCTGAAGAAAAATCTTCTGAGACTTTTTAAATAAATAAGTTTTTCATGTTCTCCATAACCTTTAGTAATGTCTATCAATTGATTAATCAATTGCACTTTTTGTATTCCAGAACCAATTTTTGAATAATTCGAGTTTAGCTTTTTTGAGCTAAGGCTTGTGCATTATTATACGGTTTTATAAAAACAAAAAAACGGTATAATAATTACTATAATAATAAACCAAAACATAAATAAACACTCCCTTTCTATTATAAATTATTATTTTATAAAATAGGGAGCTTCAAATACATTATTACTTATTTGTAATATTTTTCTCAGCTCCTGTTATTTATTTCTATTTCTTATTATTCTTCAGAAGAAGATTCAGAATATTTTTCAATCAATTCTCTTTCTGATCTTTTTCTTCCTCAATTTTCTATCTTTTTTAATAGATAATTTAATCTTTTTGAGTTTCTTTGTTAATTTCAACTATTTGAGCTTTAACAATATCTCCTTCATTAAATTTATCTCTAATATTTTTATGAAAATCTTTAGAAGCATATTGAGTAGGTATAAATCCATCAATTCCTTTTTGTTAATTCTATAAATAATCCAAAGTCTGCAACAGTTTTTATCTTTCTTTCAACTGTTAGTCCAACTTTAAATTCTTCCATAGCATTTTCCCAAGGACTTTTTCTTAGTACTTTTCAAACTTCCTTTTATTTTTCTTTTCTTTTTAAATCAAGTTCTGTAACTTTCAATTCAACTTCATTACCAATTTCAAATCTAGGGAGTTTTCTTCTCCAACCCAGCTATAATCTGAGCTATGAACGAAAACATCTATTCCATCAGCAACTTGAACAAAAAAATTCCGAAAGGTTTAATTTCTACTACTTTACCTTTTTAATGTTGTTCCTACTGCAAAATCAGTTTCTGCTGTTTCCCAAGGATTAGCAACTAGTTGTTTTATTCCTAATTTCAATTTTCTATCTTCAGGATTTAACTCAACTATTCTAACTTTAACTTTTTCTCCTTCTTTTACATAGTCAGCAACATTAACTTTCTTTTTTAGTCCAGCTGAAATCAGAAATATGTACAAGTCCTTCTATTCCTGCTTTAATTTCAACAAAAAGCTCCATAAGCTAAAACTCTTGTAACAGTTCCTTCAACTTCATCTCCGGTTTTTAAATTCATTAGCAACAGTAGACCAAGGATCTGCTTCCAATTTTTAATCGATAATTTTACATTTTTCTTAGCTTCATCTAACGATGCAACAACAGCTTTAATTTTTGTCTCCAACTTTATATACATCAGACAATTTTTCTAATCTCTTCCATGATACTTCAGAAATGTGGATAAATCCTTTTTAATCCATCTATATCCACTGCTAATCCAAATTCTAAAAACATCAGTTACTGTACAATCAACAACTTGATTTACTGCTAAAGTAGAGAACACTTTTTCTTGAGCAGCTAATTTTATATCTCTAACTGAGTAAGTAATTTTTATTTCTTTTGTCTTTAGAATCTACTTTTTATATCTTTTACAATAACAGATACTTTTTTACCTACTACATTTTTCTTCACTATCAGAAATTTCAGATAGTGAGTTTGGTAAAATCCCGGATAGAACAATGCTTGTACTAAATATCCTCCCTTGATTTTCTTGGTAATTTCTCCTTCTAAAACAGTTTTATTTTTCAAAAGAGTCTTCAATTTTTGACCAGTTCTTTTTCAACTTCAATTTTTTCTTCTTGAAGCTAAAGTATATTCTTGATCGTCATCAGATTCTAATAAACCAGTTATTAAAACTTCAACAGTATCCCCTACATTATATCCTTTTAACTCTTCCGTTCTTACTCTTACTGCAGTTCTTTCCCCAAAAACGTCAAGATATGAGTAGTTTTGATCCATAGATTCAATTCTTCCCTCCTCTCTTTTCTTGGTTTTGGTTGGTATTCGTCCAACCATGCTAAAAATTCATCGTGGTTTTTCATTCACATTAGGCATTTTATATCCCCCTTATTTTTATTTTCTATATTCTTTATTGTTTCTTCTGGTGTTGATGCTCCGGCAGTTATTCCTATAATTTCTTTTGCCGTTTATTATATTTAGATCTAATTGGCTTTCATCTTCAATTAGATAACTATTGTCATTTAGTTTTTGGAAATTTCAAAAAGTGTATTCGAACTTTTATCACCAACTATTATCATCACTTCGACCTGAGTGCTAAATCTTCAACAGATTTTTGTCTTACAGATGTTGCTCCACATATCTTGTCAAAGATAATAACATTCTTAAAGTTTTTCTTTAAAATATTTCTTTACTTCTTCAAACTTTTTTATTTAATGTTGTTTGAGTGGACAATAAATAAGTCTTATTTATATCAATTTTTATGTTTTCTATTTCTTCAAAGCTCTCAAAGATTTGGATATCATCAACAAATGAAATAACTCCTTTTACTTCAGGATGATTTCTATCACCCATAAATAAAACTCCATACCCTTTTTCATTAGCAAGCTCTATTTCTTCCCTTATTTTATTGACGAAAACTACAAGTTGCATCATAAATTTTTTTACTTTTTCTATCTTTTCAACTTCGATGAATATCTTTAGAAGTCCCATGAGGCACGTATTACTACAATGTCATTTTCTTCTAAGCTATCCATGTCAGCTAATAATTCTTCTTCTGTCACTATCTTAAAACCTTTTCTTTGCATATCTTCTACTACTTGTTTATTATGAACAAGCATACCTAAGATATATTTTCTACCTTTTTTTCTTCAATTAAAGAGTTGCAAACATTAATAGCTTCTAAAACACCAAAACAAAATCCCATGTGCTTTGCTCTAATTATTTGCATTCATTTACTCCTCATTAAATTTTTTTAACTTCTATTAAGTCTACTAATTCTTCAAGCATTGCATCTTCATCTGGTCCGTCAGCTATAAGTTCAAGTTCTCTTCCCTCTTCGGCTGCCAAAAGCATAAGTCCCATAATGCTTTTTCCCATTAATAGTTTTCATCCTCAGATTTAACCATAATATCAGAATCATATTTTTGTAACTAATTTTACAAACAAAGATGAAGGTCTTGCATCTAAACCTTTTTATTTTTTTATATGTACCTTTACTGATTTCATTAAATCACCTATCTATTTAAAAATAAATTCATTTTATATTATATCAAAATTTCATACTAATTTATAGTATTTTTTTACACAAATAATAAAAAAATTTTTATGCCATTTTATCTAAAAAATTTTTAGCATTTCCCTAATTTCATCAAATTGTTTTTCAAATTTTTCATCATCTGTTGCTAGAGTCCCTAACGAATCAAGAGCTAAGTTCATATATTTTTCAGCTTTCTTTTTATCTCCTAAGGCAGCATAACAATATGCCAATGCTTCATCTTCTAAATCTGTTACATCTCCCTCTTCTACAGAAATTTTTTCTTGACTTTAGCAAACTTTTTATCGCTTTTTCATATTTACCTAATTTTTCTTTCAGATAAACCTATATAAGCTAATACCCAACTATCTTTTTCAAGTTTGTACGACTTTTTACACATTTCTAATGCCTCTTCATATCTTCCTAAATCATAAGCTGTTATTCGAGTTCTTTATATATATAAGCATCGTTTCTTCCAAGTTCAACGGCTTTTTTTATATCTTCTATTAGCTTCCTCAATATTTTTAATATGTTCTTCAGAATCTTTTTGTAGGGAATTCTCAGCAAATCACCAGCTATTTCAACATTTATCCAACTATCATCTCTTCCTAATTTTTTTCTGCTTCATATAAATTTTTTAATGCTTCTTCAAAATTAGGGTTCGTCCAAACGACCATATTGAAAAAGCTAATTCAGAGTGTATAAATATTCTATCTTCAATTTGATTTTTCATGATTTAGATCGACCATTGTCAAAGCTTTTTAATCTTTCTATTCCCTCTTCTACTCTTCCTAAACTTCCCTAGACATTGTCCGATATTTGCAATAAATGTAGCACCATCTCTTCCCTAATTCTTCAGCCTTTAAAAAGAATTGAAGAGCAGCCTCATTTTCCTCCAGTTTACTATATAACCAACCAATTTCAGTTAATAACCAAATATTATCTTTGTCTTTTTCATAGATTGGAAGATAAATATCAAGTGCTTTTTGAAATTCTCCTTTATCTTCATAAGCCAAAGCTATTTCAATATTTAACCACTCGTCATTTCTTCCTAAATCCTTAACTTTAAAAAGGCTTCTAATGCTTTGTTGTATTCTCCAAGTTGGCGATGAGCCCATCCCATTTTACTATAAATAAAAAAATCTCATCTTTTCATTATCTAAAGCTAAGGCTTTTTAAACTTTATTATTCCAGCTTTATATCTTCCTTCTTTTTAAATCAATCGTAGCATATTCTGTTGTTATCAAGCATCATCTCTACCTAATTTTTAGCTTTATTTAGGTATTTTTGCTTTTTGAAGTCTCGTCTAAGAGATCATATATCCAGCCTATTTCAGATAAAACATAAATATCTTCTTCTCCTCTTTCAACAATTTCTAAATAGTATTTCAAAGCATCTTCATATTTTCCTTGTTGCTCTAAGTTGTTGGCTATAAGAGAAATAAGAGTACTCGTTTTTCACCGTTTTTCATATACATATTTTAATATTTTTTCAGCTTCTTCAATTTTTCCTGTATCATTATAAAATTCAGCCAAAGAAATTCTATATTGGTTTTTACTCTATATTATCTATATATTTTTCTCCCTTTTCAAGATAAGTAAAAAGCTTTTTCACTATCTCCATTATCAATAGAATTTCTAGCTAAATTCAAATATGACAATGGAAGAAAACATTTTATATCATCTTTGAACTCTTCCTTTAATTCTTCATTTTCTTTTAGAATTTTTTTCAAGTTTCAAAAAAATGCTCTATAGTCTTTTCATAATTTTCCTAAATAGAAATAAGAATAACCTATCCTATAGTTCCATTTAGCTGTATTTCCATCTTCAAATTCTGTACTTTTTAACAATTCAAGTCCTTTTTCATAATTTTTCAATATTGTTATATGCTCTTGCTAATTGACCAATTATTTCTGAATCTAAATTTTTCAGCAGATAAATTTTCTATTTTATCTATTATCTCTTGGTTTTTATCTAATGAAGCTAATTTTTCTATTTCTTCTAATAATTCTTTTTCATATTTTACCCCCAATATTTTTTTACCATTATAGTATAAAAGTATTTTTAATTTTTACAAAAATTTATTTTTTTATTTGATATTTGACTTTAACTTTATTTTTCTAATATAATTTGAATAATTTTTCCAAAAATAAAACAACTGTTTAATATAAAAATTTATCTACAAAAGACTATAATTTAAATAGTAAAAAGATTACTGCGATTCGACGGAGCTTCCCGTTAGATGCTATGCTAGTGAGCGATTAAACGGAGCGGGATTTGAGCAAAGTGAGTACCGTTCGTCAGCGAACGTTTAGCATCTTAGGGAGAATGCTGCCGTCACTAGCAGGAAGATTTTTACTTTTCTTAAATAAGGAGAAAAATTTTTATGAATTTATTAAAAAATATAAAAAAATAATCTTGGAACTTTAAGTATGGCTATAATTTTTTGATTTTGAATACACTTTCAATTTTAGCAATACCTTTTCCAAGTTTCAAATCTTATCAATAACGGAGTAATGAAAAAGATTTATCTGCCGTTTACTCAATAAGTATAACGATGATAATAATCTTAGTGTTAGGAACTATAGCAGGGAATTATTGCAAACTATTATGTTGCAATTTTTGCAGCTGGTTTTGCAAAACAAAAATCGTCAAACAATGCTTAGAAATATTGAAACTCTGACTTTAGACCAAGTGAGTGATTTAGGTGTTGCTTCTCTTGTTACTCGTGTGGCAAATGATAATAGCAATGCTCAACAGATGATAGTGGCATTCTTGCAAATGATATTTTCAAGTCCGATAATGGCTTTCATCTCAATATTTTTGACATTGGAGCTATCTCAATTTTAACCCTTATACCATTATTTTTCAATCGGACTTTTTGGCTTTTGCAATAATTTTTAACTCTTTTTAAATCTTTGCCTTATATTTTAAAAAAATTCAAAAATTGGATAGAATGGTTTTAGTTTTGAGAGAAACTTTTATCGGGTAAAAATTATCAGAGCCTTTGATAATTCAGATAAAGAGAAAGAAAAATTTAATAATTTATCTTCCGAATATACAAATAATTACATCATCATTAACAAAAAGTTTGCACTACTTGCACCAATGGCTTTTTGCCTTGATGTCCATCGTTATCGTTTTGATTTTTGTATTTTTGGCTCTATGATGATTTCAAACAACACTTTAGAGATCGGATCTATAACAGCCATTGTTGAATATTCACTTACTACCATAGGAACTCTAATTATGTCATCTATGGTTTTTAGTGCAAATGCCAAAAAGCTATTGTTTCTATTGAAAAGAATTGAGGAAGTTTTTAAATACTGTCAGTGAAATTAAAGATAAAGATGGTTTAAAATCTTCTTGTCAATGTCAAAGTACGATAGATGACAATAAAATTTCTTTAACTTTTTGATAATGTTTTGTTTCAGATATAAAGGAGCAGAGAAGCAAATCTTAAAAAAATATTTCATTCTCAATAAATGCGGGAGAAAGGCTTGCCATTGTCGGTGCAACAGGCTCTGGAAAATCAACTATTGCAAAAGTTTTATTAAGACTTAATGAGATAGAATACGGAAAAATTTTAATTAACGATGTTGACATTGCAGAGTGCCTCTACACTGTTTGAGAGATAATGTTAGCTACATTCCACAAAAAGCCTATATTTTTCAGGAACTATTGCTGACAATTTCAAATTTACAAATAAAGATATGACTGATAAAGAGATGATAGAAATTGCAAAAAGCTTCTCAGTCTTACGAATTTATAGATTCACTACCTGATAAATTTTCATCTTTTGTTGCTCAGGGTGGAACAAATTTTTCAGGAGGGCAAAAAGCAAAGATTATCCATTGCAAGAGCCTTAGCAAAAAATCAAATATCTATTTGTTTGATGATAGTTTTTCAGCTCTTGACTACGCAACTGATGCAAAACTTCGTAAAGAATTGAAAACTTTCTTGAAAGATAAAATCACCATCATCATTGCACAAAAGATTAAAATACCATTGCCGATGCTGATAAAATTATCGTTTTAAAAGATGGAGAGATTACAGGAATTGGCACTCACGAAGAATTATTAGTAAATAACAACGAATATATTGAATTAGCAAAAATCACAAGGAATTTTAGACTAAGGAGGAGAGAAATGTCAAAAAGAAAAAAACACGATGATGAAAAATAAAAGATTTTTAAAAAGCCTTGAAAAATTTTATTTCACTTTTTAAAGTGAATATAAATATTCTTTTATAATTTCAATAGTCTGTAATACAATCTCAACTCTTTTTAGTTGTTACTATTCCTTGGATTTTCTGGAATTGCCATTGATGACATTGTAATTATTATGACAGATAAATCTATCACTGATAAATGGTCAAATATTTTAGATAAAATCACACAACCAGTTATTATTCTATCAATAATTGCCGTTTTAATTTTTGTTTTAAGTTACATTCAAGAATATTTATCAGCAGTTGTTGGAGAAAAGGTTGCTCTATCTTTGAGAAAAAAATTGAGTCAAAAATTAACAAGATTGCCAATAAATTTTTGTGATACAACTCCGGTTGGAGAATTGTTAAAGTAAGAGTTACAACAGATATTGAAAAAAAGTTGCTGAAGTTATAGTCAGTGGTTTCACTAGACTTGTCTATTCATTTTTAATTATAGTTTTTAGTCATTGTTATGCTTTTTGCATATCAATTTAAAATTGTCAGTAATAATTTTAACGATTTTATTTATAAGTGGACTTGTTACTGTTGCACTATCAGGAGTAACTCAAAGAATTTTTTTGCAAGAAATATGTCAACACTTTTCAGATTTAAGTGCCATCACGGAGGAAGCTTTAACAGGAAATTTAGTTATTCAATCATATAACAAGCAAGAAGATATTTTTACAAAAAAATTAGATGTTACTATTGAAGAGCAATATAAGGCTGGGAAAACTTTAGAATTTATTCTTTTCTCAATTTATCCAGCTATCAGATTTATCACACAGATTGCCTTTATAACGTCTGCAATTTTAGGAGCAATTTTTTTGTAATAAACGGAGGCTAACTTTAGGGACTTGCTCAAGCATTCTTACAATATGTTACTCAGATTTCAGATCCAATAACGACAGCTGCCTACACGATAAATTCAATTCAAACATCTTTGGTGTCTGTTGAAAGAGTTTACGATATTTTAGAATTACCTGAAGAAAATGAATTAGAAAAAGACACAAACTTATTACAAAAATACTAAGGGACAAATTTCATTTGAACATCTTATCTTTTGGTTATACCAAGATAAACTTTTTGATGAAAGATGTAAATTTTACTGCCAAAGCTGAGCAAATGATAGCTATCGTTGGCCCAACAGGTGCTGGAAAAACAACTCTTATTAATTTGTTGATGAGATTTTTATGATGTGAACTCGGGAAAAAAATTTTTATTTGATGGTGTGGATATTTTCAAAAGTTAGCAGAAAAAGAACTTCGTGAAAATTTTTGGAATGGTTTTACAAAGATACTTGGTTATTCAAAGGAACAGTTGCAGAAAATATTGCTTATGGTCACCCAAATGCCACTCGTGAACAAATTATTGAAGCTGCTCGTCTTGCAAAATGCGATAGCTTTATTCGTAAATTGCCACAAGGTTATGACACAATTATTTCAAGTGAAAATGGAATAATTTCTCAGGGACAACAACAACTTTTTAACTATTGCTCGTACGATACTGCCTAATCCAAAAAGTTATGATTTTAGATGAGGCTACATCAAGCATTGACACAAAAACTGAAAAAGATATTCAGACTGTTATTTCTCAGCTTATGAAAGGTCGTACAAGTTTTGTCATTGCCCACAGACTTTCAACAATTCGTAATGCTGATTTAATTTTAGTTATGAAGGATGGCGACATTGTTGAACAAGGTAATCACGATGGGCTTATGAGAACTGGCGGGATCTATGCAAATCTTTATAACACACAATTCAACCAATAAAAAGGAGAATTTAATTCTCCTTTTTTAATCATCATACTTTACTAAGTTGTTTTTCATTATTATTTGAGTTAATCTTCTTTCATAAAGATTTTTACCTCAGAATAATTTGCTAGATGCTTAATAAGTCCCATTGTCGTCTCGCCATTATTGATAGCTTTTTCTAAGTCCAGAATAACTTGTGTGTCTTGATAGAGTCATCACATAATCTCTCACAGAATCCTCTAAACTTTCATACTTTTTATAAAAACTTTTTGTCCCCATTTGAATAGTTTTTCTGGATCTTTTATTGTTGATTTTACTGCAAATAAATTATTTCCTTCTTTTTGCAAGGCTTGAATTTCCCCAACCGCTTTCTAAGGAAGCCTGTCCCTAGTATAAATGATGTTGGTGGCACAACCATTTTATGAACTAAATCTTCTGGCTGTCTTGATTTTACTTTATACTTAGAGTACATCTCTTCAAGATAAGCTCTTTCTTCAATTGTTAAAACTTCTTTTTCAATTAAAAGAATTAACATATTCTCTTTCTGTCTCAACATCATCTCTAATTTTTCTATCACTGGTATAAGCGTATCAATAAAAGTTTGTTTCTTTGATTTCCCTTTTTAATTTACTCAAATCTTTTTGCTTGAGTAACTTCGATTGTATTTACATCTTGATCTAATACTACTTCTGTATCTTTTTGAATAAGAAAGAATCGACAAACATAGAAAAACAACTGCAAGAAAAATACTTCTTCATTATATCCTCCCTATCTTTAAATACTCAGTTTCTTAAAAGATGTATAATTATATCATATTTTTTAAATATTTTTCAAATTTACTTAAACACCAAGATTTTTTTGTTTTTATAGTTTTTAAAAATGATATAATAAATTTAAAAATTTATAAAAGGAGCAAAATTTTTATGAAAACATATCTTATTGATTTAGATGGAACAATGTACAGTGGAAATACAAATATTGATGGTGCAAGAGAATTTATAAACTATTTACAATCAAAAATATTCCTTATATATTTTTAACAAATAATGCAACTCGAACTAAAACTCAAGCTAAAGAACATATGCTAAATCTTGGTTTCAAAAATATCAAAGAAGAAGATTTTTTACTTCTGCCATTGCTGCAGCAAAAATATACCGCTAAAAATTTTTCTGAAAAGAAAATGTTTTATATTAGAGTGAAAGTGGTCTTGAAGAAGCATTGAAAGAAGAAAAATTTGAATTTATTGAAGAGGGAGCAGATTTTGTTTTTGTTGGACTTGATAGAAAAGGAACTTATGAAAAATATAGTAAAGCTTTACATTCTCTTTTTAAATGGAGCAAAAATTTGTTGCCACAAACACAGATAGGCTACTTGCTAACAATGGTACTTTTGATGTTGGTAATGGTGCAATTGTTGACATGCTTGAGTATGCCTCTGGAAAAAGAAGCTATCAAAATTGGTAAGCCCTATGAAAATTATTTTTAGAAATTTTACTTGCTGATTTAAAAAGATGAAATTATTTTAGTCGGAGATAACCTTGAAACTGATATCAAACTTGGTTATGATGCAAAAATTGAAACAATAATGGTTTGCTCTGGTGTTCATTCTGAAAAAGATGTTGATAGACTAAAAGTTTATCCAACTAAAATAGTTAAAAAAATTTAAGAGAATTAATAGTTATTTAAAATAAAAAGAGGAAATTGTACTAAAAATACAATTTCCTCTTTTTCTCTTGCTTGTCTCTATGCTAAAACTGACATTATATATAAAATCAAAATCACAAGTACTGTTATTATTCCTAAGAACGGCAATACAAATTTTAACCACTTATGATAAGATACTCCTACGATTTTGCAGAACAACAAATATAAGTCCTGTTGGAGTTATAAATAAAATAATCCCTTGTCCCCATATAAAAGCATCAACAACTATAGATCTTGATAGACCAACTGTATCTGCAAGTGGGGCTAAAATTGGCATTGATAACACTGCAAGCCCTGATGTTGAAGGAATAAAAATTCTAAAAATCCAAATACTAATAATAAAACTATTGAAAACAATCCTTTATTCATACCAGCAACTAAATGCGATGAATAATAAAGCATCGTATCAGAAATCATTCCATTTTTCCATAATTATATTAATTGCTCTTGCAAGTCCGATTATTAATGTTACTCCTACAACTTCTGTTGTCCCTGCTATAAATCCGTTAACGGCTTCTTTTTCACTAAGCCCTGATAAAAACATTATAATAATTGCAACACCAAAGAACATTGCCGCAATTTCTTGAAACCACCAACCAAGTGATGATACTCCCCAAATCATTATCAAAAATTGAAATACAAAAAGAAATAAAATTAATTTTTCTCCAAGTAAATTTTTATATCCAAATCTTCACTGGAATCTTTTTAAAAATGTTTTTCTAGCTTCTTCTTGTTCTTCTAACACAAGAGAATTTTTTGAGAGTTTTTGTTTAACTTTTTTTACATATCTATAAATATATAATATTCCTAAAACAGAAAATATTATCAATGCTATAAATCTAAATCTCAATCCTTCATTAAAAGATATTCCAGCTGCATTTTGAAGCTATTATTGTTGAAAATGGATTGACAGTAGAGAACATACATCCCACTGCCGAACCTAAAAAGTATAGTTGCTGTTCCAACCATAATATCAAAACCATTTATCAAAAATAACGGTATCAATATTGTATAAAAAGGAATTGTCTCTTCCCAAAAACCCAAATATTGTTCCACCTGTTGCAAAAATATAAAAGTTATTACAACAAGTAAAAATTCTTTACCCTTTGTTTTTTTGTGATACAGTCTTCATTGCAATATTAAACGTTCCAGTTTTATTTACAATTCCGACTATACCTCCAAGTACAAGCACAAAAATTATTATATCTATCGATTCAACAATACCTGAAATAGGTGCTGCTATTAAATCTTGCAAACCTTGAGACTGTTTCTCCAAACTTACATAGGTATTTGGAATAGCCATCGGCTTTTTATTGTCCCATCTATAAATTTATTTACGTCAATATTTATTCCTAAATTATTCAAATTTTCCTGTGTTGCAGCTATATTTTTGTCCCTCTTCTCCCTGCCTGTCTACAACAAATTCATTTGCTGTCTCGACATAAGAAAAGCCTTGCATATTTACCTGCTGGTATAATATGGGTTAAAAGTATTACCACTATTAAAATTAAAAAAATAATACTGTATATGCTGTTGGAAATTCAAAATTTTTCTTTTCACTTATCAGCCCCCTTATTAAAATTTTAAAAATACAATGAATTTTATATCTATTCATTGTCAATAAAAATTAGACCGTTACAAAATAATTTTGTAACGATCTAATTCAAATTTTTTTATTTTATTTTTATTTTTCTATTTTTTCCATTTAGTCATAATTATTGGAGATAAAAGTGAGAATAAAGTTAATAACAATAAAACTTTAGATACTGTACTTTGGAATAAAATTGAATAGCTTTTGATGATTTAAAATTAAAGATCTTCTAAGTCCTGCTTCTCCAATTGGTCCTAATATTAATGCAAGAACTATTGATGCAGAGTTTAACTCAAATTTTTTTGTGCGAAAATATCCTATTATACCAAATATAAACATTACCCAAACATCTGCCATTTTGATTGTGAATTGCATAAGAACCAATTACATAATCCAAAAAATTAATGGTATTAAATAACTATCTGATACTCTTGATACTCTTGCAAATAATTTTTGAACCAAAAAAGTCCAAGTATAAGCATAAATATATTTACAATTACAAATCCAGCAAAAATGTATAAGTTATTTTTCCATAGACAGTAAATAAATCCGGTCCAGGTTGTAATCCTTGTATCATAAGTCCTCCAAGTAAAACTGCTGTAACACTTTCTCCTGGTATTCCTAATGTAAATGTTGGAATTAGTGATCCTCCAGTAACAGCATTATTTGCTGCCTCTGATCCTGCAATTCCTTCTATACTTCCATGACCGAATAATTCTTTTTTCTTTGAAAATCTTTTTGCTTCATTATATCCTAAAAAGGCTGCAATACTTGCTCCTGCTCCAGGTAATATCCCTATGATACTTCCTATAACTGTAGATCTTAAAAGCTGTCGGCAAAATTTCTTTTTACTTGCTCTTTAGAAAGTAAAACTTTATTATCAAAATCAACCATATTTCCAGCTTGTTTTATTTTTTTCTCAGCAAGCATTAAAACTTGAGACATTGAGAAAAGTCCTATAAGAGCAGCAGTGAATGGTATACCTGATAATAATGCTGGTACTCCGAAAAGTGAAACGAGGATTTCCAAGCATTGGATCCATCCCAACTGTTGATAACATTAGTCCTAATGCTCCTGAAATCAACCCTTTTTACTATTGACTTTGTACTTGCTCCTGCTATTATTGTCAATCCAAAAATTGATAACCAGAAATATTCTGCAGGGTCCAAATAGCAATGCAAGTTTAGCTAATCTCGAGTGCAAATAAGTAAAGTGGAATTGCACTCAAAAATTCCTCCAATAAATGAAGCAGTGATTGCAGTTCCTAAAAGCTGTTCCAGCTTTTTCCTTGCTTTGTTAATTCATATCCATCTATAGCTGTTGCTGCAGCTGCTGGTGTTCCAGGTGTACGAATTAATATTGCAGATATCGATCCACCGAATATTGCTCACAATAAACTCCTGCTAAAGTTATTAACCCTGTTGAAGGATCCATTCCGAAAGTAATAGGTATCAATAAAGCAACTCCCATTGCTGCTGAAAGTCCTGGTAATGCACCTATTGTTATTCCAATTGCAACACTTATTGCTGCAGCAATTAAATTAATTGGTGTCATTGCAATTATATATCCATGTAAAACTTCTGACATAATTTCCTCCTAACCTATATTAAAAAAATCCTCTTGGAACTGGAACTCTCAAGAAGCTAACAAATATTAAATATAAGAATATTGGAAAAAAATTATACTCACAACAATACTCCATTTAATATTACTTTTTAGTCCGATCATAATTACAAAAAGATAAATTGCAGTTGTAACAAAAGAAACCAATTATATCAATTAAAATGATATAAGCAGCAGAAGCTAACATCACAAAGAAAAAAATTGTTTATACAAAAATCCCTTCAGATTTTTTTCTTCTTCTTTTTCAGATTTTTTTCTTCATTTTAGGGTTTAATAATAAATGTATTTATTGCTAAAAAGTATAGTCAAAAAAATACCATTAATCCTAAAACAAAGTAAGGATATCTTGCAGCTTTTTGGTGGAAGTTGTTTTATTAAAATAAAATAAAATGCTTCCAAAATAAATAAACCAATAGTTAAATATCTATCAAATTTTCTCATTCTATTTCGCCTTTCTATATTTTTTATTTTTTTAAAAATGAGGCTAGTAATATTAATTTTATTATCAAGCCTCATTCATTTTTAAATTCTAATTAAATTTAATTAAATTCCTAAAGTAGGTTTTACTTCAATAATGTATTTTTCTTGATCTTTGATATATTGTCCCTAATTCTTCAGGAGACATATAATCTAAAGGTAAGTTTGCATTTTTAGATTTTTCAATATTTTCTGGTGATTCTAATGCTTGTTTAAATACATCATCTAATTTTTGAATGATTTCTTTTTGGAGTTCCTTTTTGGTGCAACTATAGCACTGAGCAGAACCAAACAAAACTGGATATCCACTTTCTTTTTAAAGTTGGAACATCTTCAAATCCTTCCAATCTATCATCTGTAAAGTGAAGCTAATAATCTTAATTCTCCTGATTTTTACTAAAGCAGCAACTTCACTAATTTTTAGCAACTGTTGCATTAACGTGATCTCCACGTAGAGCAGAAATCATATCAGAACTTCCTCCGAATGGAACGTGAGTTACTTGTATTCCAACTTCTTTAGCAAAGTGTGCAGCACCTATATGGTTTGATGCACCAGTACCATTATTAGAAATAGTTATTTCTTCTGGATGAGCTTTTGCATAATCAACAAAATCAGCTAAAGTTTTAAATTGACTGTCAGCTTTAACAACTAATACTCCTGGGTCATAAACGTGGTTCATAATAGGGTTCAACATCATCAATTTTATATTTTGTTTTGTCTTTCATAGAGGTAAACTTACGAAAGTTGGTAAATTAATAAATCCTATAGTGTATCCATCTGGATCTGCTTTTTGCAAGTTCAGTATACCCTATTTCTCCATCTGCACCTGGTTTATTAACGATAACAAATGTTTGTGGGAAATTCTTTTTGAGCTTCTGCCATTAAGATACGAGCTCCAACATCTGTTCCTCCTCCTGCTTTATAAGCAATAATCACATTAACTGGTTTTGTCTGGATAAGTTGTTGGATCAGCTGCTTTTTCTCCACCACATGCTACTAGTAGTAGAGACATTAATAAAAGATAAAATTACTAAAAAGATTTTTTCATTTTTATAATACCCCCATAATTTTTTTATTACTTTTCGAATTATACTATGACAAATATTTTTCAATATAATTATTAATAAAATTAATATCTAAATTAAAAATATGAATATAATGTCATTCAAAACTATACTCATATTTTTTTCTATGAAATATTTTTTTATTTCATTATTAGTTTTATAAAGCAGAATAGAATAGGAAGTTTTTAAAAATGATTATAAATGATAAAGATTCAAATGTTATGTATATAAGATTTTTCTTTTTATTTTTGCAAGTATAATCCTAATATCTTTTATTGTACATTTTTAACAATTCTGTTGGTTTCGATAATAAAAATAGCCTCCTATGGTATTTAATTATTTTACCATAGGAGGCATTATTAATTTACAAATATTTTTATGAAAAATTAATCATAGTTGCAAAAATTATAAAAGCATGAGTCCAAGAGCAAATAAAAACTAACTGAAATTTAATTTGATATTTTGCCCAAACTCCCCATTCAATTTTAGCAACACCTAAGACTGCCATTAAAATTCCTGATGTAGGAACTATCATATTCGTAAAATCCATCTCCTAATTGGAAAGCTAAAACTGCAACCTGTCTTGTTACACCAACTAAATCTGCAAGCGGTGCCATGATTGGCATTGTAAGTGCAGCTTGTCCAGATCCAGATACAACAAAGAAATTAAATAAAGATTGGAATAAATACATAACTATTGCTGATACTGTCGATGACATTTGTCCCAAAGCTGATGCTACATAATTAAGTACAGTATTTAAAACTGTTGGATTGTCAGCACTTGTTCCACCTAAAATTAAAACAATTCCTTTTGCCATACCGACTACTAAGGCTGCTCCAACTAAATCTTCTGCCCCTTTTCTAAATGAAGTTGCTATATCGTTTACACACATATCATTTAATTTAAAGACTACTCCAATAATTCCAGCTATAAGTCCTCATGATTTACAAATTGAGTTGCAATTTCTGGTAAATAATATCCTTGTTTTACAACTCCCTCAAACAACCCAAGCCATACCTAATGTTAAAGTTAAAATTACTAATTTATGCCCTAATTTAAATTCTTTATCTGTTTGTTCTTCAATTTAAATTCATTTCTATAGTAAGCATCTGTTTTCATAAGCAATTGATATTTTAGGATTTTTCTTAACTCTTTTTGCATACCAAATTGTATAAATTACACCAAAAAGCTGTAAAAATGCCCACATAAATATTCTAAATGTTGCTCCTGATAAAACTGGTATCCCAGATACACCTTTGTGCTATTGCAACTGAGAATGGATTCATCCAAGAAGTTGCAAAACCAATTTGTGTCGAAATATATGTTATTAAAATACCTGTAACTGCATCATAACCCATACCAATAACTATCGGAATGATTAACATTGCAAAAGGAATGGCTTCCTCTCCCATTCCAAAAACTGCTCCACCTAGTGAAAAATAAAATAAATATCACTGGTAACAGGACAAGCTCTGATCCTTTACTTTTACTTATCATACTATAGATTCCTGTTTCAACAGCTCCTGTTTTTAAAATTATTCCGAATGCTCCTCCAACAACCAAAATAAATGCAACAATACCAACTGCTGTTCCCCATTTATCTCCGCTTGTCAAACCTTCAAAAAAATATAGTTAGTAACTCCAACTTCTCCACCAGGCTCAAATAATTTAATACCTTTTTGTCAAATTATTTCCTTGGTCATCTTTTTTTCGTAAGTAAAAGCTTCCTGGTACTGGAACATCTCTAGTTTTTCAGCTCCCGTATCCGTTATATAAGTTACTTTTTGCATTTCAAATTTTTCCGACAGGTACTACATAAGTCATAATTGCAGACAATATAACTACAAAAAAATATAATAACGTACGTGTCAGGCATTTTAAAATTTTTCATATTATCCCCTTATAATTTTTTTATTTATATATAATAAAAAGTCTGATATCCAAAAGATACCAGGCTTCTCATTTTTAAACTACTAATTCATTTTTCATCGTCAGAAAAAAATATTTTTCTTTAACTACATCTGTAATGTGTTTTTCTTAATTCTGAAGAAATTGGATGAGCTATATCTTTGTATTCGTTGTTAAACATTTTTCTTGATGGCATTGCAACAAACATACCTTGTTCTCCTTGCATTAGTTTTTAATCCATGGATAACAAAAACTATCGTCGAATGTTATATCTACATATGCTTTTAACTTTTCGTATTTGTCCTCATCGATTCTTTTTAATTTTTTTACATTTGTAACGATCATCTTAATCCTCCCTATCATTTTTAAATTACACATAATTATCTGAACATTATCCATAAAGGTCTTCAACCTTGTTTCTACTTGGGATTTTTTTCTTTCTCCGTAACAAATGTATAGTATGTACTCCCACTCCCCCGACATAAAGAATTTTTCCTGGTAAAACTGAGCTTAAACTCAATTTTAACATTTTTAAATTTATATTTTCATCAACAATAGCTTGCTCCAAGCCATTATATATTTCGTTTTCTAAAGATATTCTCTTATTTTCTTTCAAACTTTTAATGATATCATCAAAATTTGAATATTCAACATTTATTAATTTATCAAATTTTTCGTAAGCTTCTTTTGTTGAAACTCCAAAAATCATTTGGTTTTATAAGAATTAGTGAGTCTTCAAGATTATTTTCTATTATCTGAATTTTTTCTCCCTTTCCACTGACTCTAGCTGTCTTATTTTTCTAAAAAGAAAGGAACATCACTCCCAATTCTTTTTGCAATATTTTTTTAAAAACATCGTCTAACTTCAATTTATATTTATCACACAACGTTAATAGAAAAAAATGCTGCGTTAGAACTTCCTCCACCAAGTCCGGCCTCCGATGGGATATTCTTTATAAGTTTAACTTCTATTTTTCTTGCTCAACTTTTAAAATTTCTTCAAAAATATTTTTATATGTTTTATATAAAATATTTTTTTATCATCAGTTGGAATTTTTTTATCTGTGCATTCAATCTTTAAATCTCCAACTTCATCAAAAAAAGTTATTTCTAATTCATCAGCTAAATCAATAGGAGCCATTATTGAATCAATATTATGATATCCATCACTATCTTTTTAAAGACATTCAAACCAATATTTATTTTAGCATTTGATAAAATATTATACTTATTCAAAAACTCCTCATCCCTTATCCAAATCTATTTCAATGTCCAATCCTTTAGTTTCTAATAATTTAACTAAGTCACTTGTTTTTATCTTTTGAAACATTCCCTAAAGGAACTTGTAAAATTTCAAATTTAAAATATTTATTGTAATATTCTATTTCTAAAATTTGCCCAACTTTAACTTCAGCTGAGGCCTTTACAACTTTATTATCTAATTTTACTTTTCCACCATCTACAACAAGCTTTTGCAATTGGTCTCCTCTTGATGATTCTACTCACTTTTAAAAATTTATCTAATCTCATAACATTTCCTCACTTTTATTTATACATCTTTTTATCTTTCTTGTCAAATATTTTTTAACAAAATGTAATATTTTTTTATACTTTTTCTAATTAATTATATTTATGAATTTCATATAATTTTTATACATTATAATTTGAGTACAGATTAAAAATCAAAAAAATATTTCCTTGGTAAACTATAGTATTTGTAAACTTTTAAATATTTTATTTTTCTTATTATTTATTAAAAATTATTTTGTCAATATTAACTTTATTTTCATTGAAATTAATATAAATATTTTTCATCATGTTGCTTTTATGCTTACAATTCCTAAATCCTGTGCAATTAATTTAATCTTTAAAAATTCAAAAATCCTTGAGCCTCTTTTTCATTTTTTCCAAATCTATCTTCTAATTCATCATATAAATTTTTGAAGCTCTTCTAAATTTTTTTATATCTAAAACTCTTTTATAAATTTTTTTATCTTTTCATTTTTCTATATAAGAGTCAGGTAAATATCTTTGAAAAATTTAATTCAATATCTACATCTTCATTTTTCTTCATACTCACCTTTTAATTTTTGCAATTTCTTCATTCAATAATTTCATATAAAGATTATATCCAAAAGTTTCGACGGCTCCATGTTTGTTTTTTCTCTAATATTTCTCCAACACCTCTAATTTTTGAATCTTCCATTGCTAAATCCAAGCCTGTTAAATTATCAAATTCTCTTATACTTTTTCTCTTTTCTCAGCATTTTTAGTTTTATTTTTCATTCGTAAGCATCTTAGCAATAACTTTTTTTAGTGCTTCTACCTATTCTTCCTCTAAGTTGATACACTTGAGATAGACCTAATTTTTCGACACCTTCAATTATCATAATTTGCATTTTCTATATCAATTCCATTTTCTATTATTGTTGTTGCTACTAAAACATCGAGTTTCTCCATTTTCAAAAATCATAGAATATTTTTTTCTTTATGTCCCTTGCCGACATTTGTCCATAGAATATAATCAATTTTTATATATTCTGGCAAAAACTCTCTCAATTCTTTTGTCTTACTTTCCATTCTTTTTACAGAATTGAAAATATAATAAACCTGTCCTTCTCTTGATAACTCACTTAAAATTATATCTCTTATTAATTCTTTATTATTGTCTATATACTCTGTTTTAATTTTTTTGTCTACCTTCTGGCGAAGTATCAATTATAGAAATATCTCTAATTCCTAAGAGAGATAAATTTAAAGTCCGTGGAATAGGTGTAGCTGTCAAGGTTAATACGTCTATATCTCCCTTTATAATTTTTTTCTTTTGCTTTAACTCCAAATTTTTGTTCTTCATCAATAATTAATAGTCCCGCATCTTTAAATTCAATATCATCTGATAATAATCTGTAGTTCCTATTATCAAATCAGCAGATCCATTTTTATTCTTTCTAAACTTTCATCCTGTTCTTTTTAGTCTGAACTCTACTCAAAATTTCAATATGAATAGGATAATTTCTAAATCTTTCTGTAAATCTCTCATAATGTTGTTCTGCTAAAACTGTCGTTGGAACTAAAAATAATAACTTGTTTTTTGACTCATTATGGCCTTAAACGCTGCCCTTATTGCAACTTCAGTTTTTCCAAATCCAACATCTCCACAAATTAATCTGTCCATTACCCTAGTGGATTCCATATCTAATTTCACATCTTCAATTGCTTTTTAATTGAGCTGGAGTCTCTGTGAAAGGAAAAAAGCTTCTTCAAATTCTTCCTGCCAAACAGTATCTTTTAAAAATGAAAAACCATTTCCCATATTTCTTTTTGCTTGAATTTTTTTATAATTTCCTTTGCAAAAAATTTCTATGTCCTCTGTAAGTCTTGATTTTTTTCTTTTTAAAACCTTTTCTACCTAATTTAAAAAAATTTCAGGTATAACATCAGAAATATTTATATATTTTTTCTATTTTTATTCACACTATCAATTGGAACAAACAGCTTATCTTCATCAGCATATTTTTATTTTTAAATAATCTTTACCTTCAATATTATCAATTCCTAAATAAATTCCGACTCCAAAAGTTTCATGAATTACATAATCATTTTCCTTGATTTCATCCACTGTTTTTATATCTTAAAAACTTTTTCAATTTTTTTCTCTTCTTACTCTTATCCCTTTTATTTCTCTATCTGTAAGAATTAATTTTTCTTCTGTTTTGTATCCTTCAAATAGAGGATATTTTTCAAATTTTTACAGGATAAGCTTTGAATATTTCTTTATATCTTGCTTCTTCTTCAGAATAGATAACAATATTCATATTTTGAGATAAATTTTAACTTTATCTATAGCCTCAAATTGCTTCAATTCATCTTCAGAAAATTTTTGTATTTCTATATATATACCTATTTTTGAAAGTTCTTCTATCTTGTATAAAATTTCTTCTTCTCTTTCTGGAAAATCAACTATTATTCTACAATTTTAGCTTGTAAAATTTCATTATTTTCATAATAATAATCAACTTTATTTTTATTCATAGACATAAGAGAAAAATCTTTTTATTTTTATTATTATCTATATACAATTCTATATTGTCTTTTTCTATACTCAACTGAGAATTTATATCAAAAATATGCTATTCTATCAACTTCATCTCCAAAAAAATCTATTCTCACTGGATAATCTTGGTTGTCATTAAAAAAATATCAAAAATGTCTCCTCTTATTGAGTACTCTTTTTCTTTGAGAGACCATATAAGTTTTTTTGAAAAATCCTGCATCTATTAATTTTTCTTCTAAAAATTTTTTTCTATCTATTTCTTTTATTCTTTTCAATAAAAAAATACTGTTGGCTTCTGAAAAAATAATCTTCTAAAAATAATCTAATGAAATCAAAATAATAAATTTTTTTCATCAGAATTTATAAGTTCTAACAAATCATAATTATATTTTTCAATTCTCCAATTTCATTCTCTTTTTATTCTAATAACTTTTCCCTTGTAAAAATCTTTTCAACACAAAAATAATCATCTATATTTCTATTAGATGAGCATATATATACTAAACTATTTTTATTTTTTTAGCCAAAAGGAATTTCTCCTCTAAATTTTTCCATAACTTCTCCTATTAGTCGACTATTTTTATATTATATCAATAATTCCAAGATAGTGCTATATTTTTATTTTACAATTTATAATAATTTTGTAATAATTTATGCTATAATATTTTTAATAACATCTTTTTATGTATTTTTTTATAACTTAGGAAGGTAGTTTTATGAAAAAAATGTTTTTAATTCTTATTAGTTTACTTTGCATTTCTTGTAGTCAACTTAATTCTTATGTTGATGGAGATGTTAAAAATAAATTGATGAGCAGAGGTCTGAGTGAACTTGCAACTGTGGAAGAAAGAAAAGAATTTACAAATAGAGGTGAATTTAGTTTTCTTATGTATAAAAGTCCATTTGCTGGAATCTTAGCTCAGCCTTTACAAATACTGGCTAATTCAGTAAATACTGATAAGGAAGCCAAAAAAAGCTGCTGAGTTTATTGCAAAAGAATTATGAGAAAATAATTGTTTCTGATAATACTCCAGCAGTCAAAGATGGAATTATTTATCTTTCTTATATTCAACAAGGAAGAGAAATTTTACCAAAATGTAGATTTTTATTCTTAAATTATGTCAGCAGAGAGGAAATAAAAAAATTTATCAAAAGAATTGGGTTTCAAATATTCTTATCCTAGTGTTGATGATGTAAAATAAAAATTTATTTAACAAAATAGATGGGAATTATGAGCCGTCTATTTTATTCTGATAATTTTAAGATTTTTTGAATACCATTATATACTCGTGTTTAAAAATAAAAATCACTTGCCAAAGCTCTGTATCTCCATATACCTTGTTGATTTTTCCTTTTGTCTCATTAAAATTTTTAACTAAAATTCTTTTAAAATAAAATTTCTTTGTAAAAATAAATTCATACAATAAAAACCTAAAGGAACAACTTGAGAATTTTTGATATTTATCTCCTATAATTAAAGCACAATATCTATTCTTTTCTAAATATTTAGCTGTATTATCTATAACCTTTCCGAATGATGTTAGAAAATTTTTCTAAAGTTTTTTTCATTGGATAAGTCGTTCTCGTCGTCAGAAAATTTTATTATATCCCAATAAGGTGGGTGATAAATTATAAATTGAAAGAAATTAATATTATTACTTTTTAAAATACATTCCATATTTATATTTTTAGAATCCCTATATAGACTTTTTCCATGAGCTTTCTGAAGTCTTTTTCACTTTTTATTATCTCATAACTTTTTTAGAACACTTTCTTGTAATTCAATGCCTACAGAATTTCTTCCTAATCTTTGAGCTTCTATAATAGAAGTCCCTCCTCCTAAAAATGGATCTAATATCCAATCTCCTTTTTAGTATATCTTCTAAATAATTGATTAGGAATTTGTGGAATAAAAATTTCCATGATAACTAGCACTATGAACTCCTGAATTATCTCTCTTATCTATTATCCATAAAGTATCTGTAAAAAAATATCTTCATAATTTTTTCCAATTTTTTTCAAATCAAAAATCATTAAATTTTTGGCATTATTCCTCCTAATTTCCTAATTTTTTATAAGACAGTGTAGGTATTCAACTGTTCCAATTTTTATGATTTCTATTTTCATCTGTATCAGCTTTAAATCTTTTTATAATCAGTTGTATAAAATTCATAACTTCCGTACTTTCCCATTATTTCTTTTATAGTCTTTAAATCCATTAAGCCTCGTCATTATAGCTTAAAAATATATACTTAAATCTTGCATTTTTATTAAATATTCAAAAGTTTGCTCTACTGTTCTTTTGGAACAAAAATCACTCTTTTGCTCGAGTAATCTCTTAAACCAGTTTTTCCCACTAATTTTAGGATAGTCATATCTTGAAATCGTCTCAAGAATATGATAATTAGTTGCATACTGTCTTGAATTATATGGGGGTCTAAATATAAAAATATCTCCTCTATTTTATTTATCAATGTACTTATATTTTTCATTATAAACTTTTTCCTTTAACATTTCCATCAATGACTGGTAAAAGTTCTAAAATAAAATTTTTCTGCACTTTTTATTTTTCAAAAAAAGCTCCATACACTGAAGCTGTATTTGCATACTTATCTATTGAGTTTATTAAACTTGCAAGAAAAATAATAATATTGATGTGTATCTATTATTTTTATTATATAAACTTTCAATTTCTAGCCTTACAGCATCACATTTTGCTATTATAATCTGTAAAAATAATTTCTTTCACTTCCAGAGCCTAGAGAATAATTTTGATAAATAAATCCTTCCACACCTTCTAAAGAATTTAAGTACTCTAATAAAGATGTGTCTATAGGAGGATTATTTTCAATATAATGTTTGTTAAGAACATAACTATAATACTGTATATCATTTGAAATAACTTGATAACCTAACTTCTTAAATTCTGTTCCTATAATTCCTGTTCCAGCAAATAAGTCGGCAAAATATTTTTCCCATTGAAATTATTGGTAACTTTCAAAATTGTCTCTACTATAAAAATTTTTTTAATGAAAGTTTAGAACCTATATAATTCATTTTAAATCTCCTTTTTCTTTTTTTATTATATCAGTTATTAAAATATTTTTCCACTAAAAGAATACTTTTTAGACTGTAGACAAATAGTATTAATTATTTTATTCTTTTCTTAGATAATTAAATCTGGAGGGGTCATGAATTTAAAAAGAAATATTTTCAAAAATTTAAAAAAATATAGATTGAAAAGAATTTAACTCAAGAAAAAAACTTGCAGAATTATGTGATTTCCATCGAACATACATAAGTTCTATTGAAAGAGGGTTTAAAAAGTCCATCTATAAAATGCAATAGAATTAATCGCAAAAATTTAGAAATAGAGGCTTTTTATTGTTTGTTAAATGATATTAGGAGGTTCTTATGCAAAAATATAATAATGAAGAAATTGGAATTGCTGCTGAGGTAGCTATTGCTGAAATATTTAATATTCAAATTAATGAAGAATATAAAAGAGGGCTAAAGTTGAAGTAGTAGAGTATATAAAACCTATTGTAAAAACAATATTTAAAGAAAGAGAAATTGCTTTCCCTCTAAACATATGTTGCAGAAGATCAAAATTCTATTGATTTTTATTTTTAAATAACGGGAAAACTTTTATCTGTAAAAACTAATAAATCAAAATTAGGAAAAGTTGCTCCTCAAATTATTGGGCAACCTACTGCAGAAACATATTTTTATTGCTATGAGAAAAATTTACCTAACATAAAAAGAATTTGATATAGAGTTTGAACTTCAAAAAGAAAATCTTATAGATAACTATGAAAAATAGAACTCGAATATTTAAAGAAATTTCTTTTAATTATATTGATATTTTTAATAGCTGAATACTGGAAACATTTAGTAGAGTGTGATTATCTAATTTTAATCTATAATATTGTTGATAAAAATGAAAATTTTTACAAATAATTTAAGTTATATTTTTAAAGAAAAAATTCTGTTCTTACTACATTAGATAAAGAAAAATCTCTTTTGCTAATAATAAAACTATAGATACTTGGAAAGAAAGTTGTACTGTAAAATATGCTGGAATTAGTATAGGAGAATTTTCAGCCCATACTAATAGAAATTGTTTTAAATTTAGATTTATTATGAAAGGAATTTTAAAACTTTTAGGAGAATAATCAATTTTATAAATTTTTTAATATTATTTGGAAAGATAAGTTATAAAAACACAAAAAGACCTTATATTAGTAAAAATAGCTCATATTTTTATTGACTATCTTTCAAATTTTAGTCATAATATGAAAATAAACTAAACAATTTTAATATATTTTAGGAGGGCTTTATGGATTTAAAAAGTTGTAAAAGAAGTTGTTGCAAATAGTGGTGGATTGGAAAATATTAAGAATGTTAATCACTGTGCACAAGATTAAGAATGGAACTTAAGGATGAAAAAGATATGATCGTGACAAATTAGAAAATATTGATGGGGTTAAAGGAGTATTTTTACAAACGGTCAATTACAATTAATTTTTTTGGTAGTGGACTTGTTCAACAAGTTTTCAATGCTTACAATGCAGAATTTTCAGGTTCAGCTGCTTCAACTCAAACATCAGAAGAAGATAATAAACCAAAAGGAAATTTAGCTCAAAGATTTGTAAAAATGTTAAGTGATATTTTTGTTCCAATCATACCTGCAATCGTTGCTGGTGGTTTGTTAATGGAATAAATAATATTTTAACTGCAAGATATATTTTTGAAGGTCAATCATTGCTTGAAGCTTTTTCCTGGTATAGATAGTCTTGCAAAATATGATTAATATTTTTGCAAATGCACCATTTGTTTTCTTACCTGTTTTTAATTGCATTCTCTGCAACAAAAGATTTGGTGGAAATCCATATCTAGGTGCAGCTTTTAGGGAATGATTATGGTTCACCCAGATATTATAAATGCTTATGTGACTTCTAATAATCCTGGAATGGATATTCCTGTTTGGAAATGTTTTTAGGTATGAGTATTTCTAAAATTGGGTATCAAGGAACTGTTCTTCCAATTGTTGTAATGAGTTTTGTTTTAGCTGTTATCGAAAAGAAATTGAGAAAAAGTTACTCCCAATTTATTTAGATAACTTTAACTACTCCATTACTTTTCAATTTTTATCACTGCATTCTTAACATTTGCAGTAACTGGCCCAATTCTAAGAGAAGTAGGAAACTATTTAACTTATGGTTTATCATAGTTTATATAACACTTTTAGGATTTATTGGAGCTGGAATTTTTGGTGAGTTTATGCACCTATTGTAATAACAGGAATGCACCATTCATTTATAGCTGTTGAAACTTCATTGCTTGCTGATATGGCTAACACTGGTGGATCTTTTATCTTCCTATAGCTTCAATGTCAAATGCAGCTCAAGGTGGAGCTGTTCTTGCAGTTATGGTTTTTCTAAAATGGAAAATTAAAATCTCTTGCATCAGCATCAGGAATTTCTGCTTTACTTGGAATTACAGAACCTGCAATGTTTGGGGTAAATTTAAGATTAAAATATCCATTCTATGCTGCATTAATAGGAAGTGCTGTATCAAGTGCTTGGCTTGGATTGAATCATGTTTTAGCTATAGCTTTAGGAGCAGCAGGAATACCAGGATTTTTATCAATTCCTTATCAAAAAAATGGTTTGTATTTGAATTGGACTTTTATTATCAATCGTAATTTCATTCGTAGTAACTGCATATTTCTATAAAACAAAGGATGTTGAAAGTGAAAAATAATATTTGGAAACAAAATTTACATTAGAGCCTAAAAGGTTGGCTTAATGACCCTAATGGCTTAACATATTTTCAAAGGAACTTATTATGTATATCATCAATATTCAGAAGATCCCAAAGGAGCTATGAAACTTTTGGTATGGATATTCAAGTAAAGATTTAATTACTTATAAAGATAATGGTGTAGTTTTGACAAATGACAATGATTTAGATAAATCTGGAGTCTATTCTGGAAGTGCTATCAACTCTAAAAATGAAATGATATTTTTATTACACAGGAAATGTAAAACATAAAAGGTATTTTTTTGATTATGTACATAAAGGACGTGAACATAATACAATAAAAAGTTACAAGTACTGATGGAATCAATTTTTCCAAAAAGAATTAGTTTTTGAAAAATGAAGATTATCCAAATATGTCAAAATCATGAGAGATCCTAAAATTTATGAAAAATGGAGATGAATATTTAGTTTTAGGTGGAAGAGATAGCAAAGATTTTGGTTGCTTAATGATTTATAAGAATTTTTAAATTTTTATAAAACTGTATATGCAAACAAAAAAATATGGGGTATATGTGGGAGTGTCCAGATTATTTCAAAGTGGATGAAAAAGAAATTTTTATATTTTTCTCCTCAAAGGTATAGCTCATATGTATATGAACTATAATAATACTTATCAAGTTGGATACTCTGTTATTGATGAAGAAATAGAAAATTTAAAAAGAAATATCTAATTTTAAATTATTAGATTATGGACATGACTTTTTATGCTCCACAAACTTTTTAGATGAAGATGAAATCGTGTGATGATAGCTTGGATGTATGTTCCTGATAGTTTATACACTAACCCAACACTTGAATTTGGATATCAAAATTGTTTGTCTATACCAAGAGTTTTAAATTATTCAAATGGACTTCTTAAACAAAGTATTCACAAATCTATAAAAACTATTTGATACTGAAATTACAGAAAATAATTTTCAATTTAGCTTCTTGGCATTTCAAAAAGATGACGGAGCAGATTTTTGAAATTTTTGATAGATGATGTTTCAATAAAATATTCTAATTTAAATTTAGAAATAGATTTAAAAAAATTCAGGTTATGGAAGAGATAAAGAAAATTTAATCTTACAATCAAAAATATAGAAATAGTTTTTTTGATTCATCTTCTATGGAAATATTTATAAATGATGGGAAATTACATTTTCTTCAAGATTTTATACAAACAAACACGATGTAAAAATTAATTCAGAAAAATTATGAGGCATCAAGTTGAAAGGAATTGAGATTTTATAATGGCTATTTTATGTATAGGAGAAATGCTTATAGATTTTATAGGTGAAGGTTTTGGAACTATTGACAAAGTTAAATCATTTAAAAAGAAGCTGAGGTTGTGTTGCAATGTGGCAACAGTTGCCTCTAAATTAGGTCATAAAAAGTTGTTGCTTACAAGTCTTGGGAAAGATGGTTTCGGAGAGTTTTTGAAAAACTCTTGAAAAGAAAAAGTTGATACTAAATATGTCACTCAAAAAGCAGAAGCTTTTTACTCCACTTGCCTTTGTATCAAGAGATGAAGATGGAGATAGATCTTTTGGTTTTTATTTCAAAAATTCTTCTGCTCTGAACATTTCAGAAGAAGATATTGAAAAAGTTGATTTAGATGAAATTGATGTTATACATTTTGCAAGTATTGCAATTCAAGGTACATCAAAAAAATTCTCAAACTTTTAATTGAAAAAGCTGAAAAAGGAATTTTAATTAGTTTTGATGTAAACTTGAGATTTAATCTTTGGGGAAAAATAAGCAAGAATATTATGAAACTATCAGAGATTTTTTTACAGTATGTAGATATCTTGAAAAATTTCAGATAATGAATTAGAATTTGTAACAGGAAAAGGAATTATTGAAGAAGCTGTTAAAAGTGATTTTTCTCATATCAAAACATGTTCTTTTCACAAAAGGTGGAGATGGAGCAGAAATTTTTAATAATAAAATAAAAGTTACAACAGAAATTCCTAAAGTTGATGTTATTGACACAACAGGAGCTGGAGATGCTTTTGCTGGTGCATATTTATCAAAAACTTATCAAAATGAAAAATTGAGTTAAATAAAGATGAATTAAAAGACTTTAACTCAATTTGCAACAAACTATGCAACTTTTATCAACAATAAAAAAATTGGAGCTATTTCTAGTTATATGACTGAAGAAGAATATAACAAATATTTTTACTTTATTATTTAGCTATATTTTTTTATTTATATACAAATTATAATTATAAATTAAAAATCCACAAAAATTTGTGGATTTTTTTGTTTTTATTTTATATTAGCAATAATCAGAGTGATATCATTCGAAGTAACTCCACTGATACGAGTTGCCTCTCCTATAGATAAAGGTCTCACTTCATTTAATCCCTGCTTTTTGCAATATTAGAAATTCCTTTTTATCTCATCATAATTTATATTTTTAGGTATAAGCATATTTTTCCAATTTTTTTAAATTTTTCTATTTGCTTATTTTTCTCTTTCAATAAAAATTTCATATTTAATCATAGTTTCAATTTGATTTTTACAAAATCTTCGTAATCATTTAAGTTTAAAAATTCTTTTAAATCATCATAAGATACATCTTTAATTTTTAATATTTCAGTAGCTTTTACTCCTTTTGCAAAATCTGTCAGTGATATTTAATTTTTCTAGAAAGTTATTTTGCATCATTCATACTAACTCGAATATTTTTCAAATTATTAATCTCTGTATACACATCATTAATAGATTTTTCTAAAAATCAATTTTATCTTTTTCAATAATTCCAATTTCTTTTTATTTTTATCAAATAATCTCATAAAAGCATTATCATATCTCAAAGTAATTCTATACTCTGCTCTTGACGGTAAGACTCTATAAGGTTCAGGAGTTTTTCTTTAGAATTAAATCATCTATTAACACTCAATATAGGGCTTCACTCCTATCAACAATAATAGGCTCTTTACCTGCTATTTTTCTTGCAGCATTGACCCCTGCCATAAAACCTGGGCGCAGCTTCTTCATAACCAGATGTTCCATTTATTTGTCCTGCAAAAATAGTCCTGAGATTTTTATTTTCTAAACTTGGATATAGTTGGCTTGCAGGTAGCATAATCATACTCAACAGCATAAACTCATGTCTCATTATTTTTGCATTTTCAAGACCTTTAATTGTTCTCAAAATTTCTTCTTGAACAAAAAGCCGGCATAGCTGTTGTCAAACCATTTACATAAATTTCATCTGAATTTTCAGATTCAAGTTCCAAAAATATTTGATGCCTATCTTTGTCAGGAAAATTCAAAACTTTTCTATCAATAGATGGGCAATGTCTAGGCCCGTGAGTATTTACCATACCACTAACTATTGGAGAAAATTTCATCATTTCTTTCTACAACTTCAATAGTCTTTTCTGAAGTATATGTAAGCCAAGTTGGAACTGTGTTATCTTTTTAGTAAATATTGAAAAGAATCTTGGATGTTCTTCTCCATGCAATTCTTCAAGTTGACTAAAATCAACAGTTTTTCTATCAATTCTAGGAGGTGTTGCAGTTTGATATCTTTCAATTTTTTTATTCCTAAACTTCTCAAACTATCAGATAATTTTTCAGCTGACATTTCACCTTGTCTACCAGCGGAATAAGTTACATCTCAATTACAATTTTTTCCTTTCAAAAATGTTCCCGTTGCTACAAAACTATGGCTTTAGTTTTATATGTAATTCCAAGTCTTGTTTTGACTCCAATAACTTTTTCTCATAACTCAAAGTTTCAGAATTTTGTATATCTTCAACTAAAAATTTCTTCCACACAATCTTGAATCAAACTAATATTTTCATTTTTCAAGTTTTTCTCATTTTTTTCTTCTATATTTATATTTATCAGCCTGACCTCTTGTAATTCTTGCAGCAGGACCTTTACTTGTATTCAAATCTTTTAGTTGAAGATTGAACTCGTCAATGTGTTTCCCATTTCTCCACCTAAAACATCAATTTCAGTTACAAGATTACTTTTTTTCCTGGTCCACCAATAGATGGATTACAAGACATCATTGAAATTGTATCTAAATATAGAGTTACAAGAGCAGTTTTATTTCCAAGTCTTGCTGCAGCAAATGTTGCTTCCACTCCTGCATGACCTGCTCCCACAACTATAACATCGTATTCTTTAATCATTTTTCTCCACTACTTTCCAACACAGAAATTACTAAATATATGATCAAGTAAATCTCACTTGAAATTTCTCCAGTTACTTCAGACAGAGAATCAAGTGCATCTTTTAATATCAACCGCCATCAAATCCATTGGCATACCAAGGGCTATAGTTTCTAAAATATTCATAAGAGCTTCATTTGTTTTTCAAGTGCTGACTTATGTCTAACATTAGTAATAACTAATTTTTGTGAACTATCTTCTACATTTCCACCCATAATATATTTATAAATTTCATCTTCCAAATTATCTATTCAATTTTTCTAAAGCTGAAATACTTATCCATTTTTTTCAATTTTAGAAAATTTTGATAAGTCTAAATCTTTTTAATATCAATCTTATTTAAAATTCCTATAACTTTTATTATTGTTTATACTACTATAAATTTCAAAATCTTCTTCTTCTAATTCTCTCGAACTATCTATTACATACAAAAATTAAATCTGCACTATTAATTAATTCTTTAGATTTTTCAACTCCAATATTTTCAACAATATCATCTGTATTTCTTATTCCAGCAGTATCAACTAAAAAGCAGAGGAATACCATTTACATTTATAACTTCCTCTATAATATCTCTTGTTGTTCCTGGAATATGAGTTACGATTGCTCTCTCTTCTCTTAATAAAGAGTTTAATATACTTGATTTTTCCAACATTAGGTTTTCCAATAATAGCAGTTTTTTTATTCCATCCTTTATAATTTTTCCCTTATCATAAGATGAAACTAAATCTTTTATTTCAGCCGATGCCTTTTTAAATTATCAACCAAATTTTCAGGAACAGGATCATCAATTCCTTCTTCAGGATAATCTAGAACTACATTTATATGAGCAGCTAAATCTAAAATTGATTTTTTTAATTACAGCAATTTTATCTCTCAAATCTCCTCTTAGCTGATTTAAAGATAAAGACAGAGATTTCTCTGTCTTTCCATGTATAACTATCTATTACGGCCCTCAGCCTGTGTTAGGTCTATTCTTCCATTTAAAAAGCTCTTTTTGTAAATTCGCCAATCTCAGCAATTCTTTGCACCATTTTTCAAAACAACTTCTAATACTTTTTCTGTTATCAAAAATCCACCATGACAGTTAATTTCTATAATATCTTCTCTGTGTATGTATTTGGTGCTTTCATTATGCTAACTAAAAACTTCGTCAACTATTTGTCCATTATCAATAATATGACCATAATTAATTGAATAATTTTTTAATTCAGAAACTTTTTATTTTTTAGGTTGAAATATTTTTTCAAGTATATTAAGAGAATCTTGTCCCGACATTCTAACGATGCTAATTCCACCTTCTCCTCTCGGAGTTGAAATAGCAGCAATAGTATCTAATAACATCTCTTAATCTTTCCTTTTCTTATTTCTTCTTTTTAATTACAATATATCTCTTTGGATCTCTTCCCTCACTATAAGTATCAAGATCTGGATATTTATTTACAATTTCATCGTATAACTTTTCTTTCTCTTGGAGGCATAGAATTAAGTCTAACTGTTTTTTTCCAGTTTTTGAAACTCTATCTGCCATTTTTTTAGCTAAAGATCTTAATGTTGCATTTTCTTTTTTTCTTTAAATTTTTCAACATCAATTTCAATTTTACAATTCTTTATCATCGAATTCAAAAAGATATTCAAAACTATTTAAAGTTTTTTCCTTTTTGTCCTATAATAACAGCATTATCATCTCCATAAAAAAATCAATTATATAGCTTCTTTCTTTAACTTTTTAATTTATATTTTAAATCAAAGCTTCATTTTTTTCTAAAAAGAAAGAAACTTTTCATTTATTTCTTTTTCTAATTCTAGATTTTCTGTACTATTAGTTTTAGATTCTTTTTCTAGTTTTTCATTTTTCTATTGGTTTTTAAATTTTTCTTTCAGAATTTTTCTTCGTGATGAACTTTTTATTGTTTCTTTAACTTTAGGAGTTTCTTTCTTTTTATGATAATTTCATAAATACCATCTTCTGTTCCTAAAAGTCCAAATAATTTTTACGAGGTGCTACTTTTTCCACAACCTCCACGATCTCATTTTCAGTTAATTCTACTCCTAAACGATTAAGTCCTCTTTTTTAGTGCTTTTTCCTATCAATAGCTTTTTACTTCTATTGTTTTTCCATAATTAAACTCCTTTTTTTCATTATGAAATATTGTTGAACAACTGCAATCAAACTTGAAGTTAACCAATAAACTTGTAATCCCGCTGGCATTCTATATGAAATTACTATCATCATTAGTGGAAACATATACATCATATTTTTTTCATTTGTGGATTATCAGAAGTTCCCTATTAATTTTTGTTGGAAAAATGACACAACTCCATTTAAAACTGGTAGTATATAAAATGGATCTGGATCTACAAGTTTCATCCAAAGGAATGTTGAATCTACAGGAATAAGTCCCGGAGTTCTTAACACTCCAAATAAAGCAAAATAAAATAGAGCAATTGCAATAATATTGGTAAACACCCACCCATAGGATTCACTTTATGTTCTTTGTATAATTCCATAGTTTTTATGTTTAACATTTGTTTATCATTTTGCATATTTTTCTTTATTTCATCAATTTTAGGTTGAAGTTTTTCATTTCCTTCATTGATTTATCTTGTTTTTAAAGTTAGAGGTAGTAGAACAATTTTTATTAAAATTGTTACCATAATTATTGAAATTCCAAAAATTTCCTACGTATTTATCTGTTGTTGTAAGCAGAAATGCTAAAAATTCTTTTTAATAAATTATTTAAAATTATAAAGATAAGTCATTTTTCCTCCGTTTTTATTTTCTTTTTAGGTATCGGATCATATCCGCCTTCATATGAAAAGGATGACATTTAAATATTCTTTTTATTCCTAAGTACATCCCTTTAATAACTCCAAATTCTTGGATTGCTTCAAAAGTATACTGAGAACAAGTAGGATAAAATCTACATTTTCCAGGTTTTTATTGGAGATATAAAATTTTGATAAAATTTTATTAGCATCAGTAATATTTTTCACCTATTTCTCCATTATTATATTAGATAATTTTTGAAAGTTTAAATATTCTATTCAGATCTTTTTCAATATCTTCATATTTTTATTTTATCTATATTTTCTCCAAATTTTTGTTTACCGACTAATATTATATCATAATTATTGTTAAATTTATTTTTATTTAATCTTATATATTCTCTAAAAAGTCTTTTTATTCTATTTCTACAAAAAAAGCTTTTTCCTGTCTTTTTACTAGCTACAAAACCAAATCTTGATTCATTTAATTTATTTTTATTATAAGAGAGTAATTACCAAAACATTTATTTCCTAAATTATATATATTTTGAAACTCTCCATTCTTTTTAAGGTATTCATATTTTTCTCCAATTAAAGCAAAAACCGGTGTTGTTATGCACCGGGTTTTATGCTGATAATTTAGCTCTTCCTCTAATTCTTCTTCTTTTTAAAACTTTTCTTCCATTTTTAGTTGACATTCTAGCTCTAAAACCATGATCTTTTTCTTTTTTCTTTGATTTGGTTGAAATGTTCTTTTCATTTTATAAATTCACCTCCAAAAAAACTACTATATTCAGTTTAGAATTTTACAAGTTATTTAAAAACTTTGTCAAGTATTTATTTATTAGAAAGAAATCGTTTTTCTTATATGTTTTTTGTAAATAGTGTTATATGTAATGACTTAATAGAAAAAAATAAAAAGGCTTCAAAAATTTTATTTAAAGATACTTTGGTTATAGTAAAAAAATGATGAAATTATTATTGTAGATATACAAAAATAAAAAGTATTTAATTTTTTTAATTTTTAATAGATAAAAATTAAAAATTATTGAAAAATTAAATACTTTATAAAATTTATTATTATTACTATATGTATACATAAATGAAAATATTAATTTTTTTCTTTTTTAAAAATTTTAAAGAGAATTTTTGAATATTTTTAATATATTTTAATTATTATTGTTTATATGAAAAAAATTATACTACTGATTTTTCTAAAATTAAAAAAATATTTTTTTACTAAATATAAAAATCTTAAATTTTAAATTATAATTAAATTATAAAAAAATATTATTGAAGATATACAAAAATATGATAAAAATTTTTAAAATTAAAAAAATATTATTATGTATATACATATAATTTTACTATATTATAAAATATATTTGGAGTGATAAAAATGAAAAAGATAAATGACTTAGAAGTTGTAGAAAAATAGAAACAGAAAATTTCGATATTTCTGAAACTGGATCATTGTCTGATGATTTAATTAGTTTTGAAAAATTAAATGATATAAAAATTCAGAGTGAAGAGCTTCCAGATATTGAAGTTCAAGAAATTTATATAAGAGAAACTGGAAATTATTTAAATTTACAGGAAAAATTTTATAAATGTTCCTATTGAAATGATTTCTTTTTCCATTTTTACTCCTCAAAAACAAAATAAAAGAGTAAACTTTAAATATACTTTTGAAGATCTGGGAGTAACAATGTATAGTACCCTTTGTTCCCAAAAAGTAAAAAGATAAAGTTTTTCAACCTTCAATACTTGAAGAAAAATTTATACTTTTTGATTACAATGTATCAAGAAGAATTAAGTAAGAAAAAAAGATAATAATGATGAAGAAGTTGCAATAGAATTTGAAATTTCTGATTTTATAGTTAAATTTTTAGGAAATAAAATGAATAGAACTTATTATTCAAAAGTGGAGCAGGCTCTTAAAAATTTAAAAAAATACTATTTATCAATTTGAAATTTCAAATCATACAAAATTTGGAAGAAATAAATTTGAGGATTCTTCATTTCAATTATTAAATTATCAAAAATTGAAAAATGGAAAAATCTATTACAGGGTTTTATTGAATAAAATATTGTAAATAAAATAAAAAGTAAAAGATATATAAAATATAATACTAAAAATTTATTGGAAATAATGATAAAAGATCCAATTGCATCTAGGATTTATAAATACATAAGTATGATAAGATTTGAAAAACTCAGATAAAATAAATATAAGAACATTAGCTGCCATTATTCCATTAAAAATTGAGCAAAGAGTTGAAAGAAAAAGTAAAAAGTGGAACAAAAGGAATATTATTTAAATAGAATGAAACCCGTTCTTTAAGAATATTAAAGGCTTTTTGAAATACTATTGAATTTAAATTATTTAACTAGTTTTTGAAGAAAAAAATATGTAAAAGAAGAAGGAACTTATTATATTTCTTATGTTTTTTTAACAGAGAAAGGGATGGAGATTGTCATATGTCTGAATTTATTAAAAAGAAAAAGAAAAGAAAATAGTTAAAGAAATCATAGATGGTGTTGAGGAAATAATTGATGTAAATGCTGATATTGAGTATCAGGATAATGTTGAATATTTGATAAAGAAAGCTAAAGAAAATCCAAAAATTTCAGAAAAATGGAATAAATGGGTAGAAAATAAAATAAATAAAATTTCTGGGGGTTATGGAGATGAAATTTTAAAAAGAATATTAACAATTCTTATTCATCTTGATAAAAATATAGAAAAAAAGTTTACCAAGTTATATTGATGGAATATTAAAAATTTAAGAACAGCTCAAAAACGCCTAAAATTCGTAATATGACAGTAATGGAAAAATGTTAATAAGGGAAAAGGTTTAAAAATAAAGCTCAAATTAACCAAGCTAGAAAAAGATATGGAAAAATAAAAATATAGAAGAAATTAGAAATGAAAGCAATCTTCTAGAAAAAGAGATTATTAATAGAAAATAAAAATTCTAATGAAAAATCAAGAAAAAATCATATAGTAGAAAAATAATATTTCAAGTGTAGAAGAAATTTTTGAATGCTTTTGATGAAGAAACAAGAAATATAATTGAAGAAAAAGCAATTGAACTTTTAAAAACAGAAACTGAAAAATATAGAAGTGGTACTTAATGCTAAAAAATTCAAAGAATATTTATTATAGAATGATGTCATCTTATATAATGCGGATTATAAAAGAAGTTATAAAAAGAATATAACAATGACAAAAAAATAAAAAAATATGATAAACTATAAGGCAGTCTTTTTAAAGGAAGTGTATTATGAAAAATATAGAAAAAGTTAGTATAACAACTGAATTTATTAAGCTTGATCAGCTTTTAAAATGGATTGCAGTAGTTGGAAGTGGAATTGAAGCTAAAAGAAATTATTTTTAGATCAAAAAGTGAAAGTTAATGATGAGATTGAGATAAGAAGAGGAAGAAAAAAATTTATCCAGGTTATAGAATAGAAGTCTTTGATGTAGTTTATGAAATTGAATAATTTTGGGGTGTAAGATTGAAAAATATCTAATGTTAATTTTTATAAATTTCCGTAATTTAGAAAATAATTCTATAGACTTATCTGGAAAAAAATAAATGTATTCTATGGGAAAAAAATGCTCAGGGAAAGACTAGTTTATTAGAAGCTGTCTATTATAGTGCTACTGGAATTAGTTTTTAAAACAAAAACTTCAGAATTAATTAAATATAATTTTGAGGAGTTTATAAGTGGGATAAATTATAAGGATAATATATCAGAAAAATAAGATAGCTGTTAGATTTAAAAATATTATTGGAGCTAAAAAGGAATTTTTCAATAAAAAAAGAATAAGTCAAACTGATTTTTTTATGGTAAAGTTAATATTATTGCTTATATACCAGAAGATATCATATTAATTAATGGTTCTCCTAAAAAAATAGAAGAGAGTTTTTGATATTGAAATTTCTCAAATAGATAGAGAATATCTATCAAATTTAAAAATTATGATAAATTATTAAAAAAATTAGAAATAAATATTTAAAAGAAAATAAGAAAAACACTGAAGAGTTTGCAATTTATGAGAATGAATTTATAAAATATGCATCTCTTATTATTTTTTTAAGAGATTAGAATATGTAAAAAAAGTCTTTCTATTATCCTAAATTTGCAGTATAGAAAACTATTTAATATAGAACAAGAATTGACATTAAAATATGAAACTTTATTTGAAAAAGGCCAATAAAAATAACTGTTGAAGAAATTCAAAGTAAATTAAAGAGATGAAATAAAGAATAAGAGATATCAAGAAGAAAGATATAAATTTTTCTCTAGTAGGGCCTCATAAAGATGACTATAAATTTTTATTAAATGGTTATGAGGCTAAAATTTCAGCTTCACAAGGAGAAAAAGAAATCTATAATTTTTTTCTTTGAAACTTTCTGAAATAGACATAATAAAGAAGAATACGAGAGAGAATCCTATTGTTATTATTGATGATATAACTTCATATTTTGATAGTGATAGGAGAAAATCAATATTAGAGTTTTTTTATAAAAAGATATTCAAGTACTGATAAGTTCAACAGATAAGTTAGAAATAGAAGCTAAAAATTTTTTTATGTTGAAAAAGGAATAATAAAAAGATGAAATTAGTATCAATAGCTGATTTGGCAATATTCAATATTCAAAGTGAAAATAATATTAAATTTAGTTTTTATAAAAGAGAAATGGAAAAAGCTTATCTGAAAATCAGGAAATAAAAGCTGATGCAGTATATTTTAGTGAAAATATATTGTATTTGAAAACTTATGATACTATTGTTAATCATTATATTTTTTTCTAAATAAAGATAAAATTATTAAAGAGTTAATAAAAAAATATAGATGAAAAAAATTTGAATTTGAAATAAAAGATATAAAAAAATAATTTAAAGTTCAATGTTGGAGGGAAAAATGAGTAATTATGGGGCACAGAATATAACGGTTTTTAGAAGGATTGGAAGCTGTTAGAGTAAGACCAGGTATGTATATAGGTACAACTTCAGAAAGAGGGTTACACCATTTGGTGTGGGAAATAGTTGATAACTCTGTTGACGAAGCTTTGGCTGGATATTGTGATAAAATTAATGTAAATATTCTTCCTGACAATGTTATTGAAGTTATAGACAATGGAAGAGGAATACCAACAGATATCCATCCTAAATATGGAAAAATCAGCTTTGGAAATTGTTTTTAACAGTTTTACACGCTGGAGGTAAATTTAAAAATGATAACTATAAAGTTTCAGGGGACTTCATGGAGTAGGAGTTTCTGTTGTAAATGCACTTTCAGAATGGACAGAAGTCGAAGTAAGAAAAGAAGGAAATGTATATTATCAAAAAAATATCATCGTGGAAAACCTGAAGAAGATGTAAAAATTATAGCTAATTGCGAAGCTGAGTCTCATGGGACAACTGTTAGATTTAAGGCTGATCATTTGATATTTGAAACTCTAGTTTACAATTATTTTACTCTTTCAAATAGATTAAAAAGAATTGGCATACCTTAATAAAGGTTTAACTATAGTTCTAACTGATTTGAGAAAAGAAGAAAAAAAGAGAAGAAATTTATAAATTTGACGGTGGAATTTTAGATTTCTTAAATGAAATAGTGAAAAGAGGATACAATACCAATTATTGAAAAAAATCATTTTATGTTTCTGGTGAACAAGATAATGTAGGTGTAGATGTTGCATTTACTTATACAACATCTCAAAGTGAAGTAATATATTCTTTTGTAAATAATATTAATACACATGAAGGTGGAACTCATGTTCAAGGTTTTAGAACAGCTTTAACAAAAAGTTATAAATGATGTTGGAAAAAGCTCAAGGACTTTTTAAAAAGAAAAAGATGGAAAAATTACAAGGAAGTGACATAAGAGAGGGAGTTGTTGGTATAGTTTCAACAAAAGTACCTCAACCTCAATTTGAAGGTCAAACAAAAGGGAAACTTGGAAATTCTGAAGTTTCTGGAATTGTAAATAGTGTTTTTATCTAATGCTTTAAAAAAATATTTTTAGAAGATAATCCTAATATAACAAAAACTATAATTGAAAAAAATATTAAATTCAAAAAAAGCAAGAGAAGCTGCACAAAAAGCAAGAGAATTAGTGTTGAGAAAATCTGTTTTTAGAGGTCGGGTCATTACCTGGGAAATTGGCGGACTGTACATCTAAAAAAATCTGAAGAATGTGAAATTTTTATAGTTGAGGGAGATTCAGCTGGTGGATCTGCAAAAACAAGGAAGAGATAGATATAATCAAGCTATTTTACCTTTAAGAGGAAAAAAATTATAAATGTTGAGAAAGCAGGGCTTCATAAATCTTTAGAAAGCTCAGAAATTAGAGCTATGGTAACAGCTTTTTGGTACAAGTATAGGTGAAACTTTTTGATATTTCAAAAATTGAGATATGGAAAAAAATAATACTTATGACCGATGCCGATGTTGATGGAGCACATATTAGAACGTTGATTTTAACTTTCTTGTATAGATATATGATAGATTTGATTTATGCAGGAAATGTTTATATAGCTTGTCCGCCACTTTATAAAAGTAACTGCTGGTAGACAAATAGTTTATGCTTATAACGATTTGGAATTAAAAGGGTGTTCTTGATCAAATGAATGTTGAAAATAAAAAAATACACTATTCAAAGATATAAAGGTCTTGGGGAAATGAATCCTGAACAATTATGGGAGACTACTATGAATCCTGATGAAAGGTTATTGCTAAAAAGTATCAATAGATAATGCAAGAGAGGCTGATATGTTATTTGATAAATTAATGGGAGATAAAAGTAGAACCGAGAAGAGAATTTATTGAAGAACATGCAGAATATGTAAAAAAATATAGATATTTAAAAAAATATAAAAAATCCTTAGGAGGATAAAATAAATGTCAAATGTTGATAATAGATACATTGAAGAAGAATTAAAGGAATCGTATTTAGATTACTCAATGAGTGTTATTGTAAGTAGAGCCTTGCCAGATGTAAGGGATGGTTTAAAAACCTGTTCATAGAAGAATTTTTGTATGCAATGAACGAAATGGGAATGACTAATGATAAAGCCATTTAAAAAGTCAGCAAGAATAGTTGGGGAAGTTTTAGGTAAGTATCATCCTCATGGAGATTCAGCAGTTTATGGAACTATGGTAAGAATGGCACAAGATTTCAATTATAGATATTTATTAATTGAAGGTCATGGAAATTTTTGGTTCTATTGACGGAGATTCTGCTGCTGCAATGAGATATACAGAAGCAAGAATGGCAAAAATTACTAATGAATTACTTGAAGATATAGACAAAAATACTATAGATTGGAGAAAAAAACTTTGATGATTCATTGGATGAGCCTACTGTATTACCTGCTAAAATTACCAAATTTATTGCTAAATGGTGCAACAGGAATAGCTGTTGGTATGGCAACTAACATTCCACCACATAATTTAGGAGAATTAGTTGATGGAACTCTTGCTTTAATAGATAATAAAGATATTGAAATTTTTAGATTTGATTCAATATATAAAAGGACCAGATTTTCCAACAGGTGCAATAATAGATGGTAGAGCAGGAATTATTGAAGCATATAAAACTGGTAGAGGGAAAAATAAAAGTAAGAGGAAAAAGTTGATATTGAAGAACAGAAAAAAATGGAAAATCTAATATAATTATTACTGAAATTCCATATCAACTTAATAAAGCAAGTTTGATTGAAAAATTGCAAATCTAGTAAGAGAGAAAATTACTGAAATTTCTGATTTGAGAGACGAATCAAATAGAGAAGGAATAAGAGTTGTAATTGAAGTAAAAAGGTGAAGAACCTGAACTTGTTTTTAAATAAATTATATAAATATACAGAACTACAAACTACATTCGGTGTTATAATGCTATCTCTTGTAAATAATGTACCAAGAGTATTGAATTTAAAAAGAAATGCTTAATGAATATATCAAACATAGATTTGACGTTATAACAAGAAGAACTATTTTTGATTTAGATAAAGCAGAAAAAGAGCCCATATTTTTAAAAAGGTTATCAAATAGCCTTAGAAAATATTGATAGAATCATTGAACTTATTAGAGCATCTTCTGATGGAACAGTTGCGAGAGAACAATTAATTGAAAAATATGGTTTCACTGATGTTCAAGCTAGATCAATTCTTGATATGAAATTACAAAGATTGACAGGTTTGGAAAGAGAAAAAAATTGATATTGAATTCAAAGAAATTGAACAATTAATAAAAAGAATTAAAAAGAAATTTTAGAAGATAATAATAAAGTTTATGACATAATGAAAAAGAATTACTAGAACTTAAAGAAAAATATGATGATAAGAGAAGAACAAAAATCGAAGAAGAAAGAATGGAAATTCTACCTGAAGATTTAATAAAAGATGAAGAAAATTGTTATTACTTATACAAATAAGGGATATATAAAGAGAATAGAAGCAAGTAAATATAAAGCTCAAAAAAAGAGGTGGAAAGGGAGTTTCTGCTCTTAATACTATAGAAGATGACTTTGCTGAAAAATAATTACAGCTTCTGCTCTTGATAATATTATGATATTTACTGATAAAGGAAAAAGTATATAATATAAGAGCTTATGAAATTCCAGATTTATCAAAACAATCGAGAGGTAGATTAATTGGAAATATTATTAATTTATCAGAAGGAGAAAAAAAGTTAGAGATACTATTGTAATAAAAGAATTTTTACCAGAAAAAGAGGTTGTATTTATAACTAAAAATGGACTTATTAAAAAGACTTCTTTTGGATGAATTTAAAAATATTAATAGTGCAGGAAAGATATCTATAAAGTTAAGAGAAGATGATGATATTATTTTTGCAGGACTTATTGAAGATGTCACAAAAGAAGAAATTATGATAGCTACAAAAGATGGATATTGTACTAGATTCTTAACTGATACAATAAGATCTACTGGAAGAAATAGTATGGGAGTAAAGGCAATAACTCTAAGAAAAGATGATGGAGTTGTATCTGCAATGCTTATAAAAATCCTGATACAGATATTTTTAACTATTACTGAAAAATGGATATGGAAAAAGAACAAGACTTGAAGAATATCCTCAATATAATAGAGGAGGAAAAGGTGTAATAAATATAAAAACTACAGAAAAACTGGTAAAGTTGCATCTGTCGTTGAGGCATTAGAAGATGAAGAATTGATGTGTATAACTTCTAGTGGTGTTGTAATAAGAACATCTATGTCAGAAATTTCTCGTATTGGAAGAGCAACTCAAGGTGTAAGAATAATGAAAGTAAAAGAAGATGAAAAAAAGTTGCAGCTATAACAAAAATAAAAAGTGAAGATGATGATGAAAAAGTAGAAACACCTGAATTAACAATGCCATTACCATTAAAAATGGAAGAATAGAGTGGAGAAAAACGATGAAAAAGTTTTTGGTTTTATCGGATACACATTCAAATTTTAATAAAGTGTTAAAAATTTTTTTGAAATAGAGACCAGATATTGTAATTGCAGCAGGAGATGGAATAAAAGATATAGATGAATTATCTTATGTTCATAGTGATGTAAAGTATTTTACTGTTAAAAGGAAATTGTGATTTTTGATAGAAGTCACAGTGAAGAAAAATTTATTTGAAATAGAAAAGGTAAAAAAATATTTTTTTAACTCACGGACATCTTTTATGAGGTAAAAAGAACTTTAGATACAATAAGAGAGGTAGGTAGGCAACTAAAAAGTCTCTCTTGTGATTTATGGTCATACTCATAGAGCATATTTAGAAGAAAATAAGGACGTAACTTTATTCAATCCCGGTGCAGGAGAAGATGGAAAATATGGAATTATTCTTATAGATAAAAATAATATTCAGATATTTCATAAACAGTTATAATTAATTGGAGGAAAAATGAAAGAAGAAATTCTTAAAATTAAAGAGGAAGTGCAAAAATATATAGAAGAATCTGAAACTCTTCAAAAACTTGAAGAAATTAGAGTAAACTATATGGGTAAAAAGGTATTTTTACAGAACTTTCTAAAAATGAAAGATCTAGCCGCTGACGAAAGACCTAAGATGGGTCAAGTTATTAATGAGGTTAAAGAAAAAAATAACTAGTTTTTTGGATGAAAAATAAAGAATTAAAAAGAAAAAGAGTTAAACGAAAAATTAGAAAAAGAAATAATTGATATCAGTTTACCTGGAACTAAATATAACTTTGGAACTCAACATCCAATCAATGAAACAACAGAACTTATTAAAAAAATATTTTTCTAAAAATGGGATTTGACATTGTTGATGGACCAGAAATAGAAACTGTTGAATACAATTTTGATGCTTTTAAATATACCAAAAACACATCCATCAAGAGATTTAACAGATACATTTTTATATAAATGATTCTATTATTTTTGAGAACACAAACTTCTCCTGTTCAAATTAGATATATGCTTGAACATGGAGCACCACTTAGAATGATATGCCCTGGTAAAGTATATAGACCAGATTACGATATTTCTCATACACCAATGTTCCATCAAATGGAAGGTTTAGTTATTGGAAAAAGATATTTCTTTGCTGACTTAAAAGGGATTTTAACTCATTTTGTAAAAAGAAGTTTTTGGAGATAGAAAAGTTAGATTTAGACCACATTTTTTTCCATTTACAGAACCAAGTGCAGAAATGGATGTTGAATGTATGATCTGCTCATGGAGATGGATGCAGACTTTGTAAAGAAAGTGGTTGGATAGAAATTATGGGTTGTGGAATGGTTGATCCAGAAGTTTTAAAATATGTTGGACTTAATCCAGATGAGGTAAATGGTTTTGCATTTGGAGTTGGAATAGAAAGAGTTACTATGCTTAGACATGGAATAGGGGATTTAAGAGCATTTTTTTGAAAATGATATGAGATTTTTAAAACAGTTTAAATAAAAAAATTTTTATTAAAAAGTAATATCATTTAGAAAAATTTGGAGGAAAAATGTTAATTTCATTAAATTGGCTTAAACAATATGTAGATTTAAAAAGAAAATATTGAAGAAATAGCAAATGCTCTTACAATGATAGGACAAGAAGTTGAAGCTATTGAAATTCAAGGAGAAAAATTTAGAAAATGTTGTAATTGGACAAATAGTTGAGTACGGTCAACATCCAAATTCAGATAGATTGACTTTACTGAAAGTTAATGTTGGAGAGGACGAACCTCTACAAATTATTTGTGGTGCAACAAACCATAAATTAAATGATAAGGTTGTTGTTGCAAAAATTGGAGCAGTATTACCTGGTGATTTCAAAATAAAAAAAGAGTAAAATAAGAGACGTAGAGTCTTATGGAATGCTATGTTCTGATGAAGAGTTGGGTTTTGCAGAAAAAGTGATGGAATTTTAATTCTCTCAGAAGATGCACCTATCGGTCAAGAATATAGAGAATATTTGAAGTTAAACGATGTAATATTTGAATTAGAAATTACACCAAATAGACCTGATTGTTTATCCCATATAGGTATAGCAAGAGAAGTTGCAGCTTATTATAATAGAAAAGTAAAATACCCAATAGTTGATGTCAATGAAACTATTGAATCAATCAATACATTAATAAAAAGTAAATATTGAAGATAAAGATAGATGCAAAAGATATATGGGAAGAATGATAAAAAAATGTAAAATTGCAGAATCTCCAGAATGGTTAAAAACTAGAATAAGAGCTATGGGATTAAATCCTATTAACAATGTTGTTGATATTACAAATTTTTGTAATGTTTGAATATAATCAACCAATGACATAGCTTTTCGATTTCGATAAATTAAAAAGGAAATATTAATGTGAGGGCTGCAAAAAGAAAATGAAGAAATAATTACTCTTGATGGAGTTGAAAGAGTATTAAAAAAATGGTGAACTTGTGATTGCTGATGACGAAAAAAAGCTATAGCAATTGCTGGAATTATTGGTGGAAAAAGGGACACAAATAGAAGATACAACAAAAAAATATTTTCTTAGAAGTTGCACATTTTACTGCTGATAATATTAGAAGAACATCAAGAGAATTAGGAATTTTTACTGACTCATCATATAGAAATGAAAGAGGACTTGATATTCAAAAATCTTGATGTAGTAATAGATAGAGCTGCATCTTTAATATCAGAAGTGGCTGGTGGAGAAATTTTATGTGATGTAATAGACAGATATATAGAAAAACCAGAAAAACTGAAATTTCATTAAATCTAGAAAAATTAAATAAATTTATTGGAAAAGAATTATCTTATGATGAAGTTGGAAAAATTTTAACAAGCTTGGATATAGAAATAAAATCTATGGGAGATGCAAGCATGCTTCTTGTTCCTCCTAGTCATAGGGAAGATTTAAAAAAAGACCTGCAGATATTTATGAAGAAGTAATTAGAATGTATGGTTTTGATAATATCGAAGCTAAGATGCCAGAGATGAATATAAAATCTGGGGAAGAAAATATTAATTTTAGAGTATCTAGTATTATTAGAAATATTTTTAAGAGAGATGGGATTAAATGAAGTTATAAACTATAGTTTTATTCCGAAATTCACAAAAGAAATTTTTTTAATTTTGGAGAAGAAATTATAGAAATTAAAAACCCATTGAGTGAAGATATGGCAATAATGAGACCAACTTTGCTTTTATAGTTTACTTACAAATGTAAGAGATAATTTGAATAGAAATCAAACTGACTTAAAACTTTTTGAAATAAGTAAAACTTTTTAGAAATCTTGGAGAAGCAAAAAGATGGATTAGCTATCGAAGAATTAAAAAAATAGGTATGGCTCTTTCAGGAAGAGAAGATAAAAATTTATGGAATCAAGGAAAAGGAGCATATAATTTTTATGATTTGAAAGGTTATATTGAATTTTTTTGCTTGAAAAATTAAATATAACTAAGTATTCTTTAATGAGATTAAAAGATAATAATTTCCATCCAGGAGCATCAGCTGAAATAAAAATAGGAGAAGATACTATTGGAGTTTTTTTGGAGAGTTACATCCTAATTTGATAAATTATTTTGGAATAAAGAGAAAAAGTTTTCTTTGCTGAATTTAATTTAACAAAAATGATGAAATACATGAAGATTAAAGTTAATTATGAAAGCATCAGTAAATATCCAGAAGTTTTTAAGAGACTTAGCTATAACTCTTGATAGAGGTGTTCTAGTTGGAGAAATGATAAAAGAAATCAAAAAGAAAGTTAATTTGATTGAAAAAAATTGATATTTTTGATGTGTACTCTGGAGAAAAAAATTGAAGAAGGTAAAAATCGGTTTCATATGAGTATAGTTTTAAGAGATAAAAATAGAACTTTAACTGATGAAGATATTGATAATGCAATGAAAAAAATATTTTGACTCTTATTAAGGATAAATTTAATGGAGAAATAAGAAAATAGAAAAATGCACCCAAACGGGTGCATTTTTTTATTTCTATAGATTTTTAATTTTTTTCAATAACTCTATCAGCAATTTTTGAGAAAGTTTCTTCTGGATATGAAGATTGACCTTTAGTTAAATTTGAAATTTGTTTTGTCATTGGGAGTTCTCCTAAAAGTTCAACATCAGTTTCTTTTAAGAAATTTTGTATATCTTGTTCATCAGATAAATAAATTTTGTTATCACAACAATCACAAGTGATATAACTCATATTTTCAATTAATCCAATGACAGGAACAGACATTTTCTTTTGCCATTTTTAATAGCTTTAGTTACTATCATAGAAACCATATCTTGTGGAATAGAAACCATAATTAAACCTTTGACATTAAAACTTTTCATAACAGTTAGAGGCACATCTCCAGTTCCTGGAGGCATATCGATTAGAAGATAATCTAAATCTGACCACACAACTTCATTCCAAAATTGCATAACAGCTCCAGCTATAACTGGTCCTCTCCATACAACGGGTTCGTTTTCATCTATCATCAAATTGATAGATACAACTTCAATTCCATCTTCGGTAACAACTGGATACATATTTTTTTCCGTCTGTTTCCATCTGTTGATTACTTACATTCATAAGCCTTGGTATACTTGGACCTGTTATATCAGCATCTAAAACTCCAACAGAATATCCTTTCTTTTTTTAATTCTTTTAGCAAGCAGTGTAGTGACAGTTGATTTTCCAACTCCACCTTTTTCCACTCATAACAGCAATAACATTTTTTATATTTTTTTATTTTCATTAACTTTTGGTGCATCTTTTTGGTATCATCTTTTCTCCTTAATATTTTTTTATATTTAAAAATAAATTATCAATAGTTTACTCTTTTAGTATAGAATTGTCAAATTGAAATGAAAAATACTTGAAATATAAAATAATATCCAATTAATTTTATAAAAATTTTTTATCTATTCATTTTAAATTCATAAAACACTTATATACTTAGACCATAACAAGATAGTTAAACAGCTATCAAATATTAAAACCATTCATCTAAAAATTCATAAAAAGAAAAAAATATAATAAGAATATAAAGATAAAAAAATAAAAATTAAAAGAATAAAGGAGAATTTAAAATGAAAACAAATTTAAGAAAAATTATTATTAGTTGGAGTGTTAGCAATAGGAAGTTTAGGATTTTTCAGCAGTAGCTTCTGCAGCAATAACTCAAGACCAAGCTAAGGCTATTGTTATGAAAGAAGTTCCAAATGGACAAATTACAAAAATGGAATTAGATTATGACTCATGGAAGACAAGTTTATGAAATTGAAGTAATGGATGGAAATGTTGAAAGAGATTTCGATATAGATGCAGAAACTGGAACAATCGTAAAAATGGATATGGATCATTATCACGGATACAAATATAAAATTGCAATCAAAATATGAATATGGATCATTGTTACGGATACAAATATAAAAATTACAATCAAAATATGAATATGGCTCAACCAAAAGTAACTTACGAACAAGCTAAAGGTATAGCTTTAAAACAATCTAAAAAAATGGAAAGTTTAAAGAAATTAAATTAAAAACTAAAAAAATGGTGTTCAAGTTTACGATGTTGAAATAGCTGAAGGAATAATGGATAGAGAAATTTTTAATAGATGCAAATACAGGAGCAATATTAAGAGATAAAAAAAGATTTTTAATTGTAAATAAAAAAATAAAAAGTAAATAATAAATTCATAAAACCCCACCCTAAATATAAAATATAAATAAGAAAATCACAAGTGACCCCTAGCTTGTGATTTTTATTTTTGTAAAAAAATCTAAGCATAAAACAATCTTGTTAGATTGTTAATTAACGTTAGTTGTGATATAATTTTAAAATTAACAATAAAAAAATAAAATGGAGGAAAATAAAATGAAAAAATAACTTTTTGTTATCCAAGATGTTCAACTTGTCAAAAAGCAAAAAAGTGGCTTGAAGAAAATAAAATAGAATTTACTGAAAGAGATATAGTTAAGGTAAATCCTACTGAAGAGGAATTAACAAAAATTTTACAAAGCTAGTGGAAAAGAATTGAAAAAGTTTTTCAATACAAGTGGAGTTTTTGTATAAAGAAATGAAATTGAAAGACAAGCTTCCAGAAATGACAGAGGAAGAAATGTTAAAATTATTAGCAACAGATGGGAAATTAGTTAAAAAGACCTATGCTTGTTAGCTAAAAAGGTGTATTAAATGGTTTTAAAGAAGAAGAATGGAAAGAATATTTTTAAAAATAACTAAGAAAGGGAGGAGATAGAATGTATAATATGGCAGATGTAATTACAACAGGATTTGCATTATTTTGCAATGTTATTTGGAGCTGGGAATTTAATATTTCCCGATGTTAGGTTATGATTTAGGAAGTAACTGGCAAGCAGCAGCTTTTGGTTTTTGTTTTGACAGGAGTAGAATTCCTTTGATGGCAATTTTAGCAAGTGGAAATGCAGGAGAAAAAAATTAGATGATTTTTTTCAAATAAAAGTCTCTCCAATTTTGCAAAAATTTTATAATATAATTGTTATTTTAGCTATTGGTCCGTTATTGGCAATACCAAGAACTGGTGCAACAGCTTACGAAGTAACATTTTTCCATGCAGGGTTTACAACATCGACAATGAAATATGTTTATTTAGTTATTTATTTTTGGATTATCTTTGTTGTTTTTCATTGAAATCAAGTGCAGCAGTAGATAGAATAGGAAAAATTTTTAACTCCAATTTTAATAGTTGTATTAATTATAATTTTTAGTAAAAGGTTCTTTTTAATCCCTAATCAAGTGGTTGAAAAAAGTTTATGAACTACCATTTAAAAAAAGGATTTATTGAAGGATACCAAACTCTTGATGCAATGGCTGGAGTTGTATTTGCAAGTGTAATTTTGAAAGCAGTTAGAGGTGGAAGAGATCTAACTAAAAACAAGAAACAGAATTTTTATGAAAGCTAGTTTTATTGCAACAATTGGTCTTGCAATAGTTTATTTAGGATTGACATATATAGGAGCTACATTTTGGACATATTGAATTGGTAGCAGGAGCAGAAAAACAGATTTACTTGTTAAAATAGCAACTTTACTTTTTAGGAAAAGTTGGATATATTATTTTAGCAATTTGTGTTGTTGGGGCTTGTTTAACAACTGCTATAGGACTTATTGTAACTGTTGGAGAATATTTTAGTGAAACATTTAATTGGTCTTATCAAAAAGTTGTAATAGTAACAACTGTAATCAGTTTCTTGTTTGCAATTTTTGGAGTAAACCAAATAGTAAAAAGTATCAGTTCCTTTTATTGGTATTAACTTATCCGTTGACAATAGTTTTAATTTTACTAAACTTCTTCCGTGTAAAAATGCAAATATTTATAAGGGAACAGTTTTAGTTGCAGGTCTTGTTGGACTATATGAAGCATTACCAATAGTTGGAATAACGTTACCGGAAATATTTACAACAATTTATAATGCTATGCCTCTAAGTAATTTAGGTTTTAACATGGGTAGTGCCTGTAGTAGTAGTAGGAATAATTTGTAATTTCATTAAGAGTAAAAATTAATTATAAAGGTAGGGAAAAGAAATGGCTAATGTATATGACGTCCTTATGGAAAGAGGATATTTAAAACAACTTACTCACGAAGAAGAAATGAAAGAAATTTTGGCTAAGGAGAAAGTTACTTTTTATATAGGTTTTGATCCAACAGCTGATAGTTTACACGTTGGACATTTTATAGCAATGATGTTTATGGCTCATATGCAACAACATGGACACAGACCAATAGCATTAGTTGGTGGTGGAACGGCTATGGTTGGAGATCCTAGTGGAAGATCTGACATGAGAACAATGATGACTGTCGAAAAAATAAATCATAATGTTGAATGCATTAAAAAACAAATGCAAAAGTTTATAGATTTCACAGACGATAAGGCAATACTTGCTAATAATGGAGATTGGTTAAGAAATCTTAACTACATAGAATTTTTGAGAGATATTGGAGAACATTTCTCTGTTAATAGAATGCTAGCTGCTGAATGTTATAAATCAAGAATGGAAAATGGATTGTCATTCTTAGAATTTAACTACATGATAATGCAAGCTTATGACTTCATGTATTGAATAATAAAGTATAACTGTACAATGCAATTAGGTGGAGATGACCAATGGTCAAATATGATAGCCGGTGTTGAACTTCTAAGAAGAAAAAGATAGAAAATCTGCTTACGCTATGACTTGTACTTTACTAACAAATAGTGAAGGACAAAAAAATGGGGAAAACTGCTAAGGGTGCTTTGTAGCTAGATCCAGAAAAACTACACCTTATGAATTTTTACCAATATTGGAGAAATGTTGGAGACCAAGATGTAGAAAAATGTCTCAGCTCTTTTTAACGTTCCTACCTATGGATGAAGTTAGAAGATTAGGAGCATTGAAAGATGCTGAGATAAATGAAGCTAAAAAGGTATTGGCTTATGAAGTTACAAAGATTGTCCATGGAGAAGATGAAGCTAGAAAAGCTAAGGAAGCAACAGAAGCTCTTTTTGGTAGTGGAAATAATTTAGATAATGCACCAAAAATTGAGTTAACAGAAGAAGATTTTTTTCAAAAAGAATTATTAGATGTTTTGGTTGATAGAAAAATTTTAAAAACTAAAAGTGAAGGTAGAAGACTTATAGAACAAAAATGGTATGTCTTTAAATGATGAAAAATTTCTGATGTAAAATTTGCTGTTAGTTCAGAAACTTTAGGATTATTAAAAATTAGGGAAAAAGAAATTTTTATAATATAGTATTGAAATAAAAATTAATAATCAAGGGAAAAGGTAGTGGGATATTTGATTAAATTCAGAATGAGAAATATGAGAGAAAAATGATATAGATGTTGTTTATGAAAACTTGCACTCTAATTTTTGTAAAAAAATATTTTAGAGGTAAAAAGAAACAACAAGAAATTTATGAAAACCATAATGAATGGTATAGAGCTCATATTTCTTCCCTTGATTATGCAATCTATATTTTTGAAGATGATGAAAAATAATTTTGTTGCTATGACTAGCTATGAAATTTTTGATAATGAAAGCTAGGATAAAAATTTATTTGAATGAAAATTTTAGAAATAGAAAATATTCTCAGAAAATTTTGGCTGAGAGTTTGAATAAATTTTTTTATCTGAGAACTTAAAAAAATAAAATGGATTAAAGCATATATTTTAGAGGAAAATATAGCATCACAAAAATATTCTCATCTTTGAATTTTTAAATATAAAGACGAAAAAGAAATTTGTTCTGATGGACTTGAATATCAAATTTATAAATTAGAGCTTAGATAAGAGGAAACGATGACAAAAAAAGGAAAAAGGTAAAAATATATTAGTAGAACTTGAAAAAAAGTTTGGAAAAACCTAAGTGTGCTTTTAAATTTTAATTCTCCTTTTTGAACTTTTGGTTGCAGTTATTTTGTCGGCACAATGTACTGATAAGAGAGTAAATATTGTAACAGAAGAAATGTTTAAGTATGTAAATACTCCTGAAGAATTTGCTAATATGTCTTTGGAAGAAATAGAAGAGCATATTAGAAGTACCGGTTTTTATAAAAATAAAAGCTAAAAGTATAAAAAATGTAGTCAGCAACTTTTAGAAAAAAATATAATGAGAGATACCTCAAGGCATGGATGAACTTACAGAGCTTGCAGGAGTAGGGAGAAAAACTGCAAATGTTGTGAGAGGAGAAGTATGGGGTTTGGCTGACGGTATAACGGTTGATACTCATGTGAGAAGAATTACAAATTTAATAGGTCTTGTTAAAATGAAGATCCAATTAAAATTGAAAGAGAACTTATGAAAATAGTTCCTAAAAATCTTGGATAGATTTTTTTCACACTACATAATTTTACATGGAAGAGCCACTTGTATAGCAAGGCGTCCTAAAATGTTCTGAGTGTGAAATTATAAATTACTGTGACTATGGTTTGAAAAACCAAACTAAATAAATAAAAAAATTTTTAATCTAAACTAAAAATGTATAAATTATTATTGACAAAACTAATAAACAATGTTATAAATAGATTATAGATTATTAGGGAGATGAGAGATACGATGAAAAGTCTATTTAGATAATAATGCAACAACAAAAGTTGATGAAAAAGTTTTAGAAGCAATGATTCCATATTTTTTTCAGAATATTATGGAAATCCTTTTAGCTTACATTTATTTGGAGCTGAAACAGGACAAGCAGTGGCAGAAGCGAGGAAAACAATAGCAGATATATTAAGAGCAAAAACCTAGTGAAATTATTTTCACGGCATCAGGTAGTGAATCTGACAACTTAGCTATAAGAGGTATAGCAAGAGCATATAAACACAGAGGAAAACATATATATAACAACTTCAATAGAGCACCCAGCAGTAAAAATACGTTTTTGATTTAATGGAGGATGGATTTGAAGTTACTGTAGTACCAGTTGATGAAAATGGTGTTATAAGAATGGACGAATTTAAAAAGCTTTAAGAGAAGATACTATTCTTGTAGAGTGTTATGACATGTAAATAATGAAGTTGGAACTTTCCAACCAATAGAAGAAATTGGAAAAATAACTAAAGAAAGAAGAATAATTTTTCCACGTTGGATGTGGTTCAAACAATGGGAAAAGTTGAAATATATCCTGAAAAAAATGGGAATAGATTTATTAGCTTTCTCAGGACATAAGTTTTATGCACCAAAAAGGAATTGGTGTTTTTTGTATAAGAGAGACGGTGTACGTTTAGGAAAAGTTATAACTGGTGGAAACCAAGAAGGAAAAAGAAGACCAGGAACTTCAAATACTCCATACATAGTTGGAATAGCTAAAAGCATTACAAATGGCTAATGACAATATGAAAGAAGAATGATAGAGAAGAAAAATTAAGAGATTACTTTGAAGCAGAAGTTGTAAAAAGAATACCAGAGGTTAGAATAAATGGTAAAGGGCTAGAAGATTACCAGGAACTTCAAGCATTACTTTTAAATATTTAGAGGAGAATCAATGCTTTTAAGTCTAAGTTTAAAAGGAATAGCAGTAAGTTCAGGATCAGCTTGTTCTTCTGACAGTTTACAACCATCTCATGTTTTTATTGGCAATGGGAATACCTGCTGAATTTGCTCACGGAACATTGAGATTCTCAATGGGAAAAATACAATACAAAAGAAGAAATTGACTATACATTAGATTGTTTAGTAGAAATAATTGGAAAATTAAGAGATTTATCTCCATTATGGAGAACTTTCCAAGATGGAAAAGCAACAGATATTAGTAGTTTTTAAAAATTAATAAAAATTTAGGAGATGATTTGAATGCAATATACAGAAAAAGTTATGCAAACACTTTATGAATCCTCATAATGTTGGAGTAATAGAAAATCCAGATGGATATGGAAAAGTTGGAAACCCATCTTGTGGAGATATAATGGAAATTTTTATAAAAGTTGAAAATGATATCATAAAAGATGTTAAATTTAGAACTTTCGGTTGTGCATCAGCTATAGCAAGTTCATCAATTTCAACTGATTTAATTATAAATCACACTGTTGAAGAAGCACTACAAGTAACAAAACAAAGCTGTTGTTGAAGCTTTTAGGTGGATTACCAGCAGTTAAAATGCACTGCTCAGTTTTAGCAGAAGAAGCTATTAAGATGGCTATTGAAGATTATATTGCTAAAAAGAGATGCAAAAATAATAAGATATAAAAATAAAGTGGATAACCTTTACATCTGTGATATAATGTAAAGGTTATTTTATTTTTTATGATTTAGAGTTATGTTAGAATGTTTAATAATATTAAAAAAATTATTTGTCTGTGTTGGAATTTTGGCAAGTATATTTTCAATAAATAGTTTTGCAGAAGTAAAAGAGATACAAACCCTCGATGATTTTTGCAGCAGAAGTTTTAGAGACAAAACCAAAAGAGAAAGTGAAAGAAAAAAATTCAGGAAAAAAACAAGAGAAAGAACAGAAGAGACTGAGAAAGTTTCAGCTAGAGAAATAAATAGACTAGAAGAAGAGTTAGCAAGAAAAGAAATTAAAAAGAAATAAAGAAAAAAATCTGAAAAAAATAGAACAAATAAAAAAAGTCGAAGAGTTGAAAAGAAAAAAAGCGAAAAAAAGGCTATTGCTGAAGATAATAAAATTATTAAGAGCAAAAAAGAGCTAGAGAAAAAAAGTTCAAAAAGAAACCAAAGATTTAGCTTTTAGAAGAACCAGAAGATTTAGAAAAAGATAATAAAAAAATATGAGATGACTACTTACCGTTCGGCAGATGGTGTTGAATGGGAATTACCAGATAATTTTAGATCAGTTGTAATAGGAGATTTAGATGGAAATATAATTTTTTTCAAAAAGATGGAGAAAAACTTTCCTCTTGCATCAGTTACTAAAATGATGACATTAATGGTAACTTTTGATGAAATAAATGCAGGAAGAATATCTTTAAAGGACAAGGTGACAATAAGTAAAATCCAATAAGATATGGTGGAAGTGGTATTCCATTAAAAGCTGGACAAGTTTTTGTATTGGAAGATTTAATAAAAAGCTGCTGCAATTTATTCTGCAAATAATGCAACCTATGCAATAGCAGAATATGTTGGAGAGGGAAGTATAAATAAATTTGTAGCTAAGATGAATGCAAAATTAAAAAGAATTAGGACTACAAAATGAAATAAGTTATTACACTCCTACAGGTCTTCCAACAAGAGTTACAAAAACCTATGGATGAGGGGACTGCAAAAAGGTATTTATAAATTATCAATAGAAGCATTGAAGTATAAAAAAATATTTAGAAATAGCTGGAATTGAAAAACTAAAATTCATAATGAGAAAAATTTCTATAAGAAATAGAAATCATTTACTAGGTAAACAAGGAATTTACGGAATAAAAACTGGTTTTCATAAAGAAGCTAAATATAATATAGCAGTTGCCAGTAAATATAATGGAGCTGATGTTATAATTGTTGTTATGGGTGGGGAAACATATAAGGCAAGAGATGGAGTTGTTCTTAGTGTTTTAGAAAATTTCCATAAAAATTACACAATGAAAAATGGTGTAGCTAGAAGAAAAATAAAATAGTTAAAGAAGTTACTGTAGAAATGAAATTAATTACAACAGTAGCTTCTTTTTATGTTATAATAAACTTGAAAGAAATTTATGAGGAGGACATAATGGAAAAATAAATTTAGAGAATTAGTAAAGAAGAGAAATAAAATTTTTGCAACATTAGGTTTGATTCAATGGGATTTAGAAACAAAAACTCCAAAAATCAAAAAGCATATTTATCAGAATTAATTGGAGATTTTTAGTATGCAAGAATATGAAATTTTTACATCTGATGAATTTGTAAATATTGTTAAGAACTTAAATGATAATAAAGATAATTTATCAGAAATTGAAAAAAAGAGAAATTGAATTATCAATGGAAGAAATAGAAAAGATGAAAAAAATTCTGCTGATGAATATGAAGCTTTATGCCAAGTTAACAAGCTATAACCAAGCTATATGGGAAGAAGCAAAAGAGAAAAAGATTTTTCTATAATAAAAGATGGATTAGAAAAAGTTTTTATTACAATAAAAAAATTTGCAGAATATAGAAGAAAAAGATGAAAAAAATCTTTATGATGTATTATTAAATGATTATGAAAAAGGTATGGATACTGAAAAGCTAGATATATTTTTGGAGAGTTGAAAAAGGAAATTGTACCTTTTTTAAAGAAAAATTCAAGAAAAAGAAAACTATTAGAGAAGAAAAATTTAATTGATATTCCAGTTGATGAAGAAACCCAAATGAAATTTGCAAAAATATTTGGCAAAATATGTTGGTTTCGATTTTGATAAGGGTCTTATGGAAACAAGTGAACATCCTTTCACTTTAAATTTAAATAAAAATGATGTTAGACTTACAACAAACAATAAGAAAAATATGCCATTTTCAACAGTATTTTCAATAATTCATGAGGCAGGTCATGGAATTTACGAACAACAAACTGCTGATGAACTTTTTAGATACAATACTTGGAACGGGTGGAAGTATGGGCTTACACGAATCACAATCAAGATTTATGGAAAATATAGTGGGAAGAAATACAAAATTTTGGAAGCCAATCTATAATAAGGCTCAAGAATTTTATCCTCATTTAAAAAAATATTTCTTTTAATGACTTTTTGTAAACAAATTAATAGAATAGAGCCAGGACTTATAAGAGTAGAATCAGATGAACTAACTTATTCTCTTCACATTATGGTTAGATACGAATTAGAAAAAAATGATTTTTGCTGGAGAGTTAAGTATCGAAGATTTACCTAGAGTGTGGAAGCAAAAATGGTTGAGTATTTAGGGCTTGAACCAGAAAATGATTCAGTAGGACTATGCAAGACGTACATTGGTATTGTGGACTTGTTGGATATTTTTCCATCTTATGCAATAGGAAATGCTTATGCTTCACAAATTTTTAATACTATGAAAAAGATTTTGATGTAGAAGAAGCATTAGAAAATGGAGAATTAAAGAAAATAACTGATTGGTTAGGCTCAAAAATTCATAAATATGGAAAATTAAAAAGATACGAGTGATATCATTAAAAGAAGTTACAGGTGAGGAATTAAATCCGAAATATTATATAGATTATTTGAAAGAAAAATATAGCAAGATTTATGAATTATAAGAAAAAGGCAGTCATGAGACTGCCCTTTTTAAATCTATAGGAAAGTATAAAAATTAAATAGCAAAATTAGTCTCTGACGTTCGTATTAGTTCGAAGAGCCTATGTTCGTTGAGCTCGTAGAACTCATACGGCTGTCAAAGAGATTTTTATTCATTATCTTTTATTATGTTTAATGCGTTCTGTTTTTTTGACTTTTTATAAAATTTAGTCTTAAATACTTGCATGGTACAATAAAGACACTAAATATTTTTAAGGAGGATTTTTATGAAAAAAAGTTTTATTAGGATTATTTGCATTAGCTTCAGTTTCTGCTGTAGCAGCTGAAGGAGTAAATGTATACGGAAGATTGGGATTAGATGTTTATTCTCATTACAACAAAGTAACAGGTGAAGATGGGGAAGTTACAGTAAAAGCTAAAGGAAAAAGTAGCACCTAGTATAGCAGTGGAAGTAACTAAAGATTTAGGTTCTAATTTTGAAGCAGGACTTGATTAGGATATGTATGGCACGGTAAAAGAGATTATAAAGAAAGTGATATATATATGGATATATATGAAGGTGAAAATGAAGAAATTATAAAAGTAGGTAAATCTGAAGCTAAAGGAAAAATTCCAGCAATAAATTCTATACCTTTTATATGTTACAGGTAAATATAAATTTGATACTGGTTCAGATATAAAACCTTATATTAAAAGCTGACTTAGGATATTCTTTCAATAAAAATGAAAAATCTATGACAGTAACAGAAAAACTAACTACTGGAGAGACTGAAAACATATACAGAAGGATTAAAAAGCTAAAAATGGTCTTTATGCAGGGGTAGGAGTTGGAGTTGAATACAATAATGTAACTGCTGATTTATCTTATGTGTTTACTGGAGCAAAATATAAATATACAGATGGAAGTGATTCAGATAAAGCAAACAACAGAGCTGTAAGATTAACTGTTGGTTATAAATTCGCATTCTAATTCTTAAAATAGAATAAAAATTAAGTCCCCTAGTATTTGTATTAGAAATTTTTATACAAATGCTAGGGATTTTGTTATTTTTTTATTAGTAAGTGATTACAGAAATTTGACCACTATCATACTCAGCTAAGAAAAATTTGTGAAATATTTTCGTGACCTAATTCTGCTAATTGTTCTTTTAACCAGTCGACATCTTTATCGATTGCTTCCAAAAATATTTGTTTGGATAGTACCATCTGTAATAACTGGATATTTAGGATTTTCCTCTCCTTTTAAAAACAATAATTAGTTGTCCATTTTGTTCAAGCACAGCTCTTTTAACTTTAGATACACTATAAACTCCATTACTACGTAATTTAAAAAGCAATATCGTGAGCAGTTAGTCCAGTACTACGACAAGCTTTCGACATCAAGTACACCTTTTTAATTATAACAATTGGTTGACCATCTATGAAAGTTTTTAAAAAAATACATTATTAGTTTTCAACCATTTTAATACTAACACTATCATAGTCCATATCATAAGGATAATGAAATATTGTAAAACACTGATTCCAGAACTATAGATAACTCCCCCAAGAATTTCCCCTAGGACATAGTTTAATACTTGATCCATTGCCGATGATGGAGCAAGATTTTCCTTTTCCAGAAATATTTATAACAAGTACTAAAGATAAAAGACCCATAGCTAATTTAATAGCAATGTCTAAATAAGATAATTCCATTATTTTTTTCACCTCAACAATTTCAATTTTTGGATTATTAAGCTCAATTTTTTTCAAGCAAATAATTTTTCCATTATCTCCACTAATAACACGGAAATAAAGACTTCCAATTCTAACCAAAGCACCATCAATTGATGCAGATGTATTAATATAAATATTTTTCTTTATCAGTTTTTAAATCTTGAGCTACAACTTCAATAAAAATGTACAGCCGTTCTGTATTGGTTGTCATGAACTTCTGTAACACGGTATTGGCTAAATTTTATACTAATAGCAAGAACAATAGCTACAGTTAAAATTATTGCAAGTTCACGATATTTTGTTTCTTTTTGACCTTGATTATATTTATAAACAGTTATAAATAGACAAATGATTAAAAATTGTAAATATAGCTCCCCACCAATCAAACTTAGCTATTTGTCCAAGCAAGTACCCATAAGAATAAAATCTCACGATAAACCTCCCTATAATAAATTTTTCATTTTGCTGATAATATTATCATAAAAGTAAAAGATAATTAAAGAACAAAAAAATTAAAAATAAAAAAATATTATCTTTTATTAATCTAGTATGATAAATTTTTTAGCAAATATTTAATAAAAATAAAAAAAGATAAAAAAAGATTGACAAAAAGAAAAAATTAAATAGTATTAAAGAACTGTTAAAAAAATAAATTTTTTTGAAGGGAAATATGGGGAAAAAAATTTTTTAGGTAAATTATTTGGACTAACGGCATTATTCATAATGGTATTTACAAATGTATTTGCAAAACGACTTACCAAAATCAACTGATATAGTTGTTATTGGTGGGGAGGAGCAGGACTTACTGTTGCAATTTCTGCTCATGAAAAGGGAGCAAAAAGTAATTTTAGTTGAAAAAAATCATGTTTTAGGTGGAAATGCTGTAACAGATATTACAGTATTTGGTAAAATTGCAGGAGAAAATGCAGCTACTTATTCTAAATCTGTAAAAATAAAAATATAAAATTTATACTATACAAAATCGTATTGAAATTTTATCAATACGATTTTTAATTTTTATCAAAAATTTTTATTCGATATAATTTAGTAAATAAGCTCAAAGATACAGTGAGTTTTTTTCTTTACTATATGTTATAATATGAATTGAATTTAAAATTTATTAGGAGATAAAAATGAGAGTTAAATTAGCGAGAGATGATAAAAATTCTAATTATAAAGTTAGCTTGAAAGATATAAGTAAAAGAAAACGATTTTGTGAAGTTATTAGAAAAATTATGATATCGAATATAAAAAGACAGAATATTTTTAAAGATTTTTTTATGTATAAATTGATAAATATCAATAGCAAGTTCATTATGATTTTTGCAAGAAAAAGCTTCAAACTATATTGCATATATTGAGCCTGTTTCTATTTATTCTCTACCTTTACAAATTGATAAAGAAGAGGAGAACTTCCAGTAATTTATCCTGAAGAAAATAAAAATTATATAACTTTAGGTGTTGTTGACAATGGGATTGCTCATATAAGTTATTTTAAAAACCTTGGATAAAAAGAGTTCACTCAAGATTTTTTTACCAAAGGACATAAGCAAAACTCTATGGAACTTTCGTGTCAGGAATTGCTTTGTATGGGGATAAACTTGAAAATAGAGAGATGGTTGTAAACGAAGGTTTCTATTTGCTTGATGCAACAGTTTTATCTGCAACAACTATTGAAGAAGATGATTTATTGAAAAAAATATTGTCCTAACTATTCAAGAAAAATTATAAGAAAGTTAAAATTTGGAATTTATCTTTGAGTGTTAAATTGGAAATTGAAGATGATTATTTTTTTCAGATTTTTGGTGTAGTACTAGATTATTTGCAAAAAGAATATGGAGTTTTAATTTTCAAATCTGGTGGTAATGGTGGAAACTTTATGAAGAAAAAAACCTAAGGGAAAAACTTTATCACGGATCAGACTCTTTGATGTCCATCGTTGTTGGAGCAATTAATGATGACAGGTATGCTTTCAAACTATAGTAGAGTTGGACTTGGCCCTAAAGGGAACAATTAAGCCTGATGTTGCAAGTTACGGAGGAGAATTGAGATTAGGTGATGATGGCTCTATGATAATGGAGGGAGTAAAATCTTTTTCAGTTGATGGTGGACTTGCTTCATCATCAGGAACAAGTTTTGCCACAGCAAGAATTTCATCATTGGCTTCAATAATTTATCAAAATATCTGTAAAGATTTTTAATAATTTTTCAGATTTTTGATGCAAACTTATTAAAGGCTTTAATAATTCATTCGGCTAAGAACACGGATAGAAATTTAAAAATTGAAGAAATCGGTTATGGAATACCTGCAACTTCAAAAGAAATTTTTATCTTATTTTTAAAAATGAAAATATTAAAAATTTTTAGTGGAACAATGACAAGAAAAAGAAATTGACCTTGAAGGAGAATTTTTAATTATCAAAAATAGCAAAAATCAAATGTACTTTGGTTTATGAAACAGAGTTAGATTATTTTCAAAATGATAAGTATATAAAATCTGATATTAAAATTAGAGATTTTTTTCTGAAAATGGGAGAAACTTAACGAGAAAAATTTGAAGCTACTCTTGCAAGAAACAAAAATAGAATTGTACTCAGATAGTGACATTGAAAAGAAATATGTTTTGATTGTTGAAAAAAATATAGGAGTGATGACTATGAATAGAGGAAACGAAAGTAAAAAGGCATGCTCCAGCACCTTTATTGGTGGAACACTTTGGGGTGTGAATGGAGTTCTTGGAAGTTATTTATTTCTTGCTAAAAATGTTACAACGGATTGGCTAATACCTTATAGATTATTATTTGCAGGTCTATTGGTTATAGTTTATTTGTATCATAAAAACGGAAAGAAAAATTTTTGATATTTTAAAAAAATAAAAAGATTTACCTCAAATTTTATTGTTTGGTTTGATTGGAATGCTTGGAACACAATACACATATTTTTCAGCTATTCAATATTCAAATGCAGCCATAGCAACTGTACTCACATATTTTGGTCCGACTCTCGTTCTAATTTATATGTGTCTAAAAGAAAAAGAAAACCACTAAAATATGAAATTTTTTGCCATTGCTCTATCAACTTTCGGAGTATTTTTATTAGCCACTCACGGAGATATAACTACACTTAAAATTTCATTTAAGGCTTTAGTGTGGGGGATGTTGTCTGCTTTATCTGTGGTTTTTTACACTATTCAACCAGTAAAACTTTTAAACAAGTATGGGCCTGTTATGGTTGTTGGTTGGGGAATGATCTTTGGTGGAATATTGATTACATTTTTTTATCAAACCTTGGCATATAGATATAATTTTTTTGATTTTACAACTCTATTTATTTTTTTCTTTTTAATAGTATTATTTGGAACTATAGTTGCATTCGTGTTGTATTTATCAGGAGTGAAAATGATTGGTCCAACAAAGGCAAGTATTATTGCTTGTGTTGAACCTGTGGCAGCAACTATTTGTTCAATAATATTTATGGGAGTAAATTTTAGTTTTTAGATATAGTAGGATTTGTGTGTATAATTTCAACAATTTTTTTATTGTTGCAATTTTTGATAAGAAGAAATAATGTAAGGATGAAATAATGGCAATAATACAAGTAAATGATTTATATATGGGTTTCTCTGGGGAAACCCTTTTTAAAGAAATAAATTTTTCAGTTGATGAAAAAGATAAAATTGGAATAATTGGTGTGAATGGAGCTGGTAAAAAGTACTTTGATAAAAACTTTTATTGGGACTTGAAAATTCAGAAATTAATCCTGCTACAAATGAGAGAGGAACAATTTCTAAAAAGTAATTTAAAAAGTTGGTTATCTTGCACAAAAATACAGAACTTAATAAAGAGAATACTATTTTTTTAATGAATTGATGACAGTTTTTAATAATCTTTTAGAAGATTACAAAAGAATACAAGAAATAAATTTTTTTGTTGACTGTTGATGTCGATAATTTTGATAAATTGATGGAAGAGTTGGGAGAAGTTTCTGAAAGATATGAGAGGCATGAGGGATATTCTATAGAATATAAAATTAAACAGATTTTAAATGGCTTGAATATTTCAGAAAACTTATGGTCTATGCAAAATCGGAAATTTATCAGGAGGTCAAGCTTCGAGAGTAGCTCTTGCAAAAATTTTTACTTGAAGAGCCTGATCTTTTGATTTTTAGATGAGCCGACTAACCACTTAGATTTAAGTTCTATTGAATGGCTTGAAAAATTCTGAAAGATTATAATAAAAGCTTTGCTCTTGATTTCTCACGATGTATATTTCTTAGATAATGTTGTAAATAGAATTTTTGAAATTGAGGGTAAAAGATTAAAAGACTACAAAGGTAACTACACAGATTTTTTAATTCAGAAAGAGGCTTATTTAACGGGAGAGGTTAAAAGCCTATGAAAAAGAGCAAGAAAAAAATTAAAAAGATGGAAGAATTCATCAGAAGATATAAGGCAGGTGTAAAATCAAAAGCAAGCCAGAGGTAGAGAAAAAAATCCTAAATAGAATGGAGAAAATGGAAAACCCTGTTGTAACTACAAAGAAAAATTAAATTGAACTTTGATATAAAAAGCTCAAAGTGTAGATTTAGTTTTGGCTATTAAGTCTATGTCAAAAATTTTTGATGATAAGTTGTTGTTTAAAGATTTGAATTTTAAAAATTTATCGTGGAGAAAAGAATAGGTCTTATTGGTAAAAAAATGGTACTGGGAAATCAACTCTTCTGAAAAATTATAAACAATCTTGAAAAAGCTAGTTCTGGAGAATTTAAAATTGGAGAAAGAGTGTCTATCGGTTACTACGATCAAAATCATCAAGGTTTAGGTTTGAATAATAATATAATTGAAGAATTGATGTATTATTTTACTTTATCTGAGGAAGAGGCAAGAAATATTTGTGGGGCATTTTTATTTAGAAGATGACATTTACAAAAATTTCTTCTTTGAGTGGTGGAGAAAAGGCAAGAGTTGCTTTTTATGAAATTGATGCTTGAAAAACCAAATTTCTTGATACTAGACGAACCGACTAACCACTTAGATATTTATTCAAGAGAAATTTTAATGGATGCCTTGGAAGATTATCCAGGAACAATTTTTAGTTGTATCTCACGATAGAAATTTTTTAGATACAGTTGTGAATAAAATTTATGAATTGAAAACTGAGGGTGTTGAAACTTTTTGATGGAGATTATGAAGCCTACAAGCAACAAAAAAAGATAATGTAAAAAGTAAAAAAATGAAGAGGCTGTGAAATCTTATGAAGAGCAAAAGAAAAATAAAAAAATAGAGTTGCCTCTCTTGATTAGTAAGACTTGAAGAGGAAATTCAAAAATTGAAGAGCAAAAAGAAGAGGTTAATAAAAAAATATTCTTGCTGGAGATAATGTTGATGAGCTTATAAGCTTGCAAGAAGAAATTGATAAACTTGATGAAAAAGATTATGGAAAAATATCAAGAATGGGAAGAGACTGAAAAAGAATTGAATGAGATGAAATAAAAATGAGGCATAAGCCTCATTTTTATTCACTAGCAATTTTTAGCAAGCTCTTGAAGTTTTCTCTAGTTTCAGATTTTTGGATAACCATTACAAGCCATTGGAAGTTCAACAATATTTTGCTCCAAATTCTTCAACTTGCTTTTATCCAACCTGACATAAACTTTCCGCCTCCCCAACTGAAAGTTCCAAAAAGATAAACCTTTTTCCTTTAAATTTTTCTTTATTTCTTTCCATAAAAGGTTGAAAAATAATTTTTCAATTTCTTCAGTTTGGTTAGCTGGAGAAGCAAGAGCTAAAATATCACAATCAAAAGCTTCATCATCATTTTTTTAATTCAACAACACTATAAAGATTATATTCAGCACCAGCTTCTTTTAAACCTTTTTCGAAAGCTTTAACTATGAAACTAAAGTATTTTCCAGTAAAAGCTATAATAAACAACGTTAATTTTTCATGTATCTTCTCCTAATTTCCATATATAATTATTTAATTTTTAACAAATGCCCCATTCTATGTTTTTAGTTTTTCAAATAATTTTCATTCACATGGTTTGTGATCGATTTCAAGTTCTTCTCTATCCACAACTGGCATTCCATATTCTTTTAAACCTTCTATTTTTAATGGATTATTTGTTAAAAGTTTAACAGATTTAACTCCTAAAGCCTTTAACATTTGTGCAGCAACAGCATAAATCTCTCATATCAGCCCCAAAACCAAGTTGAAGATTTGCATCAAGAGTGTCGACACCTTGCTCTTGTAAAATTGTATGCTCTAATTTATTTAGAAGTCCGATTCCTCTTCCTTCTTGTCTTAAGTAAAGAATAACTCCTTCTCTAGTTTATCAATTCTTCTCATTGCAGTCTTAAGTTGAGAACCACAATCACATCTTAGAGAACCTAAAAATATCTCCAGTGAAACATTCAGAATGTATTCTCACTGAAACACCTTCTTTACCTGCAACGTCTCCTTTAACTAGAGCTATATGTTTTCTTTTTCATCAATAGGATTTTTCAAAACCTACGATTTTAAAAAGTTCCATTATCAGTTGGCATATTTGCAACAACATCAATTTTCATCAATTGTTCATATCTATATTTAATTAAATCTTCAATAGTTATAATTTTTAAATTATGTTCTTTAGCAAAAAATTTCTAAATCATCCATTCTTGCCATAGTACCATCATCTTTTAAAATCTCACAGATAACTGCCACTGGTGCAAGTCCACAAATTTTTACAAAGATCGACGGTAGCTTCAGTGTGACCTTCTTTCAAGTACACCTCTATCTTTTGCAACTAATGGGAAAAATATGTCCAGGTCTTGTAAAATCATCAGCTTTTGAATTTTTTTATCTGCCAATTTTTAATTGTTGTTAATCTATCTGCAATAGAAATTCCTGTAGTAGTTCCTTCTTTTGCATCAACTGAAACAGTGAAAGCTGTGCATTTAGCATCAGTATTTCTAGCAACCATAGGATCTAAATTTAAATTTATTGCATATTCACTTGTCATAGGAACACAAGTCAGACCCTTTGCATATCTAGCCATAAAATTGATACTATCATAAGTAGCTTTTTCAGCAGCAACGAAAATATCTCCTTCATTTTCTCTATTTTTCATCGTCAACAATGATTAATGGAACACCATTTTAATATCTTCCAACACATCTTCAATTTTATAAATCATTTTAGTATCTCCTTCTAAAATCCGTTTTCAAGTAAAAATTCTTTAGTGATTTTTACTTTTTATTTTTCTTTTTTTCTTCTAGTTTATCAAAATAAACAAACTTTTTCAATATATTTTCCTATTAAATCAGTTTCAACATTAACAATGTCTCCAACTTTTTAGAACCAAGAATTATTTTCTCTTGAGTGTGAGGTATAAGAGAAACAGAAAAAACTGTCGTCAGTAAGAGAAATAACTGTCAAGCTTGCACCATCAAGAGTAGCTCTCCTTTTCAACGATGTATCTCATATATTTTCTGCTAATTTTTTTATCTCATAAATTTTGCAATTCCCCTGTTGTGTTATGGAAATAATTTCTCCTTCACAATCACATCTCCAGTAACAAGATGTCCACCAAGAGGAGTTGCAAGAGTAATGGATTTTTCCAAATTTACCTCATCGCCAGCTTTAAGTCTTTTCAAATTTGAACGTGAGATAGTTTCAAACATACAATCAGCTACAAAGTAGTCTCTTGAAAATTCTGTAACTGTAAGACAAAACACCATTTGTTGCAATACTGTCTCCAAGTTTTACATTTTTCTAAAACTTTATCAGCTTTTTATTTTTAATTTGATAGATTTATCTCCGTTATTAAGAGAGATAACTTTTTCCTTTTTTTCTTCCACTAATCCAGTGAACATAATTACCTACCTTTTTTTCAAAAAGTTACAGAAACATTGTCTCCATAAGTATTGAATTTAACATTAGAAAGTTTAAATACATCATTCATATCGTCAAAATTGAAACCATTTACAAAACTTACTGCTGAATTATCTCCAATAATTTTTGGAGCAATAAATATTTCTAGCATCAATTATATTTTTCTTTAAAAGCAGTTGAGATAAGTCCACTACCACCTTCCAATAAAAACAGAATCAATACCTAGTTTTTCCGATTTCGATTAACATATCTTCCATTTTAAAAATTTCTCCTTCAAGAAAAATAAAATTAGTTCCCAAATTTTTTTAATTCTTGAATTTTTGAATTTTTATTTTTCATTAGATGTAATTATAATTGCTTTATTATCGTTGAAATGTAAAAATTTAGATTCAAGAGGTGTATCTAATTTTTGGATCGACAACTATTCTATATGGATTTCTTTTTCTAAATTTAAATTTCCATAATTCTCAGATAACCTACTATCTAAACTTGGATTATCAGCTAGAACAGTGTTTATTCCAACCATAATTCCCATGAATTTTGTTCTTAGAAATTGTACTTTTTCTCTGGCAAGTTCGTTTTGTTATCCATTTAGATTTACCAGTTCTTGTTGCCAATTTTCCATCAAGAGTTATCCCACATTTTTAGGAATAGGTATGGAATTTTTATTTTTCAATATACTTAAAGAAAACTTCATTGATATCTTTGCTTCTTTCTCTAAAATTCCGACTTCAACTTCTATGCCTGCATCCTTAAGCATTTGAATACCTTTTACCTGAAAACCAAAGGGTTAGAATCGAAATTTGCAATACACATCTTTTGATTCCAAACTTAATTATTTTTCCGCACAAGGTGGAGTTTTGCCAAAGTGAGAGCAAAGGTTCAAGGGTAACATAAATTGTTGCCCCCTTTGCCTTTTTCTCCAGCTTCTTCCAAAGCCCAAACTTCAAAGATGAGGGTCCACCATAATTTTTATGCCAACCTTCTCCGATGATTTCATTATCTTTTTACAACAACAGCTCCTACTAGAGGATTTGGATTAACTTTTCCTATTCCTCGTTGAGCAAGTTCTATGAGCATGAGCCATAAATTTTTTTCATCAAGATTTTTATCCATATTAGATACCTTTTATTAAATCGATCATTTCAATAGCTGTCATAGCGGCATCAGCACCTTTATTTCCTGCTTTTTGTTCCGGCTCTTTCTATTGCTTCTTCTATAGAGTTAGTTGTTAACACTCCAAATATAACAGGTACTTCACTATCCAAGCTAACATGAGCTACACCCTTTGAGACTTCAGCACATACATAGTCAAAGTGAGGAGTAGATCCTTTTATTACAGCTCCTAAAGTAATAACTGCATCATATTTTTGATTGAGCTAATTTTTGCTATTAATGGTATTTCAAATGCTCCTGGAACCCAGAAAAGATTTATATTATCATCTTCAACATTATGTCTTCTTAAAATATCTTCTGCTCCTCCAATTAGTTTAGATGTAATAAATTCATTAAATCTAGCTGCAACTATTGCAATTTTAACACCTTGTCCATTAAATTTTCCTTCAAATACTTTCATAATTTTTCTCCTTTTTATTAAATTTTTATATTTATATATTATATTTAAATTTTAATAAAGATATCATATTCTCAACCCTAATTCAGTCTACTAATTCTAATAATTGATATTATCATAAGTGCAGCACTTGCAAATTGTATTGGGCTTAATACGTTGCCATTTATAAGATAATCAAATATCACACTTGATATTGGAAAACATAGCTCACACATTGTGGCAACCTTTGCTGTGATATTATTAAGACCGATATAATAGAGTAAGATTGCTCCACTTCCTGTTGTTAAAGCTATGATTATAAATATAAGCCAGTTTGCTGGAGTAATATTGTTAAACTCATTAAAACTAGAAGTAAGTGCTACAATTACAAACATAATACAAGTTGTTAATAAGTATCTTAAATAAAGAGCAGTTCTAAATGAAGCGGCTTTCAAAATTCTTTTTCCAAAAACTGTTGCTGATCCAAATGAGAAAGCAGCAAGTAATGAATAAAGTGAAGCAGGTAAAGATTATCTCCCACCTCAAATGTTGGAAAATGAAATTCAAACGTTAATAGGTATCCACCAAGTAAGGCTAAAAATCCCCAAAAATAAATAATCTTTTTAATTTTTTTCCTTTAGTATAATTCTTGCCAAAAACTATTGCAAATAAGGGTTGTAGTTTTTTTGTAGTAATGTTACAATAGTTAAATGTTTAAAAATTAACTAAGAACAGTGCTTTAACTATCGATAAAGTACCTAAACTTCCACCAAATAAGGCTACACAGAAAAAAATAAAATAAATCACTGCCACCTAATTTCTTGATATTTTTTTATTTCCTCTTTTCCAAAAATAATGGACATAATAACCAACGGTAATAGATGTAAAACAAAAAAACTACAAATGGAACAGGCAAGCTAAATAATCTTGGTGTTAAAAGCTATTCCATCAAATCCCCACATTGTTGCTGCAAAACATACGAGCAAGGCTCCTTTAATTTCTTTATTCATTTTTCTCCTAAGTTATAAAATAAAAACCCGAATACAATTCGGGTATTAAATATTTAAAAATTATAGAACAAACAAAAATAAGTTCGTAACTATCTTCTCTCATCCAGACTTTACTGTCGGTTTTTGGAATTTCACCAAATCAAAACATAGAAAAATGTTTTCGTGGACTATACCACCGGTCGGGAATTTCACCCTGCCCCGAAGACTTGTATTTAATTTTTCAATTATAAATATAGTATTCTTTTATACATTTGTCAATATATTTTTTTACTTTTTATAGAATTTATTCTGATTGCTTTTTCTTTTAATCCTGTCAAAGCAATACCAATTGGTGTTATATATAATGGCATATATGGTTTATATATTTTTAAGACCAAGTTCCTTTTTCAAATATTTTTCGCTGCCATCAAAGCTACAAGCTCCACCAACTAAATATACATTTTTTAACATTGTAGCCACTAATATATTTTTTACAATTGAAGCCATTTTTTTGTAAAACAGGAGTAACTTGTACAAAAACTTCTCTTTCTCTTTTTTATCTAATTTTATATCCTCCGCTTCTTCAAAATTAATCCCACGGCTGCCAGCTATAACTAAAGTCATGTGAGTTCCTCCAGTTGGTTCGTCAGCGACAAATACTACTTCCCCTTTTTCTAAAAATACTTATTCAGTAGTACCTCCACCTAAGTCGACAACAACTCCGTCTGTAATGTCAAGAACATAAGAAGCCGCCGTCGGTTCATCCACAACTTTTATAATATCAATTCCTGCAGATTCAACCACGTTTACTATAGCTTTAACGCTTCCTTGTTCAACACCTGGTGGAATAGCAGTGTATCCCTCAGTAATTTCTATTTCAAGCTTTTTCTCAAGCTCAGCCTTTAACTTTCTAACTATAGAAATGGCTCCCATAAAAATCAACCACGATACCATCTTTAACAACTCTTGATCTTTGAGTTGCTCCAGCCACCGGCTTACCGTTTTTTTATCTAAAAATTGTTATAACAATATTGGCGGTACCTAAATCCACTCCAACATAAAATTTACTTTTTATCAAAAATCTGTTCTAGGATTTGTGATAGTTTTTCAAAATCCTTAATATATTTATTTACTTTTTTCTAAATTCATCATACCTCCGTAAATTTTTACTATTCTTGTAACATGCTTTACAATGTAATTCATTTTATATTTTTATATCGTCATATTCTCCAGTTTCAAATTTTTTAACGACATAAGAACATACAGGTTTCACCTTAAAATTATTTTTCTCTTGCATAAGCAACAGCTTTTATCAAGCAATTTTTCCAGCAATACCTTGCCCTTTTAATTTATCGGAAACTACAGTGTGATCAAATATTAAAAATATTGTCATATCTTTTGTATTCAAGTCTCGCTAAAATTTCTTTATTTTTCATCATATATATAGAATCCATTTCCTTCATAGTGAATAATATCCATAATTTTCCTCTCCTTAACTTTTTTAATTTTTATTTAAACCTACAATTAATTATAGCAAAAATATTTTTTTAACTAATAAATAGGTATTAATTAATTTATTTTTTTCTTAAAAATAAATTATAAGAAATATTGAAAGTAAAATAAAAAAATTTTTTAATAAGATTTTTAGAAAAATTAAAAATTTTTAAAAATTTTTTTGTTGACAAAATTTATTTTTCAATGTTAATATAGTTTTTGTCAATGCGACAAGGACATTAGCAACAGAATAGGGAAAGAAAAATGCAACCATAAATTTTGGTGTAAAAAAATAATGTATAGCAAGTGAGCTATAAAAGATTGAACGAAGAGTTTGATCCTGGCTCAGGATGAACGCTGACAGAATGCTTAACATCATGCAAGTCTACTTGAACTTCGGTTTGGGTGGCGGACGGGTGAGTAACGCGTAAAGAACTTGCCTCACAGACTGGGACAACATCTGGAAACGGATGCTAATACCGGATATTATGATTTTAGTGCATGCTAGAATTATGAAAGCTATATGCGCTGTGAGAGAGCTTTGCGTCCCATTAGCTAGTTGGAGAGGTAACGGCTCACCAAGGCGATGATGGGTAGCCGGCCTGAGAGGGTGAACGGCCACAAGGGGACTGAGACACGGCCCTTACTCCTACGGGAGGCAGCAGTGGGGAATATTGGACAATGGACCGAGAGTCTGATCCAGCAATTCTGTGTGCACGATGAAGTTTTTCGGAATGTAAAGTGCTTTCAGTTGGGAAGAAAAAAATGACGGTACCAACAGAAGAAGTGACGGCTAAATACGTGCCAGCAGCCGCGGTAATACGTATGTCACAAGCGTTATCCGGATTTATTGGGCGTAAAGCGCGTCTAGGCGGCTATATAAGTCTGATGTGAAAATGCGGGGCTCAACTCCGTATTGCGTTGGAAACTGTGTAGCTAGAGTATCGGAGAGGTAAGCGGAACTACAAGTGTAGAGGTGAAATTCGTAGATATTTGTAGGAATGCCGATGGGGAAGCCAGCTTACTGGACGAATACTGACGCTAAAGCGCGAAAAGCGTGGGTAGCAAACAGGATTAGATACCCTGGTAGTCCACGCCGTAAACGATGATTACTAGGTGTTGGGGGTCGAACCTCAGCGCCCAAGCTAACGCGATAAGTAATCCGCCTGGGAGTACGTACGCAAGTATGAAACTCAAAGGAATTGACGGGGACCCGCACAAGCGGTGGAGCATGTGGTTTAATTCGACGCAACGCGAGGAACCTTACCAGCGTTTGACATCTTAGGAAGAATGCAGAGATGTGTTTGTGCTCCTTCGGGAGAACCTAAAGACAGGTGGTGCATAGGCTGTCGTCAGCTCGTGTCGTGAGATGTTGGGTTAAGTCCCGCAACGAGCGCAACCCCTTTCGTATGTTACCATCATTAAGTTGGGGGACTCATGCGATACTGCCTGCGATGAGCAGGAGGAAGGTGGGGATGACGTCAAGTCATCATGCCCCTATACGCTGGGCTACACACGTGCTACAATGGGTAGTACAGAGAGTCGCGACCCCTGTGAGGGTGAGCTAATCTCAGAAAAACTATTCTTAGTTCGGATTGTACTCTGCAACTCGAGTACATGAAGTTGGAATCGCTAGTAATCGCAAATCAGCTATGTTGCGGTGAATACGTTCTCGGGTCTTGTACACACCGCCCGTCACACCACGAGAGTTGGTTGCACCTGAAGTAGCAGGCCCTAACCGTAAGGAGGGATGCTCCGAGGGTGTGATTAGCGATTGGGGTGAAGTCGTAACAAGGTATCCGTACGGGAACGTGCGGATGGATCACCTCCTTTCTAAGGAGCGCATATCTTTCTCTATTCTATTGGTAATGTTGTTGTAACATTATCAAAAATGCGTTTGTAGCTCAGCTGGTTAGAGCACACGCCTGATAAGCGTGAGGTCGGTGGTTCAAGTCCACTCAAACGCACCATTATGGGGATATAGCTCAGTTTGGGAGAGCGACGCACTTGCACTGCGTAGGTCAGCGGTTCGATCCCGCTTATCTCCACCATTTATCTGAACATTGGAAACTATATAGTAGAACAAACAAGAAAACAAAAAAATAACTCTAACAATTTCTTAGAGTTAGCTGTCAAAAATAGGTTAAAATAATTAAGGGCACACAAAGGATGCCTTGGTAGTAAGAGCCGATGAAGGACGTGGTAAGCTGCGATAAGCCTAGATAAGTTGCAAACGAACGTAAGAGTCTAGGATTTCCGAATGGAGCAATCTATTAAGATGGAGTCTTAATACGAAAGAGGGAACCGGGTGAACTGAAACATCTAAGTAACCCGAGGAAAAGAAAGTAAAAACGATACCCAAAGTAGCGGCGAGCGAAATGGGTCAAGCCTAAACCATGCGCGTGTCAAGGATGTGGCCGTTGCGCGTATGGGGTAGAGGGACAGAGTGATGAAGAACCACAAGTTATTCGATATAGCGTATTACTGAACTAGAATTATCTGGAAAGGTAAACCGTAGAAGGTGAGAGTCCTGTATAGGTAAACTGATGCGCATATAACTTTGATCCCAAGTAACATGGAACACGAGGAATTCTGTGTGAATCAGTGAGGACCATATCTCATAAGGCTAAATACTCTTACTAACCGATAGCGCATAGTACCGTGAGGGAAAGGTGAAAAAGAACCCCGGGAGGGAGTGAAATAGAACCTGAAATTGTGTGCTTACAAGCGGTCAGAGCCAGTAATGGTGATGGCGTGCCTTTTGGAGAATGATCCTGCGAGTTACGTTAAACGGCGAGGTTAAGTATAACGGAGCCGAAGGGAAACCGAGTCTTAATAGGGCGAATTAGTCGTTTGGCGTAGACGCGAAACCTGGTGATCTAAACCTGTCCAGGATGAAGCTGTGGTAAGACACAGTGGAGGTCCCTAACCCACCGCCGTTGAAAAGTTGGGGGATGAGGTAGGTTTAGGGGTGAAAAGCCAATCGAACCAGGAGATAGCTCGTTCTCTCCGAAATGCATCTAGGTGCAGCCTTGAGTGTTCAATTATGGGGGTAGAGCACTGAATGATCTAGGGGGCGTATTGCTTACTGAAATCAATCAAACTCCGAATACCATAATTTAAAAGCTCAGGAGTGAGACCATGGGAGTTAACTTCCATCGTCAAAAGGGAAACAACCCAGACCACCAGCTAAGGTCCCTAATTATAACTAAGTGGGAAAGGAGGTGGAGATTCACAAACAACTAGGAGGTTGGCTTAGAAGCAGCCATACCTTTAAAGAGTGCGTAATAGCTCACTAGTCGAGAGTCTCTGCGCCGACAATGTAACGGGGCTAAGTTATAAACCGAAGCTGTGGAATCCGTAAGGATTGGTAGGGAGAGCGTTCTGTAGGCCGTTGAAGGAGAAGGGTAACCAACTCTGGAGGTATCAGAAGTGAGAATGCAGGAATAAGTAGCGAGAAAGGGGGCGAGAATCCCCCTCGCCGGAAGACCAAGGTTTTCAGGGTAAAGCTTGTCTTCCCTGAGTAAGCCGGGACCTAAGCCCAGGCTATAATGCGTAGGCGAATGGAAAACAGATTAATATTTCTGTGCCAGTCATATATTGTGATGGAGGGACGCAGAAGGGTATGCGCGCGGACGAACGGAAGTGTCCGTAAAAGCATGTAGAGTGGTTTAATAGGAAAATCCGTTAGACTAGACTTGAGGTGTGATATATAGCCGTAAGGTGAATGCGCAAATCCCACGCTGCCGAGAAAAGCTTCTAACGTTAATGTATGACTGCCCGTACTGTAAACCGACACAGGTGGTCAGGATGAGAAATCTAAGGCGGACAGGCTAACTCTCGTTAAGGAACTCTGCAAAATAACCCCGTAACTTCGGGAGAAGGGGAGCCCTTGTGTGTTAGTGACCACGCGTCACAAAGCGCACGAGGGTCGCAGTGAAGAGGCTCAAGCAACTGTTTAACAAAAACACAGGTCTATGCTAAGCTGTAAGGCGATGTATATGGGCTGACACCTGCCCAGTGCCGGAAGGTTAAGAGGAGGAGTGAGAGCTCCGAATTGAAGCCCCGGTGAACGGCGGCCGTAACTATAACGGTCCTAAGGTAGCGAAATTCCTTGTCGGGTAAGTTCCGACCTGCACGAATGGTGTAATGATTTGAGCGCTGTCTTGACGGGAGGCCTGGTGAAATTGTATTACCGGTGAAGATACCGGTTACCTACAGTAGGACGGAAAGACCCCATGGAGCTTTACTGTAGCTTGGTATTGGGTTTTGGCATTGCATGTATAGGATAGTTGGGAGACTGGGATGATATGGCGCTAGCTGTATTGGAGTCATCGGTGGAATACCAACCATTCAATGCTGAAATTCTAATCTGTGGTTTGTAGCCACGGAGACAGTGCTAGGTGGGCAGTTTGACTGGGGCGGTCGCCTCCGAAAGAGTAACGGAGGCGTTCAAAGGTTCTCTCAGGTTGGATGGAAATCAACCATAGAGTGCAATGGCAAAAGAGAGCTTGACTGCAAGACTGACGGGTCGAGCAGATGCGAAAGCAGGACATAGTGATCCGGCGATTCCGAATGGAAGGGTCGTCGCTCAACGGATAAAAGCTACCCTGGGGATAACAGGCTGATCCTACCCGAGAGTCCATATCGACGGTAGGGTTTGGCACCTCGATGTCGGCTCATCGCATCCTGGGGCTGGAGAAGGTCCCAAGGGTTGGGCTGTTCGCCCATTAAAGCGGTACGTGAGCTGGGTTCAGAACGTCGTGAGACAGTTCGGTCCCTATCCACTGTAGGCGTTAGAATATTGAGAAGATCTGTCCTTAGTACGAGAGGACCGGGATGGACAAACCTCTGATGTACCAGTTGTCACGCCAGTGGCACAGCTGGAGTAGTCACGTTTGGAATAGATAACCGCTGAAAGCATCTAAGCGGGAAACTAACTTCAAGATAAGTATTCTTTAAGATACCTTCGAGCCTAGGAGGTTGATAGGTTGGGGGTGTAAGTACAGCAATGTATTTAGCTGACCAATACTAAGTATCGAAGTTTTTAATCTAAGTTTTACTATATAGTTTCGAGTGTTTAGAAACACTTGCGCATAGGAATATTATGTGATAAAATGAATAAGCTTGGTGAGAATAGCTATGGGGGTACACCTAGTAACATTCCGAACCTAGAGTTAAGCCCATATACGCTGATGGTACTTGGCTGGAAGCGGCCTGGGAGAGTATGGATTTGCTAAAGCAAAAAGAGAGAAGCTAGTGCTTCTCTCTTTGTTTTGAAAAATGATTTAACAAAAATTTGCAAGAAAGCAAAAAGGAGAACAAAGAGATAATGAAATCAAATAAAAAAACTTGACCTAAAGCTATGATTTCAACAGGCCCATCAATATAGATTGCTCCATTTTCAAAAACTAAAACTCAAGCCAACCATTAGGTTGGATAATTTTTAGATGTTCAATATTTTTTTAAAAAGTTTTTAAGTAATACCCTAAAGCTGTTGTACCAGAGGCACAACTATTTTTCGAAAAACTCCACTATCTGTAGCTTTTTACATAAACATAAGGTTTCATAAAAGAATTTGCTTCATCAAAAAAACATTATTCCAAAAAGCAGAGTAGTCTTTAGTAGATAGATAAGATTTTATGGAAGCTATCACTTCGCTATGATTAATATCAGAATAAGAATTAATATTTAATATGAAATGAAAAAAATGCCTAAAAAAACTTAACTAAACCCTAAATGAAAAATTATTTATCTTAACTTCCTGGATACTTAAAAATTTTGGCATTTTTACTTTTTTGCTAAAAAAATTTATTTTTCTTGCTTATCTCTTCTTACGTTTATTTTTAAAATTTCTTTTTCACCAGAACAAGTGATTGAATAAATATTTTTCTTTTGAAAAAGCTTTTTGTCTTTGTAGGCTAAAAAAACTAGCAAAGGCTCTACTTGCATTTCCCAAAATTCTCCTCCCATCATTTGTAAGTGATTCCCTTTTATAAATCCGACTTGTTCAGCATATAGATTTGTATCTTTCATAATTTCTTTTGATATATTTACTAAATCTTGAGGATTTCCATCAAAATTTTCTATTAAAATTGTAGTATTTCCAGCAGGGTTAACTTTTTATAAAATCTAAAGTTTTCATATAGACTCCCTTATATAATAAAAAAAGTAGGTTGAAGTTGATTCGAGTTTTTAAAAAGTAAGAAGTGATAGGAAATATTAAATATTTTTGTTTACTATCTGTATCAATTATAATACTTTAAGATATAAAAAAATCAACACTTTTGATATAATATAAAAATAATTTTTTAAAAAAATATATCGTTCTAAAGAAAAAAATATAAGAAAAGCTTGACTTTTAGTCTTTATTTTGTATAATATAAAAAAATATTTTAAGAAAGGAGTTAAGAAATGAAACTATCAGTTGTAAAAATTACAAAAATAGTTGGAGAAGCCACTGGATATAGGCTTGTTTCTTAATGTATTTCTCAAAGTACATGTAGATACAAGCCCTGTTTGATTGGAATGTATCTATGTGGCAAAATAAAAATTAACTACCACATAGAATTAAATATCTATGTGGTTTTTTTATTAACAAATAATTTTTTTAATTTCAAACCACAATCAAACAGTTGTGGTTTTTTATTTTATTGAAATATTAAAAATGTTTAAAAATTTAGGAGGAAAATTTATGAAAAATCTGTTTTAGCTTTTATTGTTGTGATTATTGTTGCTTTGGGATATTATTTTTATTAATAATAAAAAAAGGAGAACTTACTCAAGAAAAATCTCAGACTACTAATGAAAAATTATAAATGTTGGAGTTTTACAATTGCTTAGTCATCCTGCTCTGGATGCAATTTATAAAGGAATTGATGAAGAACTTGCAAATCAAGGATATAAAAATGGAGAAAAATATAAAATTAATTTATTAAATGCTCAAGGTGAACAAAGTAATTTGGCATTAATGAGTGAGAAGTTAGTTTCTGAAAAATGATATTTTTAGTTGCAATTACAACACCTGCAGCTTTATCGTTAGCAAACGTAACAAAAAAATATTCCAATAGTAATGGCAGGAATTACTTACCCCGTTGAGGCTGGACTTATTGCAAGTGAAGAAAAGCCAGGAAATAATATTACTGGAGTAAGTGATCGTACTCCTATAAAACAACAGCTTGAATTGATGAAAGAAATTTTACCAAATTTAAAAAAATATTGGTCTTTTATATACATCAAGTGAAGATAATTCTATAAAACAAATTGAAGAAGCAAAAAAATATGCTGCGGAACTTGGTCTTGAAGTGAAGTTAGCAGCTATATCAAATACAAATGATATTCAACAAGTTACAGAAAGTTTAGCGAGTGAAGTACAAGCAATATTTGTTCCAATTGATAATACTATTGCAAGTGCAATGCCTACTGTTGTAAAAAGTTACAGATAAATTTAAAGTTCCTGTTTTTTTCCATCTGCAGATACTATGGTTGCTGATGGTGGAGTTTTAGGTCTTGGTGTGGATCAATATCAAATTGGTGTCCAAACTGCTAAAGTTATTGTAGAAATTTTAAATGGAAAAATCCAGCAGATACTCCAGTTGTTTTTAGCTAATGAGGGTGTGATATACTTAAATGAAGCAAAGGCTAAAGAATTAGGAATTGAAATTCCAGCTAGTATCAAAGAAAAATCTCAAATAATAAAAATAAAAAGGAAGGAAGAAAAAAATGGATTTAATTGTTTCAGCAATTTCACAAGGTTTACTGTGGAGTTTACTATCATTAGGTTTATTTATAAGTTTTAGGATTTTAAATATTGCAGATATGACAACTGAAGGAGTTTATCCTTTAGGGGCTGCAGTCTGTGTTACATTAATTCAACAAGGAATGTCTCCACTTAGTGCGACGATAATTGCAATGATTGTAGGTTCTTTGGCAGGGGCTTGTCACAGCTATATTTATAAATATTTTTTTAAAATTCCTAGCTACTTGCAGGAATTTTTAACAATGACAGCTTTTACTTTCAGTTAATCTTCGTGTAATGGGTAGACCTAATCTAAGTTTATTAAATCAAAAAAACAATTTTTTTGATAATTTTGAAAAATTAAATCTACCACCTTACTTTGATATTATAATTTTTAGGTTTGATAATAATTTCAATTATTATCAGCTTGATGTATATTTTTTTAACACTGAATTAGGACAAGCTTTGATTGCGACGGGAGATAATCCTAAAATGGCAGTTTCTTTTAGGTATTTCTACAAAAAATGATAACTTTGGGGTTGATGCTATCAAATTCTATGGTAGCATTGACAGGAGCAATTTTATCTCAATATAACGGATATGCTGATGTAAATAGTGGTCTTGGAGTTATTGTTGTTGCTCTTGCTGCAATAATTATTGGAGAAGTAATTTTTGGTGATGTTAATTTTTGTAACGAGACTAGTTTGTATAGTTTTTTGGATCTATAATCTATCGTTTACTTTTAGTTACAGTGTTAAAATTAAATTTTTATTCAAGCAAATGATTTCAAAATTGTTTCAGCTTTGTTGATAGCAATTTTCTTGCAATTCCTGAATTGAAAAATAAAAAGGAAAGGTGAATTAAATGGCTTTTTATAGAATTAAAAAAATATAAATAAAACTTTTTTTCCAAATACTAACAGGGAGCATCATGCTTTAAAAAAATTTAAATTTAACCATAAATTCTGGAGATTTTTATAACTATCATTGGAGGGAATGGAGCAGGAAAAATCAACTTTATTTAATGCGATTTCTGGAGCTTTTTCTCTTGATAGTGGTAGCATTTCAATACAAGATAAAGATATTTCAAATTCTAAAAGAATACGAAAGAGCAAAATATATTAGTCGTGTTTTTCAAAATCCTTTAGATAATACAGCACCTCGTATGACTGTAGCAGAAAATATGGCTTTTAGCCTTGAATAGAGGAGCAGGACGTTCACTAAAATTTTCAAAGAATAAAGAAAATATTTTTATTATTTGAAAGCTTGTTGAAAAATTTAAATTTAGGTCTCGAACAAAAAAATTAATACAGAGATGGGAGTTTTATCAGGAGGGCAAAAGGCAGGCAATAGCTCTTCTAATGGCAACAATGAAAACTCCTGAATTAATTTTTGCTGGATGAGCATACTGCTGCACTTGATCCAAAAACTCAAAAGAAAATAATGTTATTGACAGAAGAAAAAAATAAAAAGAAAAAAATTTAACAGCTTTTAATGATAACTCATAATCTTCAAGATGCACTTACTTATGGAAATAGAATGTTACTTCTACACAGAGGAGAAATTGTGAGAGATTTTTTTCTGAAGAAGAAAAATAATTTAACTGTTACTGAATTGTATAAAATAATGGTCGATTTAGATGAAAAAGATTAGAGACTATGCTATAATTTAAAAATTATTGGAGGAAAAAAATTTATGAAAAAGAAGTTTATCAGGAATACAACCAAGTGGGATTTTACATCTTGGAAATTATTTTTGGAGCAATGAAACAATTTGTAGATCTGCAAGACACTTACGATGGATTTTTATTTTATTGCAGATTATCACTCTTTAACTTCATTGACTAATCCTGAAGTTTTTAAGAGAAAATACTTACAATATTGTTTTAGATTATTTAGCTATAGGTCTTGATCCTAATAAATCAACTATATTTTTACAATCTAATGTACCAGAACATACTGAATTAAGTTGGCTACTTTCTAATATTACACCTGTTGGACTTTTTAGAGAGGACATTCATATAAAGATAAAACTGCAAAAAGGAATAACTGCAAATACAGGACTTTTTAACTTATCCAGTTTTAATGGCTGCAGATATTCTAATTTATGATTCTGATGTTGTACCGGTTGGAAAAAGATCAAAAACAACATTTGGAAATGGCAAGAGACATTGCTATGAAATTTAATCAACAATACAATGTCGAACTTTTTAAAATTACCAGAACCATTGACATTAGATGACTCAGCAATTGTTCCAGGAACTGATGGTCAAAAGATGAGTAAATCTTATAATAATACTATTACAATGTTTGCTACTAAGAAAAAAATTAAAAGAACAAGTGATGAGCATAGTCACAGATTCGACTCCGCTTGAAGAACCAAAAAAATCCTGATAATAATGTTGCCAAACTTTATGCTCTTTTTCAATAATGTAGAAAAAAACAAAAACGAATTAAAAGATAAATTTTTAGCTGGAAACTTTGGATACGGTCACGCAAAAACAGAACTTTTAAATTCTATTCTAGAATATTTTGGAGAAGCAAGAGAAAGAAGAGAAAAGTTAGTTCAAGATATGGATTATGTAAAAAGATGTTTTTGAATGAAGGGTCTAAAAAAAGCTAGAGCAATAGCTATCGAAAAATAAAAAAAGGCAAAAAGAAGCTGTTGGACTTGTGGGGAATATATATTAAGAAAGGTTGTGACGTATGAGTCTAAAAAGTTGTTGTAGTGGAAGATGAAACACTTACAAGAATAGATTTAGTAGAAATTTTAAAAGAAAAATGGTTATGATGTTGTAGGAGAAGCATCTGATGGGATAGAAGCTGTGGAAGTTTGTAAGAAATTACAACCTGATATAGTTTTGTTAGACATAAAAATTCCATATATATCTGGATTAAAGGTTGCTAATATTTTTGAAAGAAGAAGGCTTTCAAGGTTGTGTGATAATTCTAACAGCTTACAATATTGCAGAGTACATTCAAGAAGCTTCAAATACTATAGTAATGGGCTATGTTTTAAAGCCTATAGATGAGCCGGTTTTTTTATTGAAAGATTAAATATGATTTATAAAAATTATAAATTATATAATGATTTGAAAAAGAAATTGAAGAAACGAAAAAGAAATTGGAAGAAAGAAAAATAATTGAGAGAGCTAAAGGAATAATAATGGCGAAATATTCTTTGAAAGAAGAAGAAGCTATAAAAATTGAGAGACTTAAGCATGCAAAAGAGAATAAGTATGTCAAAAATTAGCTGATATTGTTATTATGACAGGAGGCTTAGATTAAAGTGCTAAAATTGTTGTGTAAAATTTGTGCCACTTTGACACCTTCAGATATTGATATTGTAGAACAGATGTCTAATGTAGCAACGATTTTTGAGTAATATATTGGATATGGATGTTTTTAGACTGTCCTACGAAAAAAAGAAGAAGAAGCTATGGTAGTCTTTCATGCAAGACCGGAAAAAAAGTAGTCTTTATAGTAAAAAAATATTGCCGGAGAAAAAGCGTATAGATTTGATGAGCCAGCAGTATTCAGAACTTTTGAGACAGGACTTCCTTCCAGAAACTATAAGGCGGTTACTCAGGAAAAAGCAAATGTTTTTGCAAAAATATATTACCTATTTTTCAATTCAGCTGACGAAGTTATTTGTACTATAATAATAGAATATAGTGAGCAACAAAAAGAAATATTTGAAAAAGAATATGATAAAAAAAGCTGCTGGAATTTTTGATGGGGACAAATAGATAGTTTAAAAGATAGAGTTACAGAATATATAAATGACGGGATTATAATTTTTAATAAAAATGGATATGCTACTTATGCAAATAAAGTAGCAAAAAAATTTATATGAAAAAAATTAGGTATTTCTTCAATAACTGGAGAAAGTTTTCGAAAATTTATATTTTGAAAGAGCTAAATATAATGAAATAATAGAAGATCCAGATGAATATAAACAAAAAGAGGTTAGGATATTAGATTTTTATTTTTAAACGTTCAATGTCTAGTCAGTAAAATTAATGAAGATGTAAAGAGAGTAACTCTTATCATAAAAGATATCACTGAGGAAAAATATGAAGAAGAGTTAAAAAAATAAAAACGGTTTTTATAAAAGAAATCCATCACAGAGTAAAAAAATAATTTGCAGACTGTAGCAAGTTTGCTTAGAATTCAAAAAGAGACGTGTAAAAAAATATTGAAACAAAAAAATATTAGATGAAACAATTAATAGAATTTTAAGTATAGCTATTACTCACGAAATTCTTTCAACAACTGGTATAGATAATATTTCAATCAAGAAAAATTTTTAGAAATTTTTATGTCAAAATTATTTTAAAAAAATAATATTGACAAATCAAAAAAATAGAGTTTAATATAAAAAGGGGATGAGTTCTTTATAAGTTCTGATAGAGCTACGTCTGTTGCATTGGTAGTAAATGAAATTGTACAAAAATGCAACTGAGACATGCTCTTCAAAAACTAGAGACAGTGGAGAAATAAAAGTCATTATTCATAAAGGGAAAAATCTTCAAGAGTTATAATTTCTGATAATGGTGTCGGAATGGAAGTAAAACCTGAAAGTGATAGTATGGGCTTGTTAATAATTAGTTCTTTAGTGAAGGATAAGTTAAAGGGTAACTTAGAAATTAGAACAAAAAAAGGACAAGGAACAACAATAGAGTTCGATTTCAAAAATTAAATAAAAAAATATACAAAGGAGTATATTTAAATAAAAAGGCAATGAAGCTGAAGAGTAGAATTTTTTTCTATTCTCAGCTTTTTATTTTCCAAAAAGGAGTTGTTTTATGAGAGAAGAGATTAACAGTGTCGGAATTGACATAGGAACATCTACAACACAGATTGTTTTTTAGTAAAATAGTCTTAGAAAATACAGCTTCTGGAGCAAGAATTCCTCAGATTAAAAATTATATCTAAGGACGTAGTATATAGAAGTCATATATACTTTACTCCTCTTGTGAGTCAAACAGAAATTGATGCACAAGGAGTTAAAAAAATTGTTGAAGAAGAATATAGAAAAGCGGGAATGACACCAGCTTCTATATCGACAGGGTGCAGTAATAATAACAGGAGAAACTGCAAGAAAATCAAATGCTAATGAAGTGTTAAAATGCACTGAGTGGAATGGCGGGGAGATTTTGTTGTGGCAACTGCTGGACCAGATCTTGAAAGCATAATAGCAGGAAAAGGTTCTGGGGCAATGCACTTTTCAGAATCAAAGAATACAAGAATTTTTAACTTAGATATAGGTGGAGGAACAACAAATATCTGTTACTTCGAAAAAGGAAAAAGTAATGGATACAACTTGCTTAGACGTTGGTGGAAGGCTTATAAAAGTAAACACATCAACAATGACGATTGAGTACATAAGTGATAAATTTACAAAACTTATAGCTAACTTAGGTTTGAATATCAGAGTTGGAGGAAGATGCGAAAAATCTGAAATAGTTAAGTTGTGTAAAGAAGTTGCTGACATATTGTTACAATCGGTTTTATTTTTAAAAGCTAAAACAGCTAATTATGATTTGTTAGTTACTTACAAAGATTTCCATAATAAAGATAATAAACTAGAATATGTAAGTTTCTCTGGAGGAGTTGCTGATTTGATCTATGATGACTATAGCGGCGATGAATTTAAATATGGAGATATAGGAATTATTCTAGGAAAAAGAAATCAAAAAGCTTTCGATGCAGCTGGAGTGAAATATGTAAAAGTTGGAGAAACTATTGGAGCTACAGTTGTAGGAGCAGGTAACTACACTACTGAAATAAGTGGAAGTACTATAACTTATACTAATGAAGGAATTCTTCCTATCAAGAATATTCCAGTTATAAAAAAATGAATAAAGAAGATGAGGAAAATCTATTCGAGTTCAAGGAAAGACTAGAACAAAAGACTTGATTGGTTTAGAAACAACGAAGGTAGACAAGATGTTGCTATCGGAATTATTGGAGAAAACAATATGAAATATAAGAAAGTTATGGGAATAGCTGAGGCAATTTCACAAGTTTTTCAAAAAGTGTAAATAGAATAATTGTAGTTGTTGAAAGTGATATTGGAAAGGTTTTAGGTCAATGTATAATGCTAAATACTGGAAACAAAGCAGATGTCATCTGTGTGGATAGTATAAGTGTTAACGATGGAGATTACATTGATATTGGAAAACCATTAGGTATGGGCAGTGTGCTACCAGTTGTTGTAAAGACATTGGTATTAAAAAAATTATAAATAGTTTTAAAAAAATAAAAAGAGGTGAAGGTATGATACTAAGTGTAAAAGCTATTTGACCACGTTTACAATTTTTCTTCTTTAAAAAAGAAGTAATGGCAAAAAGCGAACGAAAGAAAATCTGGAGATGCACTTGCTGGGATTGCAGCTAGTTCATCAAAAAGAAAGAGTTGCTGCTAAAGTTGTTTTTATCAAAAATTACTTTAAAGGATTTAAAAGAAAATCCAGCAGTTCCTTACGAGGAAGATGAAGTTACAAGAATAATTATTGATGACTTAAATCTTCAAGTTTATGATGAAATTAAAAGATTGGACAGTTTCTGAATTAAGAGAATGGATTTTAAGTGAAGAAGCAACTCCAGAAAAAAATTAACTGGATCAGAAGAGGGTTAACTTCTGAAATGATTGCAGCTGTAACAAAAATTAATGTCTAACTATGGACTTAATAGTTGGAGCGAAGAAAATAGAAGTTAAAGCTCATTGTAACACAACAATTGGTGGGTATGGAACTCTTGCAGTAAGATTACAACCCTAACCATACAACAGACGATCCTGATGGAATTATGATTTCAACTTTAGAAGGATTAAGCTATGGAATGGGAGACGCTGTATTAGGATTAAAACCCAGTTGATGACAGTGTTGACAGTGTTATGGCAGTTATGGAAAGATTCCATAAAATTAAAACTGAATATGAAATTTCTACTCAAACTTGTGTACTTGCTCACGTAACTACACAAATGGAAGCTATTAGAAGAGGAGCTAAAGTAGACTTGATATTCCAAAGTATAGCTGGATCTGAAAAAAAGGTAACGAAGCATTCGGTATTACCGGAGCTATGATAGAAGAAGCAAGACAATTAGGATTAAAACATGGAACAGCTGCTGGACCAAACGTAATGTATTTCGAAACAGGACAAGGTTCTGAATTATCAGCAGATGCTCACAATGGTGCAGACCAATTAACAATGGAAGCTAGATGTTATGGATTTGCAAAAAGATTCCAACCTTTCTTAGTAAATACAGTTGTTGGATTCATCGGACCAGAATATTTATATGACAGTAAGCAAGTAATAAGAGCAGGGCTTGAAAGATCACTTCATGGGAAAAACTTCATGGATTACCAATGGGTGTTGACGTATGTTATACAAACCATATGAAAGCTGACCAAAGTGATGTTGAAGTATTAGCAACTTTATTAACAGCTGCAGGATGTAACTACTTCATGGGGAATACCAGCAGGGGACGACATCATGCTTAACTACCAAAACAACAGGATTCCATGATAACCAAAGCTTAAGAGAATTATTTGGTAAACAACCAATTAAAGAATTCAAAGAATGGTTAGTAAAATATGGATTTATGACAGAAGACGGAAAATTAACAGAGAAGGCTGGAGACCCTTCAGTATTTCTTAAATAAGGAGGAAAATAATGGTTTCTGAATTAGAACTAAAAAGAACTTATAGGAAAAGTATTAAAAGAAATGTCAGCTGAAGGACAAGTAAAAAGCATCAGCACCAGCAGAAGCTAAAAAAATCTTCTGAAAGTCATATAGAAGATGGAATCATTGATGATATTACAAAAGAAGATTTAAGAGAAGTTATAGAATTAAAAAAATGTTGCTAACAGAGAAGAACTTTTAAAATATAAAAAGAAAAAAACTCCTGCAAGATTAGGAATTTCTAGAGCAGGTTCAAGATATACAACACACACTTTATTAAGACTTAGAGCTGATCACGCATCAGCACAAGACGCTGTATTAACAGACGTTAACGAAGATTTCTTGAAAGCTAATAATTTATTTACAGTAAAATCAAGATGTACAGATAAAGATCAATATATTACAAGACCTGATTTAGGGAAGAAGACTTGATGAAGAATCAGTTAAAATTTTAAAAAGAAAAATGTGTACAAAAATCCAAAAAGTTCAAGTATTTGTTGCAGATGGATTAAGTTCAACAGCTATCGAAGCAAAACATCGAAGACTGTTTACCAGCCTTAATGAACGGATTGAAATCTTATGGAATTTCAGTTGGAACTCCATTCTTTGCGAAATTTGCAAGAGTTGGACTTGCTGATGATGTTTCTGAAGTTTTAGGAGCAGAAGTAACTTGTGTGTTAATTGGAGAAAGACCAGGACTTGCTACTGCAGAAAGTATGAGTGCGTACATTATGTATAAAAGCTTATGTTGGAATCCCAGAAGCAAAAAAAGAACAGTTGTTTCAAACATTCACATAAAAGGAACGCCAGCTGCAGAAGCAGGAGCTCACGTAGCTCATATTATCAAAAAAAGTTTTAGAAGCTAAAGCAAGTGGACAAGACTTAAAAATTGTAAAAATAATATAAAAAAATTTAATTTAATATGGAGGTTAAAATGATAAACGATCCTTTAAGAGCAAGTGTGTTATCTGTAAAGTTAATACCAAATGTAGATGCTAAAAATGGCAGAAGAATTAAATCTTCCAAATGGATACAGAAGTATAGGAATTATTACTGCTGACAGTGACGACGTTACTTATACAGCTTTAGATGAAGCTACAAAAATGGCAGAAGTTGTAGTAGTATACGGAAGATCATTCTATGGAGGAGCAGCTAATGCAAACACAAAAATTAGCTGGTGAAGTAATTGGAATTATAGCTGGACCAAACCCAGCAGAAGTAAAAAAAGTGGACTTAACGCAGCAGTTGATTTCATAGAAAACGGAGCTTGTTTCTACAGTGCAAAACGAAGATGACACAGTTCCTTATTATGCTCACTGTGTATCAAGAACAGGAAGCTATTTATCTAAGACAGCTGGAATAGAAGAAGGGAAGCTTTTAGCTACTTTAATAGCTCCACCTTTAGAAGCAATGTATGCACTAGATGCAGCTTTAAAAGCAGCTGATGTTAGACTTGCAGCATTCTTTGGACCACCTTCAGAAACAAACTTTGGTGGAGGACTTTTAACAGGAAGTCAATCAGCTTGTAAATCAGCATGTGATGCTTTTGCTGAAGCTGTTAAGTTTGTAGCACAAAACCCTAAAAAAATCTAAGGAGTAAAGTATGAAAGCACTTGGACTAATCGAAACAAAAGGAATGGTTGGTGCTATAGTTGCTGCCGATGCGGCTTTGAAAACAGCTCAAGTCGAACTTATAAATAGAGAACATACAAAAGGTGGTATGGTCTGTATAGAATTTGAGGGAGATGTAGCAGCAGTTAAAGCTTCTGTCGAGGCAGGAGTAGCAGCAGTTAAAGAAATGGGTGTTTTGATAGGCAGCCATGTAATTCCCTAGACCAGATGACTCAGTTGAGTTGGTTATAAAAAGAGAAAACCAGTGCTTACTGAAGAAAAAGCTGAAGAAGTTCTAGAAAAGGTTGAACCACAAGAAGTTCAAAAAGAAGAAGTAGTAGAAGAAGTTTTAGAGCAAACAGTTGAAGAAACTTTAGAAAGTGCTGATTTAAAAATTAATAGAAGAAGAAATTGAGGAAATCAATGAAATCTTAAAAGTTAGTAAAAACACTAAAAATAAAAAAATAAATTTTGAAATTAAAAAGGAGAGATGAATAATATGTCAACATTAAACGCATTAGGAATGATAGAAACTAAAGGATTAGTAGCAGCAGTAGAAGCAGCTGACGCAATGGTTAAAGCAGCAAACGTAACTCTAGTAGGAAAAAGAATTAGTAGGTGGAGGACTTGTTACTGTTATGGTAAGAGGAGACGTTGGAGCAGTTAAAGCTGCAACAGATGCAGGAGCAGCCGCAGCTGATAGAGTTGGAGAATTAATATCTGTACACGTAATCCCAAGACCACACTCAGAAGTAGAATTAATATTACCAAAAAGCAACAACTAAAACTTCATAAGGGTGACGGATAGTCACCCTTATTTTTGAATAAAAAGGTAGAGTAGGTAGAGAGAACGGAGGAAGAAAATGGATAAAGATTTATTATCAATCCAACAAGTGAGAGATTTAGTTAAATCAGCTAAAGTAGCTCAAAAACTATATTCAACTTTCACTCAAGAACAAATGGATAGAGTAGTTTATGCTATCGTCCAAGAAATGAAAAAAATCACTATGTAGATTTAGCAAAAAGCTCTATGAAGAAACTGGTTTTTGGTAAATGGGAAGATAAAGTTATTAAAAATAAATTTGCTAACGAGTTCCTTTATGATTTTATAAAAGATATGAAAAACTGTTGGAATTTTTAAACGAAACAGAAACAGTTACTGAAGTGGGAGTACCTATGGGTATCGTAGCAGCATTAACACCTTCTACAAACCCAACATCAACAGCAATTTACAAAAACTTTAATTTCATTAAAAAGCAGGAAATGCTGTTATAGTTAGCCCACATCCAAATGCAAAAAAATTGTGTTGTAGATACAGTTAAATTAATGCAAAAAGCCGCTTATGCTGCAGGAGCTCCAGAAGGATTAATAGGAGTTATTGAAATTCCTACATTAGAAGGAACTAATGAATTGATGAGATCAAAAGATACATCAATCATCCTTGCAACTGGTGGAGAAGCAATGGTTAGAGCTGCATACAGCTCAGGAAGACCTGCTATTGGTGTTGGACCAGGAAATGGACCAGCTTATATTGAAAAAAACTGCAAATGTTAAAGAAGCAGTTAGAAAAAAATTATAGAAAGTAAAAACTTTTGATAACGGAGTTATCTGTGCATCAGAACAATCTGTAATCGTTGAACCTTGTAATAAAAGAAGCAGTTATGGATGAGTTCATAAAACAAGGTGGATTCTTCTTATCTAAAGAAGAAAGTGAAAAAAACTTGGTAAATTTATCTTAAGACCAAATGGAACTATGAATCCACAAATCGTTGGAAAAAGATGCTCAAACTTTAGCAAAATTAGCAGGATTAAATATACCTTCAAATGTTAAAGTTTTTACTATCAGAACAAAGTACAGTTTCAAAAATCAAATCCATATTCAAGAGAAAAAAACTAACTACAATATTAGCTTTCTACGTTGAAGAAAAACTGTGAAAAAGCTTGTGAAAGAGCATTAGAATTATTAGCAAACGAAGGAGAAGGACATACTTTAATTATCCACTCTGAAAATAAAGATATTATAAGAGAGTTTGCATTAAGAAAAACCTGTGTCAAGAATGCTTGTAAACGTTGGAGGATCTTTAGGAGGAGTTGGAGCAACAACTAACCTTGCACCAGCATTTTACATTAGGTTGTGGAGCAGTTGGAGGAAGTTCAACTCTGATAACGTAACACCTATGAACTTGATAAATATTAGAAGAGTTGCAACAGGAGTTAGAGAATTATCAGATTTCAAAAAGGAAATAATGATGTTTCTGGACAAACTGGAGTAACAGCTTCTGATGTTGAAGATATGATCAGAAGAATTATAGCAGAATACAAAAAAATAAAAATTAGTAAACTAAAAAGTAAAAAGTCTCCTACTAGCAACGGCGAGAGCTCCCTTAAGTGCTAAAACGTTCGTTGACGGACGGTACTCGTTTTGCTCAAATCCCGCTCCGTTTAATCGCTTACTAGCATAGCACTTGTACGGAGCACTCCCGTTAAATCGTAGTCGTCTTTTTACTTTTCTAAAAAAATAGTAATTTAATTTTTATTTTTTATAAAAAGAAAAAAAGGTAGAGATGGAGGAAGAGTAATGGTTCTATCAGAAGATATTTTTGAAAAATTAAATATAGAAAAGAACCTTTTGATGTTTTTTTGAAATTGAAAAAAAGGTACTCTTTTAACACCATCAGCCAAACAATTTTTTAAGTGAAAAAGGGATAGAACTAGTTATAAAAGGGTGAAAAAAACTGTAGTTTCTAAAAAGATTGAAGAAGCAATCGAAGAAGAAGCAGAAGAAAAAGTTTACTATGAAAAACCAAAAATATGTTGGAAAAAAATGGTGAATGTTATTTTTGAAAAAAACCTGAATATATGACAGTAGTAGATGGAAATGTTTTTGATTTCTAAAAAAATAGTAAACAAATTGTTTTTGAGAGGAAAAAGTTGAAACATTTTTTTAGCAGAAATTTTGCTTGCTGGAAAAAGAATTGGAGCTATCTTTAAATAATGAAAAAAATTAACAAGAGATATAGAAACTATTATAAAGTTTATACAAAAATATAATAGTTGCAGAAAAAAATTAGACAAGATTTTAGAAAATCAAATTTTTATTTGATGGAAAAACAGTTAAGAATATTAAAGAAATAATAGAAGATCCGAAGTCATATTTCAAAAAGGGTCATCTGTTAGAAGTATCACTTTCAAGTGATATAACAATTCACAAATTAAATAGACTTAGATTTTTTTAGCAAGAGAGTTGGAAATACAAGCTATAGATTATTTTGTTGAAGATTATAAGGTTAATAGAAAAGATTTGTTGGAAGCATTTAACGTATTGAGTGATGCTATTTACATATTAATTCTAAAGTTTGATAACGGAGATTATAGATAAGGCTTGTCCTTATGAATGAGGTAGAGTATGTATAACTTTGATGAAAAATACATAGTTGAATTAATAAAAAAGAATTAGGTAGATATTTAGCTGAACAAGGAAGCGAAACAAAAAAAGACAGTCTGTTTCCTTGGTAACGATAATGAAATAAAAAGATATTCTAAGTCAAAAATTTAATTTTTTTCTGAAGATGCTGAAACACTTGTAGTTTCACAATTAAGTTTAAAAAAATTTATATAATCTTTCTAATGCGATTTATGAAGATGAGTATGAAGAAAAAAATTATAAAATTTCTTTTTAGAGAATAAGCAAATAATTATTTTTACAAGAAGGAATTGAATGCTCAAAATATGAAAAATATTCCTGTTGCAGTTCTAAAGAAATATGAAGAATATATCGGTAAGATTAAAGGTTATGGAATGAAAGTTGAAACAAAAAGATTTCTATATAAATTCTGTGACTCAAAAAGAAGAAGTATATAATTCTAAATTGTTGAGCCTAACAAAATTGCAAGAATTAGAAGCTAAAGGAGTTAGAAAAAGTTGTAACAGAGGGAGCTATAGTTACAAGCTCAGCACTAGAGTATGCAAAAAGACAAGAATATTGAAATTATAAAGAGGAGATAATATGCTTATAGGTGAAGTTATTGGTAATGTTTGGGCAACTAAAAATATGATGGCTTAGATGGACAAAAAGTTTTTTTAATTGTAAAAACTGAAGAAGGACATAGAATGGTAGCATTTGATGCAGTTGGAGCAGGAATAGGGGAATTGGTTATTGTTGCAACTGGAGGGGCTGCAAGAAATGTTTTTAATATGAAAGACAGACCTGTGGATGCTGCTATTATTGGTATAATTGATGGAATGGACGGAGAATAATAGGTGATATTATGTCAAAAAGATTTATAAATTTAAAAGATGTAGAAGAACAAGTTTCTAACGGAAAAATCTATGTAGATAAAAAAATGCAATTTTATCATCAACTTTAAAAAGATTATGTTAGAGAACACAATATTGAAGTAGTTTTTGGAGAAGAAACTTGTAATGAAAAACCATCGGCTGCTGATTGTGCTTGTTTGAAAGCAGAAATTGCACCTTCTTCAAAAAAGAAGAAGAATGTATTGCAATCACTAGAATGGTTGTAAAAATTCTAAAAAAATGATTTTGGAATAGAAAATGAAGAAATAATTTTTAAAAAGTTGTAAAAATTATAAGTGAGGTATTGAAATAGTATGGGAATCAATGAAATTATTATTTACATAATGGTATTATTTATGGCTATTGGAGCTATAGATAAATGTATAGGAAACAAGTTTGGTTATGGAGAAAAAGTTTGAAGAAGGTATTATGGCTATGGGAGCTCTTGCTTTATCAATGGTTGGAATAGTTTCTCTTGCTCCAGTTTTAGCAAAATATTTTAAAAACCTGTAGTTGGACCTGTATATGCAGCATTAGGTGCTGACCCTGCAATGTTTGCAACAACATTACTTGCAAACGATATGGGAGGATATCCTCTGCAATGAGTCTTGCTCAAGATCCAATGGTTGGTAAATTTGCTGGATTAATTTTAGGATCAATGATGGGAGCAACAGTTGTATTTACAATTCCAGTTGCTTTAGGAATAATTGAAAAAGAAGATAGACCTTACTTGGCTAAAGGGGTTCTTGCAGGTATGGTTGCAATTCCTTTTGGATGTTTTGTTGGAGGTCTAGTAGCTGGATTCCCAGTTATGACGATAGTTAGAAACTTAGTGCCTATCATTATATTTGCATTGTTAATCATCGTGGGACTTTGGAAAATTCCTGATAAGATGACAACAGGATTTACATATTTTGGAACAGGAGTTGTAGTTGTAATTACTATCGGACTAGCTGCTGCAATTATTGAAAACTTAACAGGTTTTGTTGTAATTCAAGGAATGGCACCTATTGATGAAGGTATGGGAATTATATGGTCAATAGCAATAGTTCTTGCTGGAGCATTCCCTCTAGTTCATTTTATAACTAAAGTATTCAAAAAAACCTCTTGAAAAAAATTGGAGCTGCTTTAGGAATGAATGAAATTGGAGCTGCAGGACTTGTTGCATCTCTTGCAAACAATATCCCAATGTTTGGTATGATGAAAGACTATGGATGCAAACGGAAAAGTTATGAACGTTGCTTTTGCTGTTTGTGCTGCATTCGTATTCGGAGATCACTTAGGATTTACAGGTGGTGTTGATAAATCAATGATCGCTCCTATGATAGCTGGAAAACTTGCTGGAGGAATTTTTAGCAATTATAATAGCTAAAGTTTTATTCACAAAAAAAGCTAAATAAAAATTTAATTATAATTCCTAAAAAGAAGAAAGGAAAGAAAATGGATAACAAAGCATTATTAGAAGAATTAATTAGAAAAGTAATTAAAGAAGAATTATCAAAAATCTTTAGGAGAACAACCTGAATCTGAATATAAATGTATGGATCCAAGTGGTATTGGAGTTGTAAAAGTAAATAAAATGAGAAAAAGAGTAAAGATGGATACAGGAAACCCTAAAGATCAAGTTACTACTACAGATTTATTTACAACTCAAGAAAACGAAAGACTTGGAGCAGGTCTAATGGAAATGACAGAAACAACTTTCCCTTGGACATTGACTTACGATGAAATGGACTATATAATCGAAGGAAGACTAGAAATTCTTATTGATGGAAGAAAAAGTTGTAGGAGAAGCTGGAGATGTAATTATGATACCAAAAAGGATCAAAAAAATACAATTCAGTGCACCTAATTATGCAAAATTTATGTATTTCGTATATCCTGCAAACTGGTCTGAACTATAAATCGTAGGAGAGTTATAAAAATGCAAGATGAAAAATTCTTTTGTAAATTTAGAAAGAGGAAGATGGAATTTAAAAAAATCATGAAACTTTGGAAAAAAATTGATAGCAGAATATAGAAATACAAATTCTTATGCTGTTTTTTTGATTGGGATAATACATCTATTCAAGGAGATACTCAATTAAATTTATTTATATATCAAGTTGAAAAATTTAGAATATAAATTGACACCTGAAAAAAATTTAATGAGGTTATCAGAAAAAATGTTCCAGAAGATGATTTTAATTCAAATTATAGAAATGAAGATGGAGAAATATTAAATGCTAGGAAATTATCGGATGATATTTTTGGAGTATATATTTATCTTTATGAAAAATTATATTTTGAATGAAAAATTCCTTTGAAAGAAATACAACTTACAGAAGAATTTAAAGATTTCAGAGCAAAAATGCACTATTTACATGGAGCAATCTCAAGTAACTTTTTCACACGAGTTAGCTTGTCTTTGGGAATTTTATTTATTAAGTGGAATGACCAAAGATGAGTTAAAAAGTTGGCTAAAAAAAATCAAAATGATGTAAAACTTGGAGAATATCTAGGGGGTATAACAGTTGAATCAAGTGAGAAAATATTGGGAGAAGCAGGGAAAGTTGTAGTTAGCTATGATAATGGTCTAAGAATTAGATCTGAGATAGCTGATTTATTTCATAAATTAAGAGAAAATGGAATAGATGTCTATATCGTATCTGCTTCTATGCAAGAGGTAATAGAAGTTTTTGCGACAGATGAATCTTATGGATATAATTTAGATATAGAAAATGTTTATGCAATGAGATTGAAAGTAACAGAAGAGGAAATACTTTTTAGATGAATATAATTATGACTATCCTTTGACACAAAGAAAGGGAAAGTTGAAGTCATAGAAAGATTTATAAAACCTAAATACAACGGTAGAGGGCCAATTCTTGTTGCTGGAGATGCTGTTGGTGATGAGAATATGCTAACAGAATATAAAGATACTAAAGTTTTATTGCTTATGAAAAGAGAAGGGAAACTTGATAATTTACTTGAAGATAAGAGAGCTTTAGTTCAAAATAGGAATCTTCAAACTGGTTTATTAAGTCCCAAATAAATAAATGGAGGATTATGAATAGAGTTTTTTAAAAAAATATAGCAAGAGTAGCTTTATTTTCGGTATTATCATTAGGAGTTTTTGCTGCTAATTTAGAAAGTGGAAGATGGGTTCCAGAAAAATAAAGTTGCATTGGAAAAAAATGATAGAAGAAAGTAAAAATCAAAGGGAATTATGCAGTATTTGATTGGGATTATACTTCTATTTATCAAGATACTCAAGAAAACTTATTTAGATATCAAATAGACAACTTAAAAATTTAAAATGACTCCAGAAGAATTTTTCTAAAGCTATTAGAAAAATATTCCTTTAGATAATTTTGCTGATGAATACAAAAAAACGTAAAAGGTCAAGCTATTAATATAGAAAAATTGGAGCAGACTTAGATAGCGATTATGCTTTCATTTATAAAAAAACTATATTAAAGATAAAAAGATGACTTTAGATCAAATAAAAGTTACAGAACAATTTAAAGATTTTAGAGGAAATTAGCTTTCTTATATGAAGCTATAGGTGGAAAGTTTTTCTCACGATGTAGCTTATCCTTGGGTTTTATATCTATTTGAAGGAATGTCAGTTCAAGAAGTTAAAAGATCTAGCTAAAGAAGCTAATGACTTTGGAATTGGAAATAAATTAGGAAATATACTTTAGAATCAAGTAATGTATTACTAGGTAAAAGCTGGAAAAATTAGTTATTCTTACAAGAGTGGACTAAGAACTCAACCAGAAACTGCAAACTTATTCCATGAATTGCAAGCAAATGGAATAAAAGTTTATATAATCTCAGCTTCATTACAAGATATCGTTGAAGTTTTTGCAACAGATAAAACTTATGGATACAATTTACCAGAAGGTAGTGTATACGGAATGAAACTTGAAAATGAATGGAGATAAATATCGTGCTGAATATAAAAGCAGGATATCCACAAACTCAAACTAAAGGTAAAGTTGAAATAATAGAAACATATTTAAAACCTAAACACAATGGAAAAAGCTCCAGTTTTAGTAGCAGGAGATAGTTCAGGAGATTTCAATATGTTATCTGAATATAAAAGATACTAAAGTTTTATTGCTTATGAAAAGAGAAGGAAAATTAGATGATGTAGCAAAAGATTCAAGAGCGTTGATTCAAAAAGAAATCCTGTTACAGGGCTACTAGATCCAAGAAAATAATTCTCTTAGGGGAAAAAATGAAAGAGTTTAGATTACAACCAAAAAAATATTATTCAGGGGAAGATTCTTTAGATTATTTAAAATCATTAAATTATAAAAAGAATTATGATTGTTACAGACGAAGTAATGACACAATTGAAATTGGTTGATTTGGTAACAAATAAATTACCAGAAGGAGTAGAAGTTAGAATATTTGATAAGGTAGAACCTAATCCAAGTATGACGACGGTTGAAAAAAAGGATTGAAAGATTTTTATCGATCTTGATCCTGATTGTGTTATAGCATTAGAGGAGGTTCTCCAATTGATGCTTGCAAAGCAATGCTGTATTTTTTCTTACGAATTATTTAAAAAAATTAAAGGTAAATAAAAAGAATATTTTTCATTGCAATCCCTACAACAAGTGGAACTGGATCAGAAGTAACTTCTTACAGTGTTGTTACACAAGGAGATAGAAAAATTGCCTTTGGCAAAATGATTTGATGCTTCCTGATGTTGCATTATTAAATACTGCATTTTTAAGTGGTTTACCAGCAAAAGTTGTTGCAGATACTGGAATGGATGTATTAACTCATTCGTTGGAAGCTTATGTTTCTACAAATGCAAATCCATTCTCAAGTTCACTTGCAATGAAATCAATAAAATTAATTTTTTTGAAAATCTTGTGACACATTATAATGATAGAAAAATTCAAGCACCAAGAGAAAATGTACAGTTTGCATCTTGTTTAGCTGGAATTGCTTTCGATAATTCATCACTTGGCATAAATCATAGCGTGGCTCATACAATAGGAGCTAAGTTCCATATTGCACATGGAAGAGCAAATGCTATTGTTATGCCGTATGTAATCGAAGTTAATACTGAAGCAGATAAAAAGATATTTTTGAAGTTTCAAGAGAACTTGGATTACCAGCGGATACTATCGAAGAAGGAAAGCTTCTCTTTTAAGCTTTGTAAGAATATTAAAGGAAAAAAATTAGGTGTTGAAAAAAATGCTTAAAAAGATTACGGAGTAGACTTTGAAAGTTTTAAGAGAGAACTGCCTAATATGTTAGCAGATATTAAAAAGATATCTGTACAACATATAATCCAAATCTGTTAAGTGATGAGAATACATAAGATTATTATTGAGAATATATTTTTGGTGAATAATAAAAATGGGACTGTTTATCAGTCCCATTTATTTATTTAGATATATTTTTTTATAATACTTACGATTTCATCTATTTTTTTCTTTAGGAAGATTTAAATTTTTAAAAATCTTCAACCATACTTTCAAATTTAAAAGTTGTTCCCATTTTTTTGTTTAAATTCTTCCTTTTTCATTTCTACAACACTATCTACAAAAATCTTTTAGTATTTCTGCCATTTTTATCTTCTCCTTTAAAATTAAAATTTTTAGTAGTAATCAAAAAAATATTTGAGAAAAATTCTCAAACTAATATCAAAAATCTTAATCTATCTAAGTCAAAGAATAAAAAAATATGTTTCAAGACAGATGTGCACATCTATCATATTTGCACAAAACTGATGATTACGGACTCTAAACATAATACACATCTCCCCTCTTGCAATATTTGACTTATTATATAGTATTTTTCTTAAAAAAAGCAATACTTGACAAAAAGTTTAGATTAAAATAAAAAAGGTTGCTCAGTCGAGTCAACCTTATAATTTTTAAAAAAATAAGTGCACTAATTTCTAAAAATTTATTTGTTTAAGTGTTTTACTAATCTTTCACTTAAAGTAGCAGCATTAGCTTTTTAAAAATTCTCATAACTTCTACTTCAGAAGCTCCTTTTAGAGATTTTAAAGTTCTAGCACATACTTTTACTTTTATTGAGTCCCATTAACAACTATAGTTGTAACTTGTAGGTTTGGTTTCCATACTCTTCTAGTTAATCTATGAGAGTGAGATATTTTTATTTCCGCTGATAAGACCAGTTCCTGTGATTTCACATCTTTGCATTGTCAGCACCTCCTTAATATACTTTTTTTATAATACATCGTATTCTAGCATTTTATTCATAAAAAAATCAAGTTTAAAAATAAAAAAATATTACTTTTTATTTTTATGGGAAAAAAATCAACAAAAATCTAAAATTAGTGTTTAAAAACCGTTGAAAAAAATAAAAAGTACTTATATAATTAGTAGAATAAAAAAATTTATAAAATAGATTGGAGATAGATAATGATATATTCAGTTACATTAAATCCATCGATAGATTTTTGTTATTAGAGTCAAAAATTTTGAATTAGGAGAAACTAACAGATCTTTTGAAGATAATTTCTATGCAGGTGGAAAAAGGAATTATGGTTTCAAAGTTATTAAAAAAACGTAGGAACTGATTGTGTAAATTTGGGTTTTCTGAGGTGGTTTTACTGGAGCTTTTATCGAAAGAAATTTAAAAACTTTAAATATTTTTATCAGATTTTTGTAAATATTGAAGAAAAATACGAGAATTAATGTTAAACTAAAAACTGATACAGAAACTGAGATTAATTGTCAAGGTCCAAAAATTTCTGATAAAGAAAGGGAAGAATTCTTAGAGAAAAATTAGAAAAATAAAAATCTGATGATTTTTGTTATTTTTATCTGGATCTGTTCCAGCAAGTTTAGGAAATGATTTTTACATTACAATAATAGAAATTTTAAATAAAAATGGTGTAAAAATTTACTCTTGATAGTAGTGGAGAAACTTTTTAAAAAGTCTTTAACATACAAACCGTTTTTTTGATAAAACCAAACAGAGATGAGTTAAAAGATTATGCAAAAAGAGATTTTTAAAAATAATCAAGAAATCATTTTCTTATGTTAGGAGAATTTAGTTGATAAAGCAGAAAACGTCATAGTATCTCTTGGTGGAGATGGAGCTCTATACATAGGTAAAGATTTTTTCAATGTTTGCTCATCCATTAAGAGCAAAAGAAAATGTTGTCAATACTGTTGGAGCGGGGGATTCTGTTGTTGCAGGTTTTGTCAATGCTATGTTAAAAGATAATGATATAGAAAAAAATCTTTTTAGATTTGCTGCTGCTTGTGGAACAGCTACAAGTTTTTTTCAGAAGATATTGGAGAGTTAAACTTTATTGAAGAAATAGAAAAAAATTAATTATAGAAAGGGAGAATTATGGAAATTAAAGATTTACTAAAAAGAATTGATGATCATGGATTTAAAAAGCCTCTACAAAAATGGAAGCTATTGATGAAATGATAACAAAATTAAAGGAGAAAGATATTATTTCTGATGAAACTAAATTCAAAGATTTAATATTGAAAAGAGAGGAAAGAAGTTCAACAGGTTTAGGAGAAGGTATTGCAATGCCACATGCTTAAAAACTTCAGTTGTTAAAAAGTCCTTCAGTTTTATTTGCAAGATCGCATAAAGGGATTGACTACGATGCTTTAGATGGAGAACCAGTTCATATTTTCTTTATGATAGCTGCTTCAGAAGGAGCTCATGAGTTTACATATTGAAACTTTAGCAAAATTATCTAAAAATGTTATTGAATGATGACTTCACAAATGGGTTAAAAACTTGTGAAACTGCTGACGAAGTTTATGATTTGGTAGATAAATATTCTGAAAAAGAAGAACCAAAGGAAGAACCTAAGAAGGAAGTTAGCTCAAACAGAAAGAAAATTATAGCAGTAACTGCTTGCCCAACAGGGATAGCACATACTTATATGGCAGAAGCTGCTCTTAAAGAAGCTGGAGAAAAAAATAGGAGTAGATATTAAAGTTGAAACTAATGGTGCTGATGGAATAAAAAAATAACTTAACAGCTGAAGATATAAATGAAGCGGTTGGAGTAATTGTTGCTGCCGATAAAAAAAGTTGAAACTGCTCGTTTCAATGGAAAAAAATGCTATAGTTACAAGTACTGCTGATGCAATAGAAAATGCTGAAAAAAATTAATTAATAAAGTTTTTAAATGGAGAAGCTCCTGTTTTTAAAGCAGAAGTAAGTTCAAAAATGAAGAAGATTCAAAAGAATCAGATTCGGTTGGAAGAGTAATTTATAAAAAGTATTATGAGTGGAGTATCTAATATGCTTCCATTCTGTAATAGGTGGGGAAATTTTTAATAGCTATTGCATTTATATTTGAAAGATTTGGTGGAGATAGCAACCCATTATTTAAATTATTTATGGGAATCGGAGGAAATGCTTTCCATTTCTTAATACCTGTTTTTAGCTGGATTTATTGCTATGAGTATTGCTGACAAACCAGGATTTATGCCAGGGGCTGTTGCAGGATATATGGCAAGCCAAGGTGCTGGATTTTTTAGGTGGGCTTATCGGAGGGTTCATTGCAGGGTATACAGTAATTTTCTTAAAAAAATGCTACAAGAAATATGTCAAAACAATTTGATGGAATGAAATCAATGGTAATCTATCCAATATTCAGTTTACTTATCACTGGAATTTTAATGTATTATGTTATAGGGCCAATATTTACTCAAGTTAATATTGCTGTTGCGGGTTGGCTTAACAATATGGGAACTGCGAATGCCGTTTTTGCTAGGGGCAATTCTTGGTGGAATGATGAGTGTGGATATGGGAGGACCTATCAATAAAGCAGCTTATACATTCTCAATAGGAGTATTTACTGATACAGGTAATGGTGCATTTATGGCTGCCGTTATGGCTGGAGGTATGGTTCCACCTTTAGCAATAGCCTTAGCAATGACATTATTCAAAGATAAATTTGATGAAAAAGAACAACAATCTAGATTATCAAACTTTATTTTAGGATTATCTTTTTATCACAGAGGAGCAATTCCATTTGCTGCTAAAGAGCCATTAAAAGTTATATCATCTTGTGTGATTGGAGCTGCAATAGCTGGTGGGTTAACTCAATTCTGGGGAGTAACTGCTCCTGCACCACACGGAGGGATATTTGTTATACCTGCAATGCCAACTATACATTCAGTAATTTTTCTTTATAGTTTCAATTGCTATAGGATCGATAATTTCTGGAGTAATATTTGGAATTTTGAGAAAGAAAGTAAAATAAAAAAATACTATCAAAAAAATAACTAGGACACGTCAATTTTATTTGACGTGTTTTTTTGTTTTGCATAAAAAAATTTTTAATTTGAAATAATTATAAACAAGTGTAAAGAAAAAAATTTCTATTTTTTTCTTTCAGCAGTAACTACCCAAGAGGAACTAAATCTTTTTGCTCCAAAATGAACAGTTAAATCCAAATGAAATAATTGATGGTCTATCAAGAAGATTGGAGTATTTAAGTCAATACCATTTGATTATGATAACTCATTTTTGCTAAGAAGAACTAAAAAGATCCAGTAGCTTTTAGCTACTTAGCTTTTTCGACGCCATCACGATGGTAGCTTTAGCTACCCTAGTGATAAAAGCTTTTGAAAGTTGCCAAACTATTGAAAAATTAAATAAAATTATTCTGGAGATAAGAAGACTCTCGTTAAATCGTAGTCGCTATTATCGATTATTTATAAAATATTTATAGAATAAATTATTTACCCATTTAAAGAGCCGTCGTAAATTATTGCGACGGCTCTCCCTTATTGACATTGACATAAGTAGAAAAAAACATTTAAAATATAAAAAAACAAAATTTATAGGAGGTATAAAATGGCACAAATGATAGTATTAGAAAAAAACGGTATTCAAAAAAATCTTTTGTAGGATTTAGTTGGACAACTTTCTTCTTTGGATTTTTTTGTTCCTTTAATAAGAGGAGACATCAAGTGGTTTTTTAATAATGTTGATATTAAAGCTTTCTTAGCTTTGGATTAGCTCAATTTATATTATGTTTTCTTTATAATAAATTTTATACCGTGAATTTGTTAGAAAAAGGTTATAGTCCAGCTGATGAGTTTTCAAGATCGATATTAAAGATAAAAAGGGATTATAATATAGTATGAAAGTAATAACTGTTGGTTAATTAAATACTAGATTATTTAATAATCGACAGTTATTTTTATTTTTAAAAATTAAAAAAATAAAAATTTAAAAAAATTAAAAATTTTTTAAAAAATTTTTTTGTTGACAAAATTTATTTTTCAATGTTAATATAGTTTTTGTCAATGCGACAAGGACATTAGCAACAGAATAGGGAAAGAAAAATGCAACCATAAATTTTTGGTGTAAAAATAATGTATAGCAAGTGAGCTATAAAAGATTGAACGAAGAGTTTGATCCTGGCTCAGGATGAACGCTGACAGAATGCTTAACACATGCAAGTCTACTTGAACTTCGGTTTTGGGTGGCGGACGGGTGAGTAACGCGTAAAGAACTTGCCTCACAGACTGGGACAACATCTGGAAACGGATGCTAATACCGGATATTATGATTTTAGTACATCTTTAGAATTATGAAAGCTATATGCGCTGTGAGAGAGCTTTGCGTCCCATTAGCTAGTTGGAGAGGTAACGGCTCACCAAGGCGATGATGGGTAGCCGGCCTGAGAGGGTGAACGGCCACAAGGGGACTGAGACACGGCCCTTACTCCTACGGGAGGCAGCAGTGGGGAATATTGGACAATGGACCGAGAGTCTGATCCAGCAATTCTGTGTGCACGATGAAGTTTTTCGGAATGTAAAAGTGCTTTCAGTTGGGAAGAAAAATGACGGTACCAACAGAAGAAGTGACGGCTAAATACGTGCCAGCAGCCGCGGTAATACGTATGTCACAAGCGTTATCCGGATTTATTGGGCGTAAAGCGCGTCTAGGCGGCTATGTAAGTCTGATGTGAAAATGCGGGGCTCAACTCCGTATTGCGTTGGAAACTGTGTAGCTAGAGTATCGGAGAGGTAAGCGGAACTACAAGTGTAGAGGTGAAATTCGCAGATATTTGTAGGAATGCCGATGGGGAAGCCAGCTTACTGGACGAATACTGACGCTAAAGCGCGAAAGCGTGGGTAGCAAAACAGGATTAGATACCCTGGTAGTCCACGCCGTAAACGATGATTACTAGGTGTTGGGGGTCGAACCTCAGCGCCCAAGCTAACGCGATAAGTAATCCGCCTGGGGAGTACGTACGCAAGTATGAAACTCAAAGGAATTGACGGGGACCCGCACAAGCGGTGGACATGTGGTTTAATTCGACGCAACGCGAGGAACCTTACCAGCGTTTGACATCTTAGGAAGAATGCAGAGATGTGTTTGTGCTCCTTCGGGAGAACCTAAAGACAGGTGGTGCATGGCTGTCGTCAGCTCGTGTCGTGAGATGTTGGGTTAAGTCCCGCAACGAGGCGCAACCCCTTTCGTATGTTACCATCATTAAGTTGGGGACTCATGCGATACTGCCTGCGATGAGCAGGAGGAAGGTGGGGATGACGTCAAGTCATCATGCCCCTTATACGCTGGGCTACACACGTGCTACAATGGGTAGTACAGAGAGTCGCGACCCTGTGAGGGTGAGCTAATCTCAGAAAACTATTCTTAGTTCGGATTGTACTCTGCAACTCGAGTACATGAAGTTGGAATCGCTAGTAATCGCAAAATCAGCTATGTTGCGGTGAATACGTTCTCGGGTCTTGTACACACCGCCCGTCACACCACGAGAGTTGGTTGCACCTGAAGTAGCAGGCCTAACCGTAAGGAGGGATGCTCCGAGGGTGTGATTAGCGATTGGGGTGAAGTCGTAACAAGGTATCCGTACGGGAACGTGCGGATGGATCACCCTCCTTTCTAAGGAGCGCATATCTTTCTCTATTCTATTGGTAATGTTCTTACATTACTTCTGAACATTGGAAACTATATAGTAGAACAAACAAGAAAACAAAAAAATAACTCTAACAATTTCTTAGAGTTAGCTGTCAAAAATAGGTTAAAAATAATTAAGGGCACACAAAGGATGCCTTTGGTAGTAAGAGCCGATGAAGGACGTGGTAAGCTGCGATAAGCCTCAGATAAGTTGCAAACGAACGTAAGAGTCTAGGATTTTCGAATGGAGCAATCTATTAAGATGGAGTCTTAATACGAAAGAGGAACCGGGTGAACTGAAACATCTAAGTAACCCGAGGAAAAGAAAGTAAAAACGATACCCAAAGTAGCGGCGAGCGAAATGGGTCGAGCCCTAAAACCATGCGCGTGTCAAGGATGTGGCCGTTGCGCGTATGGGGTAGAGGACAGAGTGATGAAGAACCACAAGTTATTCAATATAGCGTATTACTGAACTAGAATTATCTGGAAAGATAAACCGTAGAAGGTGAAAGTCCTGTATAGGTAAACTGTTACACATATAACTCTGCTCCCAAGTAACATGGAACACGAGGAATTCTGTGTGAATCTGTGAGGACCATATCTCATAAGGCTAAATACTCTTACTAACCGATAGCGTATAGTACCGTGAGGGAAAGGTGAAAAGAACCCCGGGAGGGAGTGAAATAGAACCTGAAATTGTGTGCTTAAGCGGTCAGAGCCAGTAATGGTGATGGCGTGCCTTTTGAGAATGATCCTGCGAGTTACGTTAAACGGCGAGGTTAAGTATAACGGAGCCGAAGGAAACCGAGTCTTAATAGGGCGAATTAGTCGTTTGGCGTAGACGCGAAACCTGGTGATCTAAACCTGTCCAGGATGAAGCTGTGGTAAGACACAGTGGAGGTCCTAACCCACCGCCGTTGAAAAGTTGGGGGATGAGGTAGGTTTAGGGGTGAAAAGCCAATCGAACCAGGAGATAGCTCGTTCTCTCCGAAATGCATCTAGGTGCAGCCTTGAGTGTTCAATTATGGGGGTAGAGCACTGAATGATCTAGGGGGCGTATTGCTTACTGAAATCAATCAAACTCCGAATACCATAATTTAAAAAGCTCAGGAGTGAGACCATGGGAGTTAACTTCCATCGTCAAAAGGGAAACAACCCAGACCACCAGCTAAGGTCCCTAATTATAACTAAGTGGGAAAGGAGGTGGAGATTCACAACAACTAGGAGGTTGGCTTAGAAGCAGCCATACCTTTAAAGAGTGCGTAATAGCTCACTAGTCGAGAGTCTCTGCGCCGACAATGTAACGGGGCTAAGTTATAAAACCGAAGCTGTGGAATCCGTAAGGATTGGTAGGAGAGCGTTCTGTAGGCCGTTGAAGGAGAAGGGTAACCAACTCTGAGGTATCAGAAGTGAGAATGCAGGAATAAGTAGCGAGAAAGGGGCGAGAATCCCTCGCCGGAAGACCAAGGTTTTCAGGGTAAAAGCTTTGTCTTCCCTGAGTAAGCCAGGGACCCTAAGCCCAGGCTATAATGCGTAGGCGAATGGAAAACAGATTAATATTTCTGTGCCAGTCATATATTGTGATGGAGGGACGCAGAAGGGTATGCGCGCGGACGAGACGGAAGTGTCCGTAAAAGCATGTAGAGTGGTTTAATAGGAAAATCCGTTAGACTAGACTTGAGGTGTGATATATAGCCGTAAGGTGAATGCGCAAATCCCACGCTGCCGAGAAAAGCTTCTAACGTTAATGTATGACTGCCCGTACTGTAAACCGACACAGGTGGTCAGGATGAGAAATCTAAGGCGGACAGGCTAACTCTCGTTAAGGAACTCTGCAAAATAACCCCGTAACTTCGGGAGAAGGGGGAGCCCTTTAGTGTTAGTGACCACGCGTCACAAAGCGCACGAGGGTCGCAGTGAAGAGGCTCAAGCAACTGTTTAACAAAAACACAGGTCTATGCTAAGCTGTGAGGCGATGTATATGGGCTGACACCTGCCCAGTGCCGGAAGGTTAAGAGGAGGAGTGAGAGCTCTGAATTGAAGCCCCAGTGAACGGCGGCCGTAACTATAACGGTCCCTAAGGTAGCAGAAATTCCTTGTCGGGTAAGTTCCGACCTGCACAGATGGTGTAATGATTTGAGCGCTGTCTTGACGGGAGGCCTGGTGAAATTGTATTACCGGTGAAGATACCGGTTACCTACAGTAGGGACGGAAAGACCCCATGGAGCTTTACTGTAGCTTGGTATTGGGTTTTGGCATTGCATGTATAGGATAGTTGGGAGACTGGGATGATATGGCGCTAGCTGTATTGGAGTCATCGGTGGAATACCAACCATTCAATGCTGAAATTCTAATCTGTGGTTTGTAGCCACGGAGACAGTGCTGAGGTGGGCAGTTTGACTAGGGGCGGTCGCCTCCGAAAGAGTAACGGAGGCGTTCAAAGGTTCTCTCAGGTTGGATGGAAATCAACCATAGAGTGCAATGGCAAAAGAGCTTGACTGCAAGACTGACGGGTCGAGCAGATGCGAAAGCAGGACATAGTGATCCGGCGATTCCGAATGGAAGGGTCGTCGCTCAACGGATAAAAAGCTACCCTGGGGATAACAGGCTGATCCTACCCGAGAGTCCATATCGACGGTAGGGTTTGGCACCCTCGATGTCGGCTCATCGCATCCTGGGGCTGGAGAAGGTCCCAAGGGTTGGGCTGTTCGCCCATTAAAGCGGTACGTGAGCTGGGTTCAGAACGTCGTGAGACAGTTCGGTCCCTATCCACTGTAGGCGTTAGAATATTGAGAAGATCTGTCCTTAGTACGAGAGGACCGGGATGGACAAACCTCTGATGTACCAGTTGTCACGCCAGTGCACAGCTGGGTAGTCACGTTTTGGAATAGATAACCGCTGAAAGCATCTAAGCGGGAAACTAACTTCAAGATAAGTATTCTTTAAGATACCTTCGAGCCTCGGAGGTTGATAGGTTGGGGTGTAAGTACAGCAATGTATTTAGCTGACCAATACTAAGTATCGAAGTTTTTAATCTAAGTTTTACTATATAGTTTTCGAGTGTTTAGAAACACTTGCGCATAGGAATATTATGTGATAAAATGAATAAGCTTGGTGAGAATAGCTATGAGGTACACCTAGTAACATTCCGAACCTCAGTTAAGCCCATATACGCTGATGGTACTTGGCTGGAAGCGGCCTGGGAGAGTATGGATTTGCCAAGCAAAAAAGAGAAGCTAATGCTTCTCTTGCTTATATGCTTCCTTAGCTCAGTCGGTAGAGACATGCGGCTGTTAACCGCAGCGTCAATGGTTCGAGTCCATTAGAAGCGCCATTTTAAAAGTTGACACATCGATAAGATGTGTTTTTATTTTATAGGAAAGTATAAATTTGAAAGTATAAAATTAATATAAAAATTAGTCTCCGACGTCCGTATTACTCTGTGGCGAGCATTTTCGATGAGCTCGGAAGAGTCATACGGCTGTCAGAAGACCTTAAAAATATAAATCATTTCTTCTTTTTAGTTTGAAAATTTTTAATTATATTAACTATCTCTTTGTCAGAAGTTGTAAGCTTTTACATTTTTAGTTAAAGGTATATACCAAACAAATTTAGAAAAATACTTTTTAAATCTGCTCTATCAAAAATCATAACCAGCAAAAAGCAAAAGGGTAGTTACGAAGTATATCTAATTCAAAAATCACTTAAATTTTTTTCAAATCATTTTTCTTCAATAGAATCTCCCAAGTTAATAATATCAAAAATACCCATCTTTTTAAAAATATAATTTTTGTATTTCCAACTAGGAAGAGTACTAATAAATGATTTTATATTGTCTATACTAGTTAGTGAAAAATCTTTATCAGGAGAGAAATTTTTGTTCTATATCTAACAAAACCATTTTTTTCAATCTTAGGAAAATAGCGCCCTCATTTTCATATAGCTCGGGGTAAGGGCTGTTTTTACTAGGTTGAACAGGGTCTGTAATAAGTATTTTTCCATCTCCAACAACTTCCCAGTTAATTTTTATTGTCTTTCCAAAATGAATACGGTAAGTTAACAAAATAATTTTCAGGGTGCACTTCAATTTCAAAATCCTCAACTCTTTTATTTTTGCCATTTTGAAATAGTAGTAACAACATAATAGAAATCATTAGCCAAAAACTCCCTTGAACCGGAATAGAAATAGCTATGTTCAACAGTGTTTTCTCCTTTTTGAAATCTGCATTGAAGTAGTAAACATAGTTGTACACAAATTTTTCATCTTCTAAGTATTCAGTTACGGCATTCTTTTTCTAGAACTCCCTTTTGAAAGCAATCTTGATAATAAATCTATATTAGACTTAACTTCAATACCGTTGACAGTAGTTTTAAAGTTTTTTTATTAATAAGGGCTCTGGTCTTCTTTTGTTTTTTGAATGTCTTCAATCATATCTCCATTTCCACTTTCAGGAGCAACAAAACCAATTATCTTTTTCATCAATAGGACTATCGAAAGTAAATTTTACATTAACAGCATACCTTTTTCAGTTAATTTTAATGTAATTTTTCTTTTTAATAACAACACTGGAACCTTTTTAAAAGGAATTATATGTTCACCGTTAGAACCAAATTCCCAATCATTTGCAAATGAAAAGCAACTAAAAATAGTGAATAAGATAGCAAGTAAAAATTTTCTCATACTAACCTCCAATTAGTCTTCATATCCATCAGGATGATTTTTTATGCCAATTCCAAGCAGTTTCAATTATTTGTTCAAGTTTATCGTATTTTTGGAGCCCATTTTAATGTGTCTATAGCTTTTTAGATGAAGCTATAAGTCTTGCAGGATCTCCTGCTCTTCTTGAGCTAATTTCTGCTGGAATAGGATGTCCAGTTACTTTTCTTGTAACTTCTATAACTTCTTTTACAGAGAAACCTTCTCCATTACCTAAATTAAATATTTGGCTATCTCCACCGTTTCTTAGTCTGTTTAAAGCAAGATAATGAGCATCAGCTAGATCCATAACATGTATGTAATCTCTAATACAAGTTCCATCAGGAGTAGGGTAGTCATCTCCATAAATACTTATTTTTTCTCTTTTTCCTAAAGCAACTTGTAAAATTAATGGTATTAAATGAGTTTCACAAGTATGAGCTTCTCAATTTCTCCAGTAGGATATGCACCTGCAACATTAAAAGTATCTCAATACAGTATATTTTTAATCCATAAGCATTAGCACACCACTTAAAACATTTTTCAACAGCCAATTTACTTTCTCCATAAGGGTTAGTAGGTTCTGTTCTGTCTGTTTCAAGTATTGGCATATTTTCAGCTTCTCCATAAGTTGCAGCAGTTGAAGAGAAAACAATTTTATCAACATTATGAGCTTTCATAACTTTTTAAAAGACAAAGAGTTCCATAAAAATTATTTTCAAAAATATTTTAAAGGTTCCCCAACACTTTCTCCAACCAAAGAAAAAGCAGCAAAAATCAATTACTCCATCAATTTTATATTTTTCAAAAACTCTATTTAGAAATCCTTCGTCTTTTAAATCTCCAAGTTCTAAATGAGCTCTTTCATCAACAGCATCAACATGACCAGTAATTAAACTGTCAACAACGACAACATCTTCATTTTTCTAATAATAATTTTACAACATAGCTACCAATATAACCTGCTCCACCACAAACTAATATAGACATCTTATCTTCCTCCGATACTTTTTATAAATTTAAGAAAAGCATTTTTCCTTTTTCATCTCTTTTTAAATACCCTGCATCTTCAAGAACCTTTGAGAATGTAAGTCCTATTTCAATGTTTAGTATATTTTTCTACAATTTTTTCAGCACTTTAAATTTGTAAAATCTTTTTACATACTTATTGTAGAAATTTTCAACCCAGCTGATATGTTTGCTAGTATCTTTATCATTTACAATTTTATTATGATAATCACTATCTTTTTAGATATTCAGCAATTTTTCATCTCTTCTTTTAATCTTCCAGGCAATACAGCTAGCCCCATAACTTCAATAAGACCGATATTTTCCTTTTTAATGCTATGGTGTTCACTGTGTGGGTGGAATATTCCTAAAGGATTAGCTTCATCAGTTCTATTATTTCTAAAAACAAGGTCAAGCTCAAATTTTTCTCCTCTTCTTCTAGCAATAGGAGTTATTGTATTATGTGGAACTTTATCTGTGAATGCAAAAATTCCTACTTCTTCATCTGAATAAGCTCTCCAAGATTTTAAGATACTATCTGCTAATTCAATTAATTCTTCTTTATTAAGACTTGTCAATCTTAAAACTGACATAGGCCATTTTACAATTCCTGCTTCAATATTTGGATATTTTTTTCAAAAACTACCTTGTTTTTCAATAGGAGCTTTTTGCCATAGGAAATTCATGATTTCACCTTGATAATGGTCATAGACTTAGTATAGAACCTCCAACTATAGGTAAATCTGCATTTTGAACCTATAAAATAATGAGGGAACTGATTTACAAAGTCAAGTGTTCTTGAAAAAGTATCTCTATTAATTTTCATTTCTCTGTGTTCAGAACAAAAAACTATTGTATGTTCATTGTAGTAGACATAAGGAGAATATTGGAAGTACCATCTTTCTCCTTGAAGTTCTAATGGTAAAACTCTATGATTTTGTCTAGCTGGGTGACTTAAAGTACCAGCAAATCCAACATTTTCATAGCATAATAAACATTTTGGGTAGTTTGTTTGAGGCATATTTTTGTCTTTCAATTTCTTTTAGGATCTTTTTCCGGTTTAGATAAGTTTACAGTAATTTCTAAATCTCCATATTCTGTTGGACTTTTTCCAATATAGATTTTTTTGCAATTCTCTCTGTTCTTATGTAGTTAGTTTTTTGAGAGAAGTTGTAGAAAACATCAGTTGCCTATCTTTTTGCATAATTTTCTTTAAATTCTTTTTATAACTTCTCTAGGAAAAAGGAGTTAATTTTTCCCATAATATCAGTATCAAATATATCCCTGTCAGTTGCACCATTTTCTATGATATTTTTTTCAATAGCATAATCACAAATTTTTATCTAAAAATTTCTTGAGGATAGTCTGGTATATCGTAGTTACTATTTTCAGGCTCTATCCAATCTTTTTAATTGTAGTAAGTTCATCAACTCATTTCTAACAAAACATAGTGTCTTCTTCAGTAATCAATGAATTTTTTACTATATTCTATTAATTGTTCAATTAAAGTGTAGATACTCATAGTCAGTCCTTTTCAAATTTTATTTTTGTATAACTTGTAGCAAATTAAAGTTTTCTTGCTCCATCACCAATATTTGCAATGTAGAAACTTGCTTCTAATCCAGTTTTTCTTTATACTTTTTTTACCAACATTTTTTTATAAAATTATCAACTTCAGAATTTTTACTATACTTACTGTACAACCTCAAAACCAGCTCCAGTCATACGAGCACCAACAGTTCCAACTTCTTCCCATGTTGCTTCAACAAGAGAATCTAGCTCCAACCCTGTAACTTCATAGTCATCTCTTAAAAGAAATATGAGATTTATTCATAAGTTCTCCAAATGTTTTTATATCATCTTTTTAAGAACTCGACAGCAACTTTAGCTCTTTCATTTTCTGTTACAAGATGAGTTGCTCTTTTTTAATTGTTCTTCATCTTTAATGAAATGTTTAACTTTATTAAATTCTTCAACAGTTAATTCACCTAAGTATTTAATATTAACTCCATTTTTATTTTAAAAACAGCAACAGCTTCTTCACAAGAGCTTCTTCTCTCATTATATTTAGAATCAGCTAAAGCCTCTATTAGTGTTTGCAATAACAATAGACATATCTTTTAATTTCACAGGTACATAAGTAAAGTTCAATGTGTTGCAATCAAGCAAGATAGCATTATCTTTTTCCCCATTCCAACAGCAAATTGATCCATAATTCCAGAGTTAACTCCGATGAATTTATTTTCTGCAATTTGGCAATATTTTACCATTTCTACCATATCAATATCTAAATTAAATAGAGATTTTAATATAACAGCAGTTAAAACTTCGATTGAAGCTGAAGATGAAAGTCCGCTCCATTAGGTATATTTCCAAAAGAATAGTACATCAAAACCATTTTGGAACTTTAAATCCTTTATCTAAAAAGTTTTTATAACTCCCTTTGGATAGTTAGCCCAATCATCTTTTTATCATAAACTAAATTATCTAAATTAAATTCAATAATTCCTAAATCTTCAAAATTTTCAGAGTACATTCTAAAATTTTTATCTTCTCTTTGTTTAACAATGGCATAAGTGCCAAAAATCTAAGGCACAAGGAAAACAAAACCACCATTGTAATCTGTATGTTCTCCAATTAAGTTTACCCTACCTGGAGAGAAAAACTTTCGATATTGTCATCTTGTTTAAAAAATCTCTTTAAAAAGTGTTCTGTTAATTTTACTATCATTTGGAAAAGCCTCCTATAAGTTTTTATTTTCTTAATTATATAATATTTTTTTAAATATAAATAAATCATTTTTTTATTCTATAGAAAGTATAAATTTAAATGCTTATTAGAAAAATAGGAGTAGATAATTCTAGAGTAGGACTAACAGCTAATATAGGATATGACACTAAGGGTCAAAATATTAGAGGTGGAGTCGAGTCAGATTTATTTTTCTAATCAAAAAAGAGCCGTCGTAAATTATTGCGACGGCTCTCCACTTTATTTAATTTTTTTGATAGGCTTTTTAAATTCTTCAAAACTTATTCCGTATCTATTAAGTTTTTGTCATAAATTGTTTCCCTATTTGAATAACTGATTCCTAATTCAGCTCCAAGACTAGCTCTTAAATCTGCAGAATTATCTTTTCCAATTAAGCCATAGTCTATCATTAAATTCATATCAAAAATATTTTCTGAATTATCAACAGTGCATCTTTGCTTTTTCAAGGGCAGAAATTATATCCTCAGGAGAAGCATTTTCAACTCCAATATCTCCATCTTTTTGTTCCCACTCACACGAGAAATAAAAAGCATTTTTGCATTGGGGAAATTTTTATTTAAAAATTTTTCTAATTTCATCTCCTGCATAATCAGGATCTGTCAAAATTATTAGTCCTCTATTCTCATAGGCAGGTTTTAATTTTTCTATACTTTTATTTTTCTAACAGCATGACCATTCACTTGAAAAAAACTTCTGCATCGACAGCATTCTTCACAGCCGAAAATATCATCTTTCCTTCTACAACAATTACTTCTTTAATTTTTCTTCATCGTTGCTACCAATTAAAATTCTGCATTGTTTGGAGTTCTTGGGAATGGTATTACATCTCTTATGTTTTTGCATTCCAGTTAGATACATCATCATTCTTTTCAAATCCAAGTCCATATCCTGAGTGAGGGAAGCTACCATATTTTCTTAAATCTAAATAAAATTCATAGCTTTCTTCTTCAAGACCAAGCTCAGCCATTCTCTTAGTCAAAAGTTCTAAGCTGTCTTCTCTTTGAGAACCCCCAATAATTTCTCCAATTCCTGGAGCAAGTAGATCCATAGCTCTAACAGTTTTGTTATCTTCGTTAAGTTTCATATAGAAAGCCTTAATATCTTTTTGGATAATCAGTTACGAAAACTGGTTTTTTTGAAATATTCTTCAGCTAAATATCTTCTCATGTTCACTTTGTAAATCTATTCCCCATTTAACAGGATATTCAAATTTCTTACCACATTTTTTCTAAAATTTCTATAGCTTCTGTGTAAGTTACTCTTCCAAAATCGTTATTTTAGAACGTTATTCAATTTATCGAATAATCCTTTTTCAATGAATGAGTTGAAAAATTCCATTTCTTCTGGGCAAGTGTCCATAACATATTTGATTATATATTTGACCATAGCTTCAGCAAGTTCCATATTTCCATTTAAATCTGTAAATGCAACTTCCGGCTCTATCATCCAAAAATTCAGAAGTATGTCTTGCTGTGTTTGAATATTCAGCTCTAAATGTTGGTCCAAATGTATAAACATTTCTGAAAGCAGCACAGTAAGTTTCAACATTTAATTGACCACTAACTGTTAAGTTAGTTGATTTTTCCAAAAAAAGTCTTTAGAGAAATCTACTTCTCCATTTTTCTTTCTTAGGTAATTTTTCCATATCAAGAGTCGTAACTCTAAACATTTCTCCTGCACCTTCAGCATCAGATCCAGTTATAATTGGAGTGTGAACATAAAACAAAATTATTTTTCTTGGAAAAATTTATGTATTGCATAAGCAAGGACAGATCTAACTCTAAATACTGCTGAGAATGTATTTGTTCTTGGTCTTAGATGAGCTTTTGTTCTTAAATATTCAAATGTATGTCTTTTTGTTTTTGTAAAGGGTATTCAAGATCAGCTTTTTGGAAAATTTCAATTTCTGTTGCTTTAACTTCTAAAGCTTGTCCAGCTCCTTCTGATTTAACAAGAGTACCTTTAACTTTAATAGTAGATGAGATAGATAGTCTTGATATTTCATCAAAATTTGCTAAACCATCTTCAAAAACTATTTGCACTCCTTTTAAAAATGATCCATCATTTAATTCAATGAAACCAAATTTCTTTTGGTCTCTGATTTTTACCCAACCAAAAAGTTCTATTTCTTTGTTAAGATAATCTCACCATGTCTAAAAAAATATCTTTTACTAAAATTTTTCATAACTATTCCTCCTAGTTTTTAAAATCTTTTTCATCTACAATTTCAATATTATCCAAATGATTTTTTACCTGTTGTTTAAATTGTTCTAAGTAAAGTTTTCTATAAACTTCTATCTTTTTGCTTCTTCATCAGTTAATTTTTCTTTCTTTGCTGAGCCCTAGCATAGTAATTAACTTTTTCTATTATATCTTTCATTTCCATAATCTTACCTCTTAATCTTTTCTAGCTTCTTTTATATTTGCTTTGTTAACGTTTAAAACAATTCTCATTGCAATTGATAACGTAAGTAATGATGAACCTCCAGAGCTTATAAATGGCAGTGGAATACCAAATACTGGAATAAGTCCAATAGCAACACCGATATTTATTATAACTTGTGTAATAAAATATCTGCTATACCTGCAATTAAATATTTTGCAAAATAGTCTTTAGATGTTTCTGCAACATTCATTATCAATACAAACAATATAAAAGAAAGAAGCAAGAACTAGAAACATTCCCTATAAATCCCATTTCTCTGCAAAAAGTTGCAATTGCAAAGTCAGTTTCAACTTCTGGTATATAATTATATTTTTTGTACTCCGTTGCCGTAACCTTTACCCTAATAACCCACCAGTACCAAAAGCAACAAAGGATTGATATATCTGAAAGGCATCCATTCTATCATAAGTATTTTTAAATATTCCATCTAAAATAAATTTTTCACACGATGTTGTTTATATCCATCAAGGAAACTATATATAGCAGGAAATTATATGCTGAGACTAGACTAATAAGAATACCGGCTATAGTTCCTCCAGAGATCCAAGTTAAAAGTTTATTTGGAATATCTGACATAAAAATCAAGAAAGCTGTAATCATAACATAGTGAATACCAGTACCCAAATCTTTAAGTGGAAATCCTAAAAAGTAAAAAGACAGCAACATAAAATAATACAGAAATAAAAATTTTTGTAATATGGTATTTTTTCTCCGCCATCTTTACCTCTTGCAAGAATAGATGCAATAATCATAATGAAAAAAATCTTAAAATATCTCTGTAACTTGAAAAACCAATTCCAGCAAAACGAATCCATCCTTTACCACCATTAATCGTCGGAAAAGTAAGTACTGGTCCTATAGCTACAATCAAAAATATAAGTCCACCTACTAGCAAAAAGAGCTCTTGCAAAGTCAGAGGAATATTTTCTATAATCAAATTTACAAGTTGCAATGAATGCACAGAATGACATAATTAAACTTACACCTATGCTTTAATTAATTTGCTATGAATTGTTATATTATCAAAACGTAAAATAGAACTGTAAAAATTTATAAGTCCTATACCTATCAGTAGAACGAAAAAGTCAGAATACTATTTTCTTCTTTTTCATCTTACTTATTTTTCATCTTGCTCGATCGCTCTTTTTATATCATTCATTTGTTTATAAATTGTTTGATTTCTTCCAGGGCGAACTATTTTTCAAAAGTTAAATCTCTTTCCATCTTTACCCTCGTAAAAATAATAATTTTTATTATATCACACAGAGTATAAAAAGGAAAATATTAAAAATTTATAAAAATTCAAATTATTTCGTAGTTACAATTATATGTTAAAATAATAAAAACAATTTAAATATTTGAAGAGGATAACTATGAATATAAAAAAATTTAATTTTATTTTTAATGATAATTTTTAATATAAATTTGTTGGCATCAGCTAGTTTATCAAAAATATTTTTGAATAAGACAAATATAACAATTCCAAAAAGATTTTTAAAGAAAAATATAAAGAATTTTTTTATGATAATGGGGCAATTAAATCGAGACAATTTTTTATAAATAATAAAAAAAGTTGACGATGGCAATATTTTTATGAAAGTGGAAAGTTAAAAAAACTGAAGTATTGTATAATGATGACAGCTTAGAAGAAAGAGGAACAGTAAAAAAATTATGATGAGAATGGTGTCGTTATAAGTGAAGGGAAAATATTAAGAGATCAAATGGTAGATGATTGGACTTACTATGATGAACAAGAGAAAAAGTTTATAGTTACAATTATTCCACAGGTATAATAATACCTTATGATGAAAATGGTCAAGCTATTATGCAGCTAAATGAAATTGCTTTTAGCTTTGAAATTGAATGAAATACAACAGGAGATAAAAGATGATAGAACTAAATCTACTGAGGAAAAAATTGATGAAATAGATGACAAACTTTTTAATTTTATTGAAAGAAAGATTGGCAGTTTCAAAGAAAATTGAGAGATAAAGAAAAATAATATGCCTATTTATGATCCTGTGAGAGAACAAGAAATTATAGAGATGTCTATTAAGGATTTTTTTCTGATGAGGAAAAATTCATGCTGTTAGATTTTTTTAAGAACACTTATGCATATAAGCAAGGAGGTTCAATCTAAAAATGAAAAGGTTTGGACTCTTAGGGAAAAAAATTATCTCATTCTTTTTCTCCAAATATACATAAAAAAAGATTTTTGAAATTTTTAGACGTTGAAGCAAGTTATGATTTATTTGAAGTAGCAGAAGAAAATGTTTTAGATTTTCAAAGATATATGCTTGAAAATAATATTGTGGGTGTAAACATAACTATCCCTTACAAGAAAAATATTTATGGATAAATTAAACTTTATAAGTGAGATAGCAAAAATTGGCTCTATAAATTTAATGTACGTTAAAGATGGAAAATTTTATGGAGATAATACAGATTATTATGGTTTTTTTATAGAACTATAGTTGATAATAATATAGATGTTAAAGATAAAAATATATATTTTTAGGTCGAGGAGGAGCTTCTTTATCGGTTCGAGCAGTACTTGAAGATTTAGGTGCTGAGAACATTACTTCACTCTATAGAGAAAATAAAGAGAGTACAATGAATTTTCCAGAAAATTTTTCAGGAGATATTATTATAAATACGACGCCTGTTGGAATGTATCCAAATATTGAAGAGAGTATTGTACCTAAAGAATTATTAAAAATTTTTAAAAATCGCTATAGATTTAATATATAATCCAATTGAAACAAAAATTTTTAAAGTTTGCTCAAGAAAATGGATTTGAAAAACTATTAATGTATGAAAATGCTTGCTTGAACAAGCAACAGAACTGATGAAATTTTTATTAAATATCACTTTTAGTGATGAAATGAGAGAAAAATATGAAAATTATGGTAATTAATGGACCTAATTTAAATATGTTAGGTACAAGAGAAAAGAAATTTATGGAACTTTTTACCTACGAGGATTTTATATAATTATATGAGAGAATATAATTATGGAGAAAAGATTGACTTTTGAATTTTTACAAAGTAATATTGAAGGGGAACTGTAAATTTTATTCAAAGAGCTTTTTGAAAAAAATTTGATGCAATTGTAATAAATCCTGAGGATACACTCATACTTCTGTGGCATTCACGATGCAGTAAAAGCTGTGAACATACCAACTATAGAAGTTCATATTTCAAATATCTCATGCAAGAGAAGATTTTAGAAAAGTTTGTATAACAAAGCTCAGCTTCTGTAGGACAAATTACAGGACTTGGAAAAATTTGGATATATATTAGCAGTAAAATATTTATTAGAGAAAGGAAGATAAAATGAAATTAATATCATGGAACGTAAACGGAATTAGAGCAGCAATAAAGAAGGGTTTTCTTGATTATTTTAATGAACAAGATGCAGATATTTTTCTGTTTACAAGAAACAAAAATTAAGTGCAGGTCAATTAGAACTTGATTTAAAAGGTTATCATCAATATTGAACTATGCTGTAAAAAGGTTACTCTGGAACTGCAATTTTTACAAAACAAGAACCTTTATCTGTAAGCTATGGATTAGGATTGAAGAACACGATCAAGAGGGAAGGGTTATCACTCTTGAATTTGAAAAATTCTATATGATTACAGTTTATACACCAAACTCAAAAGATGAACTTTTAAGACTTGATTATAGAATGGTGTGGGAAGATGAATTTAGAAAAATATTTAAAAGAATTAGAAAAGAAAAACCTGTTGTTGTTTGTGGAGACTTAAATGTGGCTCACAAAGAAATAGATTTGAAAAATCCAAAAACTAACAGAAGAAATCCTGGATTTACAGATGAAGAAAAGAGATAAGTTTACAAAACTTTTTAGATGCAGGGTTCATTGACACGTTTAGATATTTTTATCCGGACTTAGAGCATGCTTATTCGTGGTGGTCATATAGAGCTAATGCAAGAAAAATAATACAGGGTGGAGAATAGATTATTTTGTTGTATCTCAAGCTCTTGAAAATCTTGTAGGAGCTGAAATTCATGCTCAAACAGAGGGATCAGATCATTGTCCCTGTTGTTTTAGAACTAGATTTAGATAAATAATTTTTGAAAAGATCGTTATAAAATTAAAAATTTTGTAACGGTCTCTTTTTTATTCTATAGGAAAGTATAAATTTAAATGCTTATTAGTCTCTTGACAGCCGTATGAGGTATGAGTTCTACGAGCTCAATGAACACAGGCTCTTCTGAACTAATACGGACGTCAGAGACTTTTTATTAAATAAAAATTGACAATCGTGATTAAATTGTTTATAATTTTAGTAAACAATTTAAGGAGGTAATTTTATGAAATTTAAAAATCTTATTAAAAATTATGGTTCTATGTGTAAGTATAGGAACAACTGCTCTAGCTACTGAGCAAAACAAATAAGTTAGAAAGTAAAGCTGTAGGTATAGAGTTGAAAGAATATGGAAAAATTTATAATAAAGATGGAGTTTAGTTGTTCATAAGCAACTAAAAAGGAGAAAAATTCCTCCACATACTCATAAATATAAAGAACTTTTTCTTTACAGTTGTTTCAGGAAAAATGGAAGTTAACTTAAATGATAAAGAGACTTATATAATGGAGCCCTAAAAAGCTTTTAAATTTTTGGTGGAGATGTAAGTATATCTGCAACAGCATTAGAAGATAGTGATATTTTTATATACTTAGCTGGGGAGAAACAAATAATTACCTAAGAGACTATTTATTAAATAGTCTCTTTTATTTATTCAGGAGATATTATACTGTAAAGTATATAATGATGTCCTTTTTATCTTTAGTTTTTCTTCATCCTCTACACTTAGATTAATCTCATTATAAAGGTTTATAATATTTTTTTAAACTTTTTATTACACTCCTTATAATATCAGGGTCTAAGCTAATACCAGAAGGGTTAATAGTAAGCTCTAAATTTTGAATATTTAAAAGATAAGCCTCAAGCATCTTCTTTTATATCTGTAATTTCTACATTCTTACTTTTTATATAATCTCCATAAACATCATATAAAATTAATTTTTACCATAACAGATCACCTCCTTTTATTTTTATCATTTCATTTTGAAATTTTTATCAAATTGTTTTGCACCTGACAACAGAAAAGAGCCAATTGCAAAAAGATTTTTAAAAATCTGCAATTGGCTTTTTATTAAAAACGAATGAAAGGATAAAAATATGGAAATATGGAAATATATTTACTTATTAATAGACTTATAAAATATTCGTTAGAAAATTCTTTTGATTGTTGAGGACGATGTAATTCTTGTGAAAAATGAATTAATGTCCCTCACTTGATACACTAATTTTTACAAGTTGCTTTAGGTCAGAGAAAAAAATTGCTATCTATGGAGATGACTATCCAACTCCAAAAGTAACAGGTCATCCAATACCTGCTCAAGTTAGTCCAAGAAGAGCAGGAGATACTGCAAAATTGGTTGCATCTTCTGAAAAAGCTATGAAGATGTTGAACTGGAAACCTAAATACAATAAATTGGAACAAATTATTGAAACTGCTTGGAACTGGCATAAAAATCCAAATGGTTATGAAGATTAATAATAAAAATTAAATAAAATAAAAAAATTAAGAAGTGTAAGCTGTAAAGTTTACACTTTTTATAGAATTTTTGATTTATATAGTAAAATGTAAATTGATAAATTATGCAAAAATTTAGGGAGAATAAAAATGAATAAACATAGTTTAAATGTTTTTGGAATTTGATAAATTAAAAAGAATTAATTTTTAGAAAATATTATAATAGATGATAACAGAGAAATTATAGAAAATTTAATGCCGTACAAAAGATTTATCTGCACTTAATAATGAACTTAGGACGGTAAAAGATTTTATGGACTTGTTAAGTTATGATGGTGGCTTTGAAGCAATAGGTTTAAGAAATATAGTCAGCTTGATGGATAAGATCAAATTGATTGGAACCTATCTTGATGTTGAAGAATTATGGGATATAAATGTAAATTTAAGAACTGTCAGAATTTTTAAAGCAAGACTTGATGAATTAGGAAAATATAAACAGCTTAGAGAAACGATAGGAAATATTCCAAACTTGAGAGTAATTGAAGATACTTTGAATAAAACTATTAATCCCGAAAGAAATTAAAGATGATGCTTCACTTGATTTGAGAGATATAAGACTTCACAAAAAGACTTTGAATATGAATATCAAGAGAAAGTTTGAAGAATTGTTTGAAGAACCATCACTTGCTAATGCTTTTCAAGAAAAATTATAACAGAGAGATGGAAGATTAGTAACTCCTGTTAAGTATGATTTTTAAAGGTTTGATAAAGGGATAGAGCACGATAGATCTTCGAGTGGACAAAACAGTTTTTATTGAGCCATTGTCAATAGTTTCGTTGAATAATAAAATGAGAGAACTAGAAACTAGAGAAAAGAAGAAATTAGAAAAATTTTATTGAGAATAGCAGAGCTTTTTAAGAAATAACAGAGATGACATTAGTAGCTATCGGACATAAAAGTTATGTATCTTGATATTTTAAATGCAAAGGCTATTTATTGTGTGGAAAAATAAATGTGAAGTACCGACAGTTAGCAACAGAGAAATTTTATATTTAGAAAAAGCAAGACATCCATTTATAGCTAAAGATAAAGTTGTTCCTTTAACTTTTGAAATTGGTAAAGATTATGATATTTTATTGATAACAGGACCAAAACACTGGGGAAAAACTGTTGCCTTTAAAAAACAGCAGGACTTTTAACTTTGATGGCTTTATCAGGAATACCAATACCTTCTTCTGAAAAATTCAAAAATTGGTTTTTGAGGGAGTGTTTGCTGATGTGGAGATGAACAAAAGTATAGAACAATCTTTATCTTCGTTCTCAGCTCATTTGAAGAATGTAAAAAGAAATTTTAGAAGGAGTTACAAAAATTCTTTTAGTTCTACTTGATGAATTGGGGTCAGGACAGATCCAATAGAGGGAGCAGCTTTTGCAATGTCTGTTATAGATTATTTGGTAGAGAAAAAGCAAAATCTTTTATAACTACTCACTATAGTCAAGTTAAAAGCTTATGGCTATAATGAAGAGGAATTGAAACTGCTTCAATGGAATTTAACACAGATACATTATCTCCGACATACAGATTACTAATAGGAATACCTGGAGAAAGTAATGCCTTGACTATTGCTCAAAGAATGGGGTTGCCTGAAAGTATAATATCAAAGGCAAGAGCCTATATAGTGAAGATAATAAAAAAGTTGAAAAGATGATAGAAAATATCAAAACTAAATCTCAAGAGTTAGATGAGATGAGAGAAGATTTGTAAGATTTGAAGAAGAAGCAAAACTTGATAGAGAAAGAGCAAAAACAAGAAACTTTAATTATTGAAAAACAAAAATGAAATCATAAAAGCAGCATATGAAGAAGCTGAAAAGATGATGAATGAGATGAGGGCAAAAGGCTTCTGCTCTTGTTGAAAAAATTCAACACGAAGAAAAGAGTAAGGAAGATGCAAAAGCAAATTCAAAAAGAATTTGAATATGTTATCATCAGCTTTGAGAGAAGAAAAAAATAAAACTGTAGAAGTTATTAAAAAAATTAAGACTAAGATTGATTTTCAAAGTTGGAGACAGAGTTTTTTGTAAAAAGTATCAATCAATTTGCTAATATTTTTAAAGATTAATACTTCTAAAGAAACTGCTAACGTTCAAGCAGGAATTTTTAAAATTAGAGGTACCTTTTGATGAAATAAAAAGTTGTAGAAGAAAAGAAAAGAGAAAGTTTATAATGTGAATACTCACAAAAAATCCAGTTAGATCGGAAATTGATTTGAGAGGTAAAATGGTTGATGAGGGAATTTATGAACTTGAAACTTATCTTGACAGAGCAACTTTGAATGGATATACAGAAGTCTATGTAATTCACGGAAAAGGGACAGGTGCATTGAGAGAGGAATATTGAAATATTTAAAAACTTCTAAATATGTAAAAAGAATTTAGAGTAGCTGCTCAAAATGAGGGAGGACTTGGATGTACAGTAGTAAGTCTAAAATAAAAAAAGTTAGCTTTATTTTAGCAGCTGCTGGGCAAGGAAAGAGAATGAATTTATCATCTCCTAAACAATTTTTAGAATATAAAAATGCCCCACTTTTTTATTCGTCTTTAAAAAGCTGCTTTTGAAAATAAAAATATTGACGAAATTATTATAGTAACTAATAAAGAAAATTTAGAGTATGTGGTAAAATATTGTGATAACAAAAACTAAATTCTAAAGTCAAATATATTGTTGAGGGCGGAAGTGAAAGACAATATTCTATATACAATGCAATAAAAATAGAAAAACTGATATTATAATGATACAAGATGCAGCCAGACCTTTTTAAAAGATAAATACATTGAAAGAAAGTTTGAAAGCATTAGAAGATGAAAATGTTGATGGAGTCGTTGTTGGTGCAAAATGTAAGGATACCATAAAAATTGTAGATGAAAATGGTTTTTATAATTGATACACTGAAAAAGAGAAAATTTAATCTCACACACACGCCTCAAACTTTTTAGATTTGAAGTTTTTAAAAAAAGCTCATGAAGAAGCAGAAAGAAAAATATTCTTGCACTGATGAGTGCAGCCTTAGTAGAAAATGATTTTAGGAAAAGTTAAATTTATTCATGGAGATTATGATAATATAAAAAAATCACAACACAAGAAGACTTAAAATATTTGGAGGAAAAATAAATGATAAAAATTTACAACACATTGACAGGACATTTAGATGAATTTAAACCTTTAAAAAGAAAATGAAGTGTCAATGTATGTTTTACTGAGGGCCGACAGTGTATAACTATATTCATATAGGGAATACAAGACCTGCAATATTTTTGATACAGTGAGAAGGTATTTTGAATATAGAGGGTTTAAAGTAAACTATGTACAAAAATTTTTACTGACGTTGATGACAAGATGATAAATAAAAGCAAATGCTGAAAAATGTAACTGTTAAAGATATTGCAGATAGATATATAAGAGCATATTTTTGAAGATACATCAAAATTAAATTTAAAAGAAGAAGGTATGATAAGACCTAAAAGCAACAGAAAATATTGACGGTATGATAGATATCATCAAAAATCATTGATGAGAAAGGCTATGCTTATATGAGTCAAACGGAGATGTATATTTTGAAGTATATATAAAGATGGTTATGGAGAATTGTCGAAAACAAAAATAGAAGATTTAGAAAGTGGAGCGAGAATTGATGTAAGTGAAATTAAAAAGGATGCACTTGATTTTTGCTCTTTTGGAAATCTTCAAAACAGAACGAACCAAGTTAGGGATTCACCTTGGGGAAAAGGAAGACCTGGTTGGCACATTGAATACTCTGCTATGTCAAGAAGATATTTAGGAGAAAGTTTTGACATTCACGGTGGAGGACAAGATTTAATTTTTCCACATCACGAAAATGAAATGGCTCAATCAAAATGTGGTTGTGGTGGAACTTATGCTAGATATTGGATGCATAACGGATATATTAATATCAACGGAGAAAATGTCTAAATCAGGCTCTTTCGTGTTGACTAAGACAAATACTAGAAAGATTTGAGGGAAGAGTTATAAGATTGTTTGTACTTGGCTCTCATTACAGAAAACCTATGGATTTTTTTCTGATTTTGAATTAAATCAAACAAAAATCTTCTCTTGAAAGAATAGAAAATACTTTGAAGAGAGTTAAAAGAAATTGACAGAGAAAAATTTAGTTGGAACTAATGATTGTCAAGAATTATTAAATACTAAAAAGAGATGGAAGCTAAATTCATTGAAGCTATGGACGAAGATTTTTAATACTGCTCAAGCTTTTGGGATATGTGTTCGAACTTGTTAAAAGCTACAAATAAAGCCTTGGATGAGGGAGAAATTTTCTAAAAAGGTTTAGAAGTGATTAATGAAGTTTATTCAGTATCTTGTGATGATAGTTGAAGAAGTGTTTGGAGTAAAAATTGAAGCTTAGAGCCAGAAGTAAATAATATTTCTGCTGATTTTGATTGAATTGATACTTGAACTTAGAAGAGATGCAAGGACTGAAAAACTGGGCATTATCTGATAAAATAAGAGATAGACTTTTTAGAATTGGGTATTAAAATCAAAGATGGAAAGGATAAGACTACATGGACAATGTAGGAGATTTAAAGGTCAGAGACATAAGAGAAATGAGCGGTCTTGAATTAGCATTTTTAGGAGATGCTATTTGGGGAACTAGAAATAAGAAAATATTATTTGCAGTTTGGATACAATATTTTGACGGTAAATAAGCATGTAAAAAGTAAAAGTGAATGCAAAAATTTCAAAGTCAGATTTATCAAAAAAATTAAAGATGAACTTGATGAAGAAATTCAAATTATTGGAAAAAGAGCAAAAATAGTAATATAAAAACTTTTCCAAAGAGTTGTACAGATCATGGAATATAAAGGAAGCAACAGCTTTTGGGAAGCTATGGTTGGAGCAATGTATTTACTAAATAAAGAAGAAGAAATAAAATAATAAAATATGGTTGTAAAGGAGAATAGTATGGGATTTTTAATTTTAAAGCTAATAGAAGTATTAGAATTGACTTAGGAACAGCAAACACATTGGTGTACAGTAAAAACATAATAAAAATAGTTTTTAAATGAGCCATCAGTTGTGGCTGTAGAAAGAGAAACTAAAAAGTTTTTGGCTGTTGAGTGAAGCAAAAGAAATGCTAGGGAAAACACCAGATACTATAGTTGCAGTTCAAACCTTTGAGTAGAAGGAGTAATTGCTGACTATGATATTACAGAAGCAATGATAAAATATTTTATTAAAAAAATATTTGGATCATATAATTTCTTTATGCCAGAAATTATGATTTGTGTACCTATAGACGTTACAGGTGTTGAAAAAAAGGGCTGTACCTGAAGCTGCTATTTCTGCTGGAGCAAAGAGCATATTTAATTGAAGAAGCAAGAGCTGCTGCTTTAGGGTCTGGAATGGATATATCAGTTCCTGAAGGAAATATGATTATAGATATTGGTGGTAGGGTCAACAGACGTCGCTGTAATATCTTTAGGAGGAACTGTTGTAAGCAGAACTATAAGAGTTGCGGGAAATAACTTTTGATGCCGATATCATAAAGTATGTTAAAAAGACATATAACCTTTTAATTGGAGATAGAACAGCTGAAGAAATAAAAATTAAAAATAGGAACAGCCTTACCTTTTGGAAGAAGAGGAGACAATGGAAGTTAAAGGTAGAGACTTGATTATGGGATTACCTAAAAGTTGTAAACTATTAGTTCGGAAGAAGTAAGAGAAGCGATAAAGGATTCATTGAATGAGAATTTTTGCAATGTAAAACTGTTCTTGAAAAACTCCATCAGAACTTGCATCTGATATTGTAGACAAAAGGTATGGATTTATGACAGGTGGAGGGTCTCTAATTAGAAATTTCCCTGAAATGATAGCAAAACACACAAACTTAAAAGTTAGCTTGGCTGAAAATCCATTGGAAAGTGTCGTTGTTGGAGCAGGACTTGCTCTTGATCAATTAGATGTATTAAGAAAGATTGAAAAGGCTGAAAGATAATGTTAGAAGAATTTCTAAAAGAATGAACTGTCATTTAATAGGGAAGCTGGAACTTATCTATTTTATGGGGATGATTTACAGAAAAATTTTGATATTGCTCTTGAGTTTGCAGCTGAATTATTTTTCAAGATCTATGCTTGAAGAAAACAAAAAATATATGGAAAAACTTTAAGACAAAACTTACAGTGATTTAGTGGTAGTAGATACTTTAAATATTGATACTGTAGAGATATTATAAAAAGAGTTATACAAGTTCTCATAGAAGGTGGAGCAAAGGTTTTTTATTTTTGAAAAAAATATTCAAGATATAAGAAAAGAAAGTGCCAATGCCATGCTTAAACTTATAGAGGAACCAACGAGAGATAATTTTTTATTTTTGATTTCAAAAAGATTGAATATATTATCTACTATAAAGTCTAGGTCTATTATATATAGGATTAGAAAATCTACTCCTGAAGAATTAGGGGTTGATAAATATATTTATAATTTCTTTTTAGGTTTTTCCTTAGATATAGAAGAATATAAAAAATGAAATGGACTTATTTATTGAGAAATCATATAAAAAATAATTGGTGGGATTTTTGAAAGAATATGAAAAAGAAAAAATATTTTTATTAAAAAATTGAGTTTATATAAATGTTTGAGAAATTTTATTCAAGAATCTGAGAATATAAAAAGATATGAAAAATAAAATTTGCAGAAGATATTTATATGAATGCAAGTAAAGAAGTTGTTGACCTGATAGTAGAATATTTAATCAATTTAGTAAAAAGAGATAAAAACTTAAAGCAAAAAGATTGGAATATAAAAATGTTAGAATCCCAATAAATTTAAAATTATTTTTAATTAATTTGGTGCTAAAGTATTTGATGAAGGTACAACTTAATAATTAGAAGCTGCTATAAAATAATTTTCATTGTTTTATTTCATTAGTATTCTTTATATAATAGAAATAAAAAGCTTTGGATGTATTTTATGACAGCTTTTTATTAAAAAGGAGAGAAGATAAGATAAACTTGTATTATTTGTATATGTTACGATGTGAAGATGGGAGTATCTATACAGGGCATTGCTAAGGATTATGAGAAAAGGTTTTAAAAGAGCATCTAGATGGGAAAGGACAAAATATACTAAATCTCATAAGCCAATAAAAATTGAAAGAGTTTTTTGAATGTGAAGATAGATCTGTTGCTTATGGTTTAGAGATAGAATTAAAAACTTTGATAAAAATAAAAAGAAAAATAATAGAAGACCTAATATTTTTCATAAAAAGAAATTGAAAATAAAAAGAAAAAAATAAAGATAATAAAAAAACTTTAAAAATATATATTGACATACTACAACAACTATGATATTATAATTGATGTCTCAAGGGAGACTTGAAACACCAAAAATATAAATGCCTGGATGGCGGAATAGGTAGACGCACTAGGGACTTAAAATCCTGTGGTACTTAGTACCGTGCCGGTTCGATTCAGCTCTAGGCACCATTTATATCATGAGGTAGAGCAGCCTGGTAGCTCGTCGGGCTCATAACCCGAAGGTCGTAAGTTCAAATCTTACCCCCGCCACCAAAATTGAATAGAAATGAATTTATGCGGGGAATAGCTCAGTTGGTAGAGCGTCAGCCTTCCAGCTGAATGTCGCGAGTTCGAACCTCGTTTCCCGCTCCATTTAATTTATGCGTCATTAGCTCAGTTGGTAGAGCACACGACTTTTAATCGTGTTGTCACAAGTTCAAATCTTGTATGACGCACCATCATAACATGTATCTGTAGCTCAGCTGGATAGAGCAACGCCCTTCTAAGGCGTGGGTCGGGGGTTCGAATCCTCCAGATACGCCATTTTATTTGGATCCATAGCTCAGTTTGGTCAGAGCACTCGGCTCATAACCGAGTGGTCGCTGGTTCGAGTCCAGCTGGATCCACCATTTTTTTATGTAGAGATGCCCCGTTCGTTCAGTGGTTAGGACATCAGATTTTTCACTCTGGAAACAGGGGTTCGATTCCCCTACGGGGTACCATGGAAGGCTATCCTAATTGGTAAGGAACCGGTCTTGAAAACCGGCGTCGTAAGACTTTAGAGTTCGAGTCTCTAGCCTTCCGCCACCAATAATTTATTATGCCCAGATAGCTCAGTCGGTAGAGCAGGGGACTGAAAATCCCCGTGTCGGTGGTTCGATTCCGCCTCTGGGCACCACTTCAAGGATGGTCGCATAGCTCAGTTGGGAGAGCACCTGCCTTACAAGCAGGGGGTCATAGGGTTCAAAGTCCCTATTGTGACCACCATTTTATATTATAGTGGGGTGTAGCTCAGTTGGTTAGAGCGCCTGCCTGTCACGCAGGAGGTCGCGAGTTCGAGCCTCGTCACTCCCGCCATTATATTAAAATTTAACTAGCTGAGAGGCTAGTTTTTATAAAAATAAGTTGACACTTTTTAAATAAAAGTTTATAATTTTTTGTAAAACAATAAAAATAAAAGGAGTGTTACTATGTTAGGAAAAGAAATAAAAGAATATGGACCAGTATTTAATTCAGATGATTTGATGGTTGTACATTTACATTTAGAAGCTGGACAAAAAAATTCAACCCTCATGATCATCCAGGACAAGAAATATTTTTTTACAGTTGTTGATGGAGAAGTTGAAGTTTATTTAAATGAAGAAGAAACACATGTGTTACAACCTAAAAAGTTTTAAATTTTTAAAGGAGAAGCAAGAATTTCTGCTACTGCTTTAAAAGAAAGTGATGTATTTGTATACTTAGTAAATAGAAGAAAATAAAAGAAAAATAAATTAAATAAATTGAGAAAGATTATTAATTATTTTTGTGAAAAATAAAATGAATAATAATCTTTTTATTTTCAAAAAGAAAGATTATTTTTGTAAAATAAAACTCTTGCAAAAATTTAACACATGGAGTAAAAACAGAAGTAGCTATTGGACTTGGAGCTTCTTGGAAATTTAGAATTGATTAAAACTGAAAAAGATATTCGAAAGAATATCTTTTTAATAATTAAAAATATAAAAATTTAAAATAGTTATAAAAATATTTGATACATCTTTCTCTGTTTATGATATAATACAATGTCAGACTTATGTACTGAGAACAAATAAAAATTTTATTTTTAAGTTTGATATAAAAATTGGAGAATAAAAATGAAAAAGCAATTTTTTTAGATAGAGATGGCACGATAAACATCGAAAAAGATTATATATATAAACCTGAAGATTTAGTTTTTTGAAGATGGTGCAATAGGAAGCATTAAAAACCTTTAAAGAAATTTAGGGTTACATTTTAATTGTGATAACAAATCAATCTGAGTATAGCTAGAGGATATTTTACAGAAGACGATTTACATAGATTTAATAAAAATATGAATGACTTATTAAAAAAAGATGGAGTAGAAATTGAAGAATTTTTTTATTGTCCTCATCATCCTACAAAAAGGGTTGGAGAATATTTAGTTGATTGTGATTGCAGGAAACCAAATAATAAATTGATAGAAGAGGCAATAAAAATATGATATAGATAGAAAAAGTCATTTATGATAGGAGATAAAAAAATCAGATATAGGAGCTGAGTTAAAATCAAACTTAAGAACAGTTCTTGTTAAAACTGGTTATGGAATGAAAGATATGGAAAAATAGATAAAAATGAAACTTTAGTTTGTGAAAATTTAAAAGATTTTTCAGAAATTTTAAAGAGAGAGAAATTGAAAGAACTGATAGAAGAAGATTTTGCAAAAAGATTGAGATATCTAGTGTAGTAATGGACAGTAGAAAGATAGAGAAGGGGTCTTTTGTTTTTGCTATTAATAATGGAAATTCTTACGTAGGGGAAGCTTTTAGAAAAAGGGTGCTTCACTTATTGTTGCGGATAATACAGAAGTTGAAGATGAAAGAATTGTAAAAGTAGAAAATACAGTTGCGACTATGCAAGAATTAGCAACAAAGTATAGAAAAAATTGGACGTAAAAGTTATTGGTACTAACAGGTAGTAATGGAAAGACAACTACAAAAGACATAACTTATTCTTTATTGTCTGTTAGAGATAAAAGTTTGAAAACAGAAGGAAACTATAATAATCACATAGGGTTACCTTATACAATTTTAAATTTGACGGATGAAGATAAGTTTGCAGTTTTAGAAATGGGAATGAGTAGTCTTGGAGAGATAAGAAGATTAGGAGAAATCTCTGCTCCTGATTATGCAATTATAACAAATATTGGAGATTCTCATATAGAATTTTTAAAGACAAGAGATAATGTTTTTAAAAGCTAAGACGGAACTTTTTAGAATTTGTAAAAAGAAAATACTTTTTCTTTGTGGAGATGACCCGTATTTTGAAAAATTAGATGCAAACAGAGTTGGATTTAATTCTAATAATAATTTTATCATTGAAAAATATGAATTTTCAGATAAGGGAAGTAAATTCGTTCTTAACGGAACTGAATATGAGATGTCTTTGTTAGGAAAACACAATATTTTCAAATGCTTCGATAGCAATAGAATTAGCTAAAAATAGGTTTGTCCGATGAAGAAATAAGAGAAGGTTTGAAAAATATTAAAATCAGTAATATGAGATTCCAAGAACTAAAAATAGGAAAAGATATTTATATAAACGATGCCTATAATGCAAGTCCGACATCTATGAAAGCAGCAATTGATACTCTAAAAGTGAAATTTATCAAGATAAATACAAGATTACTATTTTAGGGAGATATGTTAGAGCTTGGGAAAAACAAGTTGATTACCATGTGGATATTTTTAGAATATTTAGATGATAAGAATATAAAACTTATATATTTACATGGTGAAAGAGATGAAAAAGCTTTTAGACATATTTATGAAAACTAGAGAGAGAATACAGATATTGGTATTATCCAACAAAAGAAGGAATAGTTGAGAGTCTTAATAATATAGAATGGATAAAGTTGTTTTTATTAAAAAGCCTCAAGAGGAATGGCTTTGGAAAAAATAGTCAGAAGCACAAAAGAGGAGGATAACTAATGTTGTATTTTTTAGCTGAACATTTTGAAAAATTTGCTTTTTAAAATCAATATATCTTAGAGCTTTTTATAAGTTTCGTATTTGCTTTTTCAGCAGTTTTAATAGCAGGAAAAGCCCTTTATAAAATATTTAAAAATTAAAAATTCGGTGAAGAAATAAGAGATGATGGACCAAGTTCGCATCTTTCAAAAAAAGGAACTCCTACTATGGGGAGTATTAATAATTGCAGCTGTTTTTGTTGAGTAGTTTAATTATTAATGATTTATCTAATAGTTTATTGCTACTAGTTTTTAATTTCTATGATTTTATTTGCTTGTATTGGCTTCATTGATGATTATAGAAAATTTACAGTAAGTAAAAAGGCTTGGCTGGAAGAAAAACTATTGTTTCAAGCAAGTATAGCTCTACTTGTTTGGTTGTATTTATATTTTAAAAGGTTTCACAGGAAGACCTATGGTCGATTTAGCTTTGGTTAATCCTATTAGTGCAACATCATATTACATAGGTGCAATTGGAATGTTTTTATGATTCAAATTATACTTATGGAACATCAAATGCTGTTAATATAACGGATGGACTTGATGGACTTGCAATAATGCCTATGGTGATATGTTCTACAATTTTAGGAGTAATAGCATATTTCACAGGTCACGTTGAGTTAAGTTCACACTCTAAAAATTATTTTTATACTGTTGGAGCTGGAAATTTCAGTATTTTTTTATCGGCAGTTACTGGTGCTGGATTAGGATTTCTTTGAGTACAACTGTTACCCCTGCACAAATATTTATGGGAGACACTGGTTCGCTGACTCTTGGAGGTATTTTTAGAGTAATAGCCATAATATTAAAAACAAGAATTATTATTGCCAGTGATTGGATTTATATTTGTTATAGAAGCAATATCTGTTATTTTTACAAGTTGGATCTTTTAAACTGAGAGGAAAAAGAATTTTTTAAAAAGTCAAACAATTCATCACCATTTTGAATTGTCTGGTTTGGCGGAGTCAAAAAGTTACAATGAGATTTTTGGATAGCAACACTTATATTTGGAATAATAGCTTTAGGAATGATAAGAATGAGAGGTTTATTATAATGAAAAAAAGTGATGGTTTACGGAAGCGGAATTAGCGGAAACAGAGCAAAGGCTTTACTAGAAAAAGAAGGATATGAAGTTATATTAGTGGACGATAAAAAGCTATAACGTCTGAGGAAGCAATGAAAAACTTAGATGGGCTAGAATTTTTTATAAAAAGTCCGGGAATACCTTATAATGCTTTAGTTCAAGAGGTACAAAGAAAAGGAATAAAACTTTTAGATGAAATTGAAATAGCATATAATTATTTAGTTGAAAAAAATATGAAAACTAAAATTATTGCAATAACTGGAACTAATGGGAAAAGTACAACAACTGCTAAAATTTCAGATTTATTAAATCATGCTGGATATAAAGCAGCTTATGCAGGGAATATTGGAAGATCTCTATCTGACGTTTTTATTAAATGAAAAAGATTTAGATTTTTGTTTCTTTGGAATTAAGTTCTTTTTCAACTTGAAAATTTAGAAAATTTTTAAACCATATATTTCTATGATAATAAATATGGGACCCGATCATATAGAAAGATATAAAAGTTTTGATGAATATTATGATACGAAATTAAATATTGCTAAAAATCAAGATAAAGATTGCTATTTTATCGAAAAATATAGATGATGTTGAAATAGAAAAAAAGAGCTTCTCAAGTAAAAAGCAAATAGGGATTTCTGTATCAAAAATCAAGAAGCGAAAGTTTATGTAAAGGATGATAAAATTTATGCTGGAACAGATTTTATTATTGAAGCAGATAAGTTAAGTTTAAAAGGTATACATAATTTAGAAAACACTTTATTTATGGTAGCTACAGCAGAGAATTTTAAATATAGACAGAGAAAAAAATTGAGAGAATTTTTAATGATAGCTACACTCACTAGAACATAGAACAGAAAATTTCTTTAACTATGGTAAAGTGAAATTTATAAATGATTCAAAGGCAACAAATGTTGATTCTACAAAATTTGCTATTGATGCTTATAAGAACAGTATTTTAATTTGTGGGAGGATATGATAAGGGAGTAGACCTTGCCCCACTGCAAAAATGATTAAAGAAAAACATAAAAGAAGTTTATTTGATAGGGTTTGATTGCAAATAAAATCGAAAAAGAATTAAAAAGCTGTAGGATATGAAGATAGTAAAATTCATAAATTAGAAAATCTTGAAAATTCGTTATTAGATATGAAAAAGATTTACTGAAGCTGATGAAGAAGTAATTTTTATTATCACCAGCAACTTCAAGTTATGATCAATTTAATTCCTTTGAACATAGAGGAAAAGTTTTTCAAAGAATTGGTTTTGAAAATTTTTGGGTAGGTGTAAAATGAAAAAGTTATGTTGACAACTGGTGGAACAGGGGCCATATATATCCAGCTCTAGCAGTTGCAGATAAATTGAAAGCAAAAGGTGTTGAACCAGTTTTTGTTGGTAGCAATGAACGTATGGAAAAAACTATAGTGCCTGAAAAAGTCATCATAGATTTATAGGTATAGATGTCTCTGTACCTAAAAAATTGGACAAGTATTAAGAAATATTTAAATTCTATAAAACAGGCATATAGAGTTGTAAAAGAGGAAAAATCCTGATGCTATTATTGGCTTTGGAAACTATATTTCAATACCAGCTCTTGTAGCTGGAGTTTTACTAGAAAAAGATATATCTACAAGAACAAAATGTCAATATAGGTATGGCAAACAAGTTATTTTCAAGATTTGCAGAAACTTACTTTTTAGCTTTTGATAAGACTTATGATGATATTGCTATAAAATTTCAAAATAGATACAAGGTTACAGGAAATCCTTTTAAGAAAAAGATATTGAAGGATTGAAATATGCAATAGAAAGAGAAAAAGTTAGGCATACAACCACACGAAAAAAATGATTTTAATAACAGGTGGTAGCTTAGGGGCTCAAGATATAAATAAAATAGTTATTAAATACTGGGATAAATTTTTTAGCTAATTCTAACGTTAGAGTATTTTTGGGCAATGGGAAAAGAAAATTTTGAAGAGATGAGAAAAGAATTGAAAGTGGTAAAAGAAGGATACAGGATAGAGCCGTACTTTAATGATATGTTAAACATAATGGCTGCTGCAGATTTGGTCATATGTAGAGCAGGAGCTTTGACAATATCAGAAGTAATAGAACTAGAAAGACCTTCAGTAATACTTCCATATAATTCGGCAAAAGTTGGACAATATGAAAATGCTAAAATTCTTATGGACAATAAATCAGCCTATGTCTTTTTAAAAAAATGAATTAGACGATGCAATGAAAAAGTTTTTGAACTTATAAATAATGACGAAAAATTAAAAAAAGATGAGAATTAGATTGAAAACCTTTAAAAATCTAACGCCTCAGAAGAAATAATAGCTAGTATGGATATCTGGAGGAATTAATTTAAATGGAAAAATATATTTTATTGGAATAAATGGTATAGGGATGAGTGGACTTGCCAAAATAATGAAGTGCAAGGGTTACGACGTAAAAGGAGCTGACATTGCTAAAAAAATTATGTTACAGAAGAATTGTTGTCTATGGGGATTACAGTTTATGATGAACATAATGAAGAAAATGTAAAAGATGTTGATTTTGTTGTAGCGTCGACTGCAATAAAAGAAACAAATCCAGAATATTCGTATGCTAAAAATAATGATATAAAAAATATTAAAAAGAGGAGAGTTGCTTGCAAAACTTTTTAAAATAATGAGACAGGTGTTGCAATAGCTGGGTACTACATGGGAAAACGACAACATCATCTATGCTATCGGCAGTGATGTTATCAAAAAGATCCTACAATAGTTGTTGGAGGGATATTACCGGAAATAAAAATCCAATGCAAAGCCTGGTAAAAAGTGAATATTTTATAGCTGAAGCAGATGAAAGCGACAACTCGTTTCTATATATGAAACCTAAAATATTGCGTAATAACAAATATTGATGCAGATCACTTAGATGTACACGGAACAATAGAAAATATAAAGAAATCTTTTATACATTTTATAAGTCGTACAGAGAGAGAGGCTATAGTTTGTACAGATTGTGAAAATGTAAGGGATGTAATAAAAGATTTACCAAATGATAACAATATTGTAACATATTCGATAAAAGATGAAGCAGCAAATATTTCTGCAAGAAACATAAGAATTGAAAATGTAAAGACAATATTCGAAGTTTATATTAACCAAAAATTAGCTGGGGAATTTTTCTTTAAATATACCAGGAGATCATAATATTCAAAACTCTTTACCTGTAATTTATATGGCATTAAAATTTGGAGTATCTAAAGAGGAGATACAAGGAGCATTAAATAAATTTAAAGGTTCTAAGAGAAGATATGATGTATTATTTGACCAAAATATAGAAAATGGTTATGGAAATAAAACTAAAAAGTTAGAATAATTGATGATTATGCTCATCATCCCACAGAAATAAAAGCAACATTAAAGGCTATTAAAGGCATAGATAAATCAAGACTTGTAGTAATATTTCAACCACATAGATATAGTAGAGTTCATTTCTTACTAGATGAATTTAAAGATGCTTTTTAAAGATGTTGATAAGGTTATACTTTTACCTATCTATGCAGCTGGAGAAAAATGAATTTGATATTTCAAGTGAAATATTAAAAGAACATATAGAGCATAACAATGTAGAAGTAATGACTGAGTGGAAAGATGTTAGCATTATGTCTCTAAAGTGAAAAAGATTCTACTTATATTTTTTTATGGGAGCAGGAGATATATCAACTTTAGCTCATCAAATTACTGACGAATTAAATGAAGTGTTGGAAGGAAATTAGAGATGAAAGTAACCAAGATATGAAAAATTACTCTAATATGAGAGTTGGAGGAAAAGCAAAAATTAATAATTCTTGAATCTAAAGAAGAAATAGTAGATGTTTATAAAAGACAAAGAAAAATACAAATATATTTTTACTAGGAAATGGAACAAATGTTTTGTTCACTGATGATTTTATGGATAGAACTTTTGTTTGCACAAAAATTAAATAAGATTGAAGATTTAGGAAATAATTTAGTAAGAGTTGAAACAGGAGCAAAACCTTATTGAACTTACTAATTTTATGAAAGAAAAAAATTACACAGGAATAGAAAGTTTGTTTGGTATACCAGGTACTATTGGAGGTCTTGTGTATATGAATGGTGGAGCTTTTGGAGTTGAGATTTTGATAAAAATAAAATCGATTGAAGTTTTAGATGAAAAATCAAAAATAAGAGAAATAAAAAGAAGATTTGAAAAGTTGCTTACAGAAAAACTGAAGTTCAAGAAAAATGGGTTGTGTTAAGTGCAACTTTTGAGTTTGAAAATGGCTTTTGATGCAGCGAGAGTAAAAAGAAATAAAAGAATTGAGAGAAAGCAAACATCCTTTAGATAAAACCAAGTTTAGGAAGTACTTTTTAAAAATCCTGAAGGAGATTTTGCAGCAAGATTAATTTCTGAATGTGGTTTAAAGGAACAATAATTGGTAATGCACTAAAATTGCAGAAAAACATCCAAATTTTGTTTTAAATTTAGGTAATGCAAAGTTTGAAGATATTACAAATATTTTAACTTTAGTTAAAAATCTGTAGCTGAAAAATTTGGAGTGAAGTTAGAAGAAGAAATTATAATAGTGAAATAAATATTTTGGAGGATTCTATGAAAATAGCGGTTTTTATGGGAGGAACATCTACGAGAGAAATCTCTTAAAAAGTGGAACAGCTGTACTAGAAAGTTTAATATCTCAAGGTTATGATGCTTATGGAGTGGAATTAAATGAAAATAATCAAGTGTCAGCCTTTGTAGAGAATGAATATGATTTAGCTTACTTTAGTATTACACGGTGGAAATGGAGAAAATGGAAAAATACAAGCTGTCCTTGATATTTTAGGGAAAAATACACTGGATCTGGTGTACTTGCTAGTGCAATAACTATGGATAAAAAATAAAAACAAAACAAATAGCACAAAGTGTTGGAATAAAACTCCAAAATCTTATAGAACAGTGGAAGAAATAGAAAGATTTCCTGTGATTATAAAACCTGTAGATGAAGGCTCAAGTAAAGGATTATTTTTTTATAATACAAAAAGAGGAAGCACAAATAGCAGTTCAAAAAAATTAGCAAAACCAATAATAGAAGATTATATTGTTGGAGAAGAATTGACAGTTGGTGTTATGAATGGAGAGGCATTAGAGTTTTAAAAATAATTCCCACAAAAAGATGTGCTATATGATTATGATTCTAAGTATGCAACTGGAGGATCTGTACATGAATTTCCAGCAAAAATAGAAGATAAATCGTATAAAGAAGCAATGAAAATAGACAGAAAAAAATCCATAAAGAATTTGGAATGAAAGGAATGTCGAGAAGTGATTTTTATTTTAAGTGAAGGGGAAATTATATTTTTAGAAGTAATTCATCTCCTGGAATGACAAAGACAAGTTTGATTCCAGATTTAGCAACACTTAAGGGTTATAGCTTTGACGATGTTGTAAGATTAATGGTTGAAACATTTATGAATAATTAGGGAAATTATGGGAATAAGAATAATAATTTTAGGAGGGCTTATCTATTTATTTTTATATGTTGCCACAAAATCAGCTTACCTTACTTTTAATATAGATAAAGTAAATATTACAGAAAATTCAAAAAATGTTACAGCCAGAATTGACAAAGATAAGTGAAAAGATATATAATAAAGAAACGGTATATATATAGATTACGATGACCTTAAAAACTTATAAAAAGATATAAGAGTTGAAAATGTTCAAATTGGAGCAAAAAGCTCTCGGAGAAATAACTATAGATGTTACCGAAAAAGCTCTGGCCTATTATGCAGTTATAGGGAAAAATATTTATTTAGTTGATAATAAAGGAACCATCTTTTGGATATTTAAACGAAAAGAAAATAGAAGATATTCCATTATTGTTACAGATAAAGAGAGTGAGATAAGAGAAATAGCCCAATATTTAAATAAAATTTCTCAAGGAAGGAGCTAAAATTATATCTCAAATATACAAAGTAAATGATAAAGAATATAATATAATTTTTAATGGACGGAACAAAGTTAAAAACTAACAAAACAGTGGATATACAAAAAAATATTCAATAGCAACACAACTTTATTTTTAAGATGTCAAAAGAAAAGAAAAATTGACTACATAGACTTGAGATTTGATGACTATATAATAAAAATATTTAGGTGATGAAAAGAAATGAAAAAGAAATAAGAAAAGTAGCTCTAGATATTGGAAATAATGAAATAAAATTACTTGTTGGAGAGATGAGTCCAAGCTTTGATAAAATTTCAGTGACAAATTATGTTAAAGTTAAAAGTAGAGGAATTAGAAAATCAACAATCGAAGACTCAGAAGCACTTGCGGAATCTATACAGAAGCAATAGATAAAAATTCAAAAATAGACTTTCCAATAGAAAAACTATCACTTGCTCTAGGAGGAGCTGGAGTAACTTCAACAACTGTAAATGTTAAAATAAGTTTTTCCAGAAAAGGTAATAGATCAAGAAGACATTAATGCTTTACTTGTACAGGCCAAGAAAAATCTTTAGTGAAGAGAGGCTTTTATATAGAGTACTATATAAAGAAATATATAATAAAAAGAGTAGATGGACCAGGAATTGTAAAGCAACCTATTGGAATGATTGCTAAAGAAATACAAGCAGATGTTCACTTAGTGTATGTTGAAGACAGCTATGTTGAAAAATTTATAGAAGTAATAAATAAAGTAGGGTAGATGTTGATAGAGTTTATCTAAGTTCTTATGCTTCTGCTAAAAGGAACATTGGATGAAGAAACAAGAAAAATGGGAGTTGCTCATGTCGATATTGGGTATGCTTCAACCGACATAATTCTTTTTGAAGAACGGAAAGGTGTTGTATGCAAAAAAACAATTCCATTAGGAGAAATGCACTATATATCTGATATGACTCATACTTCGTCTTTAGGGTTATCTAAAAGAAGCTGCAGAGGAAGTTTTGAATAAGTTTTAAAAATAAAGAAATTGAAAAATGATAATACAATAAAGTATGGTGCAAAAAGATTTCTAAGAGATATTAGAGATGTAATTCAAGATAGAACAGGAGATATAATAAGTTTCATAACTGGAACTATAGAAGCTTCTGGATTTAACGGACATCTAGCAAAAAGGAATAGTGCTCACAGGAGGAACAGTTGCTATAGATGGAGTTACTGAACAAAATTAGCTAGTAGATCAGGATATTTAGTAAGAAGAATGTTACCAATAGAAATAAAAAGGATTGGAAGACGTTTACTATAGTGATGCAGTAGCAGTGGAATATTCTTAGAAGATATGGAAAGAGAATATAGAGCTTATACTGAAAGAAAATTAAATCCAATACTTGAAGAGGAAGAAGTTGAAGAAGAGGAAAAAGTAGAAGAAAATCAAGAGTTTGATGAAGATTTCTTAGAAGAAGAAACAGAGAATGAAAATGAAAGTCTTCTTAAGAAAATCCTTAAAAGGGATATTAGATATTTTTTTAATAACGAACTAAAAAAATAAAAATAAATTAATAGTGTATATAAAAGGAGGCCAGATTAAAAATGTCTGATGGAGTAAAAGACCTTGTAAAAATAAAAGTAATAGGAGTTGGAGGTGGAGGAGGAAACGCCATCAATGATATGCTATACTCTGGAGTAACTGGAGTAGATATATAGCAGCAAATACAGATAAACAAGATTTAGAAAAGTCACTTGCTGATAGAAAACTTCAAATTGGAGAAAAATTAACAAGAGGACTTGGAGCTGGAGCAGATCCTTTAATAGGAAAGCAAGCAGCGGAAGAAGATATAGAAAAATTCAAGAACTTTTTAAAAAGGAACAGATATGCTATTTATAACAGCTGGAATGGGTGGAGGTACAGGTACAGGTGCAGCTCCAGTTATAGCTAAAATAGCAAAAGAATTAGATGTTTTGACAGTTGGAGTAGTAACAAAACCTTTTTAATTTTGAAGGCAAAAAGAGCAAATAATGCTGCAAGTGGTATAGAACTTTAAAAGAGAATGTAGATAGTTTGGTAGTAATACCTAATGATAAACTTTTTGATCTACCAGAAAAACTATCACTTTACAAAAATGCTTTTAAAGAAGCAAAACAACATTTTAAAATAGGTATTAAATCTAGTTTGTAGACTTAGTAACTGGTCAAAGGGTATATCAATTTGGACTTTGCAGATATTAAAACAACATTGAAAAATTCAGGAATAGCTGTTTTTAGGATTTGGGGATGGAGAAGGAGAAAACAGAGCCGTTAAAGCTGCAGAAAAAGCTTTACAATCTCCATTACTTGAAAAATCAATTCAAGGTGCTGATAAAATCTTATCAACTTAATGACATCACAAGATGTTGGACTTACTGAAGCTCAAACAGTTGTAGATGTTATCAAACAAGCAGCTGGTAAAAATAGTGAGGATGTAATGTTCGGAATAAATATGGTTCCAGAATTTACAGACAGAATAGAAATTACAATTATAGCTAACAATTTTAGTGACGAAGGAGAAAAAGTGAACCATTTATAAAAGTGGATTCAACTCCAAATGAAGTGAGACAAGTTGAAACAAGAGTGGAAGAAGCAGCTGATGAATTAGATTTACCACCCTTGGATGAGAAACAATAAAAAGATAGTTTGCAATATAATAATTTATATGGTAGAATTATAAGGCCCTGCTCAAAAACGAAGTGTTTTTGGGCAAAAACCAAAGGGAGGAGGTTAATGCTATGAAAAAAATATGAAATCATGTACATCATCAATCCTACTGTTTTTAGAAGAAGGAAGAGAAGCTTTTAATAGCTGAAGTAAATTCTTTATTAACAGCTAACGGAGCTGTAGTAGCTAAAACAGAAAAATGGGGAGAAAGAAAAACTAGCTTATCCAATCGATAAGAAAAATCTGGTTTTTATGTACTAACTACTTTTGAGATTGACGGAACAAAATTAGCAGAAGTAGAAGCTAAGTTAAATATTATGGAATCTGTAATGAGATACATAGTTGTAAAACTTGACTAATTTTAGTATGAATTAAAACGTTAGTTCTCAAAAAGGAGGGAAATTCAAATGGCAGAATTCAGAAGAAGAAGAGCAAAATTAAGAGTTAAAGCTGAAGAAATTGATTATAAAAATGTTGAACTTTTTAAAAAGATTCGTATCTGATAAAGGAAAATCAATCCTTCAAGATTAACTGGAGCTAATGCTAAATTACAAGAAAGATAGCAAAAAGCTATTAAAAAGAGCAAGAAATATAGCTCTTATACCATATACAAGAATAGAAAAAAATAATTGATTTTTAAGGAAGAAACTGTAAAATACAGTTTCTTTTTTATTTTAAATAAATTTATTTTAAAATCTTTAAATTGCTATTTAGCAAATTATTTTCATATTTTTATACAAAAAATTCTACAATTTTAATATATAAAAATTCAAGAAAAATTTTTTGTAAAAATAAATTATATTATAATAAAAAGCTATGTAATAATTTAAACATTCTTTCTCATTTTATGTATTAATAAAAAAACTAACTAAAGATAAGAAAGACTTGATTTTTAAAAGAAAAACAGAATATAATAATGCTTATTATTTAATACAATTTAACAAAGTTTAATATACATTAATATGAAAGGAGTAGCTTGTGCTAGAAAATAATTTTAATATTTTCTTTAATATTTTTCTTTTTACCTATGCAGTAGATGAAATAGATATAGAAAAAGAAGACAAGAACAACAAAAATTTTGATGATTTAATTAGAAACTCAAAAATTTTGATATACAAAAGAGTTTAGAGAATGAAGAACAAAGAATTTAATTCTAAATATAAGTTCTATTGATTTAGAGGGTAATACAATATTTGAAAGATTTTCAAATAGAAGCTTTTTTAAGAAAATATATTGAAGATAACAAAGATATCTATGCTCTAATAAATGAATTAGAAAATAAATATATAGAAAAAGGGATATGTTACCACAAGAAAGTAGGACTTAATACTAGAAAAAGCGATTTTGAGAAGGGTAAGATATCTCTTTTTTTGTTTTAGAAGGAAAAATAGATAAAGTTTTTTTATGATGATAAAGAAAAATAAGTTTAAGACTTTTCATTACTTTTCCCAAAAGAGAAAAATGATGTTTTAAAACATTAGAGATTTAGATCAAGGAATTGATAATCTTGGCGATAATTCAAAGATGAGATATTAAAGCTAGTGATAAAAATGAATATAGTAACATATATATTAAAAAGAGACAATAAGCCTATAAGTTTTGGAGTAAACTACAAATGATTTAGGACAGTTTGATACTTCAAGACATAGACTTAGATATTTTTAAATACTCATAATTTATTTTGGATTGAAATGAGAAGTTTAGATTTTTCTTATCAAAATAAACTACAAAGACAATACAAAGAAAGAGATACTAAAAATTTTCAGTTTTGGAGTATCTGTTTCCTTTTTAAATATTGGACTTTTTAGTTATAACTATGATAGTTCTCAATATCTTAGAAGTATCCCAGCATTAGGAAAGAACATATAAAGCAACAGGAAATACAGAAAATCAGACATTTGGAATAAGAAAAAAATGTTACACAGAAATGAAAAATCATAAAATAGACATAGGAGCAAAAGAATAACTCTTAAAAGATTCTAAAAACTATATTGATGATGTGCGATTAGTTTCGAGTTCAAGAAAAATTATCTGTCTTTAACAGTGGATACAACATATACAGGAAGAATATTTTCAGGACTATTGAATGCAAAATTTAGGAGTAAGCTTTGGGATTAAAAAGATTTGCAGCTAACAATGATAGTGAAGAATGGTATAGAGAAGAATATACACCAAAAGCACAATTTAGAAAATACAATATGAAATATATCTTGGTATAAAACCAATGAATAAATTTTTACTATAAAAGCAAATATTGGAGGGACAGTATTCAAAAGATATATTGTATTCACAAGAAAAATAGGAATAGGTGATGATACAACTGTAAGAGGATTTAAAGATGAATCAACACAAGGAGATAAAAGGATTCTATATTAGAAATGAGATAGGATATAAAGGAAATCAATTTTTAGAACCATATATTGCTTATGACTATGGTAGAGTTTTTAATAATAAAGTAAATGAAGATAAGGTAGAAACACTTCAAGGTGTAGCAATAGGAATAAAAGGGCATATTTTAAAGGTTTTGAAGGAAGTTTTTGCACTAGCAAAACCAATAGATAAACCAAGCTATTTTAGAAATAATAAAGCCAGTAGCATATACAAGTATAACATATAGATTCTAGGAGGGAGAAAATGAAAGGAAAGTTTAAAAAGACTAATAGCAACATTTATGCTACTTTTTACATATAGTTAGTTTAGCTGATGGAATAATTGCAGACATAGATAGAAAGTAAAAATTTGAATGTTGATAAAGCAGCATAAATGGAGTACCCTCTTATTAATATAGAAGCACCAGATAAACAAATGGAACTTTCTCACAATGTATATAAAGATTTATAATGTAGATGAGAGAGGAGCTATTTTAAATAACTCAAAGTTGATATAGCAAAACTCTCAACTTAGGTGGATTGATATTATGGTAATCCCTAATCTTTCAAAAATGGAAAAAGAAGCTTCAACAATAATAAATGAAGTAAGTGGGAGTAAATAGAAGTAGAATAGAAGGTTATCAAGAAATTGCAGGTAAAAAGCTAACTACATCTTAGCTAATCCCTAATGGGATATATGTTAATGGTGCTGCTTTTATCAACACTGGAAATGTAACACTAACAACAGGAAGTGGAAATAATCTATTAAATCCCAGAAAAAGGGACAATAGAAGTTGCAGGTAAAAAGGTCTTGATTTAAGAAATATAAATAAAGCTGAACTTAGTTGCAAGAATGGCAGAACTTTCAGCGCCAATTTATGGTGGAGAAGAAGTAAATCTAAAACTTGGAAGTCAAGGACAAAATCAAATAAACCTGAATATGCACTAGATGCAAGAGAACTAGGGTTCAATTTATGCTGGAAGAATAAATATAGTAGTAAAATGAAGATGGTAGTTGGAGTAAAGACACAAGCTCCAATGCATGCAAAAAAAGGGAGATGTTGTAATATCTTCCAAAGGGTAAGGTATATTTAAAAAGATACACAAGCTAAAGGAGATATTAATATATCTTCAACTGAGACAGAAATAGGGAATAAATTAGTCGCTGAAAATACAATTAATATAGAAAGTGAAAAACAACAAACTCTGGACAAATACAAGCTAATAATGATATTACAATAAATGGAAATGTAGATAGTTCTAAATTTGATTTTCTACAAATAAAGATATAACTATATCTGGTAATTTAAAAATACAGGTAATATTTCTTCAACTAATTTAAATACTAAAGAAATAGAAAATACTAGATAAGATAGCAGCAGGAGAAAAATTATCTTCAACTAAAAATTACAAGTTCTGGAAATTTTTAAGTGCAAAGAAATATATCAAACAATTGATGTTTTTAATTTAGGTAAATTATTTTGCTAATAAACATTAACACAAAAGATTTTAAATAACTCTGGAGAAAGTATCTATGTGAAAACTTTAACTACAACTAATTTAGAAAATTCAAATAAAAATTAATATAAAAGGAAAATATTAAATCTAATACATTTACAAATAAGACTAATAATTCTGAAATTAGTTCTAAGAATTTAAACTATAAATAATCTGGATAATAAAGGAAATGTTAATAGTAACTAATAATGTAAAGTTCTCAATCAATAACTAAATAATGGAAAGTTATTAGTCGATAAATACAATAAATTCTCAAAATTTAATAAATACAGCTATTGTTCAAGGAAAAATTTTAGATATAAAGAATGAAATAAGCTCTAGTGGAAAAAAATACTTAGCGATAGTATTTTCAACAAAAGATATTTCTAGTAGTGGTAATATTTCTTCAAAAAGTTATTACAAACTCAACAATTAACAAATTCTGGAGAAATAATAAGTAATGATTTATCTTCAAACTAATATTGCTAATTCTAAAAGGGAAATTTTTGTATGAAATTTAAAATGGCAAATAATCTAACAATCAGGATAATAGATAGGTTTAGAATTCAAATACTATTGATAGTACAAGAAACTATAAAAGCTAATAATAAATTACACATAGTGGAAACTTTTAAATAGCTGTAACTAAAATGAAGCATGCAGGAATTTTTGAGAAAAAATAAAAATTATCATCAGTTGAAGTAAAAAGCTACATTCATCTAAAATATAGCAAGATAAGATAATGTCAGATGGAAAATATAGTGTACATAAAGTAAATATTATTACTCAAAATTTAGTCAAATAATGGTAGTATTTTAAGTAATAATCTCACTGTTAGTAAAAAGATATAACAAATACTAAATAGTATGTTTGCTAATGAAAAATAAGCACAGATAATATTTTCTAATTCCAATAAATTAGTTGCTAAAAAATACTGAAACAAATCAATCTTACTAATAGCTGGGAATATTACAGTAAAAAGAAAAATTTAAAAACTAAAGGATATTACTAATTCTAATAGTATTAAAAGTTGGTGGAAATTTAAATACTGATAAATTTAAAAATTCAAAAGATATTGATAGCTAAAATAATATTACTATTCAAAAATCTTTGGATAATACAAATGGAGAAAATAAGTTCTTCTAATACAACTATTAATGCTTCTAATATTAAAAATAGTAATGGAAATATTCAAGCTGTTAAAAAAATATAAATATAACAACTGCTAATGATTTAAGTTTAGATGGTAAATTACACTGCTAAATGATACTTTAAATATTAAAGCTAAATCATTTGAAAATAATATAGATTTAAAAATGATGGAAAAATAACTTTTTTAATTTAAGTGGAAACTTAACAAATAATAAAAAAATATAAGCAGTACAGGTAATTTAGACATTAATGCTCAAAAAGTTCTAAATAGTAAAAATGATAGTGCGATAGGTTCAATGTCAAACTTATCTATTAATGCAAAGTTTCATTAGAAAATAAAGGTAATCTACTATTTGGAGAAGGAACAGAAAACAAATTAAAAACTAGTAGGAAATATTACTAATACTAGTGTAATAGGTTCATTAGGAAAACTTAAAAATAGAAGCAAATAATATATTAAATGATAAACATATAGCTTCAAATAATGATTTAGTAATTAACACTAAATTCTATTATAAATAAAGGACTTCTTTATTCAACTGAAAATATGAAGGTTGATTTTAAAAGATATATTTTTAAATGATAAAGCAGAAATATATTCAAGTGGAGATATTATTTTCACTGGAAAAGAAGGAACTTTTTATAAATAGAGTGGAGATATTGAAAGTGAAAAAAATATATCAATAGTAGCAAAAGGATATAAAAATCTTGCTGAAAGTTAAGGTAGTCATAAAAGTTATAGGTAGTGTTTCCCAGTAATGAAAAGTAATGTTGATATATCTAAACTTGATATAGAGAAATATAATAAGTTAAGTGCAGATATAGTAAATGATTTTTTTAAACAATACATTATAATACCAAGACTTCAAAAAAAGTAGAATAATATAGATAATAAGAGTGTAGAAATAAAAGCAGATGAACAAAGAGGAAGTTTTTTGTGCACTTAAAAAGATGATGATGGATACTATGGTGCTTGGGATTGGGAAAAAGATAAAAAGTAAAGCTGGTGTATACTTATCAAAGTGCTGATAAAAATAGAAAGTAATTATAAAAGTAAAAATATCAACTATTAAAGCTGGTGGAAACATTACTCTGAAAGCAACAAATGATATAGAAAATCTTGAGTCAAATATCTTTAGCTAATGGTGATGTAAATATAACTGCTAATCAATTAATAAATAAAAAAATTTTCGATATAGCAGTTAAAAAGAAAATATTACTTTTAATAAGAGATATAGAATATCATGGTGATGCTATGCACAGTCTTGATTGGGAGAAAAACATATGACCATATGGGTCAAAAAAATATATAATCATAATGAAGATAAAGGAAATGTGATTATTGAAGATGAAGTAACTTCATATGTTGGAACAGGTGAAAAATGCTAAAATATCTGCTGGTGGAAATATAAAATATCGAAGCTAATAAAGGTTGGTAATGGAATACTTGAGAAAAGAAAAATGTAAAGAGTTGATTTCTAAAAAAATCAAAAATCTTTGATTCTACAAATGTTAGTAAAAATGATGTTAGTTTAGATGAAATTGATATAGATAAAAAGAATACTAATGTTGAGTAGTAACTCTAAATCAAAAAAAGAATTTAGAAATAAGAGAAGAAATAGATACCAAAGACTATATTAATTTACCTAAAAATGATAAAGGTCTTTTTAGAATAAATAAAAATAATATAGATAATAAACCTGGTTTTCTCATATTTAGTAGAAACTAATATTAACTTTATTGATAAATCAAGATTTTTTGGTTCAGAATATTTCTTTAAAAGAATTGGTTTTAATCCTGATAGAAATATTAGACTTTTAGGAGATTCTTTTCTATGAAACAAAACTAATAAATAAAGCATATATTAGAAGGAACAGGAAGAAGATTTTTAAGTGGATATAAATCAGATAAAGAACAAATGCAAGCACTTTATGATAATGCAGCTTCTGAACAAGCAGATTTAAACTTATCATTAGGTATTGCCTTATCAAAAGACCAAATTGCTAAAGTTAAAGAAAGATATAATATGGTATGTTGAAGAAGAAGTTCAAGGACAAAAAGTTCTAGTGCCAAAAAGTATATTTAACAAGAAATACTTTAAGTAAATTAAAAGATAAAAATGCTTCAATAGATGCAGGACAAGAATTAAATATTACTGCTGATAGATATTACTAATACTGGAAATTTATCTGCGAAATAATATCACTATCACAAGTGATAATTTAACAAATAAAAAGTATTCTTGGAGCAAATAAGGCAAGTATAGATGGAAATAAAGTATCAATTACAGCAGAAAACTCAGTGGATAATATAGGGGCAGATATTAAAGCTAATGAAGAATTTAAATATTACTGCTAAGGATATATCAAATTTAAGTACAAAAAGAACTAATGGTTATGGCTTTAGATACAGTTACTACTGGAGAAAATCTAGCAAGTATACAAGCTAAAAATATAACTCTTGATGCAAAGAATGATGTTCAAAAATACTGGTGCAAAGTATTAAAGCTGATGAAAAATTAGATATTAAAGCAAATAATGTAAAAAGTTGATACTATTGAAGAAAGTAGATACTATCATGATGGAGATTCAAATAATTATCTAACTATTGATAATAAAAAGTAATATTGCAAGCAATATAGAAGCTAAAAAAATATTGATATGTACAGCTAAAAAAAGATATTGATATTAAAGGTTCAAATATAGTTGCAAAAGAAGAAGCTAATATTAAAGCAGATGGAGATATAAATATAGTATCAGCAACTGATAGTAGATATCTATGCACATAAAAGAAACTAAAAAAAGGTAAATTTGGAAAATCTAGTTCAGAAGAAAATATATCTTATGCAACTCATAATGTAGCTTCTAATATAATAGGAGATAAGGTAAATATTACAAGTGGAAAAAGATGTGAATCTTTTTAGGAAGCAATGTTCAAGCAAATGAAAGTGGTAAGATAGAGGCTAGAGGAAATATTACTCAAGCAGGTGTAAAAGATATTAACTATCATTATGAACATACAAGTAAGAGTAGATTTGGAGCTTGATTTCAAAAATCTACAACAAGTGAAAAATTATCAAGAGAATGCAATAGTTTCAGCAACAGTTGCGGGAGATAAAGGTCTAACTTATGATAGTAAAAATAATCTAATACTCTCAGGAGTAAAAGTAGTTTCAAGTGGAAGCATAGATTTAAAAAGGAAAAAAATGTTGAAATAAATCCACTAGAAACAAAAATCATACTCTAAATTTGAAGAAAAGAAAAAGGATTTAGCGCTAAAGTAAGTTTAAAAGGTGCAAATTATTCTTACGGAAAAAGATAAATTCTCTGATAATAGTTCAACAATAATCGAAAAATTCAAAATGAGATAGTTGCAGGAAAAGAAATTAACTATTGAAGCTGATAATAAAGTTAAAAGCTAAAGCAGTTAATATTTATTCAAATGATAATATTTCAATAAGTGGAAACAATGGTGTTGAAATCTCTTCTGGAAAAAAATATTCAGGAAAGAGAAATAAAGCAAAGTTCTACTAGAATAAATACAGGAATTGGAATAAAATCTTCAATAGTAAATACTGTTGAGAATGTAAAAATGTAGATAAATTAGCTGATTTCTCTGGAGATAGCTATGATATTGTAAATAAGGCATCAAACTTAGTCGGAGCAATAAAAGATGGCGCTGATGCAGTTAATACTATCCCTAGATCCAAGCTATAATGGAAGTCAAGGAGCTGGAACTGAAAAATCTATCTATAACTGATCCAAAAAAATATATAAGTGTACATTCAGGAGTAACAAGAAGTAAGAATGAAATAAAAACTTATGATGAAAGTACAAATAAAAGTTCTATAACAGGAAAAATATAGAAATAAATTCAAAAATAAATCAGTACAAATTATTGGAACAGATATAGCTGCAAAGAATTTAGAAATATCAGCTAAAGAAAATATTGATATATCTGGAGTTAGTGAAGAACATAGAAGTTCAAATAGTTCATCAAACAGTGGATTAAGTGTAAGTGCAACATTAGACAAAGCACCATTAACGATAACAGCAAATATTAGTGGAGCACAAGGAAGAAGTAATGGCACTTACAATACTAATTCAAATATTGTAGTTGATGAAAAATTTAAAAACTGAAAGTGAAAAACTTAAATATATCAAGCTCAAATATTGTTGCAGATAAAGTAGATATTAAAAGCAAAAATGTAGTTATAGAAAGCAAAACAAGATAAGACAGAAAGCAAAAATTCAAGCTATGGAGCAAGTGTAAGTGTAGCAGTAAGTCCAGCAGGAGTGGAACTTAAAAAAATATTTCTGTAAATGGAACTAAAAGGGAAAGGCAAAGGTTCTTGGACAAGCGCTCAAACATCAGTTATAGCTAAGAATGGCGGAGAAATAACTACAGATAACTTTAAAGATATTGGAGCAATAGTTGGTTCAGAAAATGAGAAAGAAAAAAATTAAAAATATCTGCTAAAAACTATAGAGGTAAAAGATTTAGAAGATAGTAACAAATATGAAAAATGTAGGTGGAGGCATATCTTTAGATTTTGAAGAAAATAAGTCACAAGTACCTAATATATCAGTTGTTCATGATAAAATAGATAAAGAACAAATAACGAGAGCAACAGCATTAAATACTGAAATCAAAGTGAATAATGAAATAGTAAAAGCAGAAGATTTAGGATTTAATACAAATAAAGATAAAGCACAAGAAGCAACAAAAGATGAAGAAAGACATTTAGATGCTGATTTACATACTGATTTAATTGGAGAAGATAAAAGAAATGAAATCAAGTATGCTTATAAGAAATTAGGAAGCTTAAAAAGAAATCTTAGATCAAAAAGAAATTTAAAGAATCAATGGAAGGAATCTTAGTAGATAAATTTAAAGATGAACACCAAAAAGAATTTAATTTGATAAAAGAAGAAAGCTTAAGTTTAGAAGACAAACAAAAAAGCTGGCACAAAATTTAATAGAAAGATATCTAAGAGAAAATGGATATGAAGGAGAGATTCCGAAGTATTATTAACAGATGAAGCACATTCATTTTCAGTAGATTCAAAAGATAAAAGAAACTGATGCTAAAAGAAGAGAAAAGATATATTTCTCAATAAATGATATAGCAGATCCAAACTTAGCTTTTCTCAAAATTATTTTGGACATGAAAAAGCCCATATGAATACATATGATGAAGGAAAAGATGGAGAAGAAACAGCAATCCATACAAGAGAAAAGATAGGAAGTGAAAACAAGAATAAAGTATTTACAGAAGAAGAAAAAGCAGACTATCTAAATAGCTTTGAGAAATAAGTATAAAGATCAAAAGAGTATAGAGCAACAATTTGCAGAAGCTAAACTTGTACCTGAGAAATATAAGGAACATTGGGCAGTAGTTCTTTCTGAAAATGCTTCAATAGCATACAACTTGAGATTTAATGGAGGTTCTAGTATTGCTTTTATAGTGGATCCTAGAACAAAAAGATTATAGTAGCTGAAACATTAGATGCTGGAGTTGGAATAGGGACTCCATCGGAGGAATTTCACCAAGTATTGCATATTTTTCCTAATATTAATACTGTTGAAGATTTAAAAAGGAGCTATAGGAACAGCTGGTTTAAGTGGAACATTAGGACCAGTTTCTTTAGGAATTGATTTTTCATTTATTACCTGATTTTAAAAATTTTTAAAAAGAGTAAATATTTAGGAGTTAGAATTTTAGCTTTGCTAAAAGGTTCTTCATTAATAAAGTCACTTGATTTTGAAAAATATAGCTCAGAAGCATCTAAAATTAAAAACATATAGCTGGGAAGCTCATGCAAGTGTGAGACTATAGTTATGTTTTATGGCATATGGATATGGATGAGAAATCATTTAAAGAGTATGCAGAAACACAGAAAGCAAATTATCAACCAGAAGCAAAAGTCATAAAAGTATAGCTAATTTTTAATAAAAAAATCATAGTAATTTAAGAAGAACAATAAGTTTTGGAGAAGCTATGGATAGATTAAATAAAATGTATGAAGATGGATATATGGAATAAAGGAGGGATAAAATGCAAACTATAAGAAGAATTGAAGAAGATACGTATATTATAAAAATTATGAATTTTTATTTAGAGCAGGTTATTTTGCTGTATATTTTATGATTAATTTATTGAATACGTTTTTCTATGATATTTTCAAATACAAGTTATAAATATGGATATGTGATTTTTAATATTTTTCTTCTTTTATTACTTTTTTATTAAAAATATGTTTTTAAAAACTTTTTATTTATTTTTAAAAAGATAAGCTAGAAATTCAAGAAATATGGTCAAATAAATTAATAAAAAGATAATTTTAAATTATGAAGATATACTAGATTTTAAAAATAACTGAAATTAGTGCAAGAGATGGAACAAGCTATTACATAAAAGATAATCACACCAACTGTGGAGAAATCATATTATTATGATCTCTTTAAAGAGGATGCTTATAAAGTAGTCAAAATATACAATTTATATAAAAATGGTGATACAGATGTTTAAAAATTTAATAAAAACAAATTGAATATAAAAGAAGCTAATTTACTCATTGTTGAATATAAAAAGTGGAGCTTCAAACTTCACTATATCTAATAATATTTTATATTTTTACATACTTGGCTAGGTTATAAAAATGAAAGAAATAAGTATAATAACTTTATATTTATATAATTTACCATTTTTATTAATTTTTGTAGTTGTAGCTTTTAGTTGTTTGCTCAAAAGAAATTTTACTCGTAGATAATAATAAATTTGTTATTGAAAAATATTTTTATTTTATTTGTACGAAAGAAAAGTCATTGATGTACTAAATATTAGAAGTATTTTCTTGGACTGAGGAATACGAAAAGTATTTCCCTCAGTTTTTACCATTGGATATAGTTAAAAATTTAAAAATTAGAGCAAAAAGAAAGTGAGATTGAAGATAAGCTTTTATACTTTTGGAGTATGTTTAAATGAAGAAAAAAATATAAAGAGATAATTGGAGAAATATTAAAATATAGTGAAACAAAAGGATTATTTGTAAAAAACTAATTAATATCACTAATTTCTAGTGAAGTCAGTGAAAATAAAGATTATAACCAAGTTTTATATGAAAACTATGACTAAAAAGAAGATTTTACTTGTATTACTTATTATGATGAGAGCAATAGGAGATCAAGTAGAAAAATCCAGAATACTTATCAATGCTAGATAAAAAAAGCAATAAAGAATGGAAAAATAGATGATAAAACACAAGTAGAACAAGTATCAGTAATGAATAAGTTATTAAATGATGCCCTAAGAGCAAAAAGGTTATGCAGGACCAGATATAAAAGATGGTACTAACAGATGTAGAAGATCCAAATGGACCATATTATACAGATACCTTAACAAATGTAGTAGTATTTGATAGAGCAATGTTAGCAAGTGCAAATAGAGACCAAATACTAAATGCTTTTAGGACATGAGTTTGGACATTATAGTAAGGAAGATGATATAGATAAATCTCAGGATATAGCAAACCATACAGGGAAATTATTAGAAGATAGAACAAAAAGGTATGGTAGCTAAAGAAGCAACAGAAGATACTTTAGCTAGAATAAGAAATAATAAGAATGTAATAACAGGAGAAGAAGGAAAGAAACTAGCCGAAAGTATTCCTATGGATAGAAGGGAATATAAGATTTATCAAAATGAGTAGACCTTTAGATTATAGTGAGGCATATTATAATAACAAAAATTCTAAATGGTACGATGTAAAGGCATCATTGTATTATTATCTTATTAAGAGACCGTCAGGTTTAGGAACATATGGTATGCACTAGTAATTCCAGATGACCAAGATAGATTTTTAAAGATGGTGAGTTAAGAGAAGAATACAGGCTAAAAAGGTTATCCAAAACCTGAAAAATTATGGTGGTAAATTAGGTTTGGACAGTTGGAGGTCATAGTGTAAAGAGAATAAATGCAAAAATAAAAAGGAAAAATAAATTAGAGGTAATCTTTAACCAACCAGAAGATTATAAAGTTGCTAAAAAGGAAATAGAAGGAGATACTTCTGATCAATCAACTCCTTTAAAATGGACATATGGGAGCAGAATTAAAAAGTTCAAAATATATAAATGATAGTGAATTTGTTGAAGCTTTTATGGGAAAGCAATTGCTTATGGATTTAATAATAATAGAGGTTTTGCACCTGATTATGGAGCATTAGGACAAGGAAAGGGTAAAGATTATATTGATCCAAAAGGAAATATTATAATAATAAATAAAAAGCGAAGGATGTTATAATTGCAATTCATTTATGAACACTTTTGTTGAAGAGCTAAAAATTACAAATTTTAACAGAGATATGCCAGGATTAGATCCAGGAAGTAATACAATTATTGATGGTAAGTATTTAAAAATAAAGCTTGATAGACAAAAATAATATAAAAAAATTACATTATAGACATGATGTAAATATTAATAAGAAATACCAAAAGATAATTAAAAAGTAGGGAGAGAATTTTTATTTAAGAATTCTCTCCTGAAATAAGGAGTTTTAAATGAAAAATATAAAAAAATTATATTTTTATTGCTACTTCATTTTTTTCTATATTTACTATTTTATATATAGTAATAAAGATACGGGAAATGAGTGCTATACAAAAATTATTATCTTTTCTATCATTTGAAATACTAGAGTGTCTATCTTTTTATTTTTAAAAAGATATATTATTTAATAGTGTAAAAATATTTTTGAGTCTCTTATCTTTTTATTATAATTTTTGAATTATTTTGGAATAACTTATTTGGAGATTTCTATTACTATTATTATGTTAATTGAATTACCAATAATTTTATATTTGTTTTATAATATTTTTAGTCGAAGAAAAATTTATATATTTTTTATATACGATTCTAAATTTGTTTTTATTTACAATATCATTAATATTAAATACATATAATTTTAATATTGAAGATAATCTTTTAAAATTATTAATATTGAAAATTTTTATTACATATGGAATACTAACTTTTATATATTTTATATTATTAATAGAAATATAAAAATAATGAATAACTTTATGATGTTGTATTTTTTTAATATTTCACTTTTTATTTATAATATTATTAATATATAAATCTAAAAATTTTTGGTTCTCCATATTATGAAGAAGTAATTGTTTTTATTTCATTTGAATTATTTGGAATAATAGTATTTTATGATTTATATATATAAAAAAATTTAAATGTAAAAATTGGGCTCTTTTATTTTTGGTCTCTAATAATAGAAAGTTTTAAATATTTTTAATAAAAATAATAATAGAAAGTTTATTAATGTGTATAGTATTAGAAACAATTTTTATTAATTCTAATATTATTTGTATATTCTATAACAAAGAGAAGTAAATTTCATCTAGGATATGCATTAATAGAGTTATTATGGTATATTATATTTATATTTTTTTAATCTAATCAGTTCTATACCTGAATTAAGTGGGTTAGAATTACATATATTACATATACTTTTAGCATATATAATAGTTAGTTATTTGTATGTTTCTTTATTTATGAAAGTAAAAGAATTGAAAAATATAAAAAAATAAAGAGAGTGAGTAGGAACAATAGTTACTATTATTATAAATTAAAAATTATGAATAATGTATTTACAGCTGGTGTTTCATATAATAAGAGTGAATCAAAATCATCAGTACATAATGAAACAGTAGAAAAAGTTCATTAGTATCTGGAAACAATATGAATATTAAATCTAAAAATGGAAGTATAAATATTTCTGGAACTGATGTAAAAAGTAGGAAATGATTTAGATTTAAGTGCTAAAAAAAGATATTACAATAAAAAGCAAGTGAAGAAAACTATACATCATCTAGTTCATCTTCACAAACAGGAATAAGCTTATCAGCAAATCTTGAAGAAGGAAGAATAGCAGATTTATCAATCTCACAAGCAGGAACAAGAGCTAGAGGAAATGGAACAAACTATATTAATTCAACAGTTAATGTAGGAGGAAAATTAAAAACAAATTCTGAAAAATTTAACTCTATCTGGCGCAAATGTTGAAGCAGATAAATTAGATATTAAAGCTCAAAATGTAGTAATAGAAAGTAAACAAGATAAAAAGATAGCTCATATGGAGGAAGTTTTAGTATAGACATAGTGAATCCATCTAATTTTAGTGTAAGTGTTAATGGAAGTAAAGGAAGTGGAGAAAAAGAATGGGTAAATAAGCAAAGTTCATTAATAGCTAAAAAAATGGTGGAAAAAAATAGATACAGATAGCCTAACAAATATTGGTGCAGTAATAGGTTCTGAAAATTAAAAAGAAAAATTAAAAGTATCTGTCAATAAAGTAGTAGTAAAAAGATTTAGAAGATAAGAATAAATATGAAAATATTGGTGGAGGAGTAAGTTTTTGGAACAGATGTGCCAAAATGTATCAGTAAAACATGATAAGGTAGATAAAGAACAAATAAATAGAGCCACAGCTTTAAATACAGATTTTTAAAATATCTGGAAAGAAAACAAGTGCAGAAGATTTAGGATTTAATACAGATATATCTAACTCTCAAGAAACAACAAAAGATAAAGAGAAACATCTAAATGCAGAACTTCATACTGATTTACTAGGAAAAAGATAAACAGGAAGAGTTAAAGAAAGCTGGAGGAATAATAAGTGACATTGGAACTGCTTTAACAAGTTCAAAAGATACAAAAGGAGATTTCTTAGAAAGATATAAGCAAGCTTTCTATGATGAGAGCAATAGGAGATCAAGTAGAAAAATCCAGAATACTTATCAATACTAGATAAAAAAAGCAATAAAGAATGGAAAAATAGATGATAAAACACAAGTAGAACAAGTATCAGTAATGAATAAGTTATTAAATGATGCCCTAAGAGCAAAAGGTTATGCAGGACCAGATATAAAGATGGTACTAACAGATGTAGAAGATCCAAATGGACCATATTATACAGATACCTTAACAAATGGTAGTATTTGATAGAAAGATATTAGCAAGTGCAAATAGAGATGAAATACTAAATGCTTTAGGACATGAATTTGGACATTACAGTAAGGAAGATGATATAGATAAATCTCAAGATATAGCAAAACCATACAGGAAAATTATTAGAAGATAGAACAAAAGGTATGGTAAGTAAGGAAGCAACAGAAGCTAGAATAAGAAATAATAAGAATGTAATAACAGGAGAAGAAGGAAAGAAACTTGCTGAAAATATTCCTATGGAGAGAAGGGAATATGTAAAATGGGAAAAGAGTTTTTTAGAGGAACTGCAATAACATTTTCAGGAGGTTTTAGAACATTCTTAGAATAAGTGAAATAGGATTAGGTGCAGCAAGTTCTAGTGTAGGAGTAGGGGTATTAGTAGTAGGTCATGGAATAGCACAAACAGGATTTGGAATAAGTGATATAGGAGAAGGTATCCATGATATATATTTAGGATTTAAAGATGTTGATGATGAAAAACAGCAAGCAGTTAGAATTAGTAAAAAGTTCTAGGAAAGTATGAAGAACCTTTGAACTTTGTAGTAGGTGGAACAACTAATCAGGCTGTAGAAATAGGGCAAGCATTTAATAGATTTCCAATAAGTAACATGACAGGAAATATTAATTCATCTGGTAAAAAGAATCTAACTCAAATGTAGTAGCAGAGAAACAAAAAAAGTAATAGTACAGTAGCAGAAAAAAGTTGTAGAAGATACAACTGCTGTTAATAATAAAAATACAGTGACTCAAACAGAAAATAACTTCAAAGAAGTAGTTTCTGAAAAATCTATTCCAAAAGATAAATATGGAATAAATCAAGTAACAGTTCAAACTACACCAAAAGAAGTTTTTAAAAATACTACTATTTCTATAAATAAAACTCAGTCAGAAAAAGCAACATTACGATGACGGAAAGCAAGGAAAACATGTAGTTGGACATAATAACTTTCAACAAGGAAAAGGGTGAAGTCGATATGGAAAACTGCTAGAAATATACTTAATGATTATCAAGGTACAGGAAAGAAAATTTGAAAGGGATAGAAATATACTTAATGATTATCAAGGTACAGGAAGAAAAATCTGAAAGGGATAGAAATATTGTTAAAGAAATAGTGGATACACAAGGTAAATATACAGGGATATATGTTAACTTTAAAAGGTGAAAGAAGTGTAACCACTAGATTTACAATACATTATGATTCAAAAGGGACAGCACATATAGTTCCAGCGAATCCTAAAGTTTCATGAATATATTAAAGAAGGAAAAGAGAATATGAATGAAAAATATTGATATATTTTTGATGAATTATTTATTTTTATGGGATGTGAAGAAAAAATTTTAAAATTTATATGGAAAGAGAAAAATTTTTGAAATTATAGGAAAATATATTGAAGATAGTCAAAGTAATTATCAGTAATGAAGAACCTTTTAATTTACCTGAAATAGGTTAGTGATTCAGTTGTTTACAAGGTTCTTAGTAAAAATAGAAGAAGATGATTTGAAATGTGGAGAATTTGAGGATTGGGATGGGTGTTTGGTAATTGAAATTTCAATCTATAATTATCCTGATGAAATAAGAAACTTGGATAATGAGATAATCTGGACAAAAAGAAAATATCAAGAAAGAACATATAGATATAATTAATCAAAAATAAAAAGTTAGAAGAACAGAAAAAAAGAGGAAGAGAGTATTTTTAAATATTTAGATGAATTGGAAATTTTGAGAAGAGAAAAAGTAAATACTCCAAAAAGAGAGGAGGAACTTATTAAAAATAGAAGAAAGAGAAGAGGCTGGAAAGCGATATGCTGAATATAAAAAGACGTTTAAAAGGATGGATAGAATATATGAAAAATATAATAAAAATGTTTTAACAAACAATAAATTTTTCTTATTAATATATCTTAAAAAAATAGAAGCAATAATGTCAATGAAAAAAAGAGAAAAACTATTTGATAATATAGTATCAACTCAACGCAAATGAAAGTGAAAAATTTAAATATATCAAGCTCAAATATTGTTGCAGATAAAGTAGATATTAAAGCAAAAATGTAGTTATAGAAAGCAAACAAGATAAGACAGAAAGCAAAAAAATTCAAGCTATGGAGCAAGTGTAAGTGTAGCAGTAAGTCCGGCAGGAGTGGAACTTAAAAAAATATTTCTGTAAATGGAACTAAAAGGGAAAGGCAAAGGTTCTTGGACAAGCGCTCAAACATCAGTTATAGCTAAGAATGGTGGAGAAATAGCTACAGATAACTTTAAAGATATTGGAGCAATAGTTGGTTCAGAAAATGAGAAAGAAAAATTAAAAATATCTGCTAAAAACTATAGAAGTAAAAGATTTAAAAGACAGTAACAAGTATGAAAATGTAGGTGGAGTGCATATCTTTAGATTTTGAAGAAAATAAGCCACAAGTACCTAATATATCAGTTGTTCATGATAAAATAGACAAAGAACAAATAACAAGAGCAACAGCATTAAATACTGAAATCAAAGTGAATAATGAAATAGTAAAAAGCAGAAGATTTAGGATTTAATACAGATATATCTAATTCTCAAGAAACAACAAAAAGATAAAAGAGAAACATCTAAATGCAGAACTTCATACTGATTTACTAGAAAAAGATAAACAGGAAGAGTTAAAGAAAGCTGGAGGAATAATAAGTGACATTGGAACTGCTTTTAACAAGTTCAAAAGATACAAAAGGAGATTTCTTAGAAAGATATAAAGCAAGCTTCTATGATGAGAGCAATAGGAGATCAAGTAGAAAAATCCAGAATACTTATCAATACTAGATAAAAAGCAATAAAGAATGGAAAAATAGATGATAAAACACAAGTAGAACAAGTATCAGTAATGAATAAGTTATTAAATGATGCCCCTAAGAGCAAAAGGTTATGCAGGACCAGATATAAAGATGGTACTAACAGATGTAGAAGATCCAAATGGACCATATTATACAGATACCTTAACAAATGTAGTAGTATTTGATAGAGCAATGTTAGCAAGTGCAAATAGAGACCAAAATACTAAATGCTTTAGGACATGAGTTTGGACATTATAGTAAAGAAGATGATATAGATAAATCTCAGGATATAGCAAACCATACAGGGAAAATTATTAGAAGATAGAACAAGAGGTATGGTAGCTAAAGAAGCAACAGAAGATACCTTAGCTAGAATAAGAAATAATCCGAATGTAATAACAGGAGAAGAAGGAAAGAAACTAGCTGAAAAATATTCCTATGGAGAGAAGGAATATGTAAAATGGGAAAAAGAGTTTTTAGAGGAACTGCAATAACATTTTTCAGGAGGTTTTTAGAACATTCTTAGGAATAAGTGAAATAGGATTAGGTGCAGCAAGTTCTAGTGTAGGAGTAGGGGTATTAGTAGTAGGATCATGGAATAGCTCAAACAGGATTTGGAATAAGTGATATAGGAGAAGGTGTCCATGATATATATTTAGGATTTAAAGATGTTGATGATGAAAAACAGCAAGCAGTTAGAATTAGTAAAAAGTTCTAGGAAAGTATGAAGAACTTTTAAATTTTTGCAGTAGGAGCAACAACTGATCAGGCTGTAGTAATAGGACAAGCATTTTATAGATTCCCAAGAATGGGTAGTATGACAGGAAATACTAATTCATCTACTAAAAAAAGAATCTAACTCAAATGTGACAACAGAGAAACAAAAACTAATAATACAGGAACAGAAAAAGTTGTAGAAGATACAACTACTGTTAAAAACAGTAGGTTCTAATAATAAAGATGATAGTAATATAGTTCAAAAATAATCAAAATACTGCTAATAAGCAACAAAAAAGTTACTTCAGTTGATAAGAAACAAAATTAAAATTACAGTATTAGTATAGAAAAAGCAGATAATGGTATAAAGGATTTATATCACAATACTCCTGTTTTATTTGATAAGTATATGATGGATAATGGAACTGTAAAAATATAGAGAAGATGGTAGAATAGAATATATGATGAAAGGATATATGAATGGTAAGGAAGGAGTTTTTCCATACAACAGTAAAAATGGGGATACTGTAATACATAAAAATTTTATTCCTGTTGAAAAATGGGATAATTACATAAAAGAGAAAGAACTTCCGAAAGTATGATGATATAAAATAGGAAAGAGGAGACTAACTATGAAAATTAATATTGTAACTTGGAATGAAAAATTATTATGATGACTATATACAAATATCTTTAAAATGAAAATAAAATTATATATAGAGGATTGATTATTGAAATTTTTGATGAACAGAATAAAAACATTGCAATTAAATTATGGAGATGATAACTTTTTCAAAAGTATACTTGAAAAAGTATAAAGAAAAATTTTTTTATTGCATTCCCTGATGAAGATACTATGTATAGTTTTGATTATATTTTTATACCTTTTAAAATTTATGAAATATCAACTAGAAAAAAATGTGGATTAATGATAGTGAGTTAAAGAAAATTTTAGAAATAGATGTTAAAGATATGATAAATGAATGGATATTAACAAGTAAATTTAAAGATGATTGTTTTTAATTTAGCTGAATATAAATATAAATTAATTAAGAATATTTTATTTGTAGATAATGATAAAATTAATAAAAATATAAAAAAAGTATATTTAATACTATTTTCTTTTAGAAAAAGGGAAATTATTGATATTTCTAATCTTAATTTAAAAACCAATAGAAGTATATTTAGATTCTGGAATGGTTTGGAATGCATTTTTAAAAATGATAAAGATATATATTTAAATACTGGGTTAGATATAAGCATTAGAATATTTTAAGCTAACTTTTGAAATATCTGGGAAAAACAAACATAGAAGACTTAGGATTTAATACAGATATATCTAATTCTCAAGAAACAACAAAAGATAAAGAGAAACATCTAAATGCAGAACTTCATACTGATTTATTAGGTAAAGATAAGCAAGAAGAGTTAAAGAAAGCTGCAGGAATAATAAGTGATATTGGAACTGCTTTAACAAGTTCAAAAAGATACAAAAGGAGATTTCTTTAGAAAGATATAAGCAAGCTTCTATGATGAGAGCAATAGGAGATCAAGTGAGAAAAATCCAGAATACTTATCAATATTAGAAAAAGAAGCAATAAAGAATGGAAAAATAGATGATGAACTTCAAGAAAAAAACAAGTATCAGTAATGAATAAATTATTAAATGATGCCCTAAGAGCAAAAGGTTATGCAGGACCAGACATTAAAAATGGTACTAACAGATGTAACAGATCCAAATGGACCATATTATACAGATACCTTAACAAATGTGGTAGTATTTGATAGAAAGATATTAGCAAGTGCAAATAGAGATGAAATACTAAATGCTTTTAGGACATGAGTTTGGACATTATAGTAAAGAAGATGATATAGATAAATCTCAGGATATAGCAAACCATACAGGAAAAATTATTAGAAGATAGAACAAAAGGTATGGTAAGTAAGGAAGCAACAGAAGATACCTTAGCTAGAATAAGAAATAATAAGAATGTAATAACAGGAGAAGAAGGAAAAACAACTTGCTGAGAGTATTCCCTATGGATAGAAGAGAATATGTAAAATGGGGAAGAGTTTTTAGGGGAACTTCAATAACTTTTTTTAGGAGGTTTTAGAACATTCTTAGGAATAAGTGAAATAGGATTAGGTGCAGCAAGTTCTAGTGTAGGAGTAGGGGTATTAGTAGTAGGTCATGGAATAGCTCAAACAGGATTTGGAATAAGTGATATAGGAGAAGGTGTCCATGATATATATTTAGGATTTAAAGATGTTGATGATGAAAAAAACAGCAAGCAGTTAGAATTAGTAAAAAGTTCTAGGAAAGTATGAAGAACCTTTAAATTTTGCAGTAGGAGCAACAACTGATCAGGCTGTAGTAATAGGACAAAGCATTTTATAGGTTCCCAAGAATGGGTAGTATGACAGGAAATACTAATTCATCTACTAAAAAGAATCTAACTCAAATGTGACAACAGAGAAACAAAAACTAATAATACAGGAACAGAAAGAGTTGTAGAAGATACAACTACTGTTAAGACAGTAGGTTCTAATAATAAAAAAATGGAAGTGACTCAAAAATAGTCAAAATACTGCTAACTTATCTAAAAATGTTACATCTTATTCAGGAGATAAGATTGCTGGATATAATACTGCTGATGTAAAAACTATGAGTGTTAAAGACTTTAGAAAATTAGGTGAAAAATTGGAAGAAACTGGTCATAATGGTAAAAGCTAGATTTTTTTAAAAGGAACAGATAAAGAGGCAAGAGAAATGTTTTTATGCAAGGGTTGTTAATGTAGTAGAAGATATGAGTAATGAAAAAGGTACAGTCTTGAAAGGTGTAGATAAATATGGAAATAAAGTGGTTTATAGAGGATTTTCAACTAGAGGTGGAAGTTATCCTACCATAGATGTGTATGAAACAATCAAAATGGTAAAGAAAAAGTAGTAACTGAATTAAAAATTTAAGGAGTAAAATGGAAGTAAAATATAATATTATGTATTCAATGGAAGATGATAAATTTGATTTTATTGAACTTAAATTATCTTCAAGTTCTCTTAATAAAAAGAAATTCAAGTATTAAAAGAAAATGGAATTGAGCATAAATATTTAGAAAACAATGAAATAATATTAATAATAAAATCATTTTATTCTTACTTTGTTGAAATAGATGGAGAGAATAGAGGAATATTTTTTTGAAAAACAGAACATTATTCTAAATATTTAAAAGACATTTCTTCATTAAGATCAGAGGCAGAAATAAATAAAATCAGTAATTTAGTAATATCAAAAGAAGGAATAAGGGTTGAAATAGAGGGTATAAATATGAAACTAGATAATATAGTAATAGATAGTTTAGAATATAAAAATTCATTGTTATATATTTTTATAAAAATTATTATGGATATGAAAAAAATATTTTAATAAAGTATTAATTCTAAAAAGATGTTAAAAATTTTACTTACACAATAGAAGAGTTAGCTTATCATACTGAGATGTATGGATTTCTTAATAATTTAGAATTAGAAGCCTTTACTAGAGTATTTTTATAGAAATAAAAATTGAACAAGTTATACATTTTTGATGCTAATTACAGCGTGACAATTATAGAATTTTCTAAAAAAAGATGAGTTGGAGAAATCAAAAAGGTGATGAGATGGAATATAGATATAAAAACATTTATTTAGAAGAAACTATAGAGGAAATTTTTTATAAATTAAATAATAGCAATACAGAATATAATCCTTTAACTTTTTCATTAATATATAAGCCTTATGAGAACATACAAGTATTTATTTATTTAATAGTTGGAAAAATTCTATTAATAAAAATATTTGATGAAAATTTTTCAAATAGATAATACTTTAAAAAGTAGGAATAGCACTAACTGATGAAATAATAAATAGATATGATTTATATTATGATGATTTTTGAAGAAGTTTATTTATCAAAAAGTATAAGGAATTAGTTGTTATAGTAGATTTAGCAGATAATATAATAGGTTTTTTCTTTTTGTAAAGGAAAGAGATGAAGAATGGGATTATCCAAAAAGATAAAATTAAAAAAATTATTTAGAATGTAAAAATTTACAGGATATTTATGGTTCTTTACGCAAGAGTTATACATTGGATGCTGATATAGAAAAAGAGAAATCTATGGACAACTAGATAATTATAAATTTACTTTTGATATAATAACAAGAGATATAAAAAAAGCATTCAAAATTTAGAAACAGGAGAGTTTGTAAAAATTTCTTTGAATAAATAGAAAAATTTTTTTAGATTTTTAAATATGAATGAGATTAGAAAGTAGATAGTTTGTAAAAAAATTAGACTATCTACTTTATAGACCAGATACTTTATATAAAAGATGGTACTAATAGATGTAAAAGATCCAAATGGACCATATTATACAGATACCTTAACAAATGTAATAGTATTTGATAGAGCAATGTTAGCAAGTGCAAATAGAGACCAAATACTAAATGCTTTTAGGACATGAGTTTGGACATTATAGTAAAAGAAGATGATATAGATAAATCTCAGGATATAGCAAAACCATACAGGAAAAATTATTAGAAGATAGAACAAGAGGTATGGTAGCTAAAGAAGCAACAGAAGATACTTTAGCGAGTATAAGAAATAATCTGAATGTTATAACGGGAGAAGAAGGAAAGAAACTAGCCGAAAGTATTCCTATGGATAGAAGGGAATATGTAAAATGGGAAAGAGTTTTTAGAGGAACTGCAATAACATTTTCAGGAGGTTTTAGAACATTCTTAGGAATAAGTGAAATAGGGATTAGGTGCAGCAAGTTCTAGTGTAGGAGTAGGGGTATTAGTAGTAGGTCATGGAATAGCTCAAACAGGATTTGGAATAAGTGATATAGGAGAAGGTGTCCATGATATATATTTAGGATTTAAAGATGTTGATGATGAAAAACAGCAAGCAGTTAGAATTAGTAAAAAGTTCTAGGGAAAGTATGAAGAACCTTTAAATTTTTGCAGTAGGAGCAACAACTGATCAGGCTGTAGTAATAGGACAAGCATTTTATAGATTCCCAAGAATGGGTAGTATGACAGGAAATACTAATTCATCTACTAAAAAAGAATCTAACTCAAATGTGACAACAGAGAAAACACAAAAACTAATAATAAAAAAATACAGTAACCCAAACAGGAAATAATTCCAAAGAAGTAGTTTTATATAAAGATAAAAATTCTAAGATAATAGTTGACACAAAAAAAGGTTTCTACTGAAAATAATGTGACAACAGGAAGTACAAATGCTAGTCAGCAAGTTAATAAAGGAACAACTTCTAATAATCAAAAAGTAAATGTTACTACAAAACAACAGAAGGTAAAACCTAAGACTACTAACACAAGTAGTTATGTTACAGGAATAAAAAGAAGATGAACCCAATACATTTTTTAAATGGTAAAAAAATTTGAAGTAATGGAAGCAACAGAAGGGAAAAATAGGAAGTATTAAGGAATTATCAACAAATGAAGGAATAAGTAAATTAAAAATATGACAGTAAAAGAGCTAAGATGAAATAGCTGAAAAAGAAGGACTTAACCCTACTCTGAGAAAAAAGATAAGTGGAACAGGAGAAGGTCAAAAATTTCAAGTTCCTAATTATGATGGTAAAGGAATAAAAAAATAATAGGTATAAGAAGTGATAGTGGGGAACTCATAATATGGATTATATTAGAATTGATACTAATCAAGGAAGTATTAAAGTAATTTTTGGAGATCCTAATAATTATAAATATAATATGACTAATAAAGAAAAAAAGGGACAATAATATTTATAAATGAAAATAAAAATAAAAAAAGGTGATAAGATGGAATATAGATATAAAGAAATTTATTTAGGAGAAACTATAGAAGAAATTTTTCCCTGAATTAAATAATACTAATACAGAATATGAGCGTTCAACTTTTACATTATTCTATAGACCTTATGAGAATATAAAAGTATATATTTATTTAATATTTGGAGAAGTTTTATTAATAAAAAAATATTTGATGAAAATTTTCAAATAGATAATACTTTAAAAAGTAGGAATAGCACTAACTGATGAAATAATAAATAGATATGATTTATATTATGATGATTTTTGAAGAAGTTTATTTATCAAAAAAATATAAGGAATTAGTTGTTATAGTAGACTTAGCAGATAATATAATAGGTTTTTCTTTTGTAAAGGACGAAGGAAGAGATTGGAGTTCTCCAAAGGATAAAATTAAAAATTATTTAGAATGTAAAAATTTACTAGATATCTATGGTTCTTTATATAATAATGATACATTGGATGCTGATATAGAAAAAAAGAGAAATTTATGGGCAGCTAGATAACTATAAATTTACTTTTTGATATAATAACAAGAGATGTAAAAAAAGTATTCAAAAACTTAGAAACAGGAGAGTTTGTAAAAAAATTTCTTTGAATAAATAGAAAAAAATTTTTAGATTTTTAAATATGAAATGAGATTAGAAAAAGTAGATAGTTTGTAAAAATTAGACTATCTACTTTATAGACCAGATACTTTATATAAAAGATGGTACTAACAGATGTAACAGATCCAAATGGACCATATTATACAGATACCTTAACAAATGTAGTAGTATTTGATAGAGCAATGTTAGCAAGTGCAAATAGAGATGAAATACTAAATGCCTTAGGACATGAGTTTGGACATTATAGTAAAGAAGATGATATAGATAAATCTCAGGATATAGCAAACCATACAGGGAAATTATTAGAAGATAGAACAAGAGGTATGGTAGCTAAAGAAGCAACAGAAGATACCCTATGCAGTATAAGAAATAATCCAAAATGTAATAACAGGAGAAGAAGGAAAACAACTTGTTGAGAGTATTCCTATGGATAGAAGTGAGTATAAAGGATATGGTTTTTTTCTACAGGGTATCTTTCTCAACACTAAAAAGGTGGTGCAGGAGTTTCATTAATGTATGGAATAAGTGTTGATGAGAATAATGGGGAAGCATATTTTTTCTCAAGCCATAGAAGGTGGAGCAAGATGGTCTCCTGACTTTTCATTTGAAATAGGAGCGACTATTTCGCTGAAAAATAATACTTTAACAAAAGAGCAAAAAGAAGTTGAAAGAAGTACTAACTGAAAATCAAAAATTTACAAATGGAATTAGTAAAAATTAAAAATCTAGAGAATTAAAGATACCAAAGGTTGACTCAGATGCTTGGGATTAGGTGTTTTATAAAAATGATAAGTGTAAGAAAAATAAAAATGGAACTGTTATTATTCAAAATTTTTAAAAGAGATTACTTACCAATATTTTTTCCTATCTTATTGGAGGATATAGTATGCTTAATTTTTCTTTCTATGATAAAAAGTAGATATAAATCTTTCATATAAATTTTTTTCTAGGAGGTTTTTGGAATAGCTTTTTATGGTATAGTATAAAAATCTTATATAAATGAAAAACTAATAACACAAATTTTTATAATAGTAAATGATAAAGAACTTATGATAAAAAAATAAAAGAAATGAAGGGTTCAAAAAAAGATTTATTTTTATTAAAATGATATAGAAAAGATAACTATTGAAAAACAGAAGAAGCTTTTATGATTTAGTATTAAAAATAAAAACAATATTGAAGATAGGAGTATTTGGACAGGTTGGTATGTAAGTGATTTAAGATTAATAAGAAAAATAATTTTTAGAATACAAAGCAAAAAGGAGGGAATAATGAGATTTTTTTGAAGCCTAAAATAATTGTAAAAAGATGAGGGAGGAAATTGTATTCTATCTAATACTTTATTGATTTTATCACTTTTAATTTTTATTTTTTTCTTATTTTTAAGGGATTGAAAATGAAAGAACAAGGCTATTTATTTAATATAGAATATATTGAGCTAATATAGTGGCTTTTTCTTATATTTTTATGTATCTTTATACAATATTGGTACTTTTTCAAAAAGAAACTTTGGAATTAAAAAAGAAGAAATAGAAATAAAAAAATATTTATTATTTTTACTGTTTTTTATAGAAAAAAATAAAAATATCAAAAATAGTTAAAATAAAAATATATAAAGACAGGGTAGTTATTTTTTTAATATATTGTTACTATCATTGTTTTTTAATGATAGTAATAATATATCTATTCAAGCTAATACAGGATTAGATGAGGATGAAGTATTTTACTTTTGGAGCAGCAGTTGGTTTTGAAGGGTATAAAATATTTTTGCAAAAGTATTTAGAGAAGTTACAAATAGAGATAGGGTAAATATTTATTTTTTAAAAAGATATGGTAGTATTGATGAAATAAGAAGAACAAGAAAGAAAAAAATTTATACAAAATATAATTTAGTATCTGGAAATAATATGAATATTATTTCTAAAAATGAAAAGTATTAATATTTTAGGTACAAATGTTAAAGTTTAAGGAAGATATAAATGAAATAAGAGTTAGTAGAAGTACATTTAAAAAAATTAAAATTTATTAAATAATATTGTACAGAAAAGCTATATAGATAAAAAAATATTTATATAGCTTTTTATAACAATTAATGTATAATAGAGACTATAATTAGTGAAAAACCTTTTAGGAGGAAAAATTAAAATGGAAGAAATTTTTAGTTTTTGGTCATAAAAATCCAGATACAGATAGTATATGCTCAAGTATAGCTATGGCAAAATTTAAGAAAAACAGGGAGGGAAATGTAATTCCTTGTCGTTTAGGAGAACTTAATAAAGAAACTTATTTTGTTTTGGAAAAAAAGCAGGAGTAAAAATACCAAAACTTTTTAAAAACTGTAAGTGCTCAAATAACTGATTTGAATTATGTTGAAAAAAATACGGTCTCAACAGAAGATTCAATAAAGGAAGCTTTTAGATTTGATGACAAAAGAAAAATTTTTTTCGAGTTTACCTGTAGTTGATATTGATGGAAAATTTAAAACTATGTTAAGAATTTCAGATATAGCCAACACTTACTTAGAAATAGATTATTCAGATTTGTTTACAAAGTATAGTACTACTTATGAAAATTTACAAGAAGCACTAGATGGAGAAGTTATAAGTGGAGTTTATCCAAAAGGAGAAAATTAAAACAAACTTAAAAAGAAGTTTCTGAACTAGACTCAATGGAAAAAGGAGATATTGTCATTACGACATCTCTTACTGATGGAATAGATAAAGCTATTCAAGCAGGAGCAAAGGTTGTAATTGTCTGCTGCAGAAAGGAGATTTCATCAGTCCACGTGTAACATCAGAATGTGCAATAATGTTAGTTAGACATTCATTCTTTAAAGCTATTTCACTTATCAGCCAATCAATTTCAGTAGGTGGATTTTAGACTTAGAGAAAGTATTCTTTAATTTTCATAAGGAAGATTTTATTAACGAGGTTAGAGGAATAATGAAAGATGCTAATCAGACAAATTTTTCCGGTTCTTGAAGATGATGGTAAAGTTTATGGGACGATAAGAACAAAAACATTTGATAGATTTTCATAGAAAAAAAGTTATTTTAGTGGATCACAATGAATTTTCACAGTCTGTTGAAGGAATACAAGATGCTCAAATTCTTGAAGTTGTGGATCATCATAAGTTTGCAAATTTTCAAACTAATGAAGCAACTAAAAATTCGTACAGAGCCTGTAGGTTGTACATCAACAATAGTTTATTCTTTGTATAGAGAAGCTAAAAATTGAGCCAGATGAAAAAAACTGCTCTTTTTGATGTTGAGTGCAATTTTATCTGATACATTACTTTTTCAAATCTCCAACTTGTACATCAAAAAGATGTTGAAGCTGCTAAAGAGTTAGCAAAATTAGCAAAAGATTGATGATATACAAAAATATGGAATGGAAATGTTAGTAGCAGGGACATCTATGTCAAAGTCGAGTATGAAAGAAATTATTAATCAAGACAAAAAGTTTTTTTCCTGTGGGAGATATGGAGATAGCTGTTGCTCAGATAAATACAGTTCAAATTCAAGAATTGGCGGATAGAAAAAAATGAAATTGAAAAAGAGATTGAACACGAAATTGGAAAAATATGGATATTCCTTTATTTATTTTTGTAGTAACTGATATTATAAATTTAATTCACTACTATTCACTTACGGAAAACAAATTGAGCTAGTGCAAAAATGCTTTTTCATAAAGAAGTTATAAATAATGAAGTAATGCTTTGAGAATGTTGTCTCAAGAAAAAACAAAATAATTCCTTTTTTAATGACAGCGGCTCAGAAATATTTAAATAAAAAAATACCACTTCGCTTTTAGGCAAGTGGTATTTTTACTACTTATTTTTATACTCTGTAATGTATTTTCTATGTTTAGCAATAATTTGTAAAAATTTGAGATTTTTGAAAATTTTGTTTTTTAGAAGTGTACAATAGAGACATCAACTCAGAAACCTGACTGAAAAATATTGATTTATCTTCTTTATTTAATAATTTTTCTTAAATTCTTTTAATTTAACTGAAAAATTCTTGATTATCTTCAGCTATTTCCAGTTTATCAAACATTCTAGAAAGTAAAGAATTGAAATTATTATCTTCAGTATTTTGAGTCGAATTAGGGACTTCTTCTAATAATTGTTTTTCAATTTCAAACGACAAATCTTTTCTTCAAATCTTCTAAACGCATATAAACAGAGTAAATAGGAGCAACAGAACAATTAAGTTCTTTTGCAATGTTTTTTTGCCGTAACGGCATCTGAACCTTCCCTTTTAAAGACTTTCATAGCAGCATCTAGTATCATTTCCTTAGTGTATACAGACTTTCTTGCCATAAACTACCTCCCTATGGAAAATTCTAGCCACATTGTACAACAATTTTAAAGATTTAACAACGTTTAATTACTAAAAATTTTTTGTTTATAAAGTTTTCAATAATTAAAAAAATCAGTATTGTCTGGATGAGGCTGAGCTTCTTCTATAATCTCCTTTATATTAGGGAACGAATTTATGAATAATATTTAAAGGGAACTTTTTCAAATTTTTTCTTTTAAATCATCTGAAACTCTTCCTCTGCTAAGACACCGTCTACAAAGTTATTTTTCTTAGAGCAAAGTTTTGTTAAATTTTTATGACATTTTTGCGTGTTCAGAAGTAAGAGAAGCAGCTAAAGTTCCAATGAAATATATTTTTTTATTCTCCAAACTATTAATGAATTTCTTAGCTTCTAAATTTGCACTAGCTTTGTCTATCCAAGTTCCGACGATGATGTTATCGAAAATCATTTAAGTTAATTTTTCTTTTTCTTTAACTGAAATAATTTCTTTTTCTCCTTTCAAATACTGTAAGCTTTTTCACAAACTAATTTTTGTGTTTCCAGTATCTGATGAGTATATTATTAAAGTTTTTCATATTTTTCTCCTTCATATTATTGATATTAATTTAGTTCAGTTAAATTTAATTGATGTTATTTTTATTTGTCAATAATTATTTGTAGGATTAGATATTTTTTTATATACTGAGAATTGTTTTTATTGATAATAAAAATAAAAAAATAATAGAATACCAAAAAGATAATAAATAAAAATCTTTTTATTCATTCATTTTTAGTTCATTTATTTTTAGTTCATAAAAAGATAGCTATAATAAGAGCATAAAGAATAAGTGAAAAATTAAAAAAATAAAAAGAGAGATTTAAAAATGAAAAACAAATTTAAGAGATAGAAAAGATTTCTAAAAATTAAATAATAGATATAAAAATAAAGGACTTCTGTCCTTTATTTTTAATCTTTCATTTAGTTCTTTAGAAAGTTCTTCATAACCTTTCCTAAAAGAGCAAACATATTTTTCTTATAAGATTCAACACCTGGTTGATCAAAAGGATTAACTTCTAAAAGATATCCACTTATTGCACAAGCTTTTTTTCAAAGAAATAAAAGTAATTGTCCAATAGTGAAAAGCGTTGACCCTCAGGAATATTGATTACCATATTAGGTACGTATCCATCAATGTGAGCAAGTAGAGTTCCTTCAAAAGCCTTATGATTTACATAAGAAAGTCCTTTTCCTTCAAGATAATTTAGTCCGTCTAAATCTTCTGCTTCTTTTTTTATTAAAAATATCTTCATCTGAATTTTCTACATTTAATATAGTTTCAAAGTAAATTTCTTCTACCGTCTTGTATATATTGTCCCATTGAGTGTAAAGTCAGTAGTCAAATCAACAGCAACAGGAAAAATTCCTTTTTATCTTTTACCTTCAGATTCTCCATAAAGTTGTTTCCACCATTCTGATATAAAATGAAATCTTGGTTCATAATTTGCTAAAAATTTCAATATCAAAATTTTTCTTAAGTAAGATATTTCTTATAGCTGCATATTTATAGCAATCATTTTCTTCAAAAGATTTTTAAATAATTTTCTCTTGCTACTTGAGCCCCTTTCATTAAGTCATCAATATTTATTCCAGCTACGGCTATCGGTAAAGTCCAACGGCAGTCAGAACAGAAAATCTTCCTCCCTACATCATCAGGAATCACAAATTCTTCATATCCTTTTTCATCAGCTAATTTTTTTAAAGCTCCTTTATGGGCATCAGTTGTAACAAAGAAATTCTATCTTTAGCTGTAGCTCCATATTTTTTTCTAAAAAGTTCTTTAAATACTCTGAATGCTATTGCAGGCTCAGTTGTTGTTCCTGATTTTGAGATAACATTTACAGAAAAATCTCTATTTCCAATAATTTCAATTAAATCTTTTAAATATTTTTCCAGATATATTTTTGTCCTGCAAAATATATTTCAGGAGCATTTCTCTTTTCTTTACTTAAAGAATTGAAAAAGTGTGAGATAGGCATTCAATAACTGCTCTTGCTCCTAAGTAAGAACCACCAATTCCGATTACAACTAAAACTTCCGAATTTTCTTTTTATTTTTTCACTAGCTTTTTTTAATTCTTGTAAAATTCTTCTTTGTTGTAATTGATTGGTAAATCTAACCAACCTAAAAAAATCATTTCCAGCTCCTGTTTTATTATGTAGTATTTTCAGCAACTTTATCAACTGATGGTTGAATATTTTTTTAAATCTTCTTCACTAATGAATTTGAAAATTTTTTGAATAATCTAAACTAATATTTTTCATTTTATTCTCCTTCTCAATAAAAAAATTTTAACATTTCGAATTATAACACTTTTTTTACACTTTTAATAAAAAGTAAAAATGATACTATCTTCAAATTCCTTTTGAAATTCATTGACTAAGAAGCATTTTTTTATGATAGATTATATTGCTTTTGAATATATATAATAGTAGATTAATCATCTATTAATTAAGAAAGGGAGTTTTATGGAAAAGAAAAAATTAGGTCTAGTTCCAAGGCTAATAATTGCGATAGTTGTTGGAATTTTTGATTGGGCAATTTTTACCTTTTAGGTTTTGTAAGAGTATTCAAAACTTTTAGTACATTTTTGGTTTGTTTTTATCGTTCTTCATACCATTTATGATAGTTGGTTATGTTGTATCTGGAATTGCAAAAACTTACTGAAGGAGCAGGAAAACTTTTGGCATTTACGGCAATTATATCTTATGTATCGACAATAATTGCAGGAACATTTTTCATATACAGTAGCAGCCAATTTTTATCCGAAATTAATTTCTGGAATTTCATCATCTATAAATTTTTGAAGGTGCTGAAGTAGCTCCATATTTTACAATACCTTTAAAAAGCTCCACTTGATGTAACTGCAGCAATAATATTTGCGTTTATGATGGGAATAACTATTAGTTTTATGAGAACTCAAGGTAAGGGTGAAATAACTTTCAAAATTATTTGAGGAGTATGAGGAAATTATAACTAGGATATTGGCAGGATTTGTAATTCCATTACTACCTTTTCATATTTTAGGAATATTTAGTGAAATGGCTTACTCAGGAATTGTATTCACAGTAATTGGAGTATTTATAAAAATTTACTTTATGTATATTTGCTATGCATTATATTTTATATGATTATTATGTTTCTCTATTGCTGGAAGTCTTGCAAAAGAAAAATCCGTTCATACTTATAAAAAAATCAAATACCTGCATATTTTACAGCAGTTGGAACTCAATCGTCAGCAGCAACAATCCCTGTAAATGTTCAATCAGGTTTGAAAAATGGGAACAACACCTGAAATTGTTGATTTTCGTTGTACCTCTTTGTGCAACAATTCACTTATCAGGAAGTATGATAACTTTAACAAGTTGTATTATGGGAGTTCTTATGTTAAATGGAATGGATTACTCATTTCTCTTTAATTTTCCCATTCCTATGTATGCTTGGAATTGCAATGGTTGCAGCTCCAGGAGCACCTGGTGGAGCAGTTATGAGTGCATTACCATTTTTATTCTTAATTGGTGTAGATTCACAAGGTCCCTATTTGGTTCGCTTTTTGATAGCATTGTATATAACTCAAGATAGTTTTTGGAACAGCAATAAATGTTTCTGGAGACAATGCAACAGCAATTTATGTGGATGAATTTTATAAGAGATTTATTAAGAAGAATGCATAATTTAGAAAATAAAACTGTTACAAACTAGTTATTTGTAACAGTTTTTTATTATTATAAAAATTTATAAAAAGAGAGAAAGAAAAAAATAATTAAATTCATTACAAATATGATATAATAATTTATTAAGTTAGTAAAAAATTTTTAAGGTGATTTTTAGATGTATAATGAAATAGATTTTACATAATCTTGATTATAAAATAGCTTTAAGTATATTTAAAAAGAAATATAATGATGCCTTTAAAAAGAAAAGATAAAAGAGAGATTTTAATAATACATGGTTATGGTGCTAATAAGTTAGATCATAATCCAGTGTTAGCAAGAAATTTGAGATTGTTTTTTTATCTAGGAATAAAGATAAATTGAGCTACAGACTCTCAATCAAAATCCTGAGTCACTTATGTAACTCCAATGCTTAAATTGACTAGAATGGAGGAATTAATGTATATAGAATTAAAAATAAAGAAGGTTATAACGAAGTTGAAAAATTTTTAATAGAAAAATGATATAAAAATATTTTACAGCTTATGATAACAAAAATAAAAATTTGCTATTTTTATATATTCCAAAAGAATTTAATAAAGAAAAATTTAATAAAATTGAAAATTATATTTCAATTATGAAGTAAAAAGTGCTTTTAAATTTGTAAGTAGAGAATTTAAAAAAATCAGATACTATTATAGATATAAAAGGGCACTTAATAGGTGGAAATAATTTTATGCTTATGGCAGGTCCTTGTTCAGTTGAAAATAGAGAAATGCTTCAAAACATAGCTAAAGAAGTAAAAAGGAGGAGCTATTGCTTTTAAGGGGAGGGCATATAAGCCAAGAACATCTCCTTATGATTTTTCAGGTTTTAGGGAAGAAGGGCTTAAATATTTGAGAGAAGTTGCAGATGAAAATGGAAATGATAGTTATAACTGAACTTATGGGAACTGATGATTTGGACTTAGTCTTGAAATACACAGATATTGTTCAAATTGGTGCAAGAAATATGCAAAATTTTAGTTTATTAAAAAGATTAGGTCAAAATAGATAAACCTGTATTATTAAAAAGAGGTTTAAGTGCAACGATAAATGAATTTTTGTTATCTGCTGAATACATCATTGCTCATGGAAATAGAAATGTTATCCTTGTGAGAGAGAATAAGAACTTTTGAAACTATGACAAGAAATACTTTTAGATATTAATGCTATCGCAATGATAAAAGAAATATCTCACTTACCAATAATTGTTGATGCAAAGTCACGGAACGGGGAAAAGAAGTATTGTTGGAGCAGTAACTTTTAGCTGGTATTTTTGCAGGAGCTGATGGAGCAATGATAGAAGTTCATGAAAAATCCAGAATGTGCTTTATCAGATGGAGCACAATCTTTAGATTTTTGAATTATTTAAGAAAGTATAAGAAATATTGAAAAATCTTTAAAATTTAGAAAGGAATTAGACTAATGAAATTTGTAGATGAAGATATTAAAGATTTTTGAAAAACTATATAGAGATAACAACTTTAAATAAATTTGGAATAAAAATTTTTAAATACTAAAAATTATGGAGATATTCTTAAAAAGTAGAGAAGAAATAGCAAAAAGATTTAAAATTAGAAAATAAAAATTTTAATTTCAGGTCATCAAACTCATAGTGACAACGTTGTATTAATAGAAAATGCAGATAAAACATATTTTGAAAATACAGATGGCTTTTATAACTAAAAATAAAAATTTTGCAATTTTAACAAAAATATGCTGATTGTTTACCAATTTTTATTTATGATGAAGAAAGTAAAATCTTGGTGCAGTTCATTCTGGTTGGAAAGGTTCATATCAAAAAAATAGTAATAAAAAGCAATTGAGAAGATGAAACTTAAAAAGTTTATCAAAATATAAATATAGTTTTTGGTATAGGGATATCTTGTGATAAATATGAAGTGGGAAAAGATTTTTATGATAATTTTAAAAATGAATTTTCTCAAGAATTGATAGAAAAATCTTTTGTAATAAAATGATAAATATTATTTTTAATAATCAATATTTCAATTACTATTTATTAAAAGAATATGGACTAGATGAAGATAAAATTTTCTTTAAATAATAGATGCACTTTTTCAAGAGGATTTTCATTCATACAGAAGAGATAGAGAAGAATCAGGAAGAAATGGGCAGTAATATTTATAAATTGTTAGGGGATGAAATAAAAGAGATTGTTTTTACAAATAGAATTTAAAAATACTTCATTCTTCTTAAATAAGTGGAGTATTCTATACATAAACAATCTCTTTTTATTATACCTTTTAGCTATTGAAAGATTTGTACCAAAAGCCTCCAAAGAAAATTATATAGATAAGAGCAAAACTACAAATATCTCTGAAAGTTCATAATTTTCATAAGAAATTTTAAAAAAATACCATTTTCACCAAAAATCATACCCTAAACTTATAAACACTAAAAAGTATAGGCACACTAAATTTACTTAAATATCTATACATAAAAAATAGATATAATAATAACTATAGAACTTAAAAATAAAATATGATTCATAACTTACCTTTCGATTAAAAATTTTCTTAGATTATATAATAGAAAAAAATATAGTCTATCAAATTTGATGAAAATATTTTGATAATTTTAAAAAAATTAAATTAATTGTGTAAAGAAAATTATTTGACAAGAAAAATAAAAGTTTATAATAACTAAGTTATAATTGTAGAACAAAAATTAATTAAATAAGAAAGGAGGGTAAAAATGCCTACTCTAAGTCAATTAGTAAAAATGGAAGACAAACATTAGCTGAAAAGAGAAAATCTCCAGCTTTACAAGGTAACCCACAAAGAAGAGGGGTTTGTGTAAGAGTTTATACAACTACACCTAAAAACCTAACTCAGCTTTTAAGAAAAAAGTTGCCAGAGTAAAACTAACTAATGGAATCGAAGTTACTTGTTATATTCCTGGAGAAGGACACAACTTACAAGAACACTCAATCGTTTTAGTAAGAGGTGGAAGAACAAAAGGACTTACCAGGGTTAGATATAAAATCATTAGAGGTGCTTTTAGATACTGCAGGTGTTGCAAAAGAGAAAACAAGGTAGATCTAAGTACGGAGCTAAAAACGCATAATTTAAGGGAGGTGAAAAAGTTAATGTCAAGAAGAAGAGCAGCGGTAAAAAGAGATGTTTTACCTGATTCAAGATATTCTGATAAAGTTGTTACTAAAGTAATAAACTCAATAATGTTAGATGGAAAAATCAATCGCTGAAGGAATATTCTACTCAGCTATGGATTTAATAAAAAGAAAAACTGGTCAAGAAGGATATGATGTTTTCAAACAAGCGTTAGATAACATTAAACCTCAAATCGAAGTTAGATCTAGAAGAATCGGAGGGCTACATATCAAGTTCCAGTTGAAGTTAGAGCTGACAGACAACAAACTCTTGCAATAAGATGGTTAACTACTTATACTAGAGCAAGAAAAGAATATGGAATGATAGAAAAACTTGCAGCAGAATTAATTGCAGCGGCAACAACGAAGGTGCAACTATTAAGAAAAAGAAGATACTTATAAAATGGCTGAAGCAAACAGAGCTTTTTGCACACTACAGAGTATAATTATATAGAAAAATTATGTTTTTCAATTAATCGAGGAGGAAAAATTTAATGGCTAGGAAAGTATCATTAGATATGACTAGAAACGTTGGAATAATGGCTCACATCGATGCGGGGAAAACAACTACTACAGAAAAGAATATTATTTTTATACTGGAGTTGAAAGAAAGATAGGAGAAGTTCACGAAGGTCAAGCTACAATGGACTGGATGGAACAAGAGCAAGAAAGAGGTATAACAATTACATCTGCGGCTACTACAGATGTTTCTGGAAGGAACACAGAATAAATATAATAGACACACCAGGACACGTGGACTTTACTGTTGAAGTTGAAAGATCGCTAAGAGTATTAGACGGAGCAGTTGCAGTATTCTCTGCTGTTGACGGGGTACAACCTCAATCAGAAACAGTATGGAGACAAGCTGATAAATATAAAGTACCAAGAATAGCATTCTTTTAATAAAATGGATAGAATTGGTGCTAACTTTGATATGTGTGTATCAGATATTAAAGAAAAATTAGGATCAAATCCAGTTCCTATACAAATACCAATCGGTGCAGAAGATCAATTTGAAGGTGTTGTAGATCTAATAGAAATGAAAGAAATAGTTTGGCCAGTTGATTCTGATAATGGTCAAGTATTTAATATAAATGAAATTAGAGCTGAATTAAAAAGAAAAATGTGAAGAAGCAAGACAACACATGCTTTGAATCTATCGTTGAAACAGACGATGCATTGATGGAAAAATTCTTTGGTGGAGAAGAAATCACTAAAGAAGAAATTATAAAAAGGATTAAGAAAAGCTACTATAGATAACACAATCGTTCCTGTAGTTTGTGGAACAGCATTTTAAAAATAAAGGAATTCAAGCTTTACTAGATGCTATCGTAAACTACATGCCAGCTCCAACAGACGTTGCAATGGTTGAAGGGACAGACCCTAAAAATTCTGAAATTAAAATAGACAGAGAAATGTCTGATGAAGCTCCTTTTGCTTCACTTGCATTCAAAGTTATGACAGACCCATTCGTAGGAAGATTAACATTCTTCAGAGTATATGCTGGTATTGTTGAAAAAGGAGCTACTGTTCTTAACTCAACAAAAGGTAAAAAAGAAAGAATGGGAAGAATACTTCAAATGCATGCAAACAAGAGAGAAGAAATTGAACATGTATACTGTGGAGATATAGCTGCAGCAGTTGGTCTTAAAGACACAACAACAGGAGATACTCTATGTGCTGAAGATGCTCCAATAGTTCTTGAACAAATGGAATTCCCAGAACCAGTTATTTCAGTTGCAGTTGAACCAAAAACTAAAAAATGACCAAGAAAAATGGGAATTGCTTTATCAAAACTTGCAGAAGAAGACCCTACATTCAGAGTTAGAACTGATGAAGAAACAGGTCAAACAATTATCTCAGGAATGGGAGAATTACACCTTGAAATCATCGTAGACAGAATGAAGAGAGAATTTAAGGTTGAATCAAATGTTGGTAAACCTCAAGTTGCATACAGAGAAACTATTACTCAACAATGTGATCAAGAAGTTAAATATGCAAAACAATCTGGAGGTAGAGGACAATACGGACACGTTAAAATTATCCTTGAACCAAATCCAGGAAAAGAATTTGAATTTGTTAACAAAAATTACTGGAGGGGTTATTCCTAGAGAATATATACCTGCAGTAGAAAAAAAGGATGTAAAGAAGCTCTTGAATCAGGAGTTATAGCTGGATATCCTTTAGTTGATGTAAAAGTTACATTATATGATGGATCATACCACGAAGTTGACTCATCAGAAATGGCATTCAAAATAGCTGGATCAATGGCTCTTAAAACAAGCTGCTGCAAAAGCTAAACCAGTAATATTAGAACCAGTATTCAAAGTAGAAGTAACTACTCCAGAAGAATACATGGGAGATATTATTGGAGACTTAAACTCAAGAAGAGGAATGGTATCTGGAATGATAGATAGAAACGGAGCTAAAATAATAACAGCTAAAGTTCCTTTATCAGAAATGTTCGGATACGCAACTGACTTAAGATCTAAATCTCAAGGAAGAGCTACTTACTCTGGGAATTTTTTCTGAATATCTTCAAGTACCTGCTTCTATCCAAAAAAAGCAATACAAGAAGAAAGAGGAAAATAATTTACATTTTTAGTAAAAATAGTGTATAATTAGAATAACAATTATATAAAAAATATAAAAAAATAAAAAAAGAATTAAATTTAGGAGGAAAAATGGCTAAAGAAAAATTTGAAAGAAGCAAACCACATGTAAACATTGGAACAATTGGACACGTTGACCACGGAAAAACAACTACAACTGCAGCTATATCTAAAGTATTATCTGATAAAGGATTGGCTAAAAAAAGTAGATTTTGATCAAATCGATGCTGCTCCTGAAGAAAAAGAAAGAGGAATTACAATAAATACAGCTCATATAGAATATGAAACAGCAGCAAGACACTACGCTCACGTTGACTGTCCAGGACACGCGGACTATGTTAAAAACATGATAACAGGAGCTGCTCAAATGGACGGAGCTATCTTAGTTGTATCAGCTGCTGATGGTCCTATGCCTCAAACAGAGAACACATCTTACTTTCTAGACAAGTTGGAGTTCCATACATCGTTGTTTATTTAAACAAAGCTGAGATGGTTGAAGATGCTGAATTATTAGAATTAGTTGAAATGGAAGTTAGAGAATTATTAAATGAATACGGATTCCCCAGGAGATGATATCCCTGTAATTCAAGGTTCATCTTTAGGAGCTTTAAACGGAGAAGAAAAATGGATAGATCAAATAATGGTACTTATGGATGCAGTAGATAGCTATATCCCTACACCAGAAAGAGCTGTTGATCAACCATTCTTGATGCCTATAGAAGACGTTTTTACAATAACTGGAAGAGGAACAGTTGTTACTGGAAGAGTTGAAAGAGGAGTTATCAAAGTTGGAGAAGAAATCGAAATAGTTGAATCAAACCTACAACTAAAACAACTTGTACAGGAGTAGAAATGTTTAGAAAACTTCTTGATCAAGGTCAAGCAGGAGACAACATTGGAGCTCTATTAAGAGGAACTAAGAAAGAAGAAGTTGAAAGAGGACAAGTTCTTGCTAAACCAGGAAGCATCCACCCTCATACAAACTTTAAAGGAGAAGTTTACGTATTAACTAAAGAAGAAGGAGGAAGACATACTCCATTCTTCTCAGGATACAGACCTCAATTCTACTTCAGAACTACTGACATCACTGGTGCAGTAACATTACCTGATGGAGTAGAAATGGTAATGCCTGGAGACAACATCGCTATGACTGTAGAATTAATCCACCCAATCGCTATGGAACAAGGATTAAGATTTGCCATCAGAGAAGGTGGAAGAACAGTTGCTTCTGGAGTTGTTTCTGAAATAACTAAATAATGGTTATTTGTCAAATAGTGTTGATAAAAAAAGTTTAGACTATGACCTGATATAATTAAGAGAATTTTTGAGAACAAAAAAACTTAAAAAAATTCTCTTTTTTTCATTATTACTAAATCGCATTATTACATAAAAAAATTAAGCACTAATTGATATAACTCCTGCTTGAATTAATATGCGCTTTTTAAAAATTACTAAAATTTGAATATCCAAATGCTGTTCTTTTTATTGACTTAATTTTTATTATTTAAACCTTCTATAACTCCATTAGTAATATTTGATTCAAACATATTCTCAATATACTTCATATATTTTTTTAAAGTTCTTAGCGCTATTATCATTTTTCTTAGAAATCTTTTTCTTTATTAGCTAAATATTTTTTTAACTATACTTTCAAATCTTTTTAAAGTTATTATCCCTAATTGCTTGAATAATATCTTGATATACATTAAAGTTAGCTTCTAATTCGGGGCTTTTTCTAAAAGATAATCTACTTTTATCTTTACTACTAAGTTTGCGCTTAAAAACTTTGGCAGTAATAGTTTACTTGACAAAGATCAGGATAGTATTTTTAGTAATGATTTCCAGAATAGTTTTAAATTTTCTTTTTAATGAGTCATCCTGAATAGAATTCATAATAGATATTCTAGTTTGATTGAATGCTCTATTAACAAGATTAACAATATGAAATTTATCTATCACTATTTTTGCATTAGGGAAAAAAATAGAATTAACTAAACTAATATACGGAGTATACATATCCATGCAAATATATTTTACATTATTTCTTGCCTCTAAAGAAAATCTTGAAAAATATTCTGTAAGAGAGTGAAGTCTTCTATCTTCTACAACATCAATAATACTTTTTACTTTGATAGTCAGCAAAAAAACAAAAGACATAGCACCATCAATATTTTTTTAACAGACTTAAATTCATCAATACAAATAGCTTCAGGTAAATATTCTTTATTAACTTTAAAATCAGAATAACAGTTATCCATAATTCTTTGAACAGAAGAAATAGAAATATTGTATCTCTTAGCAATAGATGTAAGAGAAATATTTTTTTGAAGTTCAAGCGCAACAGTATATTTAAGATTATTAGATATACTAGAGTTATCACTAACTATATTAGTGGAAGGTGAAAAAGTTTTTACATTCCTTGCAAATATGCCTTTTGTACATTAAGTTCAAGTTCAATATTGTAATTTTGAATAGGAATATATTTAATTTTACGAATTCTTGAAACCATTTTTTTAACAATATTTTTTTAGAATTACAGTGGGGACAAGCGCAGTAATCAGACTTAAGAAATCCTTTAAAAAGTTTAATTAGATGATCACCTTTTTTTGAATAAGTTGGTAATATTCTTCTTCTGGAAAAGAAATATTATCATCTTGAATATTTAAGATAGTTTTTGATAAAATTAGATAGAGACAATGAAATCACTTCCTTTTTGAGTTATTTTTTTGGCGATTTAATTTTAACAGGAAAATTTTATTGTCTCAACTTTTTTTATTAAAAAAATGGCATTGATAGAAATTTCTTCCATCAACACCATTTATTATACAACCTAAATAATAAATTCACTTATTATGATGTAAATACTCTCAGCTTTGGCTGGGAGTATTTTTATATAGAAATTAAAAAGTCGATTGTAAAACTTAAAAGTTACAATCGACTTTTATATTTCTATTAAATTTTAGCCAACGCTTGTTCAATATCAGCAAGTATATCGTTTATATTTTCAATACCTACATTAATTCTAACAGCTTCTGGAAGAACTCCAGCCTTGATTTGTTCTTCTTCAGAAAGTTGGCTATGAGTTGTACTTGCAGGATGAAGTACACAAGTTCTTGAATCACCAATATGGATAACTGATCTGATCCATTCTAATTCTTTTATAAACTTAGTAGCTTTTTCTTTTTCCACCTTTAATACCAACTAAAAACTATTCCACTTCCACCTCTAGGTAAGAATTTTTCTGCATTTTTGAAAGCATAGTGACTTGGTAATTTTGGATATTTTACCCAAGCTATGTTTGGATGTTTTTTTCTAAAAGTTTCAGCAAGTTTTAAAAGCATTTTCACTGTGTCTTTCCATTCTCAAGTGTAAAGTCTCAAGTCCTCTTAAAAGTAGAGAAGCGTTGAATGGACTAAGAGCAGCTCCTAAATCTCTTAAAATATTTACTCTTGCTTTGATTATATATGCAAGATTTCCAAAAGTTTTTATGATAGCTTAATCCATGGTAAGTTGGATCTGGTTCTGACAAGAGCAGGAAATTTTTCCATTATCCCAGTTGTAGTTTCCACCATCAACTATAATTCCACCTAAAATAGAACCTTGTCCATCAATGTATTTTTGTAGCAGAGTGAGTAACTATGTTAATTCCGTGTGTAATCGGATTGCATAGATAAGGTGTTGCCAAAAGTATTGTCGATGATAGTAGGTACATCTTTTTCTTTAGCTACTCTCACAATTTTATCAAAATCTAAAACGTTTAATTCAGGGTTACCGAAAAGTTTCTCCGAATAAGACTTTTGTATTAGGTCTAAATGCAGCTTTAAATTCTTCCTCACTTGCTTCAGGACTAACAAAAGTTGTTTCTATTCCATAATTTTTTAATGTTGCTGCTAGTAAAGTAACAGTTCCACCGTATAAAGTAGATGTTGCTACGATATGGTCTCCGGCTTTACAAATATTTAAAAATTGCAGATGAATTTGCAGCTTTGTCCTGATGCAACAGCTAGTGCAGCCGCACCTTTTTCAAGGATAGCTATTTTATTTTCAAGAGCTGCCACAGTCGGATTTCCAATTCTTGAATAGAAATATCCGAATTTCTTTTTAATGCAAATAAATTTGCTAATGTTTCAGGGCTTGTAGTTAAAAAGTTGTAGAGTTTACAATTGGTTGTACTCTTGCTTCCCTTCTGAAAAATGGTTCTAAAAGATTGAACCAATTGTGTTTCGATTGATAAATTTAGTTTGTTGCTCATATTTTTTCCTCCTTATTGCCTATCACTCTCAGGTTAAAAATGCTGGAACAACGGCTCTTTGTAATTTTCATTAATAAATTTTTAGCTTTTTCACTTGTCAAAGCCTTAGCAAGTTTTTTTAATATCTGGATTATTTAGATTTTCTTTTTAACTGCTACAAAACATTAACATAAGGCGAATTTTTTATCTTCTAAAAAGAAGTGCGTCTTTGCTAGGAACAAATCCAGCTTGAAGAGCATAGTTTGCAGTGATAATTGCTCCGTCAACACTGTCTAAAAGTTCTTGGTAAAAGTGCTGCATCAAGTTCTTGAAATTTTATAAAACTGTACATACACTTTTTTATTCATAGAAAATTCTCCTTTTACTTTATGTAAATAAAAATCTCTACTTCCATCGAGTAGAGATTAGAGTAAGTCTATTTTTGATGACTTCCATCTATCTGGAATTAGCACCACATCGTGTGACAGGTTGCTGAAACGTCATAGGGCCAGTCCCTCAGTTTCTCTCGATGGTTATTTTTGATTTCAATGATACAGTATAAATATTTTTTGTCAACAAAAATATTATTATTTTTAATAGGTTTTAATTTTTTTCTTTTTATTTTTGTTAATAAAAGAAAAATTTAAATTAAAAAAAGAAGTATTAATCAATTTTTCAAAGCTCTAAAAGAATTTAGAACTGCAAGTATTGTAACACCCACGTCAGCAAAAACTGCCATCCACATATCGGCAATACCAACAGCACTCAATACAAGTGCAATAACTTTAATTCCAAAAGCTATCGTAATATTTTTGCATTGCGATCTTCATAGTTTTTTTAGAACTTTTTATGGCTGTAACAATTTTACTAGGTTCGTCTGTCATAATTACTACGTCTGCAGCCTCAATAGCAGCATCAGATCCCATTGCTCCCATTGCAATTCCAACATCGGCTCTTGCTAAAACTGGAGCATCGTTTATTCCATCTCCAACAAATATTATATTACCGTTAGACTTCTTATTTTCTATGATTTCTTCAAATTTTGTAACCTTATCTTGAGGTAATAAATTTGTATAAATTTCATCTAAACCTAAGTCCTCTCCAACTTTTTTTACCAACCTTTTCAACGTCTCCAGTCAACATAATATTTCTTTTTAATTCCCGCTTCTTTTTAATTCTTTAATAGCTTGCTTTCGAATCCTTTTTTTATTTCATCTGAAATAATTATGTATCCGACAAATTTATTTTTCTACTTCAACATAAAGAATAGTTCCAATATCATCAATTACTAAATCAGCAGGAATATTAATTAGTTTTTCATTCCCTACTAGAATTTTTGTTTTTGAACGATGGCTTCAATTCCTTACCAGAAATTTCTTTTTATTTCTTGTATGAAATTTTTATCTATATCTTTTCTATAGTATTTTTGAATAGACTTAGATATAGGATGATTTGAACCAGACTCAGCCATTGCCACAAGAGATATAAAAATCATTTTTCATTTAAATTTTCATCAAGCACGACAACCTTTTTGAACATTGAATACACCTTTAGTTAATGTCCCAGTTTTATCAAAAACAACAGTATCAACTTTAGACAGAGCTTCTAAATAGTTTCCACCTTTGATTAAAAACACCAGCCTTAGAAACAGCTCCAATTCCACTGAAAAAAACTTAGTGGAACAGATAGAACAAAAAGCACAAGGACAAGATACAACCAAAAAAATGCTAATGATCTAAATACCCAAGTTCTAAAATCATAACTTCCACTTATAATTGGTGGTAATATTGCAAGTAAAAATGCTAATGCAATAACTATCGGTGTGTAAACTTTAGAAAATCTCGTTATTATTCTTCTGCTTTTTGATTTTTTTAGCTGCTGCATTTTCAACTAAATCTAAAACTTTATTAACTGTTGAATCAAAATATTCTTTTTGTAACTTGAGCTTGTATAAGTCCATTAATATTTATACATCCACTTAAAATTGAAGCTCCTTCTCTACTTCAACTGGGATAGATTCTCCTGTTAGAGCTGAAGTATCAAGAGTTGTTTCCCTTTTATAACTGTAGCATCAAGTGGAACTCTTTCTCCAGGTTTGATCTCAATTATTTCTCCCACTTGTACCTCATCTGGATCAACCTTCTCTGTCTTATTTTTCTCTTATAACATTTGCATACTCAGGCTTTTATATCCATAAGTTCTGCAATTGATTTTCTTGATTTGTTAACTGCATATCCTTGAAATAGTTCTCCAACCTCATAAAATAACATAACAGCAACAGCCTCTATGATATTCACCTATTACTATTGCACCAAGTGTCGCTACTGTCATTAAGAAACTTTCGTCAAAATAGTCTCTTCTTTGAATATTTTTTTCACAGCTTTTTAAAACAGTATCTTTACCAACTAAAAACATAAGCTACCAACATAAAAAAATAAGTTGAATATTTTGATTAAGACTTTTAACAAAAAGCAATTGCAAAATAATATTGCAGCAACTATAATAAATAATTCCTTTTTCATTTTTACACCGACCAATCTCAATAAATATTTACTACGCTTTTACAACGTTTACTTCAGGTTCAATTTCACTAATAAGTTGTTTAACTTTTTCCAACAACTTCTTCTATATTATTATCTACACTTTCAAGAGTCATCTTTGTTGTCATAAAGTTTACCATAACAGATTTAACTCCTTCTACTTTAGCAACTTTTTCCTCAATAACTGATGCACAATGAGCACAATTTAATCCTTCTAATTTAAATATCATAATTTTTCCTCCTAATTTTTTTATAAATTTATTTTTTTCGTTTTTTTCTTGTATATGTATTAGACCTTGTTCAAAAATTTCTTTTGATATGGCCGTCTGATAAAGAATACATTGCTTCCTTACCAACTTTTTCTAAATTTTACTAAATTAGCTTCTCTTAAAGCTCTTAGTTGATGAGAAACGGCTGATTTTGTCATATTTAATAAATTTGCAATATCACACACACACATTTCACTTTCATCTAAAGCCCAAAGTATTCTGATTCTTGTACCGTCTCCGATTACCTTGAAAAAAATCTGATAAGTCTCCAAGCAGTTCGTCTGCAGGAAAATTATTTTTCACTTTTTTTCGACAACTTCTTTTGTGGACTACATCACAATCACAGGTAACATTTTTTTATTTGTTTCATTTCTCACCTCTTTATAAAGTTATATTTTTTGAACAACTTCCTATAACGATTGAATAATTATTCAACTGTTATGTTCCTATTATAGTTGAATGTATGCTCAACTGTCAAGTATTTTTTTATTTTTAGTAAGAAATTTGATGAAAAATATAATTTGACAAAAATTATTATTGTATACAATGAATAAAATTAAAAATTTAGGAGGAATAATGAAAGGAATAAAAAGTTTTATTTTTATTGGTTCTATTATTAACGTTCACATCTTGTGGATATTATAAGGGATTATATTGTTCTCAACAGATAATGTAAGTTTTGTGAATGATAAAGGAGAAAAAAAGAATATACATATTCAAACAACTATAGTTCATTTTTACCAGGAGAGTCAAAAACATTTTATAGCTAATTCAATTTCATATGGAATAAATTATACGAAAAGTGAAGAAATGATGGCGGATTAGCATAGAGTTCAAAAAGAAGAAAGCAAAATATAGAGAATATAAAAATAGAAGCAATCAATGAAAAGGGTCAGTTAGTACCAATATTTGAAACAAGTATTAAAACTTGATAAAAAGGAAATTTGAAAAAGTTCCTGAAGGATTTATAAAATTAACAAAGGATTATAGAACTTATTATTGGGATGCAGATTTGAGACATAAAAATAGATTTAAAAAGGATACGGGCCAATAGATTCTAAAAATAGATCTACGACTTTGTTAAAATTTACAATAAAACCTGAGGGAAAAGATGAAGAAGTTTTCTATCAACCAGTGAGACTTCCAGTTGAAACACCGTATTCACAAAAACATCGAATTAAAACCTATCAAAAAGAAATAGAAAAGGCTGTTGAAAGAAAAAAATTAGAAATTAAAATTTTCGACAGTCTTTTTTGATTTAAGTTCTAAAAATATTATATAATATATTGCAAAATTAAACTTGGAGTTGAAAAATGAAAAATATTTGTATGTGATGTTTTTAGTTCAAAAATTTTTTTGCTAGAAATCAAGCTGGAGCTGTTTTTACTTGAAGAGAATAAGAAAATTTTTAGATGAAAGTTTGGTAAAAAAATATTGTAGGAGAATTAAAACATTTAGAAACAGCTTTTTGTAAAAAAAGTAAGGAGGGATATTATGGAAGAAAATCGTGTAAAAAGGAAGATAGCTTTTTATTTCTGGAGCAAGTAGTGGTATAGGGAAAGCTACAGCAGAAAAAAATTAGCTTCAATGGGAGTAAATCTTATTTTATGCGCAAGAAGAGAGAAGAATTTAGAAGATTTGAAGAAAGAACTTGTAGATAAGTATCAAGTTAAAGTAAAAAAATTGATTTTTGATGTTAGATCTTATGATGACGTCTTAAAAAAATATTAATTCTTTAGATGATGAATGGAAAAAAATAGATATTCTTGTAAATAATGCTGGACTTGCAGTTGGTCTTGAAAAATTGTATGAGTATGATATGGATGATGTTGATAGAATGGTAGATACAAATATCAAAGGATTTATTTATATTGCAAAATACAATTTTACCATTAATGATAGATCAAGATAAAGTTTGTACCGTAGTAAATATTGGCTCTGTTGTTGGTGAAATAGCATATCCCTAATGGAAGTGTTTACTGTGCTACAAAATTTGCAGTAAGAGCATTGAGTGATTCTATGAGAAGTGAACTTATTGATAAAAAAATAAAAAAATTACAAATATAAAGCCAGGACTTGTTAATACAGAGTTTAGTACTATTAGATTTAAAGGAGATAAGGAAAGAGCAGATAATGTCTACAAAGGAATAGAGCCCCTATATGCAGAAGATATAGCTGATACAATATCTTATATTGTTAATTTACCAGATAAAAATTCATATTACTGATCTAACAATAAATCCTTTACATCAGGCCAATGCTATTCATATTTATAAAAAAATAAATGATAAAAAGTAAAAATATTCAAAAGACTGTAAAAATAACAGTCTTTTTTAGTACATAAATATTAAAAAAATACTTTACTTTTTATCTGGTATAGTATGCACTAAATATAAAACAAAATTATAGGAGGAATTTATTATGAACAAGAAATTAGTATCAACTCTAGTAGGGGCATCACTACTATTAGCAGCATGTGGAGGAGAAAAAAAGCAGCTGAACAATCAGCAGCAGATGCAAAACACAATAAAAGATAGGTGCAATGGGACCTTTAACAGGATCACTAGCTATTTACGGGATATCAGCTACAAATGGTTTAAAATTAGCAGTTGATGAAATCAATGCAAATGGTGGAATTATGGGGAAACAAGTTGAATTGAATTTGTTAGATGAAAAAGGAGATTCAACAGAAGCTGTAAAATGCCTATAATAAATTAGTTGATTGGGGAATGGTTGCTCTAGTTGGTGATATAACATCAAAAACCAACTGTTGCAGTAGCAGAACTTGCTGCACAAGATGGTCTACCAATGATAACTCCAACAGGAACACAACTTAACATCACTGAAGCAGGATCAAATGTATTTCAGAGTATGTTTTACAGATCCATACCAAGGAGAAGTTTTAGCTAAATTTGCTAAAGAAAAATTGGAGCAAAAACAGCAGCAGTTATGGTAAATAACTCAAGCGATTATTCAGATGGAGTTGCAAATTCATTCTGTAGCAGAAGCTGAAAAACAAGGATTACAAGTTGTAGCAAAAGAAGGATATTCAGATGGAGATAAAGATTTTCAAAGCTCAATTAACAAAAATTGCTCAAAACAAATCCAGATGTTTTATTCTGTACCTGATTATTATGAACAAGATGGTTTGATAGCAATGCAAGCAAGAGAAGTTGGAATTAAAGCAACAATAGTTGGTCCAGATGGATGGGATGGAGTTGCAAAAACTGTAGATCCTTCTTCTTACTCAGCGATAGAAAATGTATATTTTGCTAATCACTATTCTATAAAAAGATAGCAATGAAAAAAAGTACAAGCATTTATCAAAAAGCTATAAAGAAAAAAATATAATGATGAGCCATCAGCTTTCTCAGCTTTTAAGTTATGATGCAGCTTACATCTTAAAAAGCAGCAATTGAAAAAGCAGGAACTACAGATAAAGAAGCAGAAGTTAAAGCAATAAAAAGAAGTTGATTTTGATGGAATTACAGGACACTTAACTTATGACGAAAAAATAATCCTGTAAAAAGATGTAAAAAAATAATTAAAATAGTAAATGGAGATTACATATTTGATTCATCAATCTCTAAATAATTAAAAAGAAGTAATGGGGGTATAGAAGGAAAATGGAATTTTTGCTTCAGATAATAAATGGACTACAAATAGGTAGTATATATGCCTTAGTATCTTTGGGATATACAATGGTATATGGTATAGCACAACTTATAAACTTTGTACATGGGGACATAATTATGATTGGAGCATATGTTTCACTTTTCTCTATTCCCGTATTTGCATCGATGAGATTGCCAATTTGGTTGACAGTATTACCTGCAATAATTATTTGTGCTGTAATTGGTTGTGTTACAGAAAAATTGCATATAGACCACTTAGAAATTCACCAAGAATTTCAAACTTGATAACAGCTATCGGAGTAAGTTTATTTTTAGAAAATATTTTATGAAATTATTTACACTAAATACAAGATCTTTTTCCAAAAAGTTTTCACTCAAGCACCATTAATTTTGGAAACGGAGTACAAATAAGTTTCGGAGCTTTTGGCAACAATAATTGTAACTTTAATTTTATCTTATGGGTTACATTTATTTATGAAAAAAACTAAATATGGAAAAAGCTATGATAGCAACAAGTCAAGATTATGCAGCATCAAAACTTGTGGGAATAAATGTTGACAGAACAATACAATTAACATTTACAATAGGTAGTGGACTTGCAGCTGTGGGGGCGATATTTTTATGTATCTGCCTACCCACAAATACAACCACTTATGGGATCAATGTTAGGAATAAAAGCTTTTGTTGCAGCAGTATTAGGGGGAATTGGAATTTTGCCTGGAGCTGTAATTGGAGGTTTCATATTAGGAATTATTGAAAGTTTAACAAGAGCATATTTGTCATCACAACTTGCAGATGCTTTTGTATTTTCAATATTAATTATCGTTTTATTATTTAAACCAACTGGAATTTTAGGAAAAAATGTAAAGGAGAAAGTATAATATGGATAAGAATAAAAATTAAGTTACATAGCAACCTATATATTGCTTTATAATTCTATACTTTTGTATTATTCTCTTTTATAAATTCAGGTTTAATAAGTAGATATCAAGTAGGAATTTTAATATTAATTTTAATAAATATAATTTTAGCGGCTAGTTTGAATATTACTGTTGGATGCTTGGGGACAAATTACTTTGGGACATGCAGGCTTTTATGTCGGTCGGAGCATACACGGCAGCTCTTATTACAAAATCGGGAATAGTAGCAGGTTATCCTGGATATATTATTGCTTTTGATTGTTGGAGGGATAGTAGCAGGAATAATTGGTTTTTGTAATTGGAATACCGGCTTTGAGATTGAACGGCGACTATCTTGCAATTATAACTTTGGCATTTGGTGAAATAATAAGGGTTTTAATTGAATATTTTTAAATTTACAGGTGGTGCTCAAGGGCTAACTGGAATACCAAGAGTAAATGATTTTACACTAATTTATTTTTATAACAATTTTTCTGTTATATTTATGTATTCAGTTATGACAAGTAGACACGGAAGAGCAGTTCTTGCTATTCGTGAAGATGAAATTGCTTCAGGAGCTTCAGGAATAAACACAACTTATTATAAAACTTTTTGCTTTTCGTTTTATCAGCAATTTTTTTGCTGAATAGCCGGAGGAATTTATGCTCACAATTTAGGAATTTTAGGAGCAAAAACAATTTGACTATAACTATTCAATAAATATTTTTGGTTATGGTTGTACTTGGAGGAATGGGAAGTTTCACAGGTTCAATTTTAGCGGCAATAGTTTTAACAATTTTACCTGAGGGACTGAGAACATTTGCTGAATACAGAATGATAGTTTATCCATTGATACTTATCGTTATGATGCTATTTAGGCCAAAAAGGTTTACTTGGAAGGGAAGAATTTCAAATTAGTAAAATTATATCTTACTTCACAAATAAATCAAAGAGAGGTGAGGTAAATGGAAAATAAAACCAATCTTAGTTGCAAAAAGATATTTTCAATAACTTTTTGGAGCATTAAAAAGCTGTTGATAATTTTTAATATAGAAATAAAAATCTGGAGAATTAATTGGACTTATAGGACCAAATGGTGCTGGAAAAACTACAGTATTTAATATTTTGACAGGAGTATATAATGCAAGTTCAGGGGAATACACTTTGATGGGCAAAATGTTATCAAAAACATCAACATCAGCTCTTGTTAAAAAGGACTTGCTCGTACTTTTCCAAAAATATAAGATTGTTTAAATATTTATCTGTTGTAGATAATGTTGTTGCAGCATATAATTTCCGTATGAAGTATGGAATTTTTAAAGGGATGTTCCGTACACCTGCGTATTGGAAAGAAGAAAAAGGCAGCGAGAGAAAAAGCTATTGAACTTTTTAAAAAAATATTTGATTTAGATAAATATGCTAACACTCATGCTGGAAATCTTCCTTATGGTGAACAAAGAAAAATTGGAAATTGCAAGAGCAATGGCAACAGAACCAAAAATTTTATTACTTGATGAGCCAGCAGCGGGAATGAATCCAAAAAGAAACTGAAGACTTAATGAATACAATAAAATTAATCAGAGATAAATTTGGAATAGCAGTTTTACTTATAGAACACGATATGAAATTAGTTCTTGGAATTTGTGAAAGACTAATTGTTTTAAATCATGGAACGATATTGGCAAGTGGAGAGCCTACAAAAAGTTATAAATGATCCACGTGTTGTAGAAGCATACTTAGGTAAGGAGGACGAATAATGGCAATGTTAGAAATAAAAAGATTTGCATGTCTATTATGATAATATTCACGCCCTTAAAGGAATTTCTTTAGAAATTAATGAGGGAGAAGTCGTGTCGATAATAGGTGCAAATGGAGCAGGAAAAACAACTACTCTTCAAACGATTTCAGGTCTTATTACTCCCTAAAAGTGGTTCTATAATTTTTGAGGGAAAAGATTTATTGAAAAGAACAGGCTCATAATATTTGTAAATTAGGAATTGCTCAAGTTCCAGAAGGGAGAAGAATTTTTTTCTCAACTTGCAGTTAAAAGATAATTTAAAATTAGGGCAATTCACCATAAAAAGATAGTGCTGAAAATATGGAAAAAGATAGAGCAGAATTTTATAAAAGTTTTTCCAAGAATGTCAGAAAGAAAAAAATCAATTAGCAGGAACTTTATCTGGTGGAGAACAACAGATGCTTGCTATGGGAAGAGCTTTTGATGAGTAGACCTAAACTTTTTAATATTGGATGAACCTTCAATGGGATTATCTCCATTGTTTGTAAAAGAAATTTTTGAAGTTATCAGACAATTAAAAGAGAAAGGGACAACTATATTATTAGTTGAGCAAAAATGCAAAGATGGCACTTTCGATTTTCAGATAGAGCCTATGTAATAGAAACAGGAAAAATTACTCTTGAGGGTAAAGCTAGTGACTTTACTTCACAACGAAAATGTAAAAAAAGCTTACCTTGGTGGATAAATAAGAAAATAAAAAGGAACTGATTTCAGTTCCTTTTTGTTTTTGGATTCTTATTTTTTTCTTTGAAGCTTCAAATTTTGCCCAAATTCCAGCTTTATCTAAGATAGATTTAACTGTTCTTGTAGGTTGAGCTCCATTTTGTAAGAATTTTTAAGATTTCTTCTTCTTTTAAAACAACTTTAGAATCTTCCAATGGGAAGTAGTTTCCTAAATAAGCAACTGCTCCTCCATCTCTTTTTAGATAAAGCTTCCATAGCTACTAATCTGTAAGAAGGTCTTTTTGTCTCCCTAATCTTGTAAGTCTTAATTTTAACATTTTTTTAAACATCTCCTTTTTTATATATAAATTAATTAAAAACTATTTTAAAAATGGGAAGTTTCCTCTTCCACCCATCATACCGCCTAAGTTTGGTATTTTACCTGAACTAAACATTTTTCATCATTGATTTCATTTGATCGAATTGTTTTAAAAAGTTTATTGACATCTGAAACTTCTGTTCCACTCCCTTTGCAATTCTAATTTTTCTGTTAGCTTTTAAGATTTCAGGTTTTTTCTTTCTTCTAATGTCATTGATTGAATAATTGCTTCCACTTTTTCATTTCTTTTTCAGCAGGAGCTAGATCATCAATCTTTGGCATACCTGGAATTAGTTTTAAAATTCCACCAAGAGATCCTAATCTTTTTATTGTTTGTAATTGTTTTTAAGAAATCGTTCAAATCAAATTTTTGTGATTTAATTTTTCTTCTAAAGATTTTTGCTTCGTTCTCATCTATAACTTCTTGAGCTTTTTCAACAAGAGAAACGACATCTCCCATACCTAAAATTCTTGAAACTAATCTATCAGGATGGAAAAATTTCTATATCGTTTAATTTTTTTCTCCAACTCCGATAAATTTAATAGGTTTACCAACGACAGCTTTAATTGAAAGAGCAGCTCCTCCACGAGTATCCCCATCTAATTTTGTAAGGATAACTCCATCTACACTCAAAAGCATCATTGAAAGATTTTGCCAAATTAACAGCATCTTGTCCTATCATAGCATCAACAACTAATAGAATTTCTTGAGGGTTTAATAGCTTTTTTTAAGTTCCTTTTAATTCCTCCATAAGAGCTTTCATCTATATGTAATCTACCAGCAGTATCAACTATCATATAAGTTGCATTTATTTCTTTAGCTTTTTCTATGGCTCTTGTTGCAATTCCTACAACATCTTTATTATCCTCTTCAGAATAAACATCGACACCGATTTGTTGTCCTAAAACTTGTAGTTGTTTTATAGCTGCTGGACGATAGACATCGACTCCAACCATCAAAACTTTTTCATTTTGTTTTTTTCAAAAATTTTACCAAGCTTTGCAGCAAAAGTCGTTTTACCTGCTCCTTGTAAACCAGCCAACATAATTATAGTAGGATTTCTAAGTCCTTTGGTAAGTTTAGAACTAGTACCTCCTAAAAAGTTCAACTAGCTCATCGTTTACAAGTTTAATAAATTGTTGAGCAGGATTTACTCCACGAATAACTTCGGTTCCTATAGCTTTTTCACTGATTGTATTGGTAAAATCTTTTACAACTTTGTAGTTTACATCGGCTTCAAGTAAAGACATTTTAACTTCTCTAAGAGCCTCTTTGATGTTATCTTCACTAAGTCTTCCATGTCCTCTTACTTTTTTAAAAAAATATCTTGAAATCTATTTCCTAAATTTTTCTAACATATTAACCTCTTATCAAAGTCCTTTTTCAATTATTTTTTTCTAAATTTCTCCAAAGTAAAATTTTTCTTTCAAGTAATTAAGCTCTTCACTAAGTTGCTTTTTGTTTGATAAAAATTTTTAACTTATTTTTCATATTCATATAAAAGAGCAATTCCTCTTTTAATGTTATCGTGAATTGCTTGACGACTAACTTCGTGATTTTTTTGCAATTTCAGAGAGAGATAAATCATTTTTCGAAATGATCTTCCAGGTAATCTCTTTGTTTTTCCAGTTAGAAGTTCCTTGTATATTTCTAATAAATTTTGCAATTTCAATAAATTCATCTAGTCTCATAATACCACTTGCTAATTATAAATTATATTTAAATATATGTCAAGTAAAATATCTTTACAAAGAAGTGAAAAAAGAAAAAAAATTCTAAATTTAATATATTAAAATATATATTAAAATAAAAATTAAATAATTTAATAAAATAGATGTAAATAACTAAAAAACTAAGCTTGACAGTTTAAACTTTATTTTTGTATACTCATTATAGTAAATGTTTTAATTTAAGAACAAATGTTTTAATAATGTTCTGGAATAAAACGAATTAAAAAGAGGTGTTATTGTGGAAGAACTATTGAAAAAGCTAGTGGAAAAGAATAAAAAAATATGGAGCAGAGGGAAATGTAGCAAATTATATACCTGAGCTTGATAAAGCAGATCCGATGGCTTTTAGGAATTTATGTTTCAACTTTAGATGGACAAGAATATTTTTGCTGAGATTGTACAACGAAATTTACAATACAAAAGTATTTCAAAAATTAATTTCTCTTATGCTTGCAATTCTAGATAATGGAGAAGAATATGTTTTTTTCAAAAGTTGGAATGGAACCAAGTGGAGATCCATTTAATTCAATTAGAAAAACTTGAAACATCGAGTAGAAAAACCTTATAATCCCATGATAAATGCGGGAGCTATAGCTGTTGCCTCAATGATAAAAAGGGAAAAATGTAAAAGAAAAATTTGATAGACTTTTTAGATTTCACAAGATTAATAACAGAAGATCCTACAATAGATATAAATTATAAAAATTTATTGTGGAGAAGCTGAAACAGGATTCCGAAATGTGTCGATGGCATACTTCTAAAAGGAGAAGGAATAATTGAAGGAAATGTAAACGAAGCCCTTACTGTTTATTTCAAACAATGTTCTATTGAAGGGACAGCAAAAACAATAGCAACACTTGGTAGATTTTTTAGCAAACGATGGAGTGCTATCAAATGGAGAAAGAATTTTAACGACAAGAGTTGCAAAAAATAATAAAAACTTTAATGGTTACTTGTGGAATGTATGATAGTTCAGGAGAATTTGCTGTTAGAGTAGGTATACCGTCAAAGAGTGGAGTAGGTGGAGGAATTTGCTCAGTAGTTCCAGGGAAAATGGGAATAGGAGTTTATGGACCTGCTCTTGATAAAAAGGGAATTCTTTTGGCAGGTGGACATTTGCTTGAAGAATTGTCAACAGAATTAAATTTAAATATTTTTTTAGTAGAAAAAGAAAAAAGAAAATAAATTTTTTATATAAAGGGGGTACAAATTATGGAATTATACAATTCTATACTTGGATTTATCAACAACATTTTTATGGTCTTACGTTCTAATAGGACTTTTGATCATATTGGGGTTGTTCTTCACTTTGAGATCAGGTTTTGCTCAAGGTAGATTATTAGGAGATATGGTAGCATTAATAACTGGAAAATTATCTTCTCTTAGAGATGGTGAAAAAGAAGGTTGCAGGACAAGTTACAGGATTCCAAGCATTCTGTATAGCAGTTGCTTTCTCACGTTGGTACAGGAAACTTGGCAGGGGTTGCTATAGCAGTTGTAGTTGGAGGACCAGGAGCAGTATTTTTGGATGTGGCTAATAGCTTTCTTAGGAGGAGCTACAAGTTTGGTTGAAAAATACTTTGGCTCAAGTGTATAAAAGTTAAAAATGCTGATGGTTCATTCAGAGGAGGACCTTCTTACTATATGGAAAAAGCACTTGGATTAAAAAGGACTAGGATTATTTTTCTGTAGTTGTTATAGTTACTTACGGAATAATTTTCAATACAGTACAAGCTAATACAATAGCTCTTGCTTTTGAAAACTCATTTGGAATTAATGTTTACATCGGTGGAGCAATAATAACAGTTCTTACAGCTCTTGTAATATTTGGAGGAATGACAAGAATAGCAAATGTTTGTGGACTTATGGTTCCAGTAATGGCAATAGCATATATAGTTGTAGCTCTTTTTGTTCTAGCATTAAATATAACTGAAATTCCAAGACTATTTATGAGTATTATAGAAAATGCTTTTGGAATAAAACAAGCTGTTGGTGGAGGACTTGGTATTGTAATTCTTCAAGGAGTAAAAAAAGAGGATTGTATTCAAACGAAGCTGGTATGGGATCTGCTCCAAATGCTGCAGCAACTTCAAATGTTTTCTCACCCAGTTAAACAAGGTTTATTACAAGCTTTTTGGTGTATTCGTTGATACAATATTAGTTTGTAGTGCTACAGCATTTATCGTTTTATTATTCCCCTGAATACAGTACAGTTGGAGAAAAAGGAATAGTTTTAACTCAACATGCTCTTTCTTATTCAGTTGGATCTTGGGGAACTCACTTTGTAACTTTATGTATTTTCTTGTTTGCTTTCTCATCTGTAATAGGAAACTATTATTATGGTGAAGCTAACTTAGAATTTATGACTAAGAATAAAACAACATTATTTATATTCAGAGTAATCGTTGTTATCGTAGTTTACATAGGATCTGTTGCTGAATTAGGAGTTGTTTGGGATACAGCAGACTTATCAATGGGAATTATGGCTTTGATTAACATAATTGTTATTGCAATACTTTCTCCAATAGCAATGAGAGTTATTAAAGACTATATGAAACAAAGAAAAGAAGGAAAGAACCCAGTATTTAGAGCTAAAAGATATAGAAGGTTTAAAAAATACTGAATGTTGGGATGACTAATTAAAAAAAATAAAAATAATAGAAAGGCTGTTGCAAAAATAAATGCAGCAGCCTTTTTATTGTTAATTAAATTTAGGTTCGCAGTGATTTAATACGTCCTGAATTATTGCTAATCCCTTTGCATTTCAGAAATTGTTGATGAGACAATACTAATTCTAATACTTGAAGATAATTCGTTTGAAGACGAATAAAAGATAAATCCTGGTAATATAGATAAACCTCTCAAACGACACTTGTAATAAAAATTTTTCACTATCTATAGTTTGCAAGTTCAACCCTAAATAAAGAAACCGCCTTGAGAAATATGCTTAATTTCTAAGTGCTTAATTTTTCTGAGTTCCTTTGTAGCATAATTCATTTTTCTTTTTAAATTCTTTTCTTAATTTTTTCAAGATGCTTGTCTAAAAACTGTTCTTAATAAAAATTTCTAAAAAATTTTTGATTTATTCCAGAAGTTGTAGTATCTACAAAAATATTTGTTTAAAACCGAAGGATTCAACAAAATTTTTAGGTGGAATCATCATTGCAATCGCAACAGCAGGCATAACAATTTTAGAAAAAGTCTTAATAAAAATACTCTATCATCGACATCAATAGCTTTTAATGATTCTGGATAATAAGACTCAGTGTAAAAAGAAAATCAGAAAAACAATCATCTTCTATGATATAAAAATTATATTTTTTGCAAGCTCCAAAAATCTTTCTTTTCATTCGACCAACTAATGCCTGTAGGATTTTGAAAGTTTGTCATAACATAAATAAAATCAACCTTTTTAACTTGAAGTAAGCTTTCCAATTGAATTATATCCCAGCCATCTTCCTCTAAATTTATATTATCAATTTTACAGAAATTTTTAAAAATTTGTACAGCATTTTGATAAGTTGGTTCAGATAGAAGTACAGTTTTTAGGAGAAATTCCAAAGCTTGTGCAGATAAGTTGTAGGCAAATTTGAGTACCCGAACAGATTATAATATTTTCTTTTAGAAGTGTTAATGCCGTATTTTTTATATAATCAACAAGAACTATTCTAAAACTTTCAAGTCCTTGGATGTTTTGGTAACCCATAAGATTTTTACTTTTCATTTTTCGTTAGATAAGATTTCATTGATAATTTTTATATTCAGATACGGGGAAATATTCTTTTGAGGAGCGCCATTGGAAAAATTTATTTCCATACCTATAGGATTTGGACCAAAACGAAAAAGTGTTTAAAAATAGAGCTCATTCTTTTATTAATATCAAGTTTGTAACCTTACAAAACATCCCTTTCCTTTAATGCTATACAAATACCCCTCTTCTTCGAGAGTTTGTATAACTTTTTAGGACAGTATTAGGATTGACTTTCGTATTTTATTGAAATTTGTCGGACAGAGAAAAATTTATCGTTTTCTTCCATTTGTTCTCTAAAAATATTTTTGTCTTTAATATTTCATAAAGCTGAGTCGAAATTGTAGTGTCTGAATTTCTATTTAATTTTTTGCATAATGGACCTCTTTGTCAATTAAAATGGTTAAATCAAAAATATTTCAAGGTGTACTATGACGCTTTTTAGTATGAACAATTTATTTATAAATCGTTTTATGTTAATATTATAATATAAAAACAAGAAATATAATAGGAGGAATTTTTATGGAAATGAAAAATCGGTTTGGGAACGACTGCAATTCATTCAGGAACTGTAAAAATTTGTATGGAACATTGGCAGTTCCTATATATCAAACTTCTACGTTTATATTTGATTCGGCAGAACAAGGTGGAAAAAGATTTGCTCTTGAGGAAGCTGGATATATTTATACAAGATTAGGAAATCCAACAACAACGGTTTTTAGAAGAAAAATTGCTGCTTTTGAAGAGGGGAAGCAGCGGTTGCAATGTCATCAGGTATGGGAGCAATATCTTCAACATTGTGGGACAATTTTAAAAAGCTGGAGATCATATAGTGACAGATAAAACTTTATATGGTTGTACATTTGCATTGATGTGTCTATGGACTTACAAGATTTGGAGTGGAAGTAGCTTTGTGGATACTTCAAATTTGGGAAGAAGTAAAAATGCTATGAAGGAAAATACAAGAGTTGTTTACTTGGAAACACCTGCAACCAAACTTGAAAAATAGTTGACCTAGAGGAAATTTCTAAAATTGCTCATACAAACCAAATACTTTAGTCGTTGTAGATAATACTTTGCAACACCATATATACAAAAAGCCTTTAAAATTAGGAGTAGATATTGTAGTTCATTCTGTTACAAAAATATTTGAATGAGATGAGAGATGTTATAGGGCTTTGTTGTTACGAATAAAACTCTTGCAGATCAAACTGTTTTTATTGGTTTAAAGGATATGACGGGAGCAGTGTTAGGACCGCAAGATGCTTATTACATAGTGAGAGGAATGAAAACTTTGAAATACGTATGGAAAGACATTGTAAAAATGCAAAAGTTGTTACTGAATTTTTAGATAAACATCCAAAAATAGAAAAAGTTTATTATCCGGGACTTGAAACCCACGAAGGATACAATATTGTAAAAACAAATGAAAGATTTTGGAGGAATGATTTCATTCGAATTAAAAAGGGGGTATGAAGCAGGAAAAACTTTTATTAAATAATTTAAAATTATAGTTCTTGGCTGTATCTTTAGGAGATACAGAAACTTTAATTCAACATCCTGCCTCAATGACTCATTCTCCTTATACAAAAGAGGAAAGAGAAGCTGCAGGAATAACTGATGGATTGGTAAGATTGTCTGTAGGATTGGAGAACGTGGAAGATATTATAGCTGATTTGGAACAAGGGTTGGAAAAAGATTTAAAAATCTAAAAAATTTATTAATTAATTGTTAGGATTGATTTCTGTGTGAAACAGGAGTCAGTCCCTTTTAATTTTTTACTTTTTATTATTGTAATGATAATCAAAATATTTCTCAATATTGAAAAATTTTTTATAACAATCATTTTTTAGAAAGATAAAATTGAATAAATTAATTTTTATATGATATTCTTAAATTAAAAATAGAGGTGAGAATATGATAACAGGAGAAATAAAAATAAAGTTGATAAGATGTGGGAATATTTTTGGACAGGAGGACTTACAAATCCTGTTGATGTAATTGAGCAGTTAACATACTTAATTTTTTATGAAAAGATTGGATCAAGAAGAAGAAAGAGAAAAGAAAGAGAAAAATGAAATTGGTTCTGATATTTGGAAATATTGAAGAAAAATTTATTTTTTTCTGCTGATGAACAAGACATAAGATGGAATAAATTAATCTTATGAGATCCGAAAGAATTATTTAATAAAGTTAAAGATAGAGCTTTTTGAATTTATAAAAATTTGGATGAAGATAAAGAAAGTATATTTTTCTCAATATATGAAAAATGCAATTTTTAAAGTTCCAACACCAGCTGTATTACAAAAATACAATGGATACTATCGAGGAAATTTTTTCAATAATCCTGAAATGGTTGAAGATAAAGATACAAAGGAGATTTGTATGAATATTTATTATCTAAGCTTTCAACGTCTAAAACAAACGGACAATTCAGAACTCCAAAACATATTATCAATATGATGGTAGAACTTATGAAACCTAGAACAGATGATAAAATAATTGATCCCGCCTGTGGAACATCGGGATTTTTAGTTAGTTCTATAGAATATATTAAAAAGAAATTATAGAGAAGAATTAGCAACAACACCCTGAAGTATATGAATATTTTACAAAATGAAATGACATGATGGTAATGATACTGATGCAACAATGTTAGGAATTTCTGCAATGAACTTGTTATTGTGATGACATAAAAAAACTCCAAAAATTAAAGAGAATAGATTCACTTTCCAGTGACTATCACGAAGAAAGTAAATATACATTGATATTGGCTAATCCACCTTTTAAAGGTAGTGTTGATGAAAGCTTTACTTGCTAATTCATTAACAAGTATGGTAAAAACAAAGAAAAACAGAGCTACTTTTTATTTCTTTTATTCCTGAGATTATTAAAAATAGGAGGTAGGGCAGCAACAATAGTCCCAGATGGAGTTTTATTTGGATCATCTAATGCACATAAGAATTTAAGAAAAGAATTAATTGAAAACCAATTAGAGAGAGTAATCTCTATGCCAAGTGGAGTATTCAAACCTTATGCAGGAGTTTCTACGGCTATTTTAATTTTTCACAAAAACAGGAAATGGTGGAACAGATAAAGTATGGTTCTATGATATGACTGCTGATGGATATTCTTTTGGATGATAAAAAGAAACTGATAGATGAAAAACGATATTCCTGATATAATTGAAAGATTTTCTAACTTAGAAAAATGAAAAAGATAGAAAAAGAACTGATAAATCTTTCTTTTGTTCCTAAAACAAGAAATAGTTGATAATGAGTATGATTTATCAATAAATAAATATAAAGAAATTATTTATGAAAAAGTTGAGTATGAAGAACCAGAAGTTATTTTTACAAAAATTAGAAGAACTTTTCAAAAATCTATTGATGAAAACTTGAAAGAGTTAAAAGTGATGCTAGATGAAGATATTTAATAAAAAGTGAATGGAAGAAAGTTAAATTAGAGATGTTTGTGATATTCTTGATTCTAAAAAGAATTCCAATTTCAGAAGAAAAAGAATTAAAGGAGAATATCCTTATTATGGTGCCAATGGAATTCAAGGTTATATAAATGATTACATATTTGATGAAGAACTAGTTTTATTAGCAGAAGATGGTGGAAATTTTGGCCTAAAACAAAAACCTATTGCTTATAAAATAAGTGGTAAAAACGATGGGTTAATAATCATGCAATATGTATTAAAAGCTAAAGATGAAATTATATCAACAGATTTCTTACTTTTATTCGTTAATGTTTTATGATGTAACTAAATTAATCACTGGAACTACAAGAAAAACTAACAAGAGCTGGAATGGAAAAATAACTATATATATTCCTACTTTAAGTATACAAAATAAAATAACTGATTATTTAAAATAAAATTGAAAATTTTATCTCTTTTAGAGAACATCAATTAAGTTTTTTTAAAAGAATTAAATAAATCATTATTTACAAAATATTCAATTGGAGAAAAAGAAAGTATAGCTAACCTTTGTTATGTTAAAGCTAGAATTGGTTGGCAAGGTTTAACAAAAAAGAATACTTTATCAGATGGAGAATATTATTTAATAACAGGAGTAGATTTTTAAAAATGAAAAAAATTGATTTTTAAAAAAATTGTTTCTATGTCACTAAAGAAAGATATAATCAAGATGAAAATATAAAAGTAAAAATAAATGATATTCTTTTGACAAAAGATGGAACAATTGGTAAAAGTTGCTATTGTAGATAAATTAGAAAAACCTGCAAGTCTAAATAGTGGTGTATTTGTCTTAAGACCCTAAAGTTAATAACTTAAATGTGATTTATTTAATGCACTCTTTAATATCAGATGATTTTTAAAAAAATTTATTGATGACATTAAAATTGGAGCAACTGTTCCTCATTTTAAATCAAACAGCATTATTAAAAATATAAGGTAATATTGCCTCCGATAGAATTACAAAAATAAATTTGCAGAAAGAGTAGAAAAATTGAGAAATTGAAATTTGAAATTGAAAAATCTATTGAAGAAGCTCAAAAATTATATGATAGCTTAATTTATAAATATTTTGATAATTAAATTAAAAATTAATAAAAGTATCTCATCTACTTATTGAAATTTATCAAGAAAAAGTCTTTATTTTCAATAAAAACAGGGAAGTGGTAGATGAGAATAACTTGTAAAAATTCCATTAAAAAGAAGTTGCAACTTTCTTTAAATGGATATGCTTTTTAAACCAAGTGATTGGTCAAAAGAAGGACTACCAATAATAAGAATTCAAAAATTTAACAGGACTAATAAAGAATTTAATTATTATAATGGAGATTATAATAAAAATATATCATAGAAGATGGAGATATTTTTAATATCTTGGTCTGCTAGTTTAGGAATATTTTTATGGAAAAATATGACTGGAATTTTTAAATCAACATATTTTTAAAGTAATTTTTTGATAAAAATATTGAAATTGATAAAATTTATTTTTGCATTGTATGAAATTTTTAATAAAAATTAGAGAAAAATATCTTATGGTTCAACAATGAAACATATAACAAGACCTGAATTTGAAAAATAAAATTTCCTATATATGGCATTGATATCCAAAGAAAAATTTCATAATTTTTATAACTAAAATTATTGAAAATAATCAGAAACTATTAGATGAACTACTAGAACTTTCTAAATCATTATTTACTACAATGTTTGGAGATATAAAAACTAATGATAAGAATTGGGAAATTAAGAAATTAAAAAGAGCTTGTAGAGATAAAATCTTTTATAATTAATGAAAATTTAAATTTATTTGGTTACTTAATTTTAGAAGATATTGAACCTAATACTGGAAAAATTAATTAAAAAAGAGAGAAGTATCTTTTAAAAATATACCCTAGTTCTACCATTTCTTTTAATGAAAAATTATGTTCTTTACTCTAAATTAAGACCTTATTTGAATAAGGTATTTTTACCAGATGAAAAAGGTTTTTGGAACAAGTGAATTAGTCCCATTATTACCTCAAAAATATCCATAAGATATTTTTAACTGAATATTTAAGAAATGATAAAATAGTCGATTTTTAAGTCAAAAAGTTTCTGGAGCTAAAATGCCTCGTGTTAATCATGAAAAGAGTTTCAAGATTTAAAATTTGATTTTTCCCACCAATAGAATTACAAAAATAAATTTGCTGAAAGAATTGAAAAATTGAGAAATTGAAATTTATCATTTGGGAAACAATTTTAAAAAGTCTATAAAATGCCGAAAAAGAAAGGAGTTGAGAGCAATTAAAATATTAGAACAATTTACAGAAGAATATATAGATGACTTGAATGTAAGAATGACACACCATTCAAATGCAATTGAAGGAATACTCTAACATTAAAATGAAACTGCAACTATCATTTTTAGATGATACCATTCCCAATGCAATGTCTAAAAGAGAATTTTTAGAAGTTTTAAATCATTCAGATGCTTTTAAAAATTTTTATTAGCTGAATTACAAAATGATGAAGTAGATATCTATATGATAAAAAGAAATTAATAAGATTTTATTAAATAGATTGAATCATAATGCTGGAAATTTTTAAAACGGATTATAACTATATAAGAGGAGCAAAATTTTGAAACAGCAAGTCCAAGTGAAACTCCGTATAAAATGAATGAATGGTTTGAAAATATGAATTTTCAACTAAAGAATTTTGATTCAGATAAAGAAAAATTAAAAATAATTCTTGAATATCATATAAAATTTGAGAGAATACATCCTTTTTCTGATGGAAATGGAAGAACAGGAAGATTAATTATGCTTGCTTTAATGATAGAAAATAACTTAACTCCTTTTGTTATTACAGTAGAAAATAGAGCAAAATATATGAGTATTTTTAAGAAATCAAGATATTGAAACTTTCATATCTTTAGTAGAACCATTGATAGAGGAAGAAAAAAGAGAATTTTAGGATTTAAAAATTCATCAAATTTACAAATATGAATATGATAAAAATTAAAGTATAATATTTTAGGAGGAATAAAAATGGTAGATACTTTAATTTTAGACATAAAACAAGCTATGTCTTCAACATTAACAAATGGTCAAATGGAAAAATTACATAAGGTGCTTGCACATTATTTATATGATTTAGAAATTGTAAAAAAAGAAGGTGTTGATATAGATGAAAAAGCAAAAATATTGAATATTTAGAAGCTTTTTTTATCAGCTAAACATGTTGAAGGTTGTTCAAGAAAATCATTAAAATACTATAAGGCAACAATAGAAAACTTATTTAAAAATAGAGAAGTCTATTAAACATATTACAACAAATGATTTAAGAGAATATTTTAGATAATTATCAAAAAGAAGGAAATGCAAGTAAAATAACAATAGATAATATTAGAAGAATTTTTCTGCTTTTTTTGCTTGGCTTGAAGAGGAAGACTATATTTTAAAAAGCCCTGTTAGAAGAATACATAAAGTAAAAACAGGAACAGTAGTAAAGAAACTTATTCTGATGAAGCAATGGAAATTATGAGAGATAATTGTAAATCTTTGAGAGATTTAGCTATTATTGATATTTTTAGCTTCAACAGGAATGAGAGTTGAGAATTGGTAAAATTAAATATAGAAGATATCGATTTTTGAAGGAAGAGAATGTGTTGTTTTTGGTAAGGGTGATAAAGAGAAAAGTGTATTTCGATGCAAGAACAAAAATACATTTGCATAATTACCTAAAAACTAGAGAAGATAATAATTCAGCTCTTTTTGTTTCACTATTAAAAACCATATAAGAGATTAGAGATAAGTGGTGTGGAAATAATGTTAAGACACTTAGGGAAAAAGTTGAATATTCCTAAGGTTCACCCACATAAATTTCGTAGAACACTAGCTACAAAAAGCTATAGATAAAGGAATGCCAATAGAGCAAGTTCAACAGTTATTAGGACATCAAAAATAGATACTACTTTACAGTATGCAATGGTCAGTCAAAATAATGTAAAAATTTCACATAGAAAATACATAGGATAAATACGGAGGATTAGAAAATGAGCAATTTTGAATTCTTAAGAGAAGATTTTTCTGAATTATATGAGTATTGTTTGGAAGCAGAAGAAAATTGTTATAAAAACCAAGAACAAGTGCCTTTTATTCAAGAATAGCACTTGAGACTTGTGTTGCATTAATATATAAATTTGAAAGATTAGCTTTACCATATAATATGGATTTAAATTCTTTGATTAACAATTTTGAATTCAAAAAAATTATTTGAAACTCCAGCTCAAATAGAAGGAATTAATTTTATTAGAAAAATTTGGAAATGATGCAGCTCTATGTAATGAGAAATATTACGAGTAAAAACAAGTAAGATTACAACTTTAAGTAAAGAAGTTGCATTGAACAGTTTGAAAAATTTATTTGATTTAACATTATGGTTAGGATATTGTTACGGTTCTTTAGAGAGTGACGAGATAAAATTTTAATGAAAATTATATAGAAAAAGATCAAGATATGAAAGAAGAAGAACTTGTAAATATTTTAGTTCCAGAAAAGATTGTTGAAACAAAGATTAATTCTATCGAAGAAATTCCAGATAAAAACATGATGTACCTCTTAATATGAAAAAAATTATGATGAGGCAGAGACAAGAAGAATATATATTGATAGTTTGTTTGAACAAGCAGGATGGAAGGTAGGGACAGAAAACGTTTCTATTGAATACGAAGTTGAAGGACTAGCAAGTAGTAAGTCAGGAAAAAGGTAGAATAGACTATGCTTTGATAGGAGATAATGGGTTACCTTTGGCTATTGTTGAAGCTAAAAAGAATCGATAGATGCAAAAAGGAGAATTTCTAGGCCTCGAATATGCTGAAATTTTAGAAAAGAAGTTTAATCTTTTTCCTGTAAGGTACTTAACAAAATGGTTTTGAGATTTTTTTATGTATGATGATAAAAATTCTATTCCTAGAAAAGTATATGGCTTTTTATAAAAAGAAGAGTTGTTGAAATTAATTGATAGAAGAAATAGGAAACTTGATGGCAATATTGAAATAGATAGAGATATTACAGATAGATTTTATCAAGAGATAGCAATAGCAATAGAAAATTATATTTCAGGATCAAGAAAATCTTTTATTAATAATGGCAACAGGCTCTGGGAAGACAAGAGTTGCAATTTCAATAGTAAAATTTTTTGTCTAAATTAGGATTAGTTAGAAGAATATTATTTTTAGCTGATAGGGTTGCATTGGTTAGTCAAGCAATGAATAATTTTTAAAAACTTTTACCAGATTATACCTATGTAAATTTAGTTGAAGAAAAAGACAAAGAAAAATGCTAGGTAGTCTTCTCGACATATCAATCAATGATGTCTGAAACAGAGAAAATAAATTCTAGTACGAATATGAATAAATATGGAGTAGGAGCTTGACTTGATTATAGTAGATGAAGCTCATAGAAGTATTTATCAAAAATATGGAGATTTATTTGAATACTACGATGCTTTATTAGAGACTTACAGCTACTCCAAAAGATGAAGTTGATAGGAATACTTATAAGGTTTTTGGAATGGAATCTAAAGAGCCAACATATTCTTACGACTTGTTTTGAAGCTGCAAAAAAACAATTTTTTTATTATTACCTAATTTTAAGGAAATTTCTTGGGTTTCTGAAGATGGAATAGTTTACAGCCAAACTTTCAGAAGAAGATAAAGAAAAATATGAAGAACTTTTTGACGAAGAAATGCTATGCCAGAAGAGATTTCGGCAGATAGTTTAAATACTTGGTTTTTAATGAGGGAACGACTAAAGAAGTTCTAAATATTTTTAATGGAAAAAGGTTATAAAATTGAATCGGGAGATAAATTGGGAAAAGACGATTATATTTTGACAAAAACGATAGACATGTAGATCATATTGTAGAAGTTTTTAATAAAACTTTTTAAAAAAACTTAGGTGGAGATTTTTTTGTCAAAAAAATAACTACAAAAAGTTGAAAAAGTTCAAGAACTTATAAATAGATTTGTAGATCCAAAGAACTTACCTCAAATCGCAGTCTCTGTAGATATGTTAGATACAGGTATTGATGTTCCAGAAATTTTAAATTTAGTTTTTTTATAAAAATAAGATCTAAAGCAAAAATTTTGGCAAAATGATAGGACGTGGAACTAGAAAGTGTGAAAATTTATTTGGAATAGGAAGAGATAAAGAAAGTTTTTAATCTTAGATTTTTGCAAGAATTTTTCTTATTTTTGAATTAAAAAGATAGTTTTAAAGAAGATAACACAAAACTTTCTGAATCTTTAACAAGTAAAAATATTCTCTCAAAAATTAAATTGATGTACGCCCTTCAAGATTTAAAATATCAAACAAAATGAGCAATACAAAAATATGGTTAGCTCTTTGTGGAGGAGGTACATAAAAATATATCTTCCTTGAATGAAGAAAATATTTCTGTGAAGTTAAGAATTTCTTATGTAAAGAAATATAGTGATATTGAAAGATTAAAGAATTTAGATGAAAAATATGGTTCAGGAAATAATTGAAAATTTAAGAATGCTTCCTTATGGTACTTTTGAATTAAAAAGAAAGTGAAAAGAAATTTGAAAATCTTATTTTGAAAGCTCAATTAAATTTAACTGAAAATAAGAAAGTAATAAAAGAAACAGAAAAAAATAAGAGAACTAGCAAAGACTCTATCTAAAAAAAGGTAATATCAAGAAGATACAAGAAAAATGCCGAAAAATCCAAAGAATAATTGAAAAATGAAGCTTACTTTGAGAACGTTGATATCTTAAGTTTAGAGGAATTAAAAAGAATTTTCACCTTTAGTAATTTATTTAGATGATGATGGAAACCCTTTAAATTATATTGTTGGTGATTTAAAAGATACACTAAGAGAAGTTAATGAAAAAGATATTAACTTATTGGCAGGCTCTTATCTAAATTCCAAGGAAAAATTTCAAAAATATTTAGAACAAAATAAAGAAATATTAGCTATAAAAATTAAGAAGTAATATTGAATTAGATGAGCAAGATATAAAAAGAGTTAAAACAACTTTTATAAAAAAATTCAGAAATAAGTATTACAGCTCTAAAAGAAGAAAAATAGATTAGAAATAGAAAGCTATAAAAAGATTATAACGAAGATGATAAGGGAGCTGGAATCTTTTTACGTTCTTTAGTTGGATTGGATAGAGAGGCTATAAATAAAGAATTTTCTACGTTCTTGAATAGAGAAAAAAATTTAATAGTAATCAAATAGAATTGATTAATTTGATTATTGAAAATATTGTTAAATATAGTGCTTATAAAATAAATGATATTCTAAGATTTCAAATAATTTCTTTGGGAAATCTATTGATAATATTTTCACACAGAGGGAAGATTTAATAAAAATTGCTGAGATAGTTCAGAAAAATAAATAAAAATGTTCCTCATATAGAAGTGAAATAAAATATTTAGCTGATTATAAAAATTTTAAAAATTATAATCAGCTTTTTATTTATATGTCCAAAAAATAATATAAATTCATTAACTGCTTTTACAAAAATAGCACAATATAATATAATTATTTAGTATATTAATAATTTTATAATGGATAAATATTTTTATTTTATAAGGAGATTTTTATAGATGAAAAAAACAAATAAGACTAAGATCATTTTTGTCAATTTTAGTTGTTGTTGTTGTTTTTGATGCTGATCTTTAATAAATTTTTATTTCAATTAAAAAGAGGGTATGGATAGAGCAGCATTACCAACTCAAAGTAAAATTTATTCTTTTGGTCAAAGAGTATTAAATATAAAAATGTTATCTTTCATCAAGATAATATAGTTGAAGAAAATCAAAAATTAAAAGAAGAGAATATGCAATTGAGATTAGATAACCTTAGAACTGACAAAATAGAAGAGGAAAACGAAAGATTGTTGAAACTTTTTAGAAATGAAAGAGAGCAAGGCCTATAGAGATGTAATAAAAATTCACTCGTGTTATTTTTTTAGTGATGCAAATGATATTAACAACAAGCTCTACATAGATTTAGGTAAAAAGATGGGATTCGAGTTGATATGATAGCTGTGTACGGGGATTATTTAGTTGGAAAAGTATCAAAAACTTTTTGACACTTATTCTGTGGTAGATTTAATTTCTAATCCTAACTCAATGGTTAGCTCAAGGCTTATTAAAGAAGTTGAAAAAGTAGAAAACAAAAGAAAATAATAAGGAAGTAAATGTTCCAGAAGAACCTTTTAGGGCTACAAAATGAGGAACAAGTTACTCATAAAGTAGGAGAAAAAAATAAAAAAATTAATATTTTTAGGAGTTGCTCGTGGTAGCGACGAAGAGGACGGATTACTGTACTTTCAACCTTCTATTTATGATAATAACATAGCTGTTGGAGATGAGATATATACTTCTGGATTGAGTAACATCTATCCTGAGGGAATAAAAATAGGAAAAAAATTGAAGATATAAAATGAAAAAGGAAAAACTATGCTTACAAGACAATAAAATTAAGACCTGGATTTGAAAGCAAAGATTTAAGAGAGCTGATAATCATTAATCATAGAAATAATCAAGCCAATAATAATTGATAAAAACAATTATTACTTGACTAATTATTACTTAGATGAATGGATAATCACTATCTGCAAGATTAAGGAGAAAACATAGATGAGTAAATATATGGCTATATTTTTTTATGCTAATAAATACATTAGTATTTGCAGCAACAAAGAATTTATGGGAAGTTAAGACTGTTAAGTTTGAAGTTGTTGAAAAGACTAACATAAATAACCAAAAGAGAGAAGTGGTATATTCTGTAGATTTCAAGCTACCTAGTAAGATAAGAAAAAGAAGTTACTTCACCTGAATTGAATAAGGAGAAATATACATCTATGATTATTCTAAGGATAAAAAGATAGTATATTTACCTATATTTAATGAAACTAAGGAAAGTAAGATTTTAGATGATGAAAAACAGAATAGTAAAAGCTTTAAATAAGGTGATCGAAGAAGAAAAATAATATAAATTTTAGCAAAAATACAAGAGTAAACAGCCCTCAAAGTTTGAAAATTGATGAGCAAGTTACTATTGATATTGAAAAAATATATTGAAACTGCAGGCCACGTTTTTCCCAGAAGTTATAGTAGTAAAAAGATGGTGAAACTAAAAGTGGGGGAAATAAAAATAACAAAAAGTCAAAGTAAATCAAAATATGACTGATGCCATTTTCGAGACCCCTAAAAAAATAAAGAGGAAAAATGATATTTTTTTAAAAATAAAGGAATTATTATTTCAAAGAAAGATATTGAAGAAGCAGATAGATATATCACTGTTTTTATGGAAGACTACGGGAAGGTTTCTGACTATAGTAAAAAGGTATACGAAAAGTAAAAGAAGAGACAAGACTCGCTGCTGATATCCTTTCTTTGACAGAATTTCAATTCTACAGAAAAAAACGATAATATTATAATTTCAAGTTTCAATAGTGTTAAAAATTACCAAAAATATAAAAAAGTGATATCGATAAAATCAATCTAGCTTTTTTTATATTTTTCAATTTTAAATCAAATTCTTGTTGAAAAATGGTAGAAATAGAAAGCTTTTATGACTTGTTAGAAAAACTTTAGACTTTCTTGAGAATTCAAAAAGATGAAAGAAAAATTATTTACTTGTATTATGTATAACATAATTAAAGAGGAAGGAATTTCTATTGAAGGAGATTTAAGAGAGTTAGAAGTTGGAGAAAGACCAAAAACATTGAGTAAAGAATTGAAAGAAATCTTAGAGTACTTGTTTGATGATAACTTAAAGGTTGTTATAGAAAATGAGGAGTACAAGTTGGATACAATAAAAGAAGCAATTTTGAAATTAGAGAAATATATAAATTTTTAATTTAGATACGTATATAGACGCGCAAAAATCTTATGGGGGATCTGGTATGGTGAATTCTATAAAAATAACTGACTATATTACAGAAGAATTAATTGACTTAGATTTAAAAATCAAAAATAGAGATAGTGTTTTAGTAGAATTATCAAAATTGTTAGAAAAAAATCACCAAGGATAGATAGTGAAAAATAATGATATTCACAAGGCTTTTGGTTGACAGAGAAAAAAATTAGGAAGCACTGGTATAGGAAAAAGGAGTTGCATTACCCTTTCATGCCAAAACAGAGAGTGCCTCTGGTTTGACTGTTGGTTTTGGTGTTAGTAGAAAAGGTATTGATTTTAATTCTATGGATGATGAAGATGTAAATTTGTTTTTTTGTTTTTTTGCTTCTCCAAATAAAGATAGTCAAGTTTATTTGAAGGTTTTTGGCAAGAATTTCGAGATTGATAAGAGAAGAAGAATTTAGAGAAAGTTTATTTAATTGTAAAACTCCTAGAGAAGTCATTGAATGTATTGAAAAGAAAGAAAAATAGGAGGAATTTTTATGAAATGTCCTTTTTGTAATTCGGAGGATACAAAAAGTAATAGATAGTAGAACTTCTCCTGATGGTTCGGACCAAAAGAAGAAGAGAATGTAGCGAATGTTTAAAAAGATTTAGTACTTATGAAAGATTTGAAGAAAATCAAATATATGTTGTAAAAAGATAACAGAAGAGTCAGATACGACAGAGAAAAGCTTTTGAGAGGACTGACATTTGCAACAGTTAAAAAGAAATATTAGTCGAGATCAACTTGAAGAAATTATGACAGATATTGAGAAAGGTTTACAAAAATTCTTTACTAAAATGAAATTAGTAGCAAAGAGTTAGGAGAAAAAGTTTTGGAGAAATTGAGAGAGCTTGATCAAGTTGCTCATGTTAGATTTGCATCTGTTTATAAGGAATTTAATGATATTAAATCTTTTATTGAAATAGTAGAAGAAATGAAAAAGTAATTTGAAAGGAAATAATAAATTAATGAGAATTATTTTTATGGGGACACCTACCTTGCTGTTCCCAGTTTAGAAAAAGTTATATCAAAAACACGAAATACTCTGTAAGCTTTACAAAGGTTGACAAACCCAATGCAAGAGGGAAAAATAAATTATTCTCCTGTTAAAGAATTTGCATTAGAGAATAATTTGAAAATTTATCAACCTGAAAATTTTAAAGATGAAAGTATTGTAGAAGAAATATGAACCCAGATTTGATAGTCGTCGTAGCTTATGGGAAGATATTACCTAAAGAAGTGATAGATATTCCAAAAATATGGAATAATAAATGTCCATTCTTCATTGTTGCCAAGATTTAGAGGAGCAGCTCCAATAAATGCAGCAATAATAGAAGGGGATGAAAAAGTGGAGTATCAATTATGTATGTCGAAGAGGAATTAGATGCAGGAGATGTAATTTTACAAAAAGAAACCTTATTTTGACGAAGATACTTTTTTTGACACTGCGATGATAGATTGAAGGTTATGGGGGCAGAATTACTGATTGAAGCTATACAATTAATTGAAAATGAAAAAGTAAAAGCAACGAAACAAGATAAAAGCTTAGTAACATTTGTAAAACCTTTTAGAAAAGAAGATTGTAAAATAAACTGGTCAAAGACAAGTAGAGAAATTTTTAATTTTATAAGAGGAATGAATCCAGTTCCAACAGCTTTTTCTGATTATAAACAATAGTGTGATAAAAATTTATGAAACAAAAATCTATGATAAAGTTTATGATGAAGCAGAATGTGGAGAAGTTGTCGATTTCATAAAAGGAGTTGAGTTGTTATTAAAACAAAAGACGGAAGTCTTTATCCTAATTTCTGCAAAGCCAGAAAAATAAAAACAAATGTCAGGTGTTGACCTAATAAATGGAAATTTCTTAAAAAGGTGAAAAACTATGTTAATGGACGGAAAAGAAATAGCAAAAAAATATAAAATCAAAAATAAAGGAGGAGATAGATGACATAAAAAAAGGATTTATAGTGTAAATCCAACAGTAGCTTTTATATTGGTAGGAGATGATGCTGCATCTCAAGTTTATGTCGACTCACAACAAAAATCTTATCAAGATTTAGGAATAGGGTACAAAAATATAGTAAGGAAATTTCAGAAACTTATCTTTTTAAATTTGATAGACAAACTAAATAAAGACCCGGAAGTTGATGGAATAATGATTAATTTACCTCTTCCACCTCAAATTAGTCCCACAAAAAGTGTTGAATAGAATAAAACTTGTTAAAGATGTAGATGGTTTTAAAGCAGAAAATTTAGATTACTTTTTCAAAATAACGAAGATTTTATTTCTCCCTCAACCCAGCTGGAATAATGGAATTGATCAAGGGATATAATATAAATCTTGAGGAAAAGATGTTGTTGTTGGTAGAAGTAATATAGTTGGAAAGCCAGTGGCTGCATTAGTATTAAATAGTCACGGAACAGTTACTATTTGTAATAGTTATACAAAAATTTGGCTGAGAAAACAAAAATGCGGATGTTTTGATATCAGCTGTTGGGAAACCAAAGTTCATAACTGAGGATATGGTAAAAGAAGGAGCAGTTGTTATTGATGTGGGAATAAACAGAGTTAATGGTAAGCTGGAAGGAGATGTTGACTTTGAAAATGTTCAGAAGAAAAACATCTTATATAACTCCAGTACCTGGAGGTGTAGGTGCTTTAACTGTTGCAATGCTTCTTTTCTAATATTTTTGAAAATCTTTTAAGGCTAATAGGGTATAATTTAATTTTTGGAGGTATGATGAAAAACTAAAGACAAAGATAACAAAGAGTTCTATATTGTGGATAAAAAGAATTTTCACCAAAAATCTATTCAAAAACGTAATTAAGGTTAATGATTTGATATCGAAAACAAAAATTTCAAAAATATAGTAGCAAACAAAAAGTTGGTATTAGTAGAAGCACTTACTATAAATATAAAGATTTCATAAAACCATTCTACGAAGGTGGGGATGACAGAATATACAGCTTGCATTTATCAATAAAAAGATAGAGTTGGAATACTATCTGAAGTATTAGATGCAATATCTAAAGAAAAATTAATATGTTAACAATTGTACAAAAATATGCCAGTTGATGGTGTAGCTAAAAACAACTATACTTTTTAAAAATGACGGCAACTATGGCAAAAAGTTGATAAAATAATATCAAAAAAATTGGAAAAATTGAGGGTATCATTGATATCCGTATCACGGGAAGTAACTAATAATAAAGGAAACAAGGAAGGTGTATGACTAATTGGACACGTATTTAAATGTGTTGATATTGGTAATTTTAATTTTTATTATCTGATTTTCAGCAGCTGAAGCAGCTTTTATCAGCTACAGATCTAACTATTTAGAAAAATTAGATGCAGAAAACATCCAAAAACTTATGCAGTATTGAAAAGATGGTTAAAAGATCCTAATTCTATGCTAACTGGTATAGTTATAGGAAATAACGTTGTAAATATTTTTAGCTTCATCTATTGCAACAGTTGTAATTGTTGATTATTTTGGAAATAAGGGTTCATCAGTAGCATTAGCAACAGCTATAATGACAATTTTAATTTTTAATTTTTGGAGAAATAACTCCAAAAACTTATGGCAAGAAATAATAGTTCAAAGATAGCTGAATCTGTATCGGTAATAATCTATGTAATATCTATAATTTTAACTCCTATTGTGGCTTGTTTGATTTTTATATCAAGACTAGTAGGAAGAATTTTAGGTGTCAATATGACAAGCCCACAACTTATGATAACTGAGGAAGATATAATTTCTTTGTTAATGTTGGTAATGCTGAGGAATAATAGAAGAAGACGAAAAGAAAATGATACATCTGATAGTAACTCTTGGAGAAACAAATGCAAAAGAAGTAATGACTCGTACTCGATGTTAGCTTTTGAAGGACAAAAACTATAAATGAAGTTTGGGACGAAATTTTAGAAAATGGCTTTTTCAAGAATACCAGTTTATAATGAGACAATAGATGATATCATAGGAATTTTTATATGTAAAAGATTTGATGGAGCATATAAAAATGGAGATTTAAATTCTCCTATTAGTGAATTTGTTAGAACTCCTTATTATGTTCCAGAAACAAAATCAATAATTGAAATTTTAAAAGAGTTTAGAACTTTAAAAGTTCATATTGCTATGGTTTTGGATGAGTATGGTGGAGTTGTTGGACTTGTAACAATAGAAGACTTGATTGAAGAAATTGTTGGAGAAATAAGAGATGAGTATGATGACGAAGAAGATAGTTTTTATAAAAATAGCTGACAACGAATATGAAGTTGATGCTATGACAGATATAGAAACCATCAATAAAGATTTAGAATTGAGCTACCTATTTCAGAAGATTACGAAAGCCTTTGGTGGACTTATTGTGACAACTCTAGGTAGAATTTGTAATATTGGAGATGAAATAGAGATAGATAATATTCATTTGAAAGTTTTAGAAGTTGATAAGATGAGAGTTTCAAAAAGTATTTATAAAGATAATGGAGAAAGAACAAGAGGAAGAATAGTATGAAAAAGAATTTCTATACTGGTTTGTTTATGATACTGCCAGTTGTCATAACTTTTTATATTTTTAACTGGCTGTTCAATATAGCATTTAGAATAATAAATAATACAATAATAATAAAAGCTTTGAAGCAAATTGTGTTTTTTATATGGGTGATAAAGCGGATGCATTTTATATACAATTAGCAATTTACATTTTTGCAGTGATAATAATTGTACTTTTTATAACTTTACTTGGATATACTACAAATACAAAAGATTATTAAAAAGCTACGGAAGTTTTTTGGGAAAGAATACCAATAATAAAAACTGTTTATTCTACGACAAAACAAATTATTGGAATTGTTTATTCTGATAATGGGGAAAGTGTTTATAAAAAGAGTGGTAGCAGTAGAATATCCACAAAAGGGAACTTATGCTATCGGATTTATAACTTCAGATACAGCTTTTAAAAAGGATTTTTGCCAGACGTAGAGATTATGAATGGATTTGTTCCAACTGCACCTGAACCCAACATCGGGTTTTCTATTGTGTGTACCTAAAGAAGAAGTGCATTATTTAGATATGTCTGTTGAATGGGCATTCAAATTGATTGTTTCTGGTGGATATATTACAGAGGAAATGGTAAAAAGAAAAGGAAGAGAGAAAAAGAAACTGAGTCAGGAGAATGATACTATGAAAATAAAAATAGTAATAGTTATGGCAGTTAGTTTTATTTCAGCTTGTGTTAATACAAAAATAAAAATTATGATTTTATAAAGGATTGAATGAATATCAAAAGAGTGATAAGGTATCAGCTTTAGAAAAATTATAAAAAGCATATGAAAAAGGACAATAAAAATGTAGTTCTCTTTAAATGAGATGGCATATTTGTATCTTTGACTTAGGGAATTATGATGAAGCAAAAAGATATTATGTTGAAGCTTTAGAAGTAAGTCCTAATAATGAGAATGCTTTTACAGAATTTATTGCAATTATTTTTATGAAGAGAAAAACATTCAGGAATTAAAAATATTCAGAAAAATATTTTTAGATAAAAATAGTTTTTATATTATCTAACGAATATAAGATTAGCTATTTTAGAAAATGATGAAGATAAGCTTGATAATCAAAGAATGGATATAAATCCAAAAATTTCTAAATAATCTTGAAAAACTATAAAGATATTTTTGATAGATATTCTTTGTTTTTGATTACAAATAAAAAGATATGACGAAGCAGAAAAATTTGTTAAAATATATAGTAAATAATTCTGATAATAAAGAAGAGTTAGGAAATTTTAGTTTATCAAAAAGAAAATAATAAAGAAAAATTAAATAATTTAAATAAAATATTACAAAGAAGGTAACGAAAGGATTAAGTGTAAAGATGGATTTAAAAATTATGTAGCTACAATTGAAAACTATCCAAAGGAAGGAATAATATTTAGAGATATCACCTCTTATGAACGATGGAGAAGCTTTATAAATATGCTACTGAAAAATTGTGGAGTTTGCAAAACAAAATAAAATTGATATAGTTGTTGGACCAGAAGCAAGAGGATTTATATTTGGATGCCCTGTATCTTATGCTTTTAGGAGTAGGATTTGTTCCAGTTAGAAAAACCAGGGAAATTACCACGTGAAGTTATAGAATATGCTTATGATTTAGAATACGGATCAAACAAATTATGTCTCATAAGGATCTCGATAAAAACCAGGACAAAGAGTTTTAATTGTTGATGACTTGTTAGCAACTGGAGGAACTGTTGAAGCTACAATAAAATTAGTTGAAGAATTAGGTGGAGTTGTTGCAGGACTCTGTACTTTTAATACAGAACTTGTAGACTTAAAAGGAAAAGATAATTAAGCAAATATCCTATGATTACATTGATGCAAATATTAGGGAGTAGAGATTAGGAAGAAGGGCGAGAGTATGAACTATTGGGAGCAATTAGTAGAGAAAGCTAGAGAGAACCATTTAGAATTAGATTTTGATAAATTGAAATTAGCATTAGCTTTTTGCTGAAGAATGCTCATGAGGCGTATAGAAAAATCTGGAGAAGATTATATAATGCACCCCTGTTGAAGTTGCAAAAATTTTTAATGGATATGAAAAATGGACACAGATACAGTTGTTTCCGGATTGTTAAGATGATGTTGTTGGAAGATACTTTTGATTCCAATAGAAGATATAAAATACAATTTTGGAGACACAGTTGCAGTTCTGTAGGACTGTGTTACAAAATTACAAACACTTCCAAATGGAACTGATCGCTCGAAAAATATTAGGGAAAATGATTTTGCTATGGCTGAAAAATATTAGAGTAATTTTTGATAAAGTTGGCAGATAGGCTTTTATAATATGAGAACTTTGAAAATTTATGAAACCTGAAAAACAAGCTTCACTCTCAAAAAGAAACCTTTGATATTTATGCTCCACTTGCTCACAGACTTGGAATGGCAAAAATTAAATCAGAGCTTGAGGATTTATCTTTTTATTATTTATATCCCCATGAATTTTCAGAAATATTAGTGGATAATACTAAAAGAAGAAAGAAAAAGACTATGTAGATACGTTTATTAGAACGATAATAAGAACTTATCTGATTTTTGAACAAAAGTTGATGTAAAAGGAAGATTTAAACATTTTTATAGTATTTATAAAAAGATGTATCAAAAAGGTAAAGAGTTTTGAAGATATTTATGACTTAATGGGAGTTAGAGTTATCGTTAATGACAAAGCTGAGTGTTACTGATAGTTTTAGGAATAGTTCATAGTAAATATGCTCCTGTTCCTCGAAAGATTTAAAGATTATATAGCTGTGCCTAAATCAAATAATTATCAATCATTCATACAACTATTGTTGGACCCTTAGAAATTTCTATTGAAAATACAAATTAGAACAAAGGACATGGGATGATATAGCCGAAGAAGGTATCGCTGCTCACTGGAACTATAAAAGAAAATAAAAAGTAGTAAGGATGATAATATTCATGGTTGGTTTAGACATCATAGAATCTCAAAAAGAATCTGACTCTCACTGAAGATTTTATTGAAGGAGTTACAGGAGACATAGATAGGAACAGTTTTTACATTTTCTCCCAAAGGATACACATTATAGAGCTTCCAGTTGGAGCTACTGCCCTTGACTTTGCTTTTGCAGTTCACACCTCAAGTCGGATGTAAGTGTATGAGCTAAAGTAAATGGAAGAATGGTTACGATAGATCATAAACTTCGTAGTGGAGATAAGTGTTGGAGATCATAACTTCTGCACTAAAGGACCGAGTGGTTGTCATTGCTCGATATTAAGGCATATAATATGGAGCCAAAAGGTAAGATCAGAAAATTTTTAAAAAGATGAAAATAGAGAAAGTGTAATTAAAATTGGAAAAAGATAGTTTGAAAAAGAAGCTTTCTAAAAATGGAATTTCTTTTAAAAGATTTAGAAATGATCCTACTCTAAAGAACATATGGAAAAATAATCTCCAATCTATGGATGAATTTTATTTTTTACATAGGAGAAAAGAGAAGCAGATTTGATATTTTAATTGCAAAAATAAAAGGCTCAACTTGAAAAAGAAAGAGTTAAGCTTTCAACTTTTAACGATAGATGAGGTCTCTGAAGAAAAAGAAGAAAAAGAAAAAGAAGGAAAAGAATGATTTTGGTATTGTAATTGACGGTATCAATAACACTTAATTAGATTTGCAAAATGTTGTACACCTTGCCTGGAGATGAAATTGGAGGCTTTGTTACAAAAACTTACTGGAATTACAGTACACAGAAAGATTGTTCAAATTTTCATTGTATGGTAGAAAAGATCCCTCAAGAGAAATTCTTGTTAAATGGGATGAAAATCTTTTAGATGCAAAGTTGAATAAATATAATTTTACTTTTTCTGTTTTGGTTTATGATAGACCAAGCATCTTGATGGATATTGTAAATTTAATTGAAATCATAAAATTAATATTACTCGTTAAATTCTTATGATATTAAATTAAACGGAGATAAGGTTATAAAAGTAAAAATATCAGTTGAAATAAAAGGAAAAACAGAATACGATTATCTTCTTAATAATATTTTAAAGATAAAGGATGTTATTTCTGTTGAACGTTAGTGAGGAAAAATGAAATTACCAGTTATATATGAATTAGAAGATAAGGATGGAAAGGCTAGAGTTGGAAAAATTACAACTCCACACGGAGAAATAGAAACTCCTGTTTTTATGCCAGTGGGAACACAGGCAACTGTCAAGGCTATGTCTAAGGAAGAGCTTTAGATATAGGCAGTGAAATAATTTTAGGAAATACTTACCATCTTTATTTGAGACCAAATGATCAACTTATTGCAAGACTTGGAGGACTTCATAAGTTTATGAATTGGAACAAACCTATACTTACAGACAGTGGTGGCTTTCAAGTATTTAGTTTAGGTGCATTGAGAAAAATTAGAAGAAGGAGTGTATTTTAGCTCTCATATTGATGGACTCAAAAACTATTTTATCTCTCCAGAGAAATCAATACAAATTCAAAATAATTTAGGTTCAGACATTGTTATGCTTTTGGATGAATGTCCACCAGGACTTTCGACAAGAGAATATATTATTCCATCTATTGAGAGAACAACAAGATGGGCAAAGAGATGCGTAGAAGCTCATCAAAATAAAGATAAGCAAGGATTGTTTGCTATTGTTCAAGGTGGAATTTACGAAGATTTAAGACAAAAAGTTTGGACGAATTATCGGAAATGGATGAACATTTTTCAGGTTATGCCATAGGTGGACTTGCTGTTGGAGAACCAAGAGAAGATATGTATAGAATTTTCTAGATTATATTGTTGAAAAATGTCCTGAAAAATAAGCCAAGATATTTGATGGGGTTGGAGAACCTGTTGATATGTTGAATGCAGTTGAAAGCTGGTATTGATATGATGGACTGTGTTCAACCAACAAGACTTGCAAGACACGGTACAGTGTTTACAAAAATGGTAGACTTATAATTAAAAATAAAAATATGAAGAAGATACAAGACCTTTAGATGAAGAATGTGATTGATGTATGTTTGTAAAATTATACAAGGGCATACATCAAACATTTGATTAAAGTTCAAGAAATTTTAGGGAGTTCGTTTGACATCTTATCATAATTTACATTTTTAATTAGGACTAATGAAAGATGCAAGACAAGCAATAAAAGAGAAAGAGATTTAAAGAGTTTAAAGAAAATTTTATAGCTAGATATGAAGGAAAATTTAGAACTTTTACTTTCTTAAGATAACAACTTATGTAAAATTTTATTTAAATAAATATACAGAAGAAAGAAGGAGGGGATTTAGTGGAAGAAATAGTTGAATTATTGGAAAGTACTAGACTTTTCAGAACTAGAAATTTTGATTAGGAAAACTGATAGATGTTGCTGAAGTTTTTGAGGACTCAAAAGAGAAAAATTTGATTATATTTAAATTATTGCCGAAAGATTTTTCTTCAGAACTATTTTTCATATTTTGCCTCCTGAAAAACAACAAGAGGTTATAGAAAAATATAACAGACGAAGAAATTAAATTCATTATCGAAGATATGTATCTTGATGATACGGTTGACTTTTATCGAAGAGATGCCAGCAAATATAGTTGATAAAATTTTTGAAAAATACCTCTCATGATAAAAAGAAAATTGATAAATCAAATGTTAAAGCATGAAGAAAAATTCTGCGGGTAGTGTGATGACAGTGGAGTATGTATCTTTTTAAAGATACCTATACTGTTAAACAAGCTATAGATTATTATAGAAAAATTGCAATTGATAAAGAAGAAACAGATATTTGTGTTTTATCACGGATGAGAAAAAGAAAAATTGATTGGACTTATTTCATTAAAAACTTTTGATATTATCAAAAGATGATTCAAATATTAAAGATGAAATGGATACAAAATTTTGTTAGTGTGATGACGAAAGACGACCAAGAAGAAATAGCATCGTTATCTGCAGAAAATATGATATTACAACAATGCCTGTTGTGGATAATGAAGATAGACTTGTTGGAGTTACTACAGTTGATGATATCGTTGATGTTATCGACCAAGAAAAATACAGAAGATATTCAAAAATGGCGGCTATGAACCCATCTGATGAAGAAATATTTAAAAGAATCTGTTTTTCTTTGCAAAAACATAGAATTTTTATGGTTACTAGTTTTGATGGTATCAACAGCATTTACAGGATTAGTTATAAAAAATATGAAGATATTTTTACAATCAGCTGTTTATTTAGCTGTGTTTATACCTATGCTTATGGATACAGGTGGAAATGTTGGATCACAATCAGCAACTCTTTGTAATTCGTGTGAATAGTCTCTTGAAGAAATTGAATTTTTCAGATATAGGGAAAGTTATTTGGAAAGAATTACAAGTTAGTATTATTGTTGGATTTATTTTGTCAGCATTTAATTTTTAAGAATTTACTATTTTTACAAAAATCGGGAATAGAAACATCATTTGTCGTTGCAATCAGTATGTTTTTAACAGTAATAATGGCAAAAAGTTGTTGGTGGTGTTTCCACTTGTGGCAAAGTCTTTAAAGATTGACCCTGCTATAATGGCAAGTCCACTTATCACAACAATAGTTGACACAGCAGCACTTATTATTTATTTTAGATTGTCAGTAATATTTTTAAATATATAAAATTAAAGTTATTAGAAAGGTAGATTTTTAATGATTTAGAAGCATTAGAAAAATTTATGAATTGCGTTATAAGACAGGAAAAGGTACATTTATTTTTACAGTATTAACAAGTTAGTTGAAAAGTTTGAGATACAGTTGCTCTTGATAAAATTTATGTGAGCAAAGATTATTTATCTTATTTATCTGAAAAATGTTCCAAGATAAAGATAGAATAACAGGATATTTTGAGGAAAACAATAAATTTTTAAGATTAAGTCTTGTTCAAGAAATTTATGGGAGATTATAAGAAAGATATTGCTCAAGAAATAAAAAGATGATTTTATGGATATGAAACAATTTAATTCTTCTGTATTTAAGCCTGTGAAACAAAGAATAGAAGCTTTAAAAAGAAAAATGAAGATGAAGATATAAGTTTTTGAAGATATTGAACTTATGGAAGGTTATTTAAAAATTGGAAAAGACTTTTAGATAAGATTAGATATTTTATTCCAGAAGAATTTTTATGGAAGAAAAATAATTATCTTTATACAGTTTTGTTGAATTATATAAAATTTTTTAGAAAATTTATACCCACAATATGAAGCTAGTATGAAATATTTGGAAGAGATAAAATAAAATAAAATTTAGTTCCTACTGAAAAGTAGGAACTTTTTGTTTGGTTGTATAATAAATAGTGTTGATGGAAGAAATTTCTATCAATGCCATTTTTAATAAAAAGTTGAGACAATAAAATTTTTCCGGTTATTTGTCAAATAGTGTTGATAAAATTTTTAAATCTTTTATAAATTTAAAATATACTTTACAAATATTATTTACTATGTTAGAATTGAACAAATATTTTTCATTGGGGGTATATTGTGAAAAAGTCTTTTGTTTGTTAAGTTTTCTTGGGGTGTTTTCAAATTCTTTTTCTAAAAATTTAGATACAAATTTTGAAAAATGATACCAAAAATTTTTAGACAAGAAAAATTTATTAATGGAGCAAAAGATAAAAGACAATGAACTCAATTTTTAATCCAACTGATATTAAAGTTGAAGAGTTAGAAGTTAATAACGAGGAATGAAAAATAAAATTTTTAATAAATAATATTAATATCACAGACAGTGATAATCTTTTATCTTTTTCAGAGAAAGATAAAGTTATTAATAAGTATATAAATAAAGAATTAGGTGCTAGTGATATTAAAAATATACTGATGGAACTTACAAATAAAATAGTTCTTAAAGGATACTCAACAAGTAGTGTGGGAATAAGAAAGAATGATTTGTCAACAGGTATCTTAGATTTAGAAATAGTTGCTGAAAGATTGAAGCAGTTGTTTTTTAATGAAGAGGATAACTTGGATAAGATGAAAAAATCTTTTTCATTTAAAGAAAAATGATATTTTAAATATTCGGAATATTGATACAACTTCAGAAAAATTTTTAATTATCTACAAGCAAATAATATATCTATTGAAATCTTACCTGGAACAAAAAGAAAAATTATTCTATCATAAAAAGCAACAAATATTATGAAAGATAAATTTACGATAGGACTCACAACAAATAATCACGGTGAAAAATTATCAAGATGCTTTTTGGAGAGGAGGAACATATTTTAATATTGACAGCCCTTAGGTATTGGAGATAATTTTTACTTTTCATATACAAGCGTTCACAAGAAAGATCCTGACAGAAGTTGGAAAGATGTTCCTGATGTACCAAGTCCAGGAGAAATTTTTACCAATAGGACCTAAGGGCTATGATCCAAGCAAAGGAGAAACCTTACCAAACAAAAAGAAGACTTGATATGTTTAATCTGCGCTTATACAACAAAAATTCAGAAACAATACTTTGAAATTTACATTTAGTAAAAACTCTTAAAGATACTAGCTTCTATGCCTTTAATACGGTTTATGATTTAAAATCTTCAAATGATAGCTTTGCTCTGATTTAGAAAGAATGATTTGAGAAATCAAAAATCTAAATTGAGCTTTAGATTTAGGAATAAAAACAAAACATAGTCAAAACTATTTAGAAAGAGCAACTCTATATGATAGAAGATTAACAATAGGAAACATTGGTTTAAATTATACGACAACAGTTATGAAAGGAATATTAGTTTAAATTTGATCTATGAGAGAGGTTTGACTGATTTTGGTGCTGAACGAGATACAAATAAAATAGATACTACACCAAAGGCACAATTTAAAAATACAATTTCACTGCAACATATTACAAACCATTAACTGAAAGAATAGTATCAAGAACAAATTTAATAGCTCATACTCCTCTGATGTTCTTTATCCATCAGAAAAACAATCAGTAGGTGGTTTAGGAAGTGTTCCTGGATATCATAGAAAAGATAATCTAAGTGGAGATAAGGCAATAGAAATTGAGAAGAATTATCATACAATTGCAAAATAAATAACTTAGGAACTTTTAAGTCCATACATATCATATTCGTATGGAGCAATAGAAAACAATAGAGACAAGTCAAAATATGGAACTGGTTATGCGACAGGTGGACTTGTTGATTAAGATATTCTGCAAAATATTTAGATTTTTGATTTTTGGATATGCAAAAGCTTTCAAACATTCTGCATATTTAAAACCGAAAAACTATGAAAATATATTTCTCAGCAAATTTAAAATATACATTTTAATAAAAGGAAGGTAATATGTTAAAAATTAATTGCAATATTCTTTTGAAGTTTTGTTGACAACTAATATTTTTGCTTCATCACTAGTATTAGATCCAAATTCAAAAAAATAATGCTAAACTTGATGTTTTCAGACACAGGTATTCCAATAGTTAATCATTTCAACACCAAATTCTCGTGGTGTTGAGTGTTAATGATTTTTAGAATACAATGTTGATAAAAAGGACAAGTGCTTAACAATGCAGACAATGTTGGAAGATCTCATCTTGCTGGACTTATCAATTCAAATCCTAATTTAGCTCCTAATCAAGCAGCAGGCTTAATTGTTCTTCAAGTAAATGGCGCTAATCGTCTCGAATATTGAGGGATATATTGAAGCCTTTGAGTAGAGAAAAAGTTAACGTTATCCTTTCAAACCAAAATGGAATGAATATTTTTGATGGTGCAGGTACAATAAATATTAAAAACTTTACAGCAACAACAGGTAAAGTAAATCTTCAAAATGGAGATTATGTTGGGATTGATGTAGAGAAAGGGAGAGTTGTAATTGGTCCCTAAAGGTTTTGATGGTACAAATGCTGATTATGTATCTATCATTTCAAAAAGCACTTGAATTACAAAGGAAGCTTAGTTGCAAATAAATTAGATGTTGTTGCTGGTTCAAATATTGTAGATAAAGATGGAAATATCACAAATAAAAATGCAGTTAACAACTCTGTTGCAATAGATGCACACGAACTGGGGAGTAAGGTATGCTGGTCAGGGTTAAATTGATAGTTACTGATGAGGGTGCTGGAGTTAAATCAGATAGCTTTTATCACTTCAAGAAACAAGAAACTTGAAATTACCGCTGATGGAAAAATACAGATGTTACAAAAAATACAAGGTGAAGGTATCGATGTAAAAAGCTCGTGATTATGAACAAAAATACTCTGCGCTTTCATCTAAAGATATTAATATATCAGCTAATAGCATTAAATTAAATGGAGATGTTACAAAAACTGCAGGAAATTTAGTTCTTATGGTAATGTTGAAAACAATGCAAATATATCAGCCGATGGGAAATTAAATACATTTTTCAATACAAAAACTGTAGTTGTAGGAAAAGAAATTACAACCACTGGGAGTTTCGACAACAGTGGTAAAATTCAATCTAAGGAGCAATCGCTGTATTTTCAAATGCTAAAAATACTGGAGAGATAGAGGCACTATCTAAAATAGATGTTAAAGGTAATGTAGAAAAATCATGGAAAAATTCTAACTGATTCTACATTCACTTCAAAAAGATGTAAAGACAACAAACAAATTAATTGCTAAAGATAAAAATGAAATAGAAATCTTGAAAATTCAGGTTTTATCGGAACAAATAAAAATTTGAAAATAGATGGAAGCTTAAAAATTCTAAAGATATTCAAGTAACGAATGAAATAACAGTTAAAGGTAATGCACTTAATACTGGTATTATTGCAACTCAATCTTCCTTTACAGCTAAAGATACTAAAACAACAAATAAGTTGGTTGCTAAAGATAAAATACAAGTAGATAATCTTGATAATAGTGGACTTCTTGTAACTGATAGTAAACTTGATGTCAAGGGAACTTTAAAAATTCAGATAAAATTAAAGTCTCAAAAAGAAATAACAGTTAAGGATAATGCAGAAAAATATTGGAGAAATTTTTAACTAACTCATCTTTTTCGGCTAAAGATACAAAGAATACAAATAAATTAAATGCTATCGGAAATATTAATACAGCTAATCTGATTAATGAGGGAGAATTATCAACTCAAAATAAGCTAAATGTTGTAGGAAATTTAACAAATAAAAAGATATTCAAGTTAAAGATAATATAACTATTACAGGTACGTTGATAATGATGGAACTATCTTAACTGATGAGAATTTCTCATCAAAAAGATATTGATAATAAGAAAAATTTAATAGCAAGTAAAAAAATATTTTAAGCGCTCAATGTTGATAACTCAGGAGTTTTTGTTTCAGGAGATAAAATTGAAATCAAGGGCTCTCTTAATAACTCAAAAATAGTTGAAACATTATCTGTTGATGAAATAATTTAATAAATACTAAGGATATTAAAGCTGAAAAATATTTTTGTAGAAACAAATACAACTAAAAATACTGGAGATATTCTATCTTCTAAAGATATAACTATTGAAACTGGAAAAATTAGAGAATTCTAAAAATTGCAGCATTCAATAATATTTCTGCGAATAATACTAAACTTACGAATAGTGGAGAGATAGTATCAAATAATAAGATAGAATTAAATAATTCAGAACTTAGCAATTCAGATAAAAATTCTTTTCAAACACTGTTGAAATGAAAAATGCTAAAAATTTCTCAAATACTGGAACAATAAGTGGAGTCGATACAACACTTACAAGTGATGAAGACATAAATCTAGTTGCAGATTTTAGATGAGAAAAATAACCTGTAATAAAGGGAAAAATATCCTGAATAATGGAAAAACAACTTCAGCTAATTCAATAGATATTAAAGCAAATAATCTTTACGAATAGAGAAGAATTATCTACTAAAAATTTAAAATTGTTGCTGATAATGATGTGGAAAAATGAAAATATATTGAGTGGACAAAAGTCTTAATATATCAGCTAAAAATATAAATAACAAAGATTTGATAGGCGCAGAAAAAGCCTTACAATTAATGCAAGTGAAAAAGTTTTTAAATAACCAAGGAAAAACTCTTTATTCAAATAACGATTTAACAATAAAGGCTAAAGATATTGAAAACCAAAGAGGAGAAATATTAGCTAAAAATATTAAATTAGAAGGAGCCAATCTTTTTAAATAAGGTTGGAACTATTCAGGCATTTAATGATATCAATATAAATGTTGATAATATACAAAATATTGGACAAGTTGATGGCTTTTGATAAGATTGAACATTTATTCGAAACATGGGACTATGACTATATTGAAACAATGAAAGAAGTCGAAGATGATTGGATAAAGAATCAATTAGGAGACTCAGACAATGCAAGTCATATTCAACAACATAGAGCAAGAGAAAAAGTAAGAAATGAACAAGAAAAATATATAATCATCTAGTCCCAGAAATAGAAAATTTTAAATATAAGTCTTTAATATTTTCTAAATATAAAGATAAAGCTGATCGTAATTTAGGAGAAGAACTGGTGGAACTGTATCTACAGGAACTGCAGAAATCACAAAATCCGCTTTAAAAAGAAAGACTAATAAGTAGGGCAACAACTACACGTGGGAAAAATACTTGCTGGAAATGATATTTCAATAATTTCAAAAGATATTTTTAAATAAAGACTCAATGATATCTACTAAAAATAATATAACAATTAATTCAGATACTTTGAATAATTTAGTCACAACTAGTAAAGATCCTATTCTGAGTTAAAAACCGGTGAAGAAAACATAGAACTTACTATATCATCAGAGGGTCCTAAATTAACTAGACCTTATGCAGTAGCAAAATCAAATGCTATTTATACAAGAGGTTTTTAAAAATGACTGGGAAATTGTACAAATTCCTAAATTAGATGCTTATGGTGATCAAGAATATGATACTTTTTGAAATCTAAGTACATAGATGTTCCAAGATACATTGGTAGATATGCTTATGTAACTGCAGATCCTAGTATTATTGAGGGAAAAGAAGTAAATATAACTGGAAATATAGTTGATAACTCAAGTTATTGATCTAACTATAACTGAAGGAGATAATAGAATTGATGAGGCACAAGGTAAAATAAGAATAAATAGACCTATTACTCATCAAGAAATAAATTCAAAAATATTGCTCAAGGAAATTCAAAAACAAATGCAACTGTTAATATTGCTTCAAATCAAGTAAATATTCCAACAACAGCAATAAATGATCCACTAAATTCTTCAGAAAATAGAGCAGAAATATATACTAATACTCAAGCAATCAGAGATATTTTAAAATCAGGAAAAATTGATATATTACCTGCGCTTGAAAGTTCGTTATTTTATTGAAAATGTAAAACCCACATCAAAAATACATAATGGAAACAAGACTTCAAAATACATTGCTCAAAGTTCATACTACGGTAGTGATTATTTCTTAGATAAAATAAACTACAACCCTAATAAAGTGGGACAAAAGTAAAAAGACTTGGAGATGCTTTTATGAAAATCAATTAATAGAAAGAACTATTATTGAAAAATTAGGAACAAGATTTTTAAATGGAAAAGCTTTAGACGTATTTAATTGATAATGCAGAAATAGAAGCTAAAAACAAAATCTAATTATCGGAACAGCTTTAACAAAAAGAACAAATCAAAAATCTTGATAAAGATATTTTATGGTATGAATATCATCAAGTAAATGGACTTAAAGTCTTAGCTCCCAAAGTATATTTATCTCAAAGCACAATAGCTGGTGTTAAAAATGATGGTAAAAATAGAATAGCTGGAACAGAACTAACTTCTATTAAAGCTGATAAAGTAATGAATAATGGAGCTATTGAAACACTGGTAAAAACATTAATACAAGCAAAATGAAATAAAAAATAAAAGTATAGGCGACTATTTTGGAGAAATAACTGGAGATAAAACAAGTTTAATAGCTTTCAAAAATTTATCAAACAGTGGTGCAAAAATATCAGCTGAAAAAGAATTAATATTAATTGCGAAAAACATTACAAATGAAAGTACTACAAGAGAAATAGCACATAATAATTCTAATTTAGATAGAAGCAGATTTAATGAAATAGCTTCAGCTGGACAAATATCTTCAAATGGTTTTAACATATATTGAAGCAGATAAATATACTTCAAAGGGTGCATTTACATCGGGAGAAAAAGTTGTAATCAATGCTAAAGACATAAATTTAAATTCAATAGAATTAACAGGAGAGCAAAAAGTTTGGAAAAGATTCAAATAATTTCCAAAGCTATGGTTTTAAAAAGAATATCGGAAGTACAGTTGAAGGAAAAAAATATAGAAATATCTACTGAAAATGATTTAAATATTAAGGCTTCAAATATTAACGCAGAAGATAATTTAAAAAAATTATTGCCGAAAATATAAATATTGTTTTCAGCAACAGATAGTACTCTTCTATGAAAACTAAATCAAATAGTAAAGGAAGTTTTGAAGCTCAAAAATCTAAAGAGGATATTTCGTATCAAACTCATAATATTGCTTCAAATTTAATTGGGAATAATGTTAATGTTGAAGCCAAAAAAAGATATATCAATTTTAGGAAGCAATATTCAAGCTAACGAAAAAGGAAATATAAAGGCTGAGGGAAATATTACTCAAGCTGGTGTTAAGAATATTTCTTATGAATATCATCACACAAGTAAAAAAAGGATTGTTTGGTCTTACTTCAAAATCAATAACAGATGAAAGTTATCAAGAAAATGCTGTACGTTCTGCGACAATGTCAGGGGATAAAGGCTTAACTTATGACAGTAAGAATAATCTTGTCTTAACTGGAGTAACTGTTGTTTCAAAAAGGAAATATTGATTTAAAAAGCTAATAATGTCACAATCAATTCTTTAGAAACAAAATCAAATATCAAACATGAAGAAAAGAAAAATCTTTTAAAGCAGATTTAAGTTTAAAAGGGGTCAAATTATTCTTATGGAAAAGATAAGTTTGAATCTAATACTGATATTGTAAAACAAAATTCATCTCAAATAGTTTCAGAAAAAGATGTTAATATCAATGCAAACGATAAAGTAAAAGCTACATCTGTTGATATTTTTCGCTAAAAATGATATAAATATATCTGGAGATAAGGGAATTGAAATTTCACTGCGAATAATATTTTTTTAATAATGAAACAAAACAAGTTCAATAAGAATTTCAACAGGACTTTCTGTAAATAAATCTATAACAGAAACAATTGATAATGTTAAAAATATTAAAAACTTAACAGATTTTAGTGGAGATTCTTACGATATTACAAATAAGGCTTCTAGTTTAGTCGAGTGCAATTAAAACTGGGTGCAGGTGCAGCTCACGATTTGATGAATTTCAAGTATAAGGGAGAAAAATCAAACAGAGCTGAAACATTAAAAATAATCCTAAATTGATAACTGTAGGATCTTCAATAAGCCATAATAAATCAGAAACTAAAACACATAACGAAAATGTAGAAAATCTTCTTTAAAAATCTAATAATATGAATATTTCTTTAAAGATGGAAATATTTTAATTTCAGGAACAGATATAGAAGTAAAGAATAATTTAAGATTGGATGCTAAAAAGATGTTACAATAAAAGCAAGCGAAGATTCTTCCTCTCATTCATCTAAGGAATAAATTTAGCTGTATCAATGGATTTTAGGCGAAGACAGTACTTGAATATTAGCGCTAATCAAAGTAAAGCTAAAGGAAATTCTAATGGAACTAGCTATATAAATTCAACAATTAAAGTTGGAAACGAATTAAAAACAAAATCCCGAAAATATAGCTTTATCAGGAGCTACTGTTGAAGCAAATACTGTAGATATCAAAGCTAAAAAACATAACCATTGAGAGCCTACAAAACAAATCTGAAACAAAAAGAAAGCACAAGTAATATTGGGAAGTGTTTCTATCGATCCAACAACTGGAAATGTAAAAGGCATAGGTTTAAATGTTGGCAGAACAAAAGGAAATGGAAACGGTTCTTGGACAGAAAATCAAACAACATTAATTATAAAAATGGTGGAAAGATTGATGCAGATAGCTTTAACAAATACAGGAGACAGTTATAGCTTCTGAAAGTGAAAATAACAAATTAAAAATATCAGCAAATGAAACTCAAAATATCTAACTTAGAAGATAATAACAAGTATGAAAATATTGAGGAGGAATTAATTTTTCAGCTTCAGTATCAAGTGGAAATATTAGTCAAAAGTTCCTAATCTATCAGTGGTTCATAATAAAGTAGAAAAAGAACAAATAACAAGAGCTACGGCAATAAATACAGAAATATCTTTAAAAGGGAAAAAGTAAGCGCTGAAGAGTTAGGATTTAATACTGATAAAGAAAAATCTCAAGAAGTAACAAAAGATAATGAAAAACATCTAAATGCTGATTTACATACAGATTTAGCAAATAAAGAAAATAGAGATTCAATAATAGATGGTTACAAAAAGAGTTGGAGCATTAACAGAAATTGGAGATATCAATAAATTCAAAGAATCAATGGAAGAATAATGTTCAATAGATTTTGCGAACAACACATCAAGAAGAAATAAACTTCATAAAAGATACTAGTCAAGATCTAAATCTTAGAAGAAGTGCAGCACAAGATTTTATGAATACATATCTTTATGTAAATGGTTATAAAGGTAAATATCCAGAAGTAGTGTTGACAGATGAACCAAACTCATTTGCCAGAGATTCAATAGATAAGAAAACAGGAGAGAGAAGAACAGAAAAATATACTTATCAATATATGATTTGAATGATCCAGAAAATCTTTTGCAAAAACTATTTGGACATAGAAAAAGGACACTTAGCAACTTATGATAGAGATGAAAAATACTGCAGAAAAATAGAATCTAAGGTAGCAAAAGAGGATAAAACAAGAGTATTTAATTCTAAAGAAAAAGATGAATACATAAAGTTTTTGAAAGAAAATTACAAGAGTAAATCTCTAAATGAACAGTTCATAGAGGCAAAAAGCTATTCCTAAAGATGAAAAGAGAAAATGATGGGGTGTCAATGTCTACTGGATTTTCAGTGTTTGCAGGACCAGGAATATCTTTTGGAAACATCATTGACAGTTATGAGAGATAGTAAGTTAAAGGAAATGTATATTTTTTAAGTCAAAACAGAAGGTGCTGACTTTTCGAATTCCGTCTTTTGATACTGGAGGAGTTTCATTTTCTTATTTACTTTTTGCTGAGCAGCCTGATGATTTGACAGGAGCTTCATTTGAGATCGCTGGTTCAATTAGAGTTGGAAACTATGGAATTGAAGCAGGAGGAGAAATGAGTTTAGAAACGGGTAAATTTGAAAGTGTGTCAGCTTCTGTTGGTAAAAAGTAGGACTAGCAGGCAAACAATTTGTGGATAAGTATGGGACAGGTTTAAAAAGCTGGAGAAGTTCATATGCAAAGTTAAGTTTACAAAAAAATATATTTTCAATTAAATTGCCATCTATATACAAAAAAACATAAGAACAATAGAAAAATAAAAATAGGTTCTATAGAAAAACAAATAGAAAATTCTAATTCATATTTTGAAAAAGCATATCTAGAAACTGAAAAAATATAAATATGAAGTAAGAAAAATACAAGAAATGGCTAAAAATATTAATTGATTACAGTGTAAAAATAAAAGATTTTTAGAGTTAGAAGATTATAAAAGAGATTATTTTTCAGAATAGATATGAGTATTATAAATTGAATAGAGAAGTTGATTAAAATGATTAGTGTAACTCAAAAAGAACTATGTTAAAAATTTAGTATCAGACCAACTCATTTATTTTTGCAATTATTTTTAACTGATTTAGGAGGTTTAAAACCTTTTTATTTTGTTAGTTCCTCCAGCTTATATGCTACTTGAAATAAAGATTGCTTATTTATGTTTTATTGGTTTTATTTTCATTTAGTAATCTATGTTCTTTTATCAAGAAAAATATGGTATGAATACGGTATATACATAGTTCAACAGGAATTAATAATAGTTGGTGTAAAAGAAAAAGAATTAAATTAGGAAAAATTCAAAGATTGATCGGTTAAATATTTTTCAAAAGCAAGATTTTTTACTATTTATTAATTAAGACTACGACACAAGATATTAAACTTGCTTCATATAGTAAAAATGATTACAAATTATTGTAAATATTATTGAAGGAGAAATAAAATAAAATATGACTTGGAGAAAATAAATAGTAGTTATATAGAAAAAGAGAAGTTTTTCCTTGAAAGAAGAAGTAATAAATTGACATTATTTCATATACTTTTCTATTTTTTATATTTGTATTTTAATAATTACTCAACTATAAATAAAGAAATAGATTTAAATGAAAAATTATTATATTAAGTCCAATTTTTATTATTTATTATATAGGCTTTGTATACTTTTTCTAAAGAACGAATATTTATAGCAAGTGAATATTTAATTTTAGAAAAATTCTTATTTTATTGTTCAAGAAAAATAATTGAAATAAAAATATAAGAGGAGTGATTTTCACTAATTATGAAATGTCTTTATTTGAAATTGTATATAAAGTAATAATTAATTGTTTATGTTTTTGGACTTTAAATTCAGTTAAAAATTGAAGTACTTGAAAAGATTGAAAGAATATATTTTTGGATATGAAAAAGAAGAATTTATATTACTAATTGAAACATATATAAAAATAGCTACAAAAATAAAGATTTTTATTTTTCTAAAATTCAAGATGACATTGAAAGAGTATGAAAAATCAAAAAGTTTTAGTTGACTATAATGGAATTGATGCATAAGGAAGTTACTTTTGAAAAGTTAAAAAGAAGATATCAATTTAATAAGAGATCATAAAATCAATTATTGAAAAATATAGGAGATTACTCGGAGAAATAACTGGAGATAAAACAAGTTTAATAGCTTTCAAAAACTTATCAAACAGTGGTGCAAAAATATCATCAACAGAAGAATTAGTATTAATTGCAAAAATATTACAAATGAAAGTACTGCAAGAGAAATAGCGCATAATAATTCTGATTTAGATAGAAGCAGATTTAATGAAATAGCTTCAGCTGGCACAAATATCTTCAAATGGTTTTAAATATATTGAAGCAGATAAATATACTTCAAAGGGCATTTACATCAGGAGAAAAGTTGTAATAAATGCTAAAGATGTAAATTTAGATTCAATAGAATTAACAGGAGAACAAAAGTTTGGAACTAATTCTGATAATTTCCAAAGCTATGGTTTTAAAAAGAATGTTGGCTCTGAATTACAAGCAAAAGATTTACAAGTTTCAGCAGATAATCTAAATATTAAAGCTTCAACAGTTACAACAGATACAGCATTAATTGATGTATATTAAACTAGAATCAGGAATAGATTACAAAAATGAGAGAAAAGCAAAAATAAATCAAAAGGATTTTATCATCTAGCTCTGAAAAGAAAAAGTCATCAAGAATTTAATTCTGAAAGTAATTTGATTGTAAAAATCAAGGAATACTAACAGGAAATATTGAAGTTATTGGTTCGACTTTTAGCTTTGGAGATAATTCTCTAATTGTTGGAAAAATTAACAACAGATAGCCAAAAATTAAATAGCACTATGAACACGAAAAATCTAAAAAGGTTTTGAGTGCGAGTATAACTTCAAATAGTTTTAGTGTGAGGCTATGGAAAAACAAAAACTACAACAAATGGAAAAGATTTAACAAATGATAAATCAACTCTAATATTAGGAGATGGAACTGTTTTAAATAAGGGGGCAGAGATAACTGCAACCAATTTTGAACATGGAAAAATTTCAATAAATAATGGAGATGTAACCTTTGGTGCAAGAAAAAGATATACACGAGATAGAAAGTAGTACAAAATCAAGTGGAATAAATTTATCAGTACAAGTTAAATCTCAAGCGCTTGATAGAGCAAGACAAGGAATAGACTCATTTAAACAAATGAAGTCAGGAGATAGTATTGGTGGTATTGCAGATGGAGTTAATACTATTACTGTTGTTTCTGGACCAAGCAATAACATACTTAGACAATAAGAGAGCTACTACAAATGATGTTAAGAATGGAAATTTTAAGGTTGATAATGACTCTATTTAAGTACTGATATTAATCTTGGATTTACAAGATCTGAAAGTAAATCAAAATCGCATAATGAAAATGCTGTTGTAACAAATATTCAAGGTAAAAGATAGTAACTCAAGTATAACTTACAATAATGTAAATACTGTAAATTATGATGGAACTCAAGCTAAAAAATACTAAATTTATCTATAACAATGTAGAAAAATATTAACAAGACTGCTGTTGAGCTTAATAATTACAATAGAAGCTCTTCAAAAAGTACAGGAGTATCTGCAGGATTAAGTTTTGATGAACAAGGTAAAATGAATGTCGATGCGGTAAGAGTATCAGCTTCAGGTTCTAAGATGAATACAGATGAAACCATTTATCAAAAATGGTTCGTTTATAAATGTAGATGAAGTACATAACAATACAAAAATATGACACTTTCTGGATTTAATCAAGAGGTGGAACAGTTACAGGTAATATTGAAAAACTTAAAAATTGAAAGTAAACAAAAATACTTCCGTAACTAAAGGTAGTTCATACAGTGCTTCTGTCGGAGTTTCTCCAAGTGAACAGTGTCAGGAGATTTATCTTTATCTAAAAACTAATGGAGAGAGAAGATATGTAGATACTCCATCATCATTTATTGTAGGAGAAAAATAGTAATTTATCAATAGGTAAAGCTGAAAAATACTGCTGCAATAATTGGTACAACGGACAATGGAAAAATTAAAATAAATGAATATGCAGGTAAAAATCTTGATAATATTGATAAGATGAAGACTGTTGGAGCTTCTGTTGGAACATCTTACTCTAAAGGTTCAAATCCAACATTAACAGGAGTGGGAGTTAATTATTCTAATTCTGATTTAAGATCTACAACATACTGTTGTTGGTAATGTTGAAATTGGAAAAATCATCGGGAGATGAAATCAATAGAGATATTAATGCAATGATAGAAATTACAAAAAGATGATAAAAACAAATACTAATGTTAATGTAGAAGCGCAGACAATAGATTATTTATCTAATCTAAACAAAATTTAAGGAAGATTTAGAACTTTCAATCGTTGAGAGCAAAGCGACAGCTACTAGTATTGTTAAAAATAGATAATATCCCTAACTAATGGCGATGATATAGGACAAAATGAAAAAGAACTTTGCTTGAAATAAAGCAATCTGTAATGGAAGCTCAAAACTTAAATCAAATTGATATTATTGCTAATACAGAATATAGCGCTAAAGATTTACAAGATAAATTAGATGTAACAAATTGAAAAATTTGATCCTAATAGTGAAGATTTATCACTTGCTGTTAAAGAAAGAATAGAAGAGCTAAAAAGAACTAGGAATAAAAAGAAACAGGAAGTCCCGTATAGCTTAGAGGCTTTTTATGATAAGTCTACTGGAAAAATATTTATCAACAAAGATATTAGCGATGATAAATTAAGACCAGCAATAGCTAGAGAGTGGAAAAATAAAGGAAGATTTAAAAATAATCTTGGAAAAGAAAATTCACAAGGCAAGTTAAAATCAACAACAGCTGGAGCAATAGTATATGAGAAGTTGAAAAAGATTAAAGAATAAAAATGATTCTTTATGTAAAAGATTTTGATGTTGCTATAATGAATGAAAAATAGTGAAGTTACTTCTGATAAATATGGAGAACAAGTAGAAGGTCTATTAAAAATAGGGCTTTCAGGAGCAAAATACTCTAGAGATATTTCAGAAAATGAATGATAATCCAGATATGATATATAAAGATCCAGAAGGTGCAAAGGAAAAAGGCTACAACAGCATTAGATAACTTTAAGAAAGATTATGATAGAAATGTTGACTATATGATTGAAGGATGGCATAGACCAAAAATATGCAGAAAAAGAAATGCCTATTTTAAAAAGAAAAATAGATAAAAGAAAAAGATCCTAAAATGAGAAATCTTTTAACTGCAAGGTATAACTATTTAGAGGAAGAAGCACATCCTATTAGAAGTATAAAAGAAGGATTTGTAAGTGGATTTAAAGAGGGATCTGCTGATGCAACAACATTATATGCAGCATCAAAAATACCACTTATTGGAAAATATGTAACTTTTGGAACAGTGATATATGGAGGAGTAACAGGTGCTATTAATGCGTCAAAAAAGAAGAACCAAAAATAGCTATTACTTTTACACAAGCTAATGATATAAAAAGAATAGCACCAGAATTTTTATAAAGATGCTGAAAGTTCTTTTATAATAGGTAATAAATCGGATGTATCTAATTCAGTACTGATAGGAGCAGCTGAATATTATTATAAAAATAATAAAACACCAGATAAAAAGATTAGGAAATAGCACAGGATATTTAACAGGAGGGGTTGTAGCATACAAAGGAATAAGTATAGCAGAAGTAAATACAATAGTTTAAAGGTATCAACTTCTGATAAAAAAATAATGTTGATATTAATCAAAAAGTTAAGACAACAAGGAAGTCAACCATCAGATTATTCAATTTCTTTAGAAAATGGAGCAAATAAACAAGGAATAGTTAATAAGTTAGGAAAAGAACCATTAGATATAGAAAAAGCTCCAGTTTTTGCTACTATTTCAGATGAGAAATTAATAAACTTTCAAAATGAAGTATCAAAAGCAGGAACTAAATTAGATTTAAAAAAACTGGAGAACTAATTGGACCAAAAGGTGGAAAAGGAAAAGTAGTAGGAACAACACCAGATGGTAAAATAGTTGTAAATATGGCAGGGAGAAATGTAATTTTTGAAAATGGAAAAACAAAATACTATTTCAGCAGGTAGTTTTAAAAATTTGAAATTCCTAAAACAAATGAAGTTGTAGAAGTTCCTAGTGAAGCAATAGCTAAAAATAATACTATAAAAACCATCTGAAAATATGTTTAATGGATTTTTAGATAAAGGCAAAATCTAAAATTACTGGTAAAACCAGTGGCCCAAGTTCAATTAGAAAGAATAGGAATTAAGTCAGAAGTTAAAGATATAGGGATTAAAAAGTAGATGGAACAACTAAAACTGGCTTAGATATAGATGAGGCTTTAGAAAAATAATTTAGGAAGAACATTTAAAAACATATGATAGCTATGATAAAGCTACAAAAACAGCAACAAGTGTAAAAAGTATAGATATGACTTCAAAGACATATATAAGTGGTTCAGGATTAAGTTCTAAATTAAATAGTGATTTAAAGGCAATTAAAGATTTTACTAGATATGAACTAAAGACAGTAAAAACTAGAAAATAAAAATATAGAGAATAGGATATTAAAAAAATTGTAATAAATAATGAACCTTTAAATAAATCACAAATGGAAAATTTAAAAAGGGTAGTTGAACATGCAACAGAGGATGGAATAAAAAGTAGAAGCAGTAATATTAAAATAGGAGGTTTAAAATGTATGTATCAGTAGTAATTTATAAGGAAAAAGGAAAAAGATTTTTAGAATGATAATATTGCCATCAGGTAGAAATAAAAATAGGATTAGGACAGTATAAGGATTATGGTATAATTTCCTATCTAAATAAAAAGATAGTAAAAAGAATAGGAGAATTTATATATTGGGCATTAAAGTGAAAGTGATAATGAAGAAATTGAAGATGAAGTTAATGTACAATGGTGTAAAAATATTTTTAATCGTTCCTCTGACTTAAAAAGTAGTTAATGAATATAATAATATTGATTTGAATTTTTTTGAAAATAAATATTCACTAATGTTAAATAAAAAAAGATGGAAGAGGTTATTCACCTTTCAAAGATGAAAATGGGGATATAGTTGAATATATATTTCCAGAAAAAGCCGACAGCATTGGAATTAGGAACAAAAGTAATGGAAATGTTTGAATATAAAAGAAAAGGTATGATGGGTTAATAGAATAAAAAAAGTTAAGCTGAATAGATAAAAATATTTATTCAGCTTTTTCTCTAATAAATCAAAAAGTTAGATTTGTAGATGAAGTACATATTTCATAGTAGGAGATGAAGTAATCTAAAAATAGGTAAAAGTAGAAAATACAGCTGCTGCGATAGGGGACAACTGGAAATATAGAAAAATTTTTTTCCCTGATGAATTTGAAATACAAAAAGAGATTTAAAGATAGTTTAGATAAAATAAATTGTTTAGAAGCAAATAATACTAAAGATAAAATACAAGTTTTTATAAAAATTTTTGATCAATTACGATTTATGGATAGATATAACTTGTGGGTATACATAGTAGAAAATATTTTAATAAAAATTTATAGAAGGTCAAGAAATAGATATCTATGCTGTTTTTGAAGATAATATTTGGTAAGTATAAAAATATACAATAAAAAAAGAATATGACAATTTAACAAATAATGAAAGTATATGTTGGTAAAATCTAATAATTTTAGAGAACAAACATAAGAATTATAGTGCTAAAAATATTTAGGAGGAAAAATAAAAATCTAGCAATCGCTAGATTTTTATTTTAATTATAATTATTATTCAGCTGTTTCTAAAACTTGGTCCTTTGTAATCTCCACATTCTAAACAAACTCTGTGTTGTCTTTAGGAGCTCCACATTTTTCACAAGTTACTAAACCAATTGCAGATAATGACAGTGAGATCTTCTCATATAGCTTTAGAAGTCTTTTTCTTAGGTACTGCCATTTCTTACCCCTCCTCTTCAATCCTTATTAATTACCATACTATATTACAAGATTTTTGTCTCTGTCAAGTAAGTTTTTGACAGGAAAAAATAAATTATACATTAAATAAAAATTCCATTAAGTCTCCATCTTGAACAATATATTCTTTTCCTTCAAGTCTTAGGACACCTGCCTCTTGAGAACCTTTTCCAACCAGAATTTTTTTATAAAATTATCATAAGAAACAACTTTGGCTCTAATAAATCCTTTTTCAAAATCTGTATGAATTTCTCCAGCAGCTTTAGGAGCTGTATCTCCAATTTTTATGGTCCAAGCACGAACTTCTTTCACACCTGCAGTAAAATATGTTTGTAAACCCAAAAGTTTAAAATCCAGCTCTTATGAGTCTGTTAAGTCCTGCTTCTGAACTCCTAAAGTTTCTAAAAATTCTTTATTTCTTCATCCATTTCTTGAAGCTCTGCTTCAACCTTAGCTGAAACTATAACAACTTCGAACCAATTCGCAGCATATTCTTTCACCATATCAACATATTTATTTCCAAGCTAAATCATCTTTCAGCAACATTTGCTGCAAAATATCATTGGCTTTAAAGTTAGAAGTTGATAATTAAAATTTGTTTTTCGTCGTCTGTTAAATCTAAAGTTTTTAATAATTTAAATTCCTCAAGATATGCTTTTGGTAAAAACAGACATAAGTTCAACAGATTCTTTAATTTTATTTCTAGCTAATTTTTCGTGTTTTTCAATTGCTTTTATCAACAGTTTCGATATCAGCAAAAATTAATTCTGTATTTATAACTTCGATATCTCTTAAAGGATCTACTCCACCACTTACGTGTATAACATTGTCGTCATCGAAACATCTAACAACTAGGCAAATTGCAGAAGTTGCTCTTATGTTAGATAAAAATTTATTTCCTAAACCTTCTCCCTTTGATGCTCCTTTAACAAGTCCTGCTATATCAACAAATTCAACAGTTGTTGGAACAATTCTTTCTGGATTTATTATTTGAGCAAGAGCATTCAATCTTTCATCAGGCACTGTTACCATTCCAACATTTGGTTCTATAGTACAAAATGGATAATTTGCAGCCTCTGCAGCTCCAGCCTTTGTTATAGCATTAAACAAAGTAGATTTTCCAACATTTGGAAGCCCTACAGTTCCCTATACCTATCATTAAATTTTCCTCCGTATTTTTATTTTCTAAAGAATAACTTTTATTTATTTTTAAAACTAAATTCTAAACTAATAAATAGTAAAAGTCAAGTTCAATTTCTTTATTTTTATTGAGTTTATGATAGAATTTAAATAAAAATAATATTTTTAAAAATATTGTTTTTTACTATGTAAGAGTGAATTATGAAAGCTGCAATAATTTTTAGTAGGTACTGAATTATTAAATGGAGCAATGCTCGATACAAATAGTTTATACATAGCTGAAGAATTAAATAGAATAGAATAGAGATTGAATTTAAATTGACAGTTAGAGATGTGATAGAAGAAATTATAAAAAGCACTCGACTATGCAAAAAGAATGTTGATCTTGTTATAACAACTGAGGTCTTGGACCAACAGATGATGATTTGACAAAAAGAAGCTATAGCTAAATTTTTAAATAAAAATTAGTAGTTGATGAAGAAGAAAAGAAAATATTTATAAAAATACAAGGGATATAAAATAAAAAGTTTCAAATTTTAAAGAAGTTGAAAAACCAGAAGGAGCAATTTGTTTTAAAAATGATGCAGGTATGGCACCGGCAGTTTATTCTGATGGTATAGTTTTGTTTTCCGGGTTTTTCCAAATGAATTAAAAAGATATGTTTCGAAATTTTTAAAAATTTTATGTTAAAGAAGAAAATAATATAAAAAGTAAAATATACATTAAAGATATTATTACTTACGGAATAGGAGAAAGCGTTTTAGAAGAAAACTGTAAAAAGATTTATTTACAGAAGATAATATTTTCTACGAAATTTCTTGTAAGAGATTACGGTACACTTATTAGATTTCAAAACAGATATTACAAACAAAAAGAATGTAGCCAAAAATTGTAAAAAGTATATAATAGAATATCGGAGTTCATAATTGGAGAAGACACTGATAGAATAGAAAATAAAATATTTGAATACTTAACTATGAATGAAAAATCTCACAATATCGACAGCAGAGTCTTGTACTGGTGGAATGATAGCAAGTAAACTTGTAGATGTCAGTGGAATATCAAAAAGTTTTATGGAAGGACTTGTAACTTATAGTAATGTTTCAAAAACAAAAAAAGATTGAAAGTTAAAAAGAAACTTTAGAAAAATATGGAGCTGTGAGTGAGGAAACATGCAGAGAAATGCTTCATGGGGCTTACTACAGATATTGGAATTTCAACAACTGGATAGTAGGGCCAGATGGAGGAACTAAAAGAGAAACCTGTAGGACTTGTATATATTGGAATTAAAAGTGAGAACGAGATACAAGTTTTTAGAAAGGAACTAAAAGGGGATAGAAATAAAATAAGGCAGAGAGCGTCTATGTATGCACTGTATAACTTATTAAAAATATTAAGTAAAAAGGTACGGTAAATAATATGACTATTGAGAGAAATTAAAAAGTAGAAACGATAAGGGAATGTCTTTGAGAGAACTTGCAACTAAAGTGGAATTATCAGCAAGTTTTTATCACAAATAGAACAGGGAAAGCTTCTCCTTCTATTGAAAAATTTAAAAAGATAGCACATACTTTTGGATGTTAGAGTTAGCTATCTTATCGAAGACGAAGAAGATGATATTGAAGTATTGAATATACAAAAAGGAAAATATAAAGTATATTGAAAGTTTAGAGTCAAATGTAAAAATGGGACTTTGATTTCTAATAATAAAGAAAGAAATATGGAGCCTATAATTTATGAAATAGGTATAGATGGAGAAAGTGGGAAAGATTTTTACTCTCATGGAACTTCGAAGAATTTGTATACATAATTGAAGGAGAACTTGAAATATATGTAGCAAATAAAAATATAAATTATCAAGGGGATAGTTTATATTTTTAAATCTAACGAAGCACAGATTTAAAAACACATCTAAAAAGAAGTGAGTGTTGTGGGTAGTGAGTCACCAACATTCTAATCGGAGGAAAAATGAAAATAGAGATAAAAGTTTTAACTGCAGTGAGGCTAACAAAATTATTTTATTGCAGCAAGTAGATGGCTTTCTAAATATGCTGATGTATTAAATGATTTAAATGTTTATCCAGTACCTGATGGAGATACTGGTACAAATATGTCTATGACTTTACAATCTGTAGAAAATGAATTGATAAAGTTGCAAGACGAGACTCAGTATGGAAGAAATTAGCAGATATTATATCTGAAGCCGTCCTTTTAGGAGCAAGAGGAAATTCAGGGACAATATTATCTCAAATTATTCAAGGCTTTTTAAACGTAGTGAGAGATAAAGAAGAAATTGATATACCAACAGCAGCTAGAGCCTTTGTTGAAGCGAAAGAAAAGCGTACAAAGCAGTTAGTGAAACCAGTTGAGGGAACAATTTTTAACAGTAATAAGAAAAGTTTCTGAAGCAGCTATAAACTATGAAGGTCCTAAAGATGATTTTATACCTTTCTTAGTTCATTTTATACGGCTGCTGCTGCGGTTGAAGAAACTCCTAATTTGCTTCCAAAATTAAAAGAAGCTGGAGTGGTTGATGCTGGAGGAAAAGGGATATTTATGTTCTTGGAAGGATTTGAAAAATCAGTAACAGATCCTGAAATGTTGGAAGGATTTAGAAAGAATTGCAAAAATCTCAAGTTAATAGAAAACAAAAATTAGAATATATAAATAAAATGATAAATTAAATATAAATATTGTACAGAATTTATAATCGAATCAGGAGATTTCGACTTAGATGAGTATAAAGATAGGTGTTTTAGGTGATTCTATGGTTGTGCATGCAAACAAAAAGAAGGCTAAAACTCACATTCATACAAATAATCCGGTCAAGTTTTAGAGATTGCTGGAGCATTAGTAATTTAAATAATATTAAAATAGAAAATATGGAAAATACAACATAATCTATGTTTTGATAAAAAGAAGAAGAATTGAATGGAACAATAGTTGAAAAAGAATTAAAAAGCAGCAGACTGACCTATTATTCTATTTGAAGACAAAAATATTGAAAAATAATATTGCGGTTTATGCAATAGCTGACAATGAAAAAGTGGCAGAATTGTTTTAAGAGATGGAGCTTGACAGTTTTAATTGGGACAAACTAAAAATCCTTTCTGTTTCTGATATAGAAAATGGTTTAAGAAAAATAAAAAGCAAAAACAATTTATATATTGCCAAACAATAAAAATATTATTGCAAGTGCTAAAATGGCAGCTGAAAGAGATGCCAGAGATGAGGTGTACTAGAAACTAAAACTATGCTTGAAGGACATTATTTTATAAAAATAGCAGAATCCCTTTGACAGTCTTTACTAAGACAACTCAATTATTCTATAGAAATTACAAAAGCTGTTAGAGATACAAAAATAAATGATATAGAAGTAAAAATTGGAGACAATATAGTCTTGTAAATGGAAAGTTTCTTTGACAAGGCTGAAAAAGGTTGAAGATTTAATAAATAAAATTTACGATAAATATAAAATGAAAATACTTTAGCTGCGACAATTATATCTAGGTAAGACTAGACACAAGCGTGGGAATGAAGCTTTAAAAATAAAAATTTAAAAATATAATGAATATGATGGAGATTTAGAAAACTATTCATACTACATTTACTTAGAACAAAGAGATCAGCATTTTCAAAAATTGTAATCTTAACTGATTCGGCTTCAGATTTAACTCCTGATATGATTGAAGGCTTGGATGTTACTATAATTTCCAATAAGAGTAAAGATTGGTGAAAATAATTATAGAGATGGAATTAATTTGAGCAAAAAGAATTTTGGCATAAATTATTAAGCCAGAAAATTATTCCTAAAACAGTCAACCATCGCCTGCCGACTCGAGATTATTACGAAGAATTATTCAATAAAGGATACGAAAAATTATTTCTCACATTTCTAGTAAAATGAGTGGAACTCAACAAGTTGCAAAGGTTGCAAGGGAAATGATAAAAAGAGAAAAGGATATAATTATTGTTGACTCAAAATCTGTAACATTTGGACAAGCTCACCAAGTTCTTGAGGAGCTAAGATGATTAAAAGTAGGAGAAAAATCAGAAACTATTTTAGCAAGACTTTATGAGCTTGCAGATATGATGAAGGTATATTTTTGCAGTTAGTGATTTAGCTTATCTTGAAAAAGGTGGAAGAATAGGTGAGCTTCATCCATAATTGGAGGTTTCTTAAAATTAAGACCTGTTCTTAAAATAGAAGATGGAGAAGTTACTCTTTGAAACAAAAACTTTTGAGAGAGAGGAGCAGTCTCTTATATGGAAAAATTCTAAAAATGAAAGTAAAAATAGTATGTATCTATATACTGCTTGGGGAGGTACTAACCAAGAATTACAAAAATACTGATGTATTGAAGAAAAACTGCAGAAGTATTTAGAAAAATAGAATTTAAAGGTAGATTTGAAATAGGACCTACAATAGGAAGCCATAGCGGACCCTGTCTTTGGAATAGAATTATATCGAAAATAAGATAAAAATAAGAGGATTCACATTGTGAGTCCTTTTTATATTAAACAAAGGAGGAAAAATGAAATTTTCGAGTTATTTAAATCCAGATTATATCTTTCCAGAATTAGATGGTAATTCTAAAGAGGAAGTGATAGAAAAGGTTGTAGAAAAATTGCACATAAAAATTTTTTTGCTGATAGAAAAAGATGAAATTGTGAAAAATATTTTAAAAACGTGAGGAAGAAATTTCTACAGTTATGGGACAAGGAATATTTTTGCCACATACAAGAATAAAAAGATTTTTTTCTGATTTTTATCATTGCTGTTGCAACTGTAAAGTGTGATATTGTTGGACAAGTTGCTGGAACAAATGAAACTGATCATATTAAAGTTGTATTTCTAATAGTTTCTGATGTTTTAAAAATAAAAATATTTTTAAAAACTATGAGTGCTATCTCAAAAATTGCTTTAAAAATCCAGAAGTAATTGATAAGGTTGAAGCTAGCACACATCCAAAACAAATTTTAGAGTTATTATCTCAAAATGATATTGAGATAGAACATAAAATAACTGCAGAAGATGTTTTAAGTCCTGATATTAGAGAAGCTCATGAAGATGACACTTTGGAAGAAATAGCTAAGAGAATGATATTAGAACAAAGAGATGCTTTTGCCAGTTCTTGATCATAATAGAACTCTTTTTAGGAGAAATAACAGAAAAGAGAACTTATTGGTTTTGGTTTGCCAAATCATTTTATCTTTGATGAACGATCTAAATTTCTTGACAGTTGGAGAACCATTTGAAGAATATTTAATAAATGAAAGTACAGCTACAATAAAAGATATTTATAGAAAAGATATAAAAACATTTATTGATAGATAAAGCAGCTCCGATAATGGAAAATTTGCTTTTAAAATGGTGTATAAGGGAATACACAGATTGTATGTTGTAGATCCAAAAACAAAAAATATCTTGGAACAATAAGTAGGTCAGACATAATTAAAAAGGTATTACATATTTAAGGGGACAGTTAGTTTAAAAGGAAGGTTAAAATGTTATATTTAGGAATTTTAATATTTGTAGTTGTGTTCTATTGCATAATTACAGAGAAAATACCAAGTTCTTGGGCAACTATGGGTGGTGGTCTTTTGATGACACTTATAGGAATTACCACTCAGGAACAAGTATTGGAAACAATCTATGAAAGGTTGGAGGTATTATTTTTATTAGTTGGAATGATGATGATAGTTTTGTTAGTATCAGAAACTGGAGTCTTCCAATGGTTTGCAATTAAAGTTGCTCAGCTTGTAAGAGGAGAGCCGTTCAAGTTGATAATTTTACTTGCCTGTGTGACAGCTTTTATGTTCAGCATTTTTGGATAACGTAACAACAATTCTATTGATGGCTCCAGTTTCAATATTATTGGCAAAAGCAATTAAAAATTAAATCCATTTCATTTGTAATAACGGAAGTTATGTCAGCAAATATTGGTGGACTTGCTACATTGATTGGAGACCCTGACTCAACTTATCATTGGAGCAGAAGGAAAATTAACATTTAATGAATTTTTATTTAATACAGCTCCAATGGCGGCTTTTATCAATGGTATCATTATTGATTACAGTTTATTTTATGTATGCTAAAGATATGAAAGTTTCTAATGAATTAAAAGCTAAAAATTATGGAATTAGATTCAAGCAGATCGTTAAAAGATATAAAACTTTTAAAACAATCAGTAATAATATTTTCTTTGGTAATTGTAGGATTTATATTAAATAATTTTGTTGATAAAGGGCTTGCAATAATTGCATTATCGGGAGCAGTATTTTTAGCTTTACTTGCTAAAAGTCCTAAGGAAATGTTTGAAGGAGTAGAATGGGAAACATTATTCTTCTTCATTGGATTATTTATGATGATTAAAAGGTATTGAAAATCTTGAAATTATAAAATTTATCGGAGATAAAATGATACATCTGACGGAAGGACATTTCGGAGGAGCTGTATTATCTACAATGTGGATATCAGCTTTATTTACATCTGTAATTGGAAATATTGCTAATGCTGCTACATTCTCAAAAATTATAAAACATAATGGCTCCAACATTTGCAGGAGTTGCAGGAGTAAAAAGCTCTATGGTGGGCTTTATCTATGGGGTCATGTCTTGGTGAAATTTAAGTTTGCTAGGTTCTGCAACAAATGTTGTTGCAGTAGGAGCTCTGAAAAAGCAGGATGTAAGATAAGTTTTGTACAATTTTTTAAAAATTCGGAGCGATTATTGCAATAGAGAATTTGTTGATAGCAACCGTGTATATTTATTTTAGATATTTATAATTTTTCATTAATAAATATCGGAAGGTATCGTAGTGAAGATGTTATTAATTTTAGGAATACTAATTTTTATTGTAGTTTTTGTTGTATAATTACAGAAAAAGTACCATCAGCTTATGCAACAATGTTAGGTGCATTAGCAATGGCATTTTTAGGAATAGTTACTGAAGAAGAAATGCTTGAGACTATACATAGCCGTTTGGAAATATTGTTGTTGTTAATTGGAATGATGATAATAGTTTCTTTGATATCAGAAACAGGAATATTTCAATGGTTTTGCAGTAAAAGTTGTAAAACTTGTAAGGGGAGAACCGTTTAGGTTATTAATTTTATTATCTCTTGTCACTGCAGGAAGCTCAGCATTTTTTGGATAATGTTACAACGATATTATTAATGGCACCAATTTCGATATTATTAGCAAAAAGAATTAAAATTAGATCCATTTCCTTTTGTTATGACTGAAGTGTTAGCTGCTGATATTGGAGGGATGGCAACACTGATTGGAGACCCAACTCAACTTATCATAGGAGCAGAAGGAAATTTAACTTTTTAACGAGTTTTTTAGTAAATACAGCTCCAATGACAGCAATAGCTCTCATAATTTTTGTTGACAGTAGTTTATTTTAGTTATATAAGAAAGATGAAAGTTACAAATGATCTAAAAAGCTCAAATAATGGAATTGGAATCTGAAAGAATTATAAAAATAAAAATTATTGATACAAGCAAGCATAGTTCTTACATTCGTAGTACTTGGATTTTTATTAAATAATTTTGTAAACAAAGGGCTTTCAGTTATTGCTTTGACTGGAGGAATATTTTTAGCTTACATAACAGAAGAGAACCTAAGAAAATATTTGGAGTCATCGAGTGGGATACTTTATCATTGGACTTTTTGTTATGATAAAAGGAATTGAAAATTTAGGAATAATTAAATTTATTGGAGATAAGATTGTTGCTATTTCTACTGGACAGTTTAAAACAGCAACAATTTCAATAATGTGGTTATCTTCAATTTTTACATCTATTTTAGGAAACGTTGCAAATGCTGCAACTTTTCTCAAAAATCATAAAAACTGTTGTACCTAGCTTTGAACATTTTAGCTAATGTAAAAGTTTTTCTGGTGGGCTTTTATCTTTTTGGATCTATGTCTAGGAGGAAGTATCACTATGATTGGTTTCCACAACAAATGTTGTTGCAGTGGCTACATCATCTAAAAGCAGCGAGGCTGTAAGGTTGATTTTATAAAAATAAATTTGGTAGTAAAATTGCTTTATTTTAAATTCTTACTGCTACTGCATATTTATACTTTAGATATTTATGAGTAAAATTAGATGGTATATAATCAATCTAATGTACATTAATATTCTATTTAAATTTATAGTACGTAGTATACGAAAGAAATTTTAAATAAAATCTATATCTTAAAAATATAAGGAGTGAGATAATGAACGAAAAATTAGAAAAATGAGAAATGGAAAAGGATTTATTGCTGCACATGACCAAAGTGGGGGAAGTACACCTAAAAGCATTGAAATTATATGGAGTGAACGAGGATCAATATTCAAAATGAAACTGAAATGTTTGATTTAATTCACAAAAATGAGATCTAGAATAATTAAAAGTCCTTCTTTTTGATGAAAAGAATAATTGAGACTATCCTTTTCGAACAAACTATGGATAGCAAAATTGATGGAAAATATACAGCAGATTTCTTATGGGAAGAAAAGAAAGTTTTACCTTTCTTAAAAATAGATAAAGAGTCTTAAAGATTTAGATGCTGATGGAGTTCAAACAATGAAAGATAATCCAACTTTACCTGAATTATTAAAAAGAGCTAACGAAAGACATATCTTCGGAACTAAAATGAGATCTATATTAAAAAGCATCTCCAGCTGGAATAGCTAGAGTTGTTGCTCAACAATTCAAGTAGCTGCTCAAATCGTAGCTGCAGGATTAGGTACCTATCATGAGAACCAGAAGTAGATATAAACAATGTTGATAAAGTTGAATGTGAAGCTATATTAAGAGATGAAATTAGAAAACGCTAAATGCTGCCAGAACTTCAGAATGTAATGTTGAAACTTACATTACCAACTGTTGAAAAACTTCTATGAAGAATTCACAAAACACCCAAGGTAGTAAGAGTTGTAGCTTTATCTGGAGGATATTCAAGAGAAAAAGCAAACGATATCTTATCTAAAAATACTGGAGTAATAGCAAGTTTCTCAAGGCATTAACTGAAGGTTTATCAGCTCAACAATCTGATGATGAATTTAATAAAACTTTAGGAGCTACTATAGAAGGAATTTATCAAGCATCTATAAAATAATAAATATTAGAAAAGGCACGAATTTCATGTGCCTTTTTATTTTTAGATTGTTTGTCAAATAGTGTTGATAAAAAGTTTAGACTATGACCTGATATAATTAAGAGAATTTTTGAGAACAAAAACTTAAAAATTCTCTTTTTCATTATTTACTAAATCGCATTATTACATAAAAATTAAGCACTAATTGATATAACTCCTGCTTGAATTAATATGCGCTTTTTAAAATTACTAAAAATTTGAATATCCAAATGCTGTTCTTTTTTATTGACTTAATTTTTATTATTTAAAACCTTCTATAACTCCATTAGTAATATTTGATTCAAACATATTCTCAATATACTTCATATATTTTTAAAGTTCTTAGCGCTATTATCATTTTCTTAGAAATCTTTTTCTTTATTAGCTAAATATTTTTAACTATACTTTCAAATCTTTTAAAGTTATTATCCCTAATTAGCTTGAATAATATCTTGATATACATTAAAAGTTAGCTTCTAATTCAGGGGCTTTTTCTAAAAAGATAATCTACTTTATCTTTACTACTAAGTTTGCACTTAAAACTTTGGCAGTAATAGTTTACTTGACAAAGATCAGGATAGTATTTTAGTAATGATTTCCAGAATAGTTTAAATTTTCCTTTTTAATGAGTCATCCTGAATAGAATTCATAATAGATATTCTAGTTTGATTGAATGCTCTATTAACAAGATTAACAATATGAAATTTATCTATCACTATTTTTGTATTAGGAAAAATAGAATTAACTAAACTAATATACGGAGTATACATATCCATACAAATATATTTTACATTATTTCTTACCTCTAAAGAAAATCTTGAAAAAAATATTCTGTAAGAGTGAAGTCTTCTATCTTCTACAACATCAATAATACTTTTTACTTTTGATAGTCCAAAAAAACAAAAAGACATAGCGCCATCAATATTTTTAACAGACTTAGAATTCATCAATACAAATAGCTTAGGTAAATGTTTCTTTTATTAACTTTAAAATCAGAATAACAGTTATCCATAATTCTTTGAACAGAGAAATAGAAATATTGTATCTCTTAGCAATAGATGTAAGAGAAATATTTTTTTGAAGTTCAAGCGCAACAGTATATTTAAGATTATTAGATATACTAGAGTTATCACTAACTATATAGTGGAAGCTGAAAAAGTTTTTACATTCCTTGCAAATATGCCTTTGTACATTAAGTTCAAGTTCAATATTGTAATTTTTGAATAGGAATATATTTAATTTTACGAATTCTTGAACCATTTTTAACAATATTTTTAGAATTACAGTGGGGACAAGCGCAGTAATCAGACTTAAGAAATCCTTTAAAAAGTTTAATTAGATGATCACCTTTTTGAGATAAGTTGGTAATATTCTTCTTCTGGAAAGAAATATTATCATCTTGAATATTTAAGATAGTTTTGATAAAATTAGATAGAGACAATGAAAATCACTTCCTTTTTGAGTTATTTTTGGCGATTTAATTTTAACAGGAAAATGTTTATTGTCTCAACTTTTTTTATTAAAAATGGCATTGATAGAAATTTCTTCCATCAACACCATTTATTATACAACCTTTATTTTTCACTATAAAATTATAAAATTTCTCCGCCACCTGCAACAAAACCATCATATACAACTATGTTGTCCTCTCGCATTGTGAGCATTTTTCCTCATTATATTTTAAAATATAGCTTATTATTTTCTTGAATTAAATTTCCATAGAAACCTGTACTAGAAAATCTAGGTCTTGCTAATAATTCTAAATTTTTCTAAATCTTTTATTTCAACATTAAACTTATAATTTTTAATTCGATTTTGTTGTAAATAATTCTGAAAACTCTCCTAAAAATACATTTCATTTTGTTGCAGGGGAATTTCTGTTATAAAAACAGGTTTTGATAAAATTTATTCCCAATCCTCTTCTTTTGACCGATAGTATAAAGTTGATAACCCTCATGCGACAAAGAATATTCCCTTTTTATCGATAAAATTTCCAATTTTTATCTCATCCTTCAAATTTTCCTTTAGAAATTCCTTGTATCCTTCTTTGGCAAAAACAAACTCCTTGACTATCTTTTTTATTATGAACTTCAAACCAATTTTCAAAAGCAATTTCTCTAATTTCTTGCTTCGAATATGGTTTTTAGAGGGAATATTAACCTTTGTAATTTATCCGAAGATAGTCTATAGAGCATATAAGATTGATCTTTTTATGATGGAATGAACACCTTTTAATAAATATTTTGAAAATTTATCACAGTACTCAACTGATGTATAATGCCCAGTGGCAACATGGTCAGCTCCATTATTATCAGCTATTTCAAATAAAATTTTAAATTTTATTTCGTCATCAACAATAACACAGGAGATGGGTAGCACCATTTTTATAGCCATCTAGAAAAATATTTAGATTACAACATTTTTCAAAAATCTTTTTCTTATATTGACGACGATATGTCTTATTCCTAATTTATCACAAACATTTCTTGCATCTTCTATATCTTTTGAAGTTTCCTCTAAATGCTGATTTAAAGTTATACCAATAACTTCATAGCCCTGCTCTTTTAGCAACCAAGCTGACACACTGGAATCAACTCCACCACTCATACCTATTACAACTTTTTTTATTCATTAATAAAAATCCTTTTTCTATTTTTATTTCTCCAACACTAAATAATTTAGTTCTCCATCAATTTCAATTTCAAGTCTACCGTCTTGAGCAATATTTTTGCTTTTTCCTTGAAAAACTTGTTCTCCAATATGAACCTTTATAATTTTATCTTTCAAAAATTATATTGATTGATTTTCTTGTAAAATTTCATTTCCAATTTTCATTTATAAATTTGTAGTAGTTAGAAAATTCTTCAACTACTTTTTAAAATTAAATCATCTATATCATGAGTCGCTATTCATAGAAATTGCAATTTTGTAATTCATCAGGAATTATATTCCTTACGTTTATTCCTATTCCGATTATAAAATTTTTCTTCAACTTTTTCAATCAAAAATTCCACACAATTTTTATTATCTAAAACACATCATTAGTCCATTTAAAATTATAAGCCCCATCTTTAATTTTTAGGGCCTACAAGAGTTGAAATTCCGGCAATTAAAGGTAATTTTGTATATTCGTGGATATCTAATTTATTTTCTGTTTTCAACAAAAACTAAAGAGAGCCATCCCCTCTGATGATGACCAAGTGTTACCACGTCTACCCTCTACCAGAAGTTTGGTTTTTGGCTGCAATGATATCGTAATTTTTCAAATTTACTAAAATTTTCCTTCATCGTAATTGTTCGTGAGAATCAATCTCATCAAACTTCAAAATTTCATAATTTTTCTAACCTCATTTTTATTTTATCAAACTGTTTAGATTTTTCTATAAACTCAACTGGATTTTTCAATATTAAATCCTTTCCAAAAATTAGAGCTTGATTATATAGAACATCAATCAATTTATCAAAAATCATCAGTTCAACAGACTTTTAATTTTCAAATAGATATGTTTTGGGTTAATAGCTAATATTTTTCAGCTTTTTGGTTTTTCCTCTCCTGGCATTTTCAGCAAAGATTTTTTCCATTTTCCAAACTAACAGGACCCTTAGCTAAAATTGCAGATGCAGATGAACCAATATTATTGCTCAATTCTACTTCTCCAACTTTTCCTTTTTAAGAAATCTTTGCTTTTTCTATTAAAGATTTATTTTCATCAACAATCTTTTAACTTCTTCCTCTTTTTCCTTGTCTTCTGATAATTTAAAAATCAGAGCTATTTATAGATTTAAATTCTTTTCCTTCATAATCTCTCATAGAGATTAAAAGTAAATTCATCTATTTTATCAGTTAAGATTAAAAACTTCTCTACCTTGTTCCTTTAATTTTTCCATTTTTAGGTAGAGCTTTGACAGCTTCTAAATTTTCGGCAGGAACAGTACAAATTTCTTTATTATCTCCCATTCTGTCAACATATTCTTTAAGTGTTGTATATTTGTCATCATAGAGAAGAGATGAACACCAACAAATTTTTGTAATTTTTCTTTGTTCATACCAAACATATCTTGTATTCCAGCTTTTATTGCTCTACCAAACTCTTTAAAAAAATTCTATATATTTTCTCTGTCGTTCTTTAAAAGTTTTTCAAATTCAGAGATAATTTTCTTTTCAAGATTTTTTTGATATAGCTTGAAGCTCACTATTTTGTTGTAAGATTTCTCTTGAAATATTAAAGAGATAATCCATCACAATCCAGAAGCCCAGAAATAAAATTAAAATATTCAGGGATTAAATCTTCACATTTTCCATAATGAATACATTTTTGAATAAAGTTGTAAACCTCTTTTGTAAGCCTTAGTGTAATAATCATAAGGAACTTTATTGAACAAACAACAAAGCATTGTATTCAATATTACCTTGAACTTTTAAATTAAAATGCAACATTGGATCTGTCCAATCGTGGAAAAGTTGCCTTATAAAATTCATTGTAGTCTTCGTCTTTTAACTCAGATTTATCTTTTTCCAAATTGGTTTTGTTGAGTTGATAACTTCATCGGTAAAATAAATTTCATATCTGATGTAGTTAGAATATTTTTACCAATTCCTTAATTTTCCAATCTTCTAAAAATTCATTAAATTCATCTCCATCTTTTTAGATGTAAAAATAATTTTTGTTCCTCTATCATTTTTAGGAAATTCTTCAATTTCATAGTTACCATCTCCGTTTGAAATCCATCTAACTCCATTTTCTGAATAAGGAGATTTTGTTTCCCAAAAGTAATTTTGTCTGCAACAATAAATCCAGAATAAAATCCGACTCCAAATTGTCCGATGATATCGATATCTCCTTTTTGAGCTTGTTCTAATTGTTCTTTGAAAATTTTAGAACCAGATTTTTGCTATTAGTACCGATATTTCTCATCAACTTCATCATAAGTCATACCTATACCATTATCACTGATGCTAATAGTACGATTTTTCTTTATCAACAGAGATTTCAATCTTAAAACTTATCGTCTCCTTTTAAAATTTCACTATCAGTTAGAGCCTTGAATTTTAATTTATCAATTGCGTCGTTTGCATTCGAAATCAATTCTCTCAAAAAAATATTTCCTTATTCGTATAGATCGAATGTATCATTAAATTTAATAATTCTTTAGTTTCAGCTTTAAAAAATTTTTGCTTCCTTTTTCATTTCATTTCCTCCTTAGCACTCTTTTATATTAATTGGCTAATAAGTATATATCACAAAAATTTTTACTTGTCAATATTCTTAATGTTGTTTATTTTTATAGAGTCAATGTTATAATTAATAAAAAGCAAAGGAGATGTTAGATGGATAAGATAAATCAGAGACTATTGAAATTTTTAAGCGTAGTACTTTTTATAATAATTTTAGTATTTTTTCAGCTTATGTAATAGGCGAGCACGAAAAATATTTTTATAGGAATATTTAAAATAATTACATCACCCGCAATTTTGGTAACAGACTTTATAGAAGTCGGAGGAATAGGAGCAGCATTTTTAAATGCGGTGTTAATATTTTGTTTAATTTCTTTTTAATAAAAATTTTTAAAGTAAAAATTAATGGCTTGACTATAGCAATGTTTTTTCACTGTTTTTGGATTTTTCATTTTTGGTAAAAAATATTTTTAAATATTTTTACCATTTTATTTAGGGGAATTTTTATACAGCATCTATAGTTCAACAGATTTTTCAGATCATATAATACCAATAGCATTTTCATGCCTTAGCACCTTTGTGAGTAGTGTTGCATTTTATGGTGATGTAGCTTTTGAAACTTCATATATAAACGCAATTTTACTGGGAGTTTTGATTGGATTTATAGTTGTTCCTCTGGCTAAAAAGTTTGTATAGACTTTCACGAAGGATATGATTTGTATAATTTAGGTTTTACTGCTGGAATTTTAGGTTCGGTCATCATAGCAGTTTTAAAACTTTATCATTTTGAAATAGCACCACAATTTTTAATATCAACAGAAATACGATATAGCATTAAAAGTTTTGTGTTCTTCATTATTTTTATCTTTAATCATTGTTGGGTTTTTATATCAATAGATAATTCTTTTTGAAGGATATTTTTGATTTATTGAAAGATGATGGTTATGAAATCAGACTTCACACAAAAATATGGTTATGGTTTGACTTTTTATCAATATGGGAATTATGGGATTTATTTCTCTGTCTTATGTTATAGCGACAGGACAATTATTTAATGGACCAATACTTGCAGCCTTATTTACGGTTGTTGGTTTTTGCAGCAAATGGAAAATATTTTAACACAGCACCAATATTATTTGGAGTATTACTTGAAGCTTAGGAGCTAAAGCAGATATTTTTACAGATGGCTATCTCTGGACTCTTTTGGAACAGCTCTTGCCCGATATCTGAGAGTATTTGGTCCTATTGCAGGAGTTGTTGGAGGATGGTTGCATCTGGCTGTTGCACAAATGCTCAGGACTTGTTCATGAGTGGTTTAAATTTATATAACAATGGATTTTTCAGCTGGTATTGTTGCAGGATTTTACTACCAATTTTTAATATGATAACTGATAATAACAATCAAAGAAAAATAAATATACACACATATGAATTTTTCTTAAGGCTGTTCAATTGAAAGTGAAAAAAGAAAAAATTGAAGAAGAAGGAGAAAGAAGAATGAAAATATTAGATATACCTGATTTAAAAATTTTTGAAAGTTGCAGTGGTAATGACCCTTTGACAAATCATAGTTTGGAATATTTGGAAAAATGTAATGCAATATCAGCTTTGATTTTAAATCATGATGAAACAAAAGTTTTGCTTGTAAATCAGTATCGTGCAGGGAGTTCATAATTACATTTACGAAGTACCAGCTGGTCTTATTGATGAGGGTGAGGAACCAATGGAAGCTTTGGTAAGAGAAGTGAGAGAGGAAACAGGTTATGTAAGAGAAAAATTATGATATTATCTTCGACAGTAAAACTGGTTTTTAGTTTCACCAGGATATACGACTGAGAAAATTTACATATATAATAAAATTAAAATCAGATGATATTGTACCATTGGAATTAAAAATTGGATGAGACAGAGACTCTATCTAATAAGTGGGTAGATATTCAAGATGCAATTCAATTTACAAATGATATGAAAACGATATTTTCACTAAATCTTTTTGCTGTTATAAAGAGTGCAAGAAAATAAAAAATAAAAAGCTAGGTTATTAAAATCAGAAACCCTCAGCTTTTTGGTGTTTTTACCTGAAAATCAGATTGATACTTATAGCAGTAATCAACAATTTTATTTTTCAAAGTTTCATTTAAAAGCTTTTCTCAATTGATCTTCAGAAATAGCTCCACCAATATATCCTTCCAAAAATCCTTTTTATTTATAATAAAACTTGTTGGGAAAAATCTTATACTGTATTCTTGGAACGAATTTCCTTTTTCATCCATAGAATAGGATAAGTTATCTTTTAGCTTTTAAAATTTGATAATATCTTCTTTTTACATCAATATTAGCAGGATTTTCACTTGACTTTGGTCCAGCAACACCCTAAAAAGATAACATCTTTTTGTTTTCACCAAATTCTTTATAAATCGAACCCAGGCATTTCTTGAACACAATATCCACACCAAGTTGCCCAGAAATTTATGAATACAACCTTTCCTTTATAATCTTCCAAGCTATGCTTTTTACCATATTGATCGTATAAAAATCAAAGCTGGAACTTTTTACATCCTCTTTCTTAGAGTTTTTTTGCTGCAAATACTGAAAATGACATTACGATAAAAACTAACATTAGTACTAATTTGTTTCTTAATTTCATTTTTGTACTCCTTTCTTTTGTAATTCGTTGATTAAAAATTTTTAAGAGCCAATTTCTTTTTCTTTAGGAACAAAAAAACGAAAAATGCCATTGTATGAAATTTTCCGAACTCTTTTTGAGGTAATAACTCTGATAAATTTTCTTTCTTCTCCATTTAATAGAAGAGAAATTGAGCTTCTTTAGTAGAGATTATAGAATTTATTGTATTTAGTGACAATAAAAACTTCTCCTCTTTTAAATTTAATTTTTCTAAAAGTGTTTTTGTAATTTCATCAATATATTTTTCATCTTTTAAAATATCCTTAGTTCATCATAAGACTTTTATGATGTTTTTGTCAATTAAATATTTTTCAAAATCTTTGTACTCATATATTGTTTTTCCATAATGGTTTTTAGGAAATTTCTCTCAAATAGTTGTTTAATAGCAATAGAATTAAAATTCGTCAGCTTTTGCCTTCTAAAGACCAAACATAAATTTTTCTCAAGTGAGAATAAACGTCGTCATCTGTTATTAAGAAATCTGTAATTGCTTTTTGGAGAAAAATAATCTTTACGATTTATTTCTTCAAGATATTTTCCTGGATGTTCTTCATACAAAGATATACACTTTTTAAAATCCTTCCAATTACATAGTCTGTATAAATTGAAATATGGTGCTGATATACCCATAAATACAATAAATCTCTTGAATCAACAACTGTTTGAACAGCTGGAATTGCTTTTGCTACATATTTTCAATTCTTTGTTTTTCTGTTATTGTAAGACAGGCAAGCAATCTTTTTGATATCCATCTTTGGAGCAATTTCTCCAGTCATATGGTTGTCTCTTGTTAAATAATCTAAAGCTTATCCACATCTATCGAATCTGAATTTATAATTCTGATACAAATATTTTTGTCCATTTATTTTTATCTTGATAAGTATTTCCAATAATGCATCTACAAATAAAAAGCAATATCAATATTTTTATCGATATCATTTTTTAAAATAGAATAAAAATTTTCTTAGGATACAATAACAAGATAAAATTTCATGCTCTTTTCCCCATTAATTTTCCATCTTTATTGTGAAAAGTTTTCATAAACATCAATTAGATTAGAATACTCATTTTTATATCGGTATAGATTTCATCTTTATCTAAAAATTTTTCTCCCTAAATGAGAAAAAGGTGGATGACCTACATCGTGTAAGAGAGCAGCAAGTTTCGTATGTAATCTTAAAAATGAAATTTCATTTTCTGATAAATTATACTTTCTAAAATCTTTTTCTAAAACTCCAAAAATTCACGAGGCAAGTTGCATAACACCAATTGAATGTTCATATCTTGTGTGATTTGTTGAAGGAAATATATATGAGCTGGATAATTGTTTTATTCTTCTTAGTCTTTGAAATGAAGCGGTATCAATTAATTTTTGTACAGCTTCGTCAATGTCGATATAACTATAAACTAAATCTTTTACAACTTTTTGTTCCCATTTAGACCTCCTTATAGAAAAATTTTTCTTTTATTATATCATATTTTTACAGAATGATAAAAAAACTGTTGCAAAAATTTCGCAACAGTTTCAATGAATTTTTATTTTTTTCAAAATTACTTCATACTCTTTCAACGAATCAAGAGCAGGTTTTGCAACGATGATAATAGTAATGATGTTAATAACAGTCATAATACTGAGACCGAAATCTGCAAGAGACCATATAAACATATCTTGTTTAACTCCACCAATATAAATCATCAAAATCAAAAGTATTTTGATATGCCATATTTAAGTTTTTACTTTTGTGTATGAAATATACTGCACTTCTACCATAAAAAGCAACAGCAAGTATTGTGCTGACACAAAAGAAAAACATAAGTATCACAACAAAAGGAGCACCAAAGCTTCCTAAATGGTAGTTCATAGCAGCTTGGAACAGAGACATTCCAGATAAGCCTTGAATAGAACTTTCAGGTGCAAGCAAAACAATAAAAGCAGTAGCACTACAAATAACTAAAGTATCAATAAATACACCAAAAGCCTGAACCATTCCCTGTTTCGCAGGTATATCAGTTTCAACTGCAGCAGCAGCATAGTTTGAATTTCCACTACCTGCTTCATTTGAAAATAGCCCTCTTCTAACTCCATTCATAACAACAGCTCCAAAAGTTCCCCCTAGTATTTGCTGAGCTTCAAAAGCATGATTAAAAATATTTGCCAACATACTTGGAATTGCAGTTATATTTGAAGCAAGGATATATAGAACAGCAATTATATACATTACAGCCATTATAGGGACTATGCTATTTAAAAGTGAATTATAGAATCTTTTTGTTTTTGCTAAAAAGATTATATAGGCGACTCATAAGTGTTACAATCAGTGAAGCAATATTTTTGTAAATTAAAAAGAATTATCTCCAAAACTAAAACTGTAAACACTTGTAATTGATTCTGTTATCGAATTTGACATTACTTGAGTAACTCCCATATAACAAACAACAGAAGCAAGAGCATAGAAGATACCAGCCATCTCATTTTTAAACTTTTTCTATAACGAAGGAGTCCCACCGATATAAGTTCCGTCGGCTTGTTTTTCTATAGATAACAGCAAGGCTCGATTCAATAAATGCAGTTGCAGAACCAAGCATTGCAACTAGCCACATCCAAAAATATAGAACCAGGCCCTCCCACAGATATTGCAGCCACAACACCTGCTATGTTACCAGCTCCGACTCTACAAGCTGTACCCAAGAAAAAGTTTCCAAAGAGCTTACTCCATTACTTTCTTTATCACTCTTAAATAAAACTTTAATAATTTTTATTAAATAATCTGAATTGCATAAATCTAGTCTTAAATGAAAAATATAGAGCTGCTCCTATCAACATATATACTAATATATTTTTTTACCCCATAGCAAACTATTGACAAAGTCAACAATTTTGTAAATTTCCAACATACTTAACACCTCTTTATCTTTCTTAAAAATTAAAATCGCTTGATATTATCTTGGTATTATAACATAGTTACGAGTAAAAGTATATCGAGAGAAAAACAATTACTTCATCAACGAATAAATTTTTCAATATCTAAATTTTTTCTTAATAAGTCAGCCAATTTATTAAATTCATTTTCTTTAAATTCAGAGAAAGAAATTTCAATATCTTTAAGTGGCATAGATTTTTTTAATCTAATCATATTTAAAAAAATCGTTTGTAAATTTTGAATTATCAAAAATTCCATGAATGTATGTAGCAAAAACATTTTCGTTACATATCACAGGCTCATTAAAAGTTGAAACTCCTTGATGAATTTCATAGCCTGTAACTTCATAAGCATTAAAAATTTTTTTAAAATACCAGATAAGTTTTTTAATTTTTGTAACTTGTTCAGTTTTTTATCTCGTCGAACGTAGTCTCATAATCAAAAAATTAAAACCATCAGTTTCTAAAATTTCACTTTCAAGTTGCTTAGGATCAAAAATCTTTTACCTAACATCTGTAAGCCACCACAAATTCCAACAATGATTTTTCCCTTTTTCTTTCAATTCGACAACCTTATCAAAAATTTTTCTTTTTTCAAATCTTCCAAATCTGTAATTGTGTTTTGCTTCCTGGAAAAAAATTATGACATCATTATCTTCCAAATCTTTTAGCTTCATAAATATATTTTACTCTGACATCGTCATATTGTTTAAAAAGCATAAAAATCTGTAAAATTTGACATTTTTAGTTTTGATGACACCGATGTTTATATTTTTTTGTCAGCTGAATATATTTTTCTGTCTTGATCCGACAAACTATCTTCCTCTTCGATCTTTAGATCAGCGTAAGGAATGACACCCAAACACTTTATATCAAACCCTTCTTCCAGAAACTTTTTCTCTAAAATATCAATGGCAGGCTTCAATAAATCTGCATCTCCACGAAATTTATTTATAATATAGCCCTTAATTCTTTTTCTATCTTTTTCATCAAGCAACATAACAGTACCGTAAATAGAAGCAAAAACCCCACCTATATCAATATTTCCAACTAGGATAACAGGAGCATCAACAAGCTCTGCCATACCCATATTGACTAAATCGTATTCACGTAAATTTATTTCGGCTGGAGAACCTCCACCTTCTAGTACAGCAATATCAAAAATTTGGTTCAATATATTTCTATAACTTTCAAAAAGCTTTTTTTGTTTTTAATTCTGCCGAATGTGAAAAATAATTTTTTTGCATCAGCAGTGAAAAGCAACTTTCCCATTGATAATGACTTGAGAATTATTATCAGAATTTGGTTTTAATAAAATTGATTCATAAATGCTCTTGGAATTTCATATCCAGCTTCGGCCTGTACAACAGTACCACGACTCATTTCTAAACCTTCTATGTCAACAAAAGAATTTAGTGCTATATTCTGAGATTTGAAAAGGGGCTGACTCTATATCCATCTTGAGCAAAAATTCTACAAAGTCCAGCCACGATCAAAAGTTTTACCAACTGACGAACCAGTACCTTGAACCATTATATTAGAATGTTTTTCATTTTTATCACACTCACTTTAAGTAAAAATTTTTCTTAATTATATCATTTATTTGGTAATAAAAAAATCAAAAATTGAAAAAGTATATAAAAATTTAATATTTAATTAAAAGTATGGAAAAATCTGTGAATTTATAGTATAATATCAACGGAAGTATTACCTAAAAATAAAAAATTTTTAATAATTTATGGGAGGAAAAGAAATGGTAAAAAGATTTTTATTAGGTTGTGTATTAGTGCTAAGTTCAGTATCTTTTGCTGAAGACAATTTGATGCAACAACTTGCAAACGAAGTTGGAAGTATTGAAAAGCAGAATATCAATCACTTTTAGAAAAAGAAAATGAAAAAAGAGATGAATTTATGCAAGAAAAAGCTCAACTTGAACAAGAGTTACAAGAATTGAAATCAAAACAAATGGGTAGAGATGAGCTATATGCAAAACTTAAAACAAGATTCTGAAATCAGATGGCACAGAGATGAGTATAAAAATACTAAAGAAATTTGAAGTTTACTATGACAAACTACAAAAGAAAATCTCGGACAAAGAACAACAAATATCAGAATTATCAAAATTATTAGAAGTTTTAGGTCAAAAATTAATTTTTAAACTTATAGGAGGGTATTATGAAGAAAATATTTGAGGGTATTTTTTTCTTGTTATTAGGTTTATCTTCAATAGCTTATGCTGAATTAAGTCCAGAAGATGAAAAGAAGCATTAAAGATATTGGAAGAAAAAGAAAGGAAATGTCTAAAAGCTGAAGAAATGGCTAAGAAAGAAGCTGAAAGATTAGCAAAAGAACAAGCTGAAGCAGAAAAAGCCGAAGAAGAAAGAATAGCTCAAGAAAAAGCTATGATGGAACAACAAGAACAAGCTCTTAAAGAAGGAAAAGAAGCTGAAGAAAAAGCAATGGAAGATCAAGCTAAAATGGAAAAAAAGATTTACAAGAAGCTGACAAAATTGAAGCTCAACCAGTAAATCAAGATGTAGTTGATGCAAATGCTGTGGACAAAATGTTAGAAGAAAAGAAAGCAGCAGCTAAAAAAACATATGACAGAAGAAGAAAAATTGGAAGCTGTTAGAGAAAAAGCAAAAGATAAATTAGATTTCTATGAAAGAGTAGTTAGATCTGTTGCAAGAGAAGAAGCAGAAATAAAAAGCATATAAAGAAATCACTGAAGAAAATGCAGAAAAATAAATAAGATTAGGAGAGAATATTAATATGAAAATTAAAGCAATTTTAGGATTAATGTTAGGACTATTTGTAGCAGTAGGTCAAGCTTCATATTCAGAAGACGATGCAAAAAGCAAGACTTTTAAGAGAATATGACTCTATAATGAAAGAAAGAGAAAAAGAAGCTGCAAAAACAAGCTAAAAGAAGCTGAAAGATTAGCAAAAGAACAAGCTGAAGCAGAAAAAGCTGCAGAAGAAGAAGCAAGACTTGCTCAAGAACAAGCTGAAAACGAAAAAGAAATTAGCTGAAGCTCAAAGTGAAGCAGAAAAAGCTATCGAAGAACAAATGGATGCTGAAAAGAAAATGGCAGAAGCAACAACTGCTGAAGAAAAAGCAGCTGCAGAAGAAGAAGCAAGACAAGCTAAAGAAAAAAATGATAGCTGATATGAAAGCTCAAAGAGAAAGAGAAAAATATGACTGACAGCGAAAAATGGACGTTGAAGTTAAAAGAATAAAAGCTAGAATGGATGAAATAAACGGAAGAATAGACAACTATCACAAAAGCAAATGAAATGATAGATGGACTAGAAAAGAATTTAAAAGAACTAGAAAGAAAAATGGGAGAATAAAGGGGAGAAGAAAATGAAAAATTAGCATTATTATTAGTGTTAGGAGCATTAGCAGCATCTTGTACTAACCAAAAAGTTGTGCAATACAACACTGACAGATTGGATAAAATCGAAGTTTATTTGAAAGAAAATAAATTTGTAAAAACCAACTGAAAAATCTTGAAAAATTACAAGAAGAAGGAAAAATTGAAGTATCTAAAGAATACTTACCACTTGAAAAGGAGGCTGAACAATGGTTCAAAGACAAACAACAAGTGCCACAAGAACAAACTCAAGAACAACAACAATAGGAATATTACTTTTAATGTTGGTGCTTTCTATACAATCGTTGGCAGCACAAAAATTAACTACAACTCAAAATGCGTGAAAATACAATAAGAATAAATGCACTTGAAATCGATCAATACAACGTAGATGTAAAACCAGCAAAAAGAAATGACAATAGTATTAGATGCAAATGCTCTAAACTTTGATTTTTGATAAGTCGAGTTGTAAAATCACAATATTTTTGAATTATTAGAAAATCTAAAAATATATAGAACAAAAATAATTGCGAAGTTACAATAACTGGTTATACTGACTCAAAAGGTAGTGAAAAATATAATCTAGAGCTTTTCGAAAAAGAAGAGCTGAAGCTGTTAGAGACAAATTGATAGAATTTGGACTTGAAGCTGATAGAATAGTTGGATTGCTGCAATGGGAGGAGCTGATCTGGTAGCAACAAACGATACCGAAGAAGGAAGATTACAAAATAGAAGAGTAGAATTCAAGTTAGTTCAAAGGAATTAGAGGTGGGGAGATAAAATGAGAAACAATCTTTTTAACGTTGAAAAGAACTTACGTTCTATAGCAAAAGATATAAGTCTGTAAAATATTCTATTGGATTAGCAATACTTTTTCTAATGATGGGAGTAAATGCTTTTTCAGAAGAAAATAACTACAGCAGATAATGCAGCGGCTAACCAAACAGTTATGACAAGAGCAGAAATAAAATCAACTGCTGCAAAAATTACAAGAACAACTTAATGAATTAAAAACAAAAATCAAGATGTGACTATAGGGGGCAAAACTTTGAGCTTATCCAACTTATGGAACAAGGAAATCAGGTGGTAAAATCACCATAGGTCATCTATGGCACTTGGAGCAAATTTCTTTTATGACAACTGGGGATCTTCTTACAAAGGGAGAGGAGATAAGGCAGAAAAATATGGGGATGCTCAACAATTTGTTAGAGAAGAAGGTAAAATAAGTAGAGCTACTGGACATACAAGTAGCAAACACTATAATGAATTAGAAAAAGGCAATAATAAAAATATGCTTCAACAAATTTAAGAGGGGAAGCACAGGCTACGGAATAGCAAGTAATAAGACTGTCAGAGAACCTATAGTTAGCTTGGATGCTGCAGTAGTAGTTAAGCCAAAAGAAGTAGTAAAGAACAAAAATAGATCCAGCTATTCCACATATAGACGATCCAAAGGCACAATTACCATCAATAAAAATAGTTTCACCAGAACTAGTTGAAGATCCCTAAAGTTGTTCTGCCAGAAAAACCAACTATAACAGTTCAACCAAATACTAATCCATTCTTTGATTATAGTTTTTCAAAGTAAATCACTTTATTCACAGTATGCTGACGCAACAAGTGGGGTATTAATGGAGGAACAGCCCTTTTATAATCACTAATGAAGGTGAAGGGAAAGAAGAACAAAAAGTTACAGATGCTGGAAATAAGATATTTTTGGGCAGGTTTAAAAACCTGATGGAACTTTTGAAAATGCAAGTGGAGTTATAGAGACAAACGGAACAGAAACTAAATTTGGAGAGCCAAGACCGGAGTAATTACTTATCTTACAAGTCAACATACTCCAAATAATTATAGTACTTTTAAAATGCAAAGATATATATTCAAGGAAGTAATACTGAAAAATCTTCTGGTGATCATATAGGTCAACTAGGTTATCATACAGTTGGAAATATGACTTTTGAAAACGTTCATGGATATTTAGGAGGAAAAGCTGCTTTTTATTTCACTTGAAACTTGGTGGGCTGGAAAATTGACTTTAAATAATGTAACAGCTAATATATTAGAAAAAGGAGATGAAAAATACCTTATTCTATATCTATCCCACAGATTATAATACAATATTTGGCTACGAGGCTGCAAAAGCCAGGAGCTAGAGGACAAAAGAGGAGGTTTTTATTAGAATTTAATGCCGATCTATTATCAAATAAAAATATAGGATATTTAGTAATGGGTGCACAAGGAAGTTTTAATATTTCTAATAGTGGTACTTATAGAATATCTGGTTCAAATAATATTTTATACTCAGGTCAAGGTTATGTAGCTGACTTTTGATAATTTTTAAGACTACGGGGTCTATAAAATGAAAGGATAAACACTTATACAGCAGAAGAAAAGAAGCCTTATTAAAAACCAGGAACTTTTACTCCAGCTATAAGAATACAAAATCCAGCAGAAGTTTATGGAGATAAAAACGTTTTACTATATTTTTTTCGCATAGATTTGATATTAAAAACCCCTACAGGAGATAACAAATCTAATAGTTGGAGTATGGGTGGTGGTGGAGTAGCTGAAAAAGTCAGGTATAGGAATATATCAAGGAGAAATCCAATTAAAGGCTGATATAGGGTTCTCATTTATCTTTAGTAAAAATGGAGATACAAATACTCCTGATGACACACAACAAAGTGATAGAAAGGAAATGCAGAAAATGGAGATAAAAATACTCTGAAGGGAATATTGCTATCCTTGGTTGGTCTGGTCAAAGAGGAGCTGAAAAAGTAGGGAAATAATACAGCTAAAATTTTACCTGATCAAGATTTTTGGAGCTAAGACTTCATTAACATCAATGTTGAACTTACAAAAAGATCCTATACATTCATTACAAGTTAATGATTTAGATGTAACTTTTGGTAAATATTCTAAAGGTGGAGTAATAGCTGTTGCTGAAAAAGGGACAGTTATCGATATAAAGAAAAGTTCTAACTTCCATAAAGATAATGATGGCTTAGTACCTATAAATACTACTACTTTAAAGGATTATAAGGAGATAGAGTAAAAGTCTCTGATTCTGATACAGAAAACGAAGCTGCAACAGGAACTATAATTGCTTATGCTAATGGAACTTGGAAATCTTCTGAATTTGCACCTGACTTCTTAGACGAATTAGGAAGTGAAAATCCTGGAAAAAGACTTTCAAAAGATGCTGAAAGATTTGAAGGAAAAGGTAGTGAGGTCAATATAGGTTCTGATGTAGAATTATCAGCAAGATTTAAAGAAGGTTTCTACCCTATTGCATACTATGCAAAAGATAAAGGTCAAATTACTGTTGAAGGTAATACTGATATAAAAGGATATAAATCTATAGGGGCATTAGCTGAAGCAGGTGCTAAAGTTTATACTGGATATAAGCATACTTATGAAGATAACAAAACATCAGATAAAGAAAGAGTAAGAGCAGAAAATTTAGAAGCAATTACAGGAAAAGGAAATATTACTGCTATTGACGAATGGGCTGATAAAACAGATGAGAATACTAAAGAATTATTAAATCAAAATATAGGAGCTTATGCTTTAGGTCAAGGTTCTGAAGTTAATGTAAACGGTAATTTAAAAAGTTAATGGTATTGGAGCTGTTGCAGCTGATCATGTTACTGTAAATGTAAAGGAACGGGAAGTATAATAAAAATCTGGAAAAGAAACTGCTCTATTTGCAAAAAAATAGCGGTGTTATTAATTTTGCTGGTGGAACAATAGACTTAGAAGCAGATAAAGTTTTTTAGATAATACTATTCCTTTCTATTCAACAGCTGATTCTGGTCAAGCTAATGGACAAATTAAATTTACTGGTCCTACTACAATAAATATGTATAAAGGAATATTAGTAGATAATAAATCAACAGAAAATGATTACAAGGCTGATGAAGATAATACTTCAAAATTCCAAGGAATGGGAAATGTTACTATTAATTTTTAAAGCAAATGGAGTTAATTTAGGAATATTTAGTGGAGTTAATCCTACTTGGGATGGAACAGATACTTTCTTAGAAAAATATAAAAACTACTAGAAAGTTTGGAGCTATTAATGCAAATGGACATACATATAAAACTACTTTAAGAAACTCTACTTTAAACGTAACACAAAAATGCTATTGACTTAAATGATGCAACAAATTCATACAATAGTATAGTTATGGAAAATACTAAAGTTACTATAGATGCTAATACAACTATTAGAGGAGAGGCACCTTATGCAACTTTAGGTAAAGATGAACAGGTGTTCAAAGATATGCTCAAGGGCTTTCAATGGCTTCAAATACACAGGCTATAGATAACACTACAACAGGATATGTAAACAAAGGAACTGTTAATATAACAGGAGGAACAGCAGATTCTGGTATTGCTGCAATGAATGTAAGCTATGGTACGATTGTAAATGAAGCAGGAGCCACAGCAACTGTAGATAATGGTGCAGCTCTTTTATGGTTCTAATGGAAGTAAGATAAAAATACTGGAACAATAACTGCAGGAGGTTCAGGAGTAGGTATCGTTGGAGTTGCAAAAGGAGATAAACCTACTGGATATGGTTTTGATACAGACAACACAAAACAAGCTGTTGATATTGAAAAATAGTGGACAATAACTGTAAATGGAGCAAAAACCTATTGGTATATATGCTTTAAATAATGGTGCAGTTGCTCCAAGAAAAGTAACTGTTAAAAATACTGGAAAAATAAAAGCTTTAGGAGATAATGCAACAGGAATATTTGTAAAAGGTGCTCCAATCCCTGCAACTCCTGCAGTACAAGAAAATGGAAACGAAAAATGGAGGAACAGTAACTTTAAGTGGTACAGGTTCATCTGATATAGTTGTTGGTAAAAATGGTATAGGAGTATTTGCTCAAAACTCTGATGTTACTTTTAGAAAGCAAATATGGAGTAGAAGTTAAAGATGGAGGAACTGGTATATTTGTCAAGGAAATTCGTCAATAGTTGGTAATAATCCATTTGAACTTAAATATAGTGGAACTTCTCAAGGAATTGCAGTTGGTCTCAGCATATGGATACGCTAATGCAACAAATAATATGGCAGTAAATATTCTAATGGAGATAATACTGCAGGTATTACAAAATATTTTTGCAAATGGTGGAGGAACATTTACTAACACTGCTACAGCTAAACTTACTACAGTTGCTACAAATCTGGAATAGCTATACTTAGCAAGAATAATACTAATGTAGTTAATAGTGGAGAAATCACAGCTAAAGAGGCTGCTTCATCAATGGCGCCTAATATAGGTATATATACTGATGGGAGTACAGCTACAATAACTAATGATGCAAAGGTAACTGTAGGAAATAATTCAACAGGATTATTTGGAAATACGTAGATCTAAATTCTAATACTGATTTAAATCTGGAACTAATACAATTGGAGTTTATTCAAAAATGGAGATGTTAAACTTCAACTGGAGGAAAACTAACAGTAGGAAGAGATCAATCAGTTGGTATTTATACTATAGGTGGGCATCAAAAATATAACTGCAGAAGCAGGGTCAACTATATCAGTAGGAGATAATAGTTTTGCATTTGTTAATATTGGAACTGGAAATACAATAACAACAAACAATGTAGGTCCTGTAACTTTAGGTAATGATGCAATGTATATTTATTCAAATGATACTACTGGAACAGTTAATAACCATACTAAACTTACAGCCACTGGAGATAAAAACTATGGACTTTATTCAGCAGGAACTATTCACAACTATGCAGACATAGATTTTTCTCAAGGAATTGGTAATGTTGCTATTTATACAAATAAGGGTGGAACTGCAATAAACCATAGTGGTGCTACACTTAGTGTTGGGGAAAAGTGATAATTCAAATAAATTATACTCACTAGGTATGGCTGGTGGATATGAGCCATCAGAAATAGAAAAAGCTGCAGGAAAAAGTTTCAGATACTGGAAGTGTAATAAACGAAGGTACAATAAAAAGTAAATGGAAAATTTAGTACAGGTCTTTATGCAAGTGGACAAAATTCAAAAAGCTGAAAATAAGGGAAGAATAGTACTAAGTGCAGATAACGATATAGGTATATTTGTTGAAAATAAAGCAAAAGCTATTAACTCTGGAACAATAGAAACAAGCGGAACAGGTCTTAAGAATGTTAAAGGTGTTGTTATTGGAAAAGGTTCAGAATTAACTAACGAAAGCACTGGTAAGATTATTATTGATTCAAGTAATGGAGCAGGTGTATTCTTAAAAGGTGGAAACAGTTAAGAACTATGGACTTATAAGAGTAAATGGAAACCAAATAACAAACATACGAGTGAAACTACTAATGAAGAGTTAATTTATGATACAAGCAAACAAACCAGTTGGAAAAGAATTAGGTAGTGTTAAAATAGATGCTAAAGCTGGAGATAAAGTAGCAAAAATATTAGTAAATGGTAAAAGAAATTCCACTTACTAAAAAGCTAATAATAGATTAACAGAAGATGAAAAATAATATTCCTGAAGTTATAAGAACAATAAATGCAGTAGAACCACTAAAAACATTATAATCCAGAAAAAACTGTAGATGTAGATTCTATAGGAATGTATATTAATACATCAGGAATAGATTTTTACAAAACCAATAGAAAAATGTTGGAGTTTTAACTGAAAAAGCAGATTTAATCATAGGTAATGAAGCTGCAGAAAGAACAAATAGTAAATATATAGTTGTAGGGTGATAAGAAAATATTAGATCCTTACAGTAAATCTATTGCTAATAACCCTCAAGTAACAAAAATGGAATATATATTCTGGTTCATACACTTGGATGTCAACAGTTACCGTGATCCAGATACAGGAGATCTAACAAATATCTATTTAGCAAAAATTCCTTTACACTGAGTATGTAGGAAATGAAGATACCCTGTAGAAAAGAAAGATACATATAACTTCTTAGATGGATTAGAACAAAAGATATGGAGTTGAAGCTTTTAGAAACAAGAGAAAGAGAGCTATTTACAAAAACTAAATAGTATAGGAAATAATGAAGAAATATTATTTAATCAGCAAACTGATGAAAATGATGGGACATCAATATGCAAATGTTCAACAAAGAGTTTACCAAACAGGATCAATCTTGGATAAAGAATTTTAGTTATTTGAAGAAAGAATGGCAAACATTCTAAAGATTCAAACAAAGTAAAAGTAGTTTGGAGCTAAAAGGACAACACAAGACAGATACTGCTGGTGTAATTGATGACAACCAACTATGGATATGGAGTGGCTTACACTTATGAAGATGAAACTGTAAGACTTGGAAAAATCACTGGTTGGTATGCAGGTATAGTTGAAAATAGATTGAAATTTGAAGATTTAGGGAAATTCAAAAGAAAAATATGTTACAAGGAAAAATTAGAGTCTTTAAATCAATACCATTTGACTATAATAATAGCTTGAATTTAACATTGTCAGGAGAATTATCAGCTGGATATAATAAAATGCACAGAAGATTCTTAGTAGTTGATGACATATTTAATGCAAAAAGCAAGATATCACTACATATGGAGCAGGAATAAAAGGAGAACTAAGCAAAGAATTCAGATTAAGTGAAGACTTTAAATTAAGACCTTATGCTTCGTTAAAATATGAATATGGAAGAATTGGAAAAATCAGAGAAAAATCTGGAGAAATCAGACTGGAAGTTAAATCTAATTCATATCATTCTGTAAAAACCTGAAATTGGAACAGAGTTAGAATTTAAAACACGACTTTGGAGCTTTATAGAACATTTAGAACAACCGAGGGGTATAGCTTATGAAAATGAGTTGGGAAGAGTTGCTAATGGAAGAAATAAGGCAAGAGTTGCGGATACTCAAGCTGATTGGTTCAATATCAGAGGCGAAAAAGAAGATAGAAGAGGAAATGTTAAGTCTGATCTAAAGATTGGAATTGATAACTCAAGAGTTGGAATAACTTTTAGGAGTTGGTTATGACACTAAAGGTAACAATCTAAGAGGAGGATTAGGATTAAGAATTATTTACTAATTTTTATACACTAATCTTTCAAAAATAAAAGAAAGTTGCTGTGAGATTTCACAGCAATTTTTATTCTATAGGAAAGTATAAATTTAAAGAGGTCAAACAGAAATGTGAAGATATCGGTTTAAGTAAAAAGATAATATTTATCAAAATATTTAAAAATAATTAAAAATTGCACGACAAAAAGCTCTAATGAAAACGGTTATTAGAGAACTATTAGAAATAAATTTTCATGTATGGTCTCGACCATACCAATTAGCGCTTACATAGATTTCTTGTTTATCCATCATAATTTTACAATGAGGACATATAAAAAGGATGTACATCAAATGTTTCAATAGATTGTTTTTACAAAAAGAATATTCAGATTTAGAAAATCTTTTTGTACTTTTTAAATTTTAAATCATTAGATATAGATATGGTATAATGTATAAAAATATAAGGAGGAGAACAGATGATTAGATTAATAAATCCATATACACCAGGTGCTGGACTTATGCCAACATATCTTGCTGGAAGAAAAAAATTAATAAAAGAAGCTAAAGGAATCAATATTATTTTTGAAATCTGGTTATCCTCAAAGGCCTATTGCCTATTATGGGTTAAGGGGTAGGAAAAACTGTTTTATTAAATACAATAGAAGAATTTGCTTTGGAAAATAATATAATATATGAACATATAGAAATAATTGAAAAAGAGATTTTTATTGCAACTTACTAATATATGCAGAAAATTTATTAGATAGACTAAATAAAATAGAACAGGCAAAATCATTAATTGATAAAAGCATTAAGTACTTTTAGAAAATTTTAAATTAACATATACTATAGGAGATAGTTCCATTTCAGCAGAAGTAAATAAAAAATTTTGAACTCTTATCAGATGACTTAACAGAACTATTTGTAATAATGGGAAATGCAGCTAAAAATCAGGTGATTGTATTATATTTTTATAGATGAAATCCAATATGCAAAAAGAAGAAGAACTTTCTTCAATAATAAATGCTTTACATAGAACAGGACAATTAAGGCTACCAATTACTTTTTGTAGCTGGTTTAAATAAAATATTAAAGCAATTTTTCAGAAATAAAACATATAGTGAAAGAATGTTTGATTTTAAAGAGATAACATCTTTTAAATTATGAAGAAACAAAAAGCAATTATAGAACCTGTAAAAGATTTAAGTGTAGACTATAATGAAGAAGCTGTAAAAAGATATATAATCTTACAGGAGGATATCCTTATTTTATTCAATTCTTTTGTGATAATTTATGGAGGAATATAGATAAAGTAAATAACATTACTATCAATGATGTAAATTCAACTATAAATAGTTATTTTTAAAAGATTAGATGAAGGTTTTTTTAAACTAGGTTTTGATAGATGTACAGATAAAGAAAAGAATTTATACAAGCAATGGTTAAATGTGGAGAGCTTCCATGCACTATAAATAATGTAGCAAAAATACTAAAGAAGTCAGTTGGAAGTATTTCTCCTATCAGAGCACAATTGATAAATAAAGGTATAATTTATTCAGTTAAATATGGTGAAATTGATTTTTACAGTTCCACAATTTGACTTATTTTTGAAGAGAGTTATAAAAGATATAAATTTATAGAAAGAGGTATAAATGAGAAATGGGAACTCAAGCTACTGCTAGCACAAAAAGGTTATACACTTCAAGATTATTTTTGGTATTTATTTTTTTCTTTGAAAAAGAAAATTATAAAAATTGATAGCATAAAATTAGAAGGAGAAGAACAAGATATTGAAATATTTTTACAAAGATGAATCTCGTGATTATATCCAAGTTAAAACACAAGAAAATCCAATGAAAAAACTACCTTCAATGGAGAAGCTTTTTAAAAAGGAATAGAAATTTTATACAAAACATATAATAAGCTTGATAAAAGATTAAAAATAAATAGGTTAATTTTTATCTACAAATATGTTTAATCAGGAATAAAAAGACTTACAAATAAAATAGAAAATGGGTTGGAAGAAAAATTTTATATATAATATATTTGAACATTGTTCAGCTGATGAGATAAAAAAATTTCAGAATAAAATTAGTCCATCAATAATAGATGAAAAAATTTTTATCTCGAATAGATGAAAGTTTTTATTTTAATTCTTCAAAAAGTTTATTAGAGTTAAAATCATTTTTAGAAAAAAATTGGTATTGCAGATACTTATTCAAAAAGTTTTTTAATGATTTAAAAACTTTATTTAGAGAAAATAGTTGTCAAAGAAATAAAGTTATTATAAAAAGATATTGCATGGATTATTATAAAAAAATAGGTTTTATAGTGATCCATTAGAAAAAGCGATTTGATGATATATATAAGGATAAACTATCTGAATTAGGTTTCCTCTATACAAGATATTTTAGAAGAATACAATATCAATAATATTTTAGAGAAATATCTAAATTTTTATGAACTGTATTTACAACAGAAAGTCAAAAATTCAATTTTCTATCAAAGAAAAGAAAAATAAGTCTAAAGAATATCAAGATTTTTAGATAAAGTAGTTAAAATATTTTCTAAAAATAATTATTTAAATTTTTTGAGGAAAATAATGAGGAAACAGAGTTAATATATGCTTATCTTGGATTTTGCATTTATAAGAAAAGCAAAGAAAATTTTTAGAATTTATGATGAATTAGAAATAAAGGAGACTAAATAATGGAAATTTTGAAATTAACAATAGAATTCCTTGATAAGAAAAATTTTCATCAGAATAAAATATTCTCTGAAAAATAGAATATGATTTTTGGAAAAACTCTAATAACAAGTTATAACGAAGAAAAATTCAAAAGGAAAAACTCTTTGCTAAGATTTCTTTTTATATGCTTTTAGGTTATAAAATTCCTCATACGGATGGAATGAATATCTATAAATTTAAAAACTACATTGATATTAACTATAAATGGGAAACAGTTTGAGTTATTACGTGATGATATGCAATATATTAATAATTCACCACATAACTCTGAACTTCCAATGATTAGTACAATTTTAAAAATTAATTCTTTATCTCTTTCAAATGCACTTCTAGGATGTTATTACATTGATCAAGAAAAAGGGTGGACTTTATTTAATAGAGGTTTAGTTATTGGAAGAATTAATTTTAATATTGAAAGATTTTTTTCTTTCAATAAAGAATGAAGATAGTTTTAAAGAATTAATTATAAAAAGTGAGAATTTAGAAAGAGAGATAAATCAAATATTGAAGATATTTTTAGCTAATGATTATGCTTATACAAGTGAAGTTGATTCTTCTTGTGAGATAGATGAAACATCATATAGGCATTTTCTTGAGCAAAAGACAAGAGTTAGACTCTATTAGACACAATATCTATTTTAAAAATAAAGAAAAAAGAGTTAGATATGATTCTTAAAAATAATGAGGAGTTTATCCAAAAATAGAGCAGTTTAATATTGTAGTTCAGCATAATGAAACTGATATATTAGTAACACGAGATAATTTAAAAATCTTTTAATTTAATGACAGATATTTTAGAAATGAGAGAAATGAAATAATCTTAGAAATAGATTTTCTTAAAAACAAAGAAAAATTATTTGATATATTAAAAAAATAATAACACTTTTTCCTAATAATTTTAATTCAGCATTGAATAATTTAAAGAAAAATTTATCAAAAATAGATTTAGAAATGATAAAAAGGAAAAAGAAAGCATTATACTTAAAAATAAAGAAGAAATTATTAAACATATACAAGAACCTCTTGAAGAATTTTTGGGAAATACTAGAAGAAATCCTAAAAAGATATGGGTGTTTCAGAAAAAAATATATACAAAAATATTATTTTAGAGAAAAAAATTAGCTGGAATTTCTGGAGCACAAAAGACATAAATTATCGTTAGCATATAAAATTGCATTAAACCTATATGTAGATTTGAAATGAAACTTCCTTTTATTATAGATTCTCCATTAAGTGGAGAAGTTACACAAGATATGGCAAATAAAATGTTAAATATATGTGAGCATTTTCTCAAAAATCATCAAATAATTATTTCATCTGTAAAATCTAATTTTGATATAAAAATTTACAAAAAGAAATTAAGTTAGAAGAAGGAGTTGTAGGAGAATTAGAAAAATTTAAAAATAAAATGATATAAGAGAAGGTTATTAAAAACCATAATGCCGCTTATAATAAGTCAGTAGAACCCATATAGATACCAAATTTAAAAATAACTTATTAATATCAATATTTTGTAATTCTCAAAACGTTAATTGGGGTCACAAATCAATACAAAAATTTAGGTTATTTGTCAAATAGTGTTGATGAAAAAGTTTTAGATTATGACTTAGTATAATTAAGAGAATTTTTGAGAACAAAAAAACTTAAAAAAATTCTCTTTTTCATTATTACTAAATCGCATTATTAGATAAAAATTAAGCACTAATTGATATAACTCCTGCTTGAATTAATATGCGCTTTTTAAAATTACTAAAAATTTGAATATCCAAATGCAGTTCTTTTTATTGACTTAATTTTTTATTATTTAAACCTTCTATAACTCCATTAGTAATATTTGATTCAAAACATATTCTCAATATACTTCATATATATAAAGTTCTTAGCGCTATTATCATTTTTCTTAGAAATCTTTTTCTTTATTAGCTAAATATTTTTTTAACTATACTTTTCAAATCTTTTTAAAAGTTATTATCCCTAATTGCTTGAATAATATCTTGATATACATTAAAGTTAGCTTCTAATTCGGGGCTTTTTCTAAAAAGATAATCTACTTTATCTTTACTACTAAGTTTGCGCTTAAAAACTTTTGGCAGTAATAGTTTACTTGACAAAGATCAGGATAGTATTTTAGTAATGATTTCCAGAATAGTTTAAATTTTCTTTTTAATGAGTCATCCTGAATAGAATTCACAATAGATATTCTAGTTTGATTGAATGCGCTATTAACAAGATTAACAATATGAAATTTATCTAAAACTATTTCTCCATTAGGAAAAGATAGATTTTACTAAACTAATATACGGAGTATACATATCCATGCAAATATATTTTACATTATTTTCTTGCTCTAAAGAAAATCTTGAAAAATATTCTGTAAGAGAGTGAAGTCTTCTATCTTCTACAACATCAATACAAAATAGCTTCAGGTAAATATTCTTTATTAACTTTAAGATCAGAATAACAGTTATCCATAATTCTTTGAACAGAGGAAATAGAAATATTGTATCTCTTAGCAATAGATGTAAGAGAAATATTTTTGAAGTTCAAGCGCAACAGTATATTTAAGATTATTAGATATACTAGAGTTATCACTAACTATATTAGTGGAAGCTGAAAAAGTTTTTACATTCCTTGCAAATATGCCTTTTGTACATTAAGTTCAAGTTCAATATTGTAATTTTTGAATAGGAATATATTTAATTTTACGAATTCTTGAACCATTTTTAACAATATTTTTAGAATTACAGTGGGGACAAGCGCAGTAATCAGACTTAAGAAATCCTTTAAAAAGTTTAATTAGATGATCACCTTTTTGAATAAGTTGGTAATATCTTCTTCTGGAAAAGAAATATTATCATCTTGAATATTTAAGATAGTTTTGATAAAATTAGATAGAGACAATGAAATCACTTCCTTTTTGAGTTATTTTTGTGATTTAATTTTAACAGGAAAAATTTTTATTGTCTCAACTTTTTTTATTAAAAAAAATGGCATTGATAGAAATTTCTTCCATCAACACCATTTATTATACAACCAAATTAAATAACAAAAATTAGTCTCTGATGTTCGTATTAGTTCGAAGAGCCTATGTTCATTGAGTTAGTAGAACTCATACGGCTGTCAAGAGACTTTATTTATTCTATAGACAATTTTTATTACTGTTGTATACTAAAATATCTACATTTTATTGATTGAAAAGGATTTATCATGGAACGAATAATTATGCATTATGATATGGACGCTTTTTATCGCTTCTATTGAAATAAATAGAAAATCCAAAAATTAAAAAAATAAAGCCTTTAGTTGTTGGAGAAAATATTGTTACAACTGCAAGCTACGAAGCTAGAAAATTTGGTATTCATTCTGCAATGAAAGTTTCAGATGCTAAATTACTTTGTCCAAAACTTATGGTTATACCCTGTCGATAAAAATGAATATATTCAGACTTTCTAAAACAATTCATAAATTTAATTTCTAAAAATTACAAACAAGGTTGAATTTATATGCAACAGATGAAGGGATATATAGATTTAACTGGACTAGTAAAAGCCTGAAAATAAATTTAAATACTTGTTTTCAGCAAAATTTAGAAAAAGAATTAAAGAAATAACTAGGATTTAACTTTGTTCTGTTGGGATAGGTTTTCAATAAATTAAGTGCTAAAATTGCAAGTGATATAAACAAACCATTTGGACAATATATTTTTCAAAAACTGAAAAACGATTTTATGAATATATATAGATATAAAGTATTATACCTGGAGTTGGGCAAAAATTTACTGAAACTTTTATATAAAGAAAAAATTTATTTTTTTGTTAAAAGATGTTTCTATAAATATCTCCTTTGATTATTTTGATAAAAAAATATGGGAAAATCTCGAGGAGAAAATTTATATTGTTCTATAAGAGGTATCGACCACGAGTGAAGTTGAATTTGAAAGAGATATTCATTCTATTGGAAATGAAGAAACTTTTTCTATACCCATTACAAACTGAAGAAGAAATTAGAAACGAGAATTTTATAATCTCTTTGAGCATACTTTTCAAAGATTGCTAAAAACAAAATGTATATATACAATCAGTATCTATGTAAAAATTAGATACACTTCATTTTAAAGACTTATACTAAAAGTAAAAAAATAAAAATTTTTTACAAAAAGATAAGCACATTTTATATACTACCTTATTAGAACTTCTAAGTTCTTTTTGAAATAAAAAGAAGATATTCGTCTTTTTAGGAATCTATTTTGGAGATATTAAAAAGAACTTTCTAGAACAATTAGCTTTTGCAAAAACATAATGTTTTAGTTGTTTCTGATGAAATTCACCAAGATTTAGTATTAAAAAGGAAATAAACATATTCCTGCTGCTACTGTTGATAATTGTAAGTATGCTGATAACATTATCACTGTAAATGCTGCTTCTAAAACATTTAATTTGGAGAATGGTTTGGAGATAGTTTTTAAAGGTTTTATTCGTTTAAATTTAGCAACTGACCTTGAAATTGTAAAAAGCCGTTTCAAATATAATAGAAGTTTATAATTCTGAGTTTTTCTAAGAATAAATAATTCTTTATTCTTCTATCAAAAATACCAAGACTTTTTAATTTATCTTGGACTTCTTTGAAAAATATTTTTCATTCTCCACTATTATAGTGTGATAATGATAATTATTTGTTAAATTCTTTAGAGGTTTACTTAATTTAGAATTAATATTTTCCACTAATAAATCAACATCTCTTCTTGATTTTATATCCAATTTTACTCTTATTTCTCCATACGTTTTATGAACAACAAAAACATCTTCTATACTTGCTCCAAGATCTACGATAGCATTTAATTCGTTTCTAATTTCTGAATCATCGTGTTTTACTTTTTATTATATTCCTTTTGAAAGTAATCTATAACCCCTATTAGTTGAAATAATATCTATATTTCTAGCTTTTAATATTGCTATATCTTGTACTATAACTTGTCTTGAAACATCAAAAAGCTCTGCAAGATATGTACCACTTACAAGAGTTTCACTACTTTCTAAAATTTCAATTATTCTTTTTCTCTTTCTTCCCTTTCAATCATCTATATACCTCAATAAGCTTAAATCTAAAATCTTAGCCGAATGTGTTATAGAGCCACTTGAAATATAATCAATTTCTAAGCCTTTAAAAACGATTTATATTGATTATATCTACATTTCCAGAACATTCTATTATAGCTTGTTTATTTATAATTTTTATAGCCTTTTTGTTGTTTCTATATCCATATTATCTAACATAATTATATCTGCACCAGCTTTTATAGCTTCTTCCACTCCTTTTTAAATCTTCAACTTCTATTTCTATATATAAAAGGAGAGTATTCTCTTGCAAGTTTTATTGCCTCTGTTATAGACCCAGCAGCATCAATATGATTATCTTTTAACATTATAGCATCAGAAAGATTGTACCTATGGTTATATCCACCTCCAACTCTAACTGCATACTTTTCAAATATTCTCATATTTGGAGTAGTTTTTCTAGTATCCAATAATAATATATTTTTATCATCAAGAGCTTCTATCATTTTTAGTATAAGTTGCTATACCACTCATTCTTTGCAAATAATTTAAAGCTACTCTTTCAGAAGATAGTATTGTTTTTATATTAGCTTTTATTTTCAATATTAAATCCTTTATCTGCAACCTTATCCCCATCTTTTTATATTCTGTAAATTCAACAGAAGTATCAAGTAATTCAAAAACTCTTTTAAATACATCAAGCCCTGCTAAAATTCCATTTTCTTTTTGAATAAAGTGAAATTTCCGCTAATCTATCATTCTTATAAACTGCATTTGTACTTATATCTTCCGAAGTAATATCTTCTTTTTAATGCCAATTTAATTGAATCATCCATTTGAAAATTTATCTATTTTTCTGAAATTCATCTTCTTTTATCCTTTTTCTATGATATTTTTATTTTTCTTCTTCATTAAAAACTAAATTTTTATCTACTATATTTCTAAAAATATCATCTATTATATCATTATAAACAGAAATATTATTTTCGTCAATAATTGAATACGATGCTCTTTTCCCAAATACAACACTTTCTAATAATGAGTTACTAGCAAGTCTATTTTGTCCCTCGAACTCCTGCTTACAAAAGCAACTTCACCACTAGCATACAAATTTTTCATTGATGTTTAGAATTTATATCAACCTTTATTCCACCCATCGTGTATAATGCCGAGTTGAACCATCAACCTTATCTTTATGGATTTATCCCATTTTTATTAAATGATCATATATAAGGAAATCTCTCTTTAATATCATTTATCGTACTGAAATCTAGCCACCATATCTCAGATTTTTCTTTCTTCATTTCCTCTAATATTGCACTTGTAACCTTATCTCTAGGTTTTAACTCATCTGTAAATCTTTCTAATTTTTGATTTAAAAGTAGCCCTTCCTCCTCTCACTGATTCAGAAATTGAAATTTTCTTTCTTTTTCTATAAAATGTAGTTGGATGTATTTTGAATATATGAGATATCTTTTATTTCTATATTATGCCTGATAGCTGCTGCAACCCCCATCTCCTTTTATGAGAAAAATTTGTAGTATTCTCATATATTCCTCTATTCCACCAGTTGCTAAAACTGTAAATTTTTGATTTTTATAGAAAATACTTCTTCTGTAATACTCTAAACAATGATTTTCTTTTTCTCATAATATCTAAGAACTCACAATCTTCAATTATCTTAATATTATCTCTTTCTAAAACTTTTCTATAAGGCTTTCCATATATATTTACCAGTTTGATCTTCACAATATAGAATTCTAAATTTTCTATGTCCTCCTTCTCTTGTATAGAATAAAACCTCTTTTCACTCCTGTAAACTTAACTCCATTTTCGATTAGAGTTTTTATTGCTTCTCTGACTCATCAACCAGTATCTCTACAGGCTTTTCTATTATTTTTATAGTGCCCTGCTATTAATGGTATCCTCAATATACTCTTCTCTATCGTTTTTCCCTCTACAAACAGATATGCCTCCTTGTGCAAGATAAAATTACTATCTTTTAAGTTTTTCTTTGTTAATAGTATTATTTTTAACTTTCTATCTAGACTTAATGCACAAGTTAACCCTGCAACTCCTGAACCAATTATAACCACATCACAACTTTCAATTTTCATTTTTAATCTCCTGCCAATTCTAACATTCTTTCAAAGGAATTAGAGCTTTTTAGCTACTTCATCATTAACTTCTAATTCATCTCCACCTTCTAATAATATTTTTCTATTTTTCTCTAAAGTATTCTTTTCATACTTTTACATAGTAGAAAGTATCTGCAAAAATATAATTTTTGTTAGGAGCTTTATCATAAATTTTATATTGTATCCCTCTCTCAGTTACAACTATAAAACCTCATCTCCACCTTTTAATGCCTCTTCGATTATTCCACTCGTACTCCTCATATAATCAGCTAGATTTAAAAATTTCCTCTTTGCATCTGGATGAGCTAATACCTTAGCATTTAGGATATTCATTTTTAATTTTATTACATTTTTCTAAATGTGCTAAAATTATGTACACAACAATAACAACTTCATTCACAATAATATTCTTATCTTTTAATTTGTTTTGCAATATATGATGCTGAAATTTCCATCAGGAACTATAAAGATATTTCTTTAATTTACTCACAATTTTAACAGCATTAGATGAAGTTATACAGACATCACAATATGATTTTATTTCTGCTGTTGAATTTATATAGCATAACAGCTAAATCATCATATTTTTCTCTCATCTCTTTTTATCTTTTTAGTTATCATATGTGCCATTGGACAATCAGCATAAATATCAACCACATGAACTGTTTTTGTCTGGATTTAAAATTTTACTACTTTCTCCCATAAAAATACACACCATCATCTGTTATTGTTTTATTTTTAACTTTGTTGCTGTTTTTGCTAAATAGAAAAGAATCTCCAGCATAATCAGCTATTTTTGTACTTCGCCATCTACAGTAATGAGCTAAAATTGCAACATCCTTTTCTTTTTGTAAATTCTTGTATTCTTTCTTTCATTAGTCCTCCTAAAATAATTTTATAGTAAAATTTCTTTAAGAAATTATAGCACTATTTTATTTTTATTGACAAGACAATAGAAATACATTGTCATATTCATATAATGATATCTATAAATAAAATAAAGTCTCTTGATAGCCGTATGAGTTCTACGAACTCAAAAACACAGGCTCTTCGAACTAATACGGATGGCGAGATTAACAAGCATTTTAAATCATACTCTCATTTAAATGAATAAAGCCAAAGTTTCCTTAGGGCTTATGCTTTGTTCAATTCAATTCAATTCAATTCAATTAATTCAATGTTATCCTCACATTGAGAAAGGTATTTGTTTAATTTATTCTAGTTCTATTAGTCTTGTAAAAATCAACATGAAAACCTTTTTATTTGTTAATTGGACATTCTATACTCCTTTTGATAATTTAACTAATAAAATTATTTCACCGTCCTTATAATAATGTTCAGCTATTAAATATCCATTCTCACAATATAATTTAAAGAGTCCTCTAATTTATCATCTTTTAAAAATTAAATTTCCATTCTTATGTTTCCATCTCATAATATTCTTTAAAGAGTCCTCTGTTTACCATCTTTAAAATTAGCTCAACTTTTAAATTTCCATTCTCATAATATTCTTTTAGAGAGTCCTTCTTGTTTATCATCTTTAAAATTATCTTCACTTTTTAAAGCTTTCCATTTTCATAATATCTTTTGAGAGTCCTTCCATTTATCATCTTTTATAATTAATTTCATTTCATTCCATTTTCATAATATCTTTTTGAGAGTCCTTCAGTTTATCATCTTTAACTGAAATTTCACTTTCTAAATTTCCATTAGGATAGTATATTTTTCCAATACCATTTCCTTTATCATCTTTAAAATTAGCTTCACTTTTAAACTCCATTCTCATAATATGAGAGTCCTTCCTTTACCATCTTTAAAAATTAGCTTCACTTTCTAAATTTCCATTGTCATAATATGATTTTTATTCCAGTAAATGCTTCTGTTTCTCCTTTAACATAAACTATACCTTCTTCATTTCCGTATCTGTAATATTTACTTCTCTAAGCTTACCCCAACTAGCAAATAATAAAATAAAAATAATCATGCAATAAAACTTTAATCTTTTTCATAAAACTCTCCTAATTTTTTCCTCTATTCAGAATATAAATTATTTTTTCTTATATCCTGTTTTTATTAGAAGTTAATTTGAATTCTTTTTCTGATAAAGGATATTTTTCTTTATATTCCTTTATATAATTTGGAAACTTTCTAAAAATGAGAATAAACTTTAGTATCTTCTTTGATTACATATCTTTTGTTTAAAAACTTAATTTATTCTATATTTTATAAAAATAAAAGTCTTTCTAATTTTTGATACATTATACCCATACTCCGAACATTTTGTCAACTATTTTTGATTTGAGGATTTTTCAATGAAAAAATTGCACCTCCAATCTTGTGTCCAGGATTATGGGTGCAGGTACAAAATTTACTATCAACAAATTATCAACAAAAATATAAGAATACAAAAAGCCCTCAACTTTTTCAAGTTCGAGCTTTTTGTAGAAATTAAACTATAATTAAGGAAACGATACAAGATAAATATATCATTACTTATTCATTTTTGTCAAGAACTTTTTATTTTTATTATTTTTATTTCAAAATATTTTTATATCATTATTTGTTTATTTTATTCAGTTATACAATATTTTTCTTAAAAACTAAAACCATTTTTCTCTTTTAAAATAAAGAAGCATTCCAATAACAAGTCCTGCCATTGCAGCTAAAGTTATAAAATATCCATAATGCCACTTCAATTCTGGCATATACTCAAAGTTCATTCCATATAAACCAACTATAAAGCTTAGAGGCATAAATATCGTAGAAATTATTGCCAAAATTTTCATAACTTCATTCATTGTATTACTAATCATAGAATTATATAGTTGAATCAATTCTGTAGTTCTATTATTAAGCATATCAACAGTTTCAAATACTATGATACCATGGTCGTTCAAATCTCTTAGATAGTATTTCATATCTTCATGGAAATAATTCAACATACTTCTTGTTTGTAATCTTGAAATCAATTTCTTAACGGGAGAAATAAATCTCTTTATACCATTATATTTTTGTTTTAATGCCAAAAATATTTTCTAAATCTTCCCTGTCCGCACTTTCTATTAACTGATTTTCAGTCATATCAACTTCATTTTTCAATTTCATCAAGAACCAAAAAGGTAATTGTCAACAATTATATCAATTAAAAGTATAAGCTAGATAACTAATATCTTTAGATGCAACTCTTGTATAAGGATTTTTCCAATCTACTTCTTTATCGAATCAAACATATCATAAGGTGTTTCTTGAAAGAACTAAAACATTATCTTTCATTATTAAAGATAATTGCTCATACTGAATTTCTTTTGTTAAAAGTTCGATTTGCAACATTTTTAAAATTATAAGAATGTAAGAGTCTCTATCATCGATTTTTACACGTTGTTCAGGGTTAACTAAGTCTTCAAGAGATAAAGAGTCAATATCAAACATTTTTCCAATTTCTTTTTACAAGATTAACGTCATTTATTCCATCTACATTTATCCAAATATTCCCATCAAAATTTAAATCAATTTCTATTTTATCTTCTGATGTAAAAGGTAGCTTTTTATATTGAGTTTTTGAATAGTATATTATTGTTGTTGTTATGTTATAATTTGGATTTTTCTCCAGTATAAATTACACTTCCCTGGCAACAGACCTAACTTTCTATTTGAATTTGGCATCTTACACCTCCATTTTTATTTTTAACTTTAAAATTATAGCACACTCGACAGTAAAAAGTTAATCTCCTTTAATATAAAGTGAACTACTCCCACTTATAGAAGTGGGAGCTTCTTGGGAAGTATGTGCTTTTGTTAGCCACATATATTTACTAGTTCTTCGGGTAGTCCCTACCCTGATATTTTTTTCTAACTTACTTTTTTTCTTCTTTTTAATATTTCTAAACCTTTTTCTTAATATATTTATACTTGCATTGTAATCTCTATCTATTTCTAGTCCACAACATTCACAATAATATATTCTTTCTGATAATCTTAGAGTTTCTTTTTATATTACCACAACTTGAACAAGTCTTACTACTTGGATAAAAATGTAGGTACTTTTTATAATTTTTTTCTTCCATACCAATTTGCTTTTATATTCTAGTTGTCTTACAAATTCACTCCAACTTACATCTGATATACTTTTTTTGCTAATTTGTGATTTTTAACATTCCCTTTATATTTAAGTCTTCTATACAAATTATATCGTGGTTATTGATAATTTTTTGTACTCAACTTATTTACAAAAGTCTTTTTCTTTTTATTTTTAATTTTTATTATGTATTTTTTTGCTACTTTTTTTCTTTTTGTTTTTTTGATAGTTCTTACTATCTGATAGTTTTTATCGCTATCTTTAGCAAGTTTACATCTCCTTGATAGTTTTTCTTTGTTCTCTTTTCAGTTTTTCTCATATTCTTTTTTAGCTTTTAAATTTTCTACTTTTTGTACAATCACTCATTGTTGCAAATTCTTTTATTCCTAAATCTATTCCAATATTTTTTTATTAGTTTTTTTGCTAATTCTTCTATTTCTTCTTCACATAATATTGAAACAAAATAATGATCAAGACTATTTTTTTACTTATTGTTACTGATTTAATTATACCTTTTATTTTTCTATGTAATTTAATTTTGACTAGCGATTTTAGTTTAGGAAGTTTTATGTAACTATCTTTAATATATATTGTGTTTCTGATTATTTGTAGTATAGCTTTTGGACTGGGTTAGATTTACACTTTGTATTTTGGAAAACCAAAATCTTTTATTTTTAAGAAAATTTTTTTATAAGCTTTTTCTAAATTTAATTGTGCATTAGCAAGAGCTAAACTATCTACTCTTTTAAATAAGGATATTCTTCTTTATATTTAGCAGGAGTAGGATATTTAGTTTTTAATTCCTGTTGATTTATATTCTTCATAATCTTTCTTTCTATCATCTAACATAAGGTTATGAACCTTTTCTAACACAACCAAAGTTTTTGAGAAAAAGATTACTTGTTCTAAGGTAGGATATATTCTGAATTTATATGCTTTTTTTAACTATTTTCATTTTTCTCCTCCTTGTCCTTGAATATATTTTTTTAATAACTTCTATACTTGCTCCACCAACGCTCAACACTAAAAACTTCTACTCCAAAAATATTCTTTCCATAACTTAGATTTAATAACAGGAAATTCTTTTTATAAGTCTACTACTAGCACTTTTATAGGCGTTAATAAATTTAGATAATTCAGTTACAGGAGTAGCACTTATCAATAGATGAATATGGTCTATATCGTGTTCCCATTCCATCAAAGTAATTTTTATATTTAGGACATATCTTCAAAAATATTTCCTTTAATCTCATAGAAATCTCATTTGAAATAACTTTTTCTACGATATTTTTATACAAAATACAATATGGTAATTTATTTTTATATACTGAGTGATAATTATTATCATATTTCATAATATTCTAAGTCCTTTTTATTTTTATCTTCTTTAACTGATTTAATTTATCACATTTTTGAAAAATTTTTCGAGAAAAATAAAAAGCAATTCATCCCCTACTTATAGAAGTAGGGAACTTCTTACTAGATATTGTTAAAAATTTTTAGATACGAATTTTTAAATTTTATTTCATATTTTTTAAAAATTTTTATGTTATAATTAAAATGAATTTTTAAAATTTAGGAGGTAGTTTAATGGCAATCAAACCTATTGGAGAGAGAGTTTTATTGAAACAAATAAAAAGAAGAAAAAAACTAAAAGTGGAATTTTATTGAGTGCAAAATCTTTACATAACGATGAACAAAATCAAGGAGAAGTTATTGCACTAGGAAAAGGAGAAAAACTTGTAGACATCTCAGTTGGAGATAAAGTTGTGTTCAATAAAAATTCTGGAATTGAAATAGAAGATAATGACGAAAAATTTTTAATAGTAAACGTTGAAGATATTTTTAGCAATTATTAGCTAAGAGGAGGAAATAATGGCAAAGATTATAAATTTTAATGATGAAGCTAGAAAAATTAGAAATTGGTGTAAATATACTTGCAGATGCAGTGAAAGTTACATTAGGACCAAGAGGTAGAAATGTCGTTCTTGAAAAAAACTTATGGTCCACCTTTAATCACGAATGATGGTGTTACAATAGCAAAAAGAAATCGAACTTGAAGACCCATTTGAAAAATATGGGAGCTGCTCTTGTGAAAGAAGTTGCAATAAAATCAAATGATGTTGCAGGAGATGGAACTACAACGGCAACAATTTTAGCTCAAGCTATAGTAAAAGAAGGTTTAAAAATGCTAGTGCTGAGCAAATCCAATTTTTCTTGAAAAAGGGAATCGAACTTGCAACTAAAGAGGCAGTTGAAATTTTTAAAACAAAAAGCAAAAAGATCGAATCGAACGAAGAAATTTCTCAAGTTGCATCAATTTCTGCCGCTGACGAAGAAATTGGAAAATTAATTGCTCAGCTATGGCAAAAGTTGGAGAAACTGGAGTTATAACTGTTGAGGAAGCAAAAATCTTTGGAAACAACTTTGGAAATTGTTGAGGGTATGCAATTCGATAAAAGGTTATGTATCTCCTTATATGGTTACAGATTCTGAAAGAATGACAGCCGAACTTGATAATCCATTTGTACTTATCACTGATAAAAAGTTTCATCAATGAAAGAGTTGCTACCTTTGCTTGAACAAAACAGTACAAATGTCAAGACCTGTTTTAATTGTTGCTGATGATATTGAGGGAGAGGCTTTTGACAACTCTTGTTATAAATAAATTGAGAGGAACTTTAAAATGTTGTTGCAGTTAAGGCCCTGCGATTCGGAGATAGAAGAAAAGCTATACTTGAAGATATTGCAATCTTAACAGGTGGGAAGTTATTTCGAGAAAAAGGAATGAAACTTGAAGAAGCAACTATCGAACAATTAGGAAGAGCAAAACTGTAAAAGTTACAAAAAGATTTGACAGTTATCGTTGATGGCTTTTGGAGAACAAATTGAAATTTCTGCAAGAGTTAATTTAATAAAATCTCAAATGGAAGAAACAACATCGGATTATGATAAAGAAAAAAATTACAAGAAAGACTTGCAAAATTATCAGGTGGAGTCGCTGTTATAAAAAGTTGGAGCAGCAACTGAAATTGAAATGAAGGAAAGAAAAATTGAGAATAGAAGACGCTTTTAAATGCGACAAGAGCTGCAGTTGAAGAAGGAATTGTTTCTGGCGGTGGAACAATTTTCACTTGATATTATTGATTCAATGAAAGATTTCAATGAAGCTGGAGAAGTTGCCATGGGAATCGAAATTGTAAAAAGAGCTTTGGAAGCTCTATTAAAACAAATTGCTGAAAACTGTGGGCTAAATGGTGGAGTTGTTTTAGAAAAAGTTAGAACATCTCCAAAAGGTTTTGGTTTTGATGCTAAAAACGAAAAATATGTCAATATGATAGAATCAGGAATTATTGATCCTGCAAAAGTTACAAGAGCTGCAATTCAGAAATTCAGCATCAGTTGCATCATTACTTAACAACAGAAGTTGTTATTGCAAACAAAAAGAAAAAGAAGAAAATGCTTCAGGAGCTAATGGTATGATGCCAGGAATGATGTAAACATAAAATTACATAACAATTAAAGTTTTTGAAATTGAAGTTATGAAAAATATCGAAAATATGGTATAATGTAGACCGATATATAGATTTATTATTAATTTTAGAGAGGAGATTTATATGAATTTAGTTGTTTTTAAATGGAAGACTTGTAAGTGATCCAGAATTAAAAATTTGGACAAAGTGGAAAAGCATACCCAAGATTTTTCAATAGCAGTGAAAAAGACCTTTTAGTTCTAGTGTCTGATAAAAATTCTCAAACAGCTGACTTTTATAAATTGTGTTGCTTTTGGGAAAACGGCTGAATTTATTGGAGAATATTTTAGAAAAAGGAAGAAAAATTTTACTTTAATGGTAGATTACAAATGGATCAATATGAATCTGAAGGAAAAAGTGACTACTTACTCTGTAATGGTAAATAGTGTCGAATTCGGAGAATCTAAAGCTTCATCTTCAAATGATGGAGGATCATGGAGCAATGAAAATAGAGTAGAACACAATAACGTAGAGCCAGCTTTTGAAGAAGATAATTCTGGTGCTACAATTGATGATGAATTTCCATTCTAATAGGAGGATAAATAAAAATGGCAGACAAAGAAAAAGAATATGTTAATATAACAAAAAGTATATACAAAAAGAGGAGATAAGGGAGAAACTGATTTATTAGGTGGTAGTGCAGCTAGAAAGGATAGTTTAAAAAGTTGAATCTTATGGTTGTATAGATGAAGCTTCATCTTTTATCGGACTTATAGATATTATACTATAAAGTGATGAAAGAAAGATTAAAAAGGAATACAAAATAAAAAATGTTAGTTCTTGGAGGATTTTTAGCCAGTGATGAAAAAGGTAAAGAAATGATGAAAGACCAAATTCAAGAATCAGATATAAAATTACTGGAAGAATATATTGATGAATATAATCAAAAATTACCCCCACTTAGACATGATTTTTACCAGGAGACGACGAAGTTGCTGCTCATTTTCATGTGGCAAGAACTGTTGTTAGAAGAGCTGAGAGAAGAATAGTATCTTTAACTGCTCAAGAACCTGATTTAAACCCACTTATTCAAAAATATGTAAATAGATTATCAGATTTGATGTTTGTGCTTGCAAGATATTCTGAAGAAGTAGAAAATAAAAATGGAAAATCATCAAATTTAAATATTTGATAAAAATGCCTCATAATCGAGGCATTTTTATTGATAAATTAAGTTAATCTTATAGATCGTGTGGTACAAATACAGGAGCTTTTAGTTCCTTCTTTTGTTTCAGTTACAAATCTTACAAAAGTCAAGATTTATTAATACTTTTTCTTTATCTTCTGTTTCTATAACAACAAATCTATCTGAAAACTTCGATAACAGTTACAAATTCAAATTTTTTGTATTTACAGTAGTGATGTGACATCCAAGCCAATTTTTCCAATAATTCTTTTTCATTAAAAACCTCCTATAAAAAAATAAAAATTTAGTTGACACATTTTATCATTTTTTAATGAAAAATAAAGAAAAATTTATACTATACAGCTTAGCTACACATTTCGTCAAGTCTAGCTTGAATAGTTTCATCTTCTAGGTATTCATCATAAGATGTCATCTTATCTACAACACCTTTTGGTGTGATTTCAATTATTCTGTTAGCCACTGTTTGAATAAATTCATGGTCATGAGTCTCGAATAAAAATTGTTCCATTAAATTTTATTAAAGCTTTGTTTAACGATGTAATTGATTCCAAATCTAAGTGGTCGCTTGGGTTATCAAATAATAAAACATTTGCTCCAGATAACATTAATTTTGAAAGCATACATCTAACCTTTTTCTCCTCCAGATAGAACAGAAACTTTTTCAAAAGTTTCATCTCCAGAGAATAACATTCTTCCTAAAAATCCTCTTATGAATGCTTCGATGTTCGTCAGGTGAGTATGGTCTTAACCAATCAATTAAATTTAAGTTTCCATTGGCATCGTTAAAAGTATTTTGAGTTATCTCTTGGCATATAAGCTGGCTTTGTAGTAACTCCCCAAGTATATGAACCAGAATCTGCTTCCATTTCTCCAGCTAAAATAGATAACAACGTAGTTTTTACTAAATCATTTTTAGCTAAGAATACAACTTTATCTCCAGTTTCTATTGTGAAAGAAACATTATCTAAAAATTTTAACTCCATCAATAGTTTTTAGATAAATTTTTCTACTTTCAACATATTGTTTCCAGCTTCTCTTTCTGGTTTAAATTCAACAAATGGATACTTTCTATTAGACATTTGCATATCTTCAAGTTGTAATTTTTCTAATTGTTTCTTTCTTGAAGTTGCTTTGCTTAGATTTTGATGCATTGGCACTGAATCTGGCAATAAATTCTTGAAGTTCTGGTCTCTTTTTGTTCTAATTTTTTTATTTTTGTTGTTAATTAAAGTCTTTCATAAGTTCGTTTGATTCATACCAGAAATCGTAGTTACCAACATACATTTTATTTTTCCGTAATCGATGTCTGTTATATGAGTACAAACTTTATTTAAAAAGTGTCTGTCGTGTGATACAACGATGACTGTTGAATTTTCGAGACCCATTATAAAATCTTTTCAAGCCAACTGATAGCTTTTACATCAAGACCGTTTGTAGGCTCGTCAAGAAGTAAAACATCAGGTTCACCGAAAAGTGCTTGAGCAAGTAAAAACTTTTAACTTTTTCTGGCTCTGTCAACTCTTTTCATCAATTTATGATGTAAGGTAGCACCAATTTTTAATCCCATTAATAAAGTTTCAGCTTCCGTTTCTGCATCCCAAACCATTAAGCTCTGCAAATTCTCCTTCAAGTTCGGCAGCTCTTAAACCATCTTCATCTGTAAAATCTTCCTTAGCATAGATGGCATCAACCATAATATCCCAAAGTTTTTATTTCCCATAAGAACAACATTTAAAACTTCTTCTTCTTCATATTGAAAGTGATCTTGTTTTAAACTGACATTCTTTTATTTTTATCAAAAATTACTTACCCTCTGTTGCTTCTAATTCTCTGAAAGAATTTTTAACAAAAGTTGATTTTCCTGCTCCGTTTGCTCCAATAACTCCATAACAGTTTCCCGGAGTAAATTTTTGAAATTAACATCTTCAAACAATTTTCTACCAGAAAATCTCATACCAAGACTTGCTGTTACATCATATATTAAACCTCCATAAATCTCATTCGTTTCATATTATATCATAAGTGATAAGTTAATGCTATTGATAAAAATTTATTATGAAATATTGCAATGCTCTATTATATTTTTAAACTATATGGTAAAAATTTATAATATAGAAATTTATTTTTGAAAGGAAAGAAAAGTGAAAAATATTGTAATCGGAAGTAGAGGAAGCATTCTTGCTCGCTCAGCTGAACTTGTAAAAATAATTTACATTATCCTGATATAAATTTTGAAAATTAAAGTTATTGTTACATGAGGAGATAAAGATTTAAAATCAAATTGGGAGAACTCTGATGCATCACTAAAAAGCTTCTTTACAAAGAAATAGAACAAGAGTTGTTGATAAAAATTGATATCGCCGTCCACTCAATGAAAGATATGCCTGCTGTATCTCCTGGGACTTGTTATGGAGCAATACCTGATAGAGAAGATTCGAGAGATGTTTTTGGTAACAAAGAATAATAATATTTTGCTACTTTACCAAGAGGGCAAAGGTTGGAACAAGTTCTTTAAGAAGGCGATGAATTTGAAAGCTGCAAGGCCTGATTTAGAGATAAAACATTTGAGAGGGAACATCCACACAAGATTGAATAAATTGGAAAAGTGAAGATTATGATGCAATAGTTTTGGCTGCTGCTGGTTTGAAAAAGAGGGGCTTCAAGATAAGATAACTGAATATTTAAGTGGAACCGCATTTCCGCCTGCTCCAGCTCAAGGTGTTTTATATATTCAATGAGAAAAATGATATGGAGATAAAAGAAATTTTTAAAATCAATTCTACAATGAAAAATGTTGCAAAAATTGTTGAGATTGAGAGAGATTTTCAAAAATATTTGATGGTGGTTGTCATACACCTATGGGTTGTTATTCTCAAGTTGATGGAGATACTATAAAATTTACAGGAGTTTATTCTTATGAAAAATAAACAAGTAAAAGCTGTTGTTGAAGAAAAATATTTCTCTTTGGAAAAGAAATTGCCAAAAAGAGCAGCTGATGAAATTAAGAAAAATTGATGATTTAGATAATTTAAAAATTAGTTAGGGCAGATATGAAAAAGGAAAAGCATATATAATTGGAGCAGGTCCGGGAGATTTTTGAACTGCTGACATTGAAAGCAAAAAGAATAGTTGAAAATGCCGACTGCATTGTTTATGATAGACTGATAAGTCCTGATATTTTTAGGGCTTACAAGAAAAGATGCAGAGCTTATCTATCTAGGAAAAAGAAAATACTGAGGGTGGACTTATTCAAGATGAAATAAATCAGACCTTAGTTAAAAATGTCTTGAGGGGAAAAATGTTGCAAGAGTTAAGGGTGGAGATCCCTTTGTTTTTGGTAGAGGTGGAGAAGAAATTGATGCACTTGTTGAAAATGAAATTGAGTTTGAAGTTATTCCTGGGATAACATCATCAATTTCAGTTCCAGCTTATGGCAGGTATTCCAGTATAACACAGAGGTCTTGCAAGATCTTTCTATGTTTTTACAGGGCACACTATGGAGAATGGCGAATGGCATAACTTTTGAAAAATATTGCTAAACTTGAAGGAACTCTAGTATTCTTAATGGGAGTTAAAAATTTAGATCTGATCGTTGGTGATTTGAATTAAAAATGGTAAAGATCCTAAGACTCCTATTGCAATTATAGAAAAGGAGCAACAAAAATCAAAGAGTTACTGTTGGAACTTTGGAAAATATTTTAGAACTTGCTGATAAGGTTAAACTCTGCATTACAATAATTGAGAAGTTGTTAGCTTTGAGAGAAACTTTTAAAATGGTTTGAAGCTACTCATCTTGCTAAAAATTTTGGTAACGAGAGATAGAGTTCAAGCTAAAGAGATGAGTGCAAGCATTGCTAAAAGAGGAGGTATTCCAAGTGAATTACCTTTTATAGAAATTGAAAATTTGAAGATTGACACTGAAAATTTGAAAAATATAAGGCTATTCTATTCAATTCTCCAAACGAGTGAAAGCTTTTGAAAAACATAAAAAGATGTTAGAATTTTAGCAAAACATCAAGATTGGAGCAGTTAGTGCAAAGACAAAGGAACTTTTTGAGAAAAATTCAAAAAGTCATTCCTGATTTTATGCCAAATGAATATTTGGTTGATAAATTGGCTGAAGAAGTTGTTGCCACACAGATGAGAATGATGAAATTCTAATCGTAACATCAGATGTTTCTCCTTGTGATATTGATAAATATAATTCGTTGTATAAAAAGAAAAATATACAAAAATTGTGGCTTATAACACAAAAGGAAATTATCTATTGACAAGAAAGAAATTTTTTGAAAAGTTAAAAAGATGTAGATATAGTTACATTTTTAAGTCTCATCAACTGTTGAGGCTTTTTATGAAAGTTTAGATGGAGATTTTGTACTTGGAGATAAAAAGATTGCATCTATCGGACCTGTTACAAGTGAAACTTTGAGAAGATTTGAATGAAAGTTGATTATGAGGCGAGATATTTTTACAGCTGAAGGGCTTTTAGATAAAATTTTTGAATAAAATAAAAGACAGCTTTTAGGCTTCCACTCCTTACTTGTTGTCAGTTTTAGTTTTTATATTAATAGCTTATTTTAAGAACTAAAAACTTAAAATATTCTCAAATATACTCATTAAAAATAAAATTTTTACGAGTACAATTAAGGCTATTAATATTAGTGTGTACTCACTTATTTCACCCTCCTTTTCAGTTGATGAAATTAGATATTTAATTATAAATAGTGAAAATAATAATTAAATATGTTATAATCACGTTGAAAAAGAAGGAGTACTTCACTAAAATGGGATATAAAAACTAGACTCCACAATGCCTAGTATTTTTAATTATATTAAATGTTGAAAGGATGTTTACAAGAACAAGAAGATTGAGAAGAAATTTTCTAACGAGAGAATTGAGTTAAAAATATTAGCATAGAAACAAGTTCACTTATATATCCAATATTTGGTGGCTGATGGAGAGAATATAAAATCTGAGATTGAGTCAATGCCAAATCAATTTAGATTTTCTCTTGATAGATTGAATGAAGAATTAGATGAGTTATTGGCCTCTAGGTATAAAAATATTTTACTTTTTGGTATACCTGAACATAAAGATGAAATTGGTAGTCAAGGCTACGATGAAAACTGGTATCGTTCAAAGAGCACTAAGACAAATCAGAAAGGACTCATCAAGATAAATTTTTGATAGTTACTGATGAATAGTATGTGTGAGTATACATCTCACGGTCATTGTGGAATTTTACATGGACACGATGTAGATAATGATGCAACGCTTGAATATATTGCAAAAATTGCTCTATCTCATGCAAAAAGCAGGGCTGATATAATTGCTCCATCTGATATGATGGACGAAGAATTTGGAAAAATTAGAGAGATACTAGATAAAAATAACTTTAAAAAGACATTCCAATTATGGCTTACTCTGTTAAATATTCATCGGCTTATTGTGGACCGTTCAGAGATGCGGCAGACTCTGCACCAAGTTTTGGAGATAGAAAAACTTATCAAATGGATTTCATGATCTTACAATAATTTTTACAGAGAGGTTGAGGCTGAGTACGCAAGAGGGAGCAGACTTTATTATGGTAAAACCTGCCTTGCATACTTAGATGTCATTCGTTCTGTGGCTGATGTAACACGATTTACCTATCAAGTTGCCTATAATGTCAGTGGAGAATATTCTATGGTTAAAGCTGCTGCCAAAATGACTGGATAGATGAAGAAAGAATTGTTATGGAAAATATGTATGCAATCAAAAAGAGCAGGTGCTGAAATAATAATTACTACCATACAAAAGATATTGCTAAGTGGTTAAAAATAATTTACATTAACTTAACAAGGAGGTAACAAAATGAAATTTGAAAAATCAAAAAGAATTGTACAAAAAGCAGTTGAATTAATTCCTGGAGGAGTCATAGCCCTGTGAGAGCTTTCAAATCAGTTGACAGGGATGCTCCACTCTAGGGCAAGATCTAAAAATTTGGGACGAAGATGACAATGAATATATTGACTATATTTGCTCTTGGGTCCATTAATTTTGGGACATAATCACCCTGTAATCATTGAAGAAGTTAAAAATTATTGAAAATGGTAGTTCATCATGGGTTGCCTAGCAAAAGTATGAAGTGGAACTTTGCAGAACTAATTATTGAACTTGTTCCATCTATTGTAAAAAGTTAGATTATACAACATCAGGAACAGAAGCCACAATGTCAGCCGTCAGACTTGCAAGAGCCATACAGGTAGAAATAAAATTTTTGAAAATTTGAAGGTTGCTATCATGGGCACTCAGATGCCTTGCTTGTGAAATCAGGTTCTGGTCTTTTGACAGAAGGATATCAAGATAGCAACGGAATAACTGATGGAGTGCTAAAAGATACTGATATCGCCTTTTGGAGATATAGAAAAAGTTAAAGAAGTGCTACATAAAGATGTGCTCATGTTATTGTTGAACCTATTCTGCAAATATGGGACTTATTCAAACTCATAAAGAATTTTTACAAGAACTAAGAAAAATTACAAAAGATACAGGAACTCTTTTTAATTTTTGATGAAGTTATTTCAGGTTTCAGATTAGCTTTAGGTGGGGCTCAAGAATTATTTTGAAATAACTCCCGATCTAACAACTTTGGGAAAAATTATCGGTGGTGGATATCCCGTCGAGCATTCTGGAGGTAAAAGAAATTATGGATGAAGTGCACCTGTGGGAAGAGTTTACCATGCAGGTACTTTATCAGGGTAACCCTATTGCTTCAAAAGCAGGATATGCTACTCTTTCATATTTGAAAAATCATAAGGAAATATATTTCAATTTTGTCAGCTAAAACTCTTTATGTAGTTGAGAATATATATTAGCTGAGTTATATTCTGTAAATGTTTGTGTAAATTCAATGGGGTCTCTATTTACAATTTTCTTTAACGATATGAAAAATTGAAAATCTTGAGGACTCCTCAAAATCTAATACAGAAATTTTTCTATCTATTTTTAATACTATGCTAGAATATGGAATAATTGTACCTCCATCACAATTTGAAGCACATTTCTTATCAACAGCCTCATGATGAAAGAGATTTAAGTAGAACTCTGAAGTTATTGAAATGGCATTCATTGGAGATAAAAATGCCAAATAAATTTTTCCTGTTAGTATTGATTTTACAATAATAAAACGTTTTAGTTATTGGAGCGGGAAAATTGCTTTAAGAAAAAGTTGAAACTTTATTGAAATATAATTGTAATATTAAAGTTATTACTAAAACTATCCTTGAAGAAAATTTTTAGACTTAGAAAGCAAAAATAAAATTTTTAATTACTCAAAATCAAAAATTTTGAAGAAAAATTTTTAGAAAATATTTTTAGTCGTTGTTGCAACGAGTGATGAAAAATTAAATTTGAAATTGCTAAGCTTTGTATGAGCAAAAATATTTTTAGTAAATAATATCTCATCAAAAGATGAAATGAATTTGAGATTTATGAGTATTTGTGAAAAGAAGAGTTCAGATTGGAATTTCTGCAAATGGTAATCCAAAAGCAAAAAGCTATTAAAAATTTAATACAAGAAATTTTATAAAAATAAAAATCGTGTTGATCAGCACGATATTTTGTTGAAAGAGATTATTGATATAGTTTAGCCAGTTTAAATTTTCTTGTAAAAATTTAGATAAAATGATAAAATTTATTAATTATTATTTTGAGTCATTTATGTTAAGGAGGCACTTGAGTGAAATATAGCATTGAAACTTTGATAGATAGAAAACTGTAGAAAATAGAATTAAAGAGTTAGCAAAAGAAATAGAAAAAGATTATGAGGAGAAGAAATAATTGTAGTAGGTCTTTTAAAAGGGTCATGTAATTTTTGAGTGATTTAATAAAAGAAATAGAAACTTTCACAAGTAGTCATAGATTTTATGAATGTATCTAGTTATGGAAATGAAACAACATCAGAGTGGAGATGTTAAGATTTTAAAAAGATACAGATTTAGATTTAAGAGGAAAAATGTATTGATAGTTGAAGATATAATTGATACTGGATTAACTTTTAGAATATGTAATTGATTATTTCAAAAAGTTAAAGGTGTTAAATCTGTTAAAACTTGTACATTATTAGCAAACCAGAAAGAAGAAAAGTTGAAGTTCTATGTTAGATTATATAGGGTTTTGAGTGCCAGATAACTTTATAATAGGTTATGGACTTGATTATGCTCAAAAACATAGAAATTTACCATACATAGCTGTTGTTATTCCTGAATAGGAGTTAACTGATGGAATATAAACATAAAAGCATGGACAAAAATTTCTTAAATGACAAAGAAGAAATTTTAAATAAGATAATTGAAGTTTCAAATATAAATGAAGAAAGTGAAATTTTAGAAATTGGTCCAGGTCAAGGAGCATTAACAGCTCTTTTAGTGGAAAGGGTATTAACTTGTATAGAAATAGATAAAGATTTAGAAAATGGACTAAGAAAATTTGATAAAAAGAAAATTATAGCTTAGTAATGGGAGATGTTCTTGAAGTAGATTTTTAAGAAATACTTGAATGCTGGAACGAAAGTCGTTGCAAAATATACCTGATACATAACTTCTCCTATAATCAATCAAAATTATAGAAAATAAAGATCTGATTGATGTAGCATACATAATGGTTCAAAAAGAAGTGGGAGAAAGAATTTAAGCTAAGTCGGGTAAAGAGAGGAGCGTGTCTCTACTTTTAGCTGTAGAGTACTATGGAGAAGCTTAATATCTTTTTACTATACCTAGAGAATTTTTCAATCCTATACCAAATGTTGATTCGGCTTTTTATCTCTATAAAATTTTATAAAGATAAAAGATAGGAGATAAATTTCAGAAGATTTATTTTTAAATACATCAAAGCAGCTTTTCAAATAAAAAGAAAAATGACTAAAATAATTTTTCTACTTTAGGATATTCAAAAATGAAATAAAAGAGTTGCTTCAAGAACTTGAAGTCTCTGAAAACGAAAGAGCGGGAAAAATATTTCTATAGAAAAATTTATAGAAATAATAAATATTTTTGAAAAATAGATGAGGTTTTTATGAAAGCTATGAATTTATAATACAAAGCAGAAGAGAAGATATTGATTTTGTAACAAAATTGTTGAGGCTTATGAGGGAGCAGGAGTAGTTAGAACTCTTGATCCTATCAAGGCATAATAAGTGTTATCTCTACAGAAGATTTTAAAGATTTTATGAGAGATGTCTTAGAAGATCTAGGTAAAAATGGGTAGAACTTAAAATAATTGAAGAGGGTGCTTGGAAAAGGACTTTATAACGGAGGAGAAATGGAAAACTTAGAAAGTTTATTGAAATTATTATTAAAGAATTAGTAGAAAACAAAAAGATAAAAGTAATATATTTACGAAATTTTAGATTCTAATGTTACTTTTTAAAGTTGGTAGTAGCTAAGGGAGAAATGGGAAAATTATAGGTAAGAACGGATTGACTGCAAATTTATAAGAGGAGTTATGCAAGCAGCTGGAGTAAAAAGATCATTTAAATGTAAACGTTGAGTTTTTGGATTAGGTGCTAAAATGGATCTTTAATTGCAGGAAAAGTTTTGGCCTCCTATCATTTAAAAGGAGAAGTGAAAAGTTATTTCTGATTTACCGACATTGAAATGTTAATAGGAAATAAAGTGATTTTTGGAACTTGAGAACAATGAACAAAAATTATTTACAGTAGTTGATCACTTTGTTGAAATAAGTGATATTTTCTTCGAAGAAGTTACCAATAAACAGGATACAATAGCAATAAGAAATGCTAATATAAAAAGTGAGAAGAGATATTGTTGGCATTGCTGAAGATGAATACTTAATCAGTGATATGCTTGGTTTTAAAGCTTTATGATGTGAAAAATAATGAGTATTTAGGAGAGATAACTGCAGTTATGGAGGACTGCTGCCCATGATGTTTATGTTATAGAAAGTGAAGAGTTCGAAACAATGATTCCTGATGTAGAAGTTTTTATAAAAATATCGATTTTGAAAATATGTTGGTAGATACGATAGTGGGTATGAAAGAACCTCAAGGTATGAAAAATAAATATTTTAACATTGTTTCAGAATGTTTGATGGATTTTATGAAAGCATTATTGCAAGGGCAATAAGTGCAGGAGCTGTTGAAAAGTAAATATAATTGATATTAGGAATTTTTGTTTTGATAAGCACAAGCAAGCTGATGATATTCCTTTTGGTGGTGGCAATGGAATGGCATTATGAAACCAGAGCCTTTATTTTTAGCTCTTGAAAATTATAAAGGAAAAGTAATTTATACCTCACCTCAAGGAAAATTCAATCAAAAGATAGCTATAGAATTGTCGAACGAAAATGAAATTACTATAATTGCAGGTCATTATGAGGGAATTGATGAAAGAGTAGTTGAAAATAAAAGTTGACTTAGAATTATCGATTGGAGATTTTGTCCCAACAGGTGGTGAAATTTCCCAGCAATGGCTATTTTCCAGACTCAATAATAAGATTACGTGCTAATCGTAATAGAATCTTATGAAAATGATTCTTTATAATGGACTTTAGATTATCCGCATTATACAAGACCAGCTGAGCATCGAGGGCTAGCTGTACCAGAAATTTTTACTTTCTGGTCATCATAAAAATATCGATGAGGAGATTGAAAACAAAGTCTTAAAAGAACATTTATTAGAAGACCTGAACTTTAGAAAATAGAGAATTAACAAAAATTAGATTACTTGATGAGATAAAAAAGAGGAAAAAGATGAGAAATAAAGTTTATTTGAGTTTAGTTCATTATCCAGTTTACAATAGAAATAAGGATGTAGTGTGTACATCTGTAACAAACTTTGATATCTCATGATATATCAAGATCTTGTGGGACTTATGAAGTCAAAAAGGGTATAGATTGGTAGTTCCGGTTGATGCTCATTAACTGAGAGAATAATTGGTTACTGGCAAGATGGGACAGGTGGACAATACAATAAAGATAGAGAACAAGCATTTAGAGTTACAGATGTTGCAGACAGTATAGAAGCTGTTGTTGCTGAAATAGAAAGAGTGGAAGGTCAAAGACCATTAATTATAACAACATCAGCAAGAATTTTTGGAAAAACAGCATCAGCTATGAAAAATTTATCATATTTGAAGATGATAAACCATACCTTTTATTATTTGGTACTGGTTGGGGATTGATCTGATGAAGTGATGGATATGTCTGATTATATTTTAGAGCCGATAAGAGGAAATTCTAACATACAATCATTTATCTGTTAGAGCAGCAGTTGCTATATATATTAGATAGACTATTTGGAGAAAAATAAAATTTTTGGAGAATAGAAACGAATAGGCAAATTATTATAGAACCTAATATGGAAGTATTTTTCAAATTGGGAGTAAAAAGTATATGAAATAAAGAGTATTCTCTTAAATACTAGAACTAAGAGAATTACTTTTTAATTGTTCAGTGACATGTTTGGAATGGTATAAAATGATATTGAAATAATTCAAAAGATGTAGCTTCAAAATTTGGAAAGGATTTAGAGGTTGAGTTCGTTACAGAAAACGATGGGCTTTATACCTTGAAAAAGAAGAAATAAAAACTAGCTGTGACGAGCTATGATGAAAAGTTGAAACTAAAAATTCAACTTCAAGGTCCTTTTGTGTTTTTATAAGCTGTATGTTAAAGATAATTATATAATTATAGAATTAAATGATGATAATACGAAAATATATATTAGAAGAAATGAAGATATCTACGAAAATTGAAAATATTTTAAATGAATATGGTTTAAAAATTATAAAATAATTTTTGAGGTAGGAGATTTCTCCAAGGAAATTTCAAATGTAGAAGATAAAATCTGATATTGAAAAGAGAGAGAAATTCAAGTGGAAAGAGAAAAATCATAAAATCATCAGCTCCAATTCAAGAAAACACAAATTTATAAAGCTAAAATGAATTTAAAAATCAAATAAATATAAAGAAATAAATGGATCTTCCATTACAATTTCAAATTTTTACGATTTATATGATGGAGAAAAGTTGTATCGTTGAGGGGAAGTTTTTCAATAGAAGATATGACTTAAAAGTGGAAAAATTTTAGAACTATAAGAATTACTGATAGGATTCTTTGACATCTAAAGTTTTTATGAATGAAGATGAAACATTAGATATAAGTGAGGGAAATTTGAAATTGAGTGGTAAAGTTCAATTGACACCTATGCTGAAAATGAAAAACACTTATGATTGCTTCTATTAATGTTTTGGAAAAGAAAATTATTCTAAAGAAGATACTGTTGAAGATGGTCGAGCCTCATGCTCCACACAAAAATGAGTGAAATGGTTGGAGTTATAGAAGTAGAAGATCTAATAAAAAGAGCAAGAGCTTACGGACATACTCATAGCTAGCACAGATTATTCTGTAAACTCATTCATATCCAGGAGCTTTAAAAACTTCTATTTCTAGAAGATGCTATACAAAAACTATATTTGGTTGTGAAATGGTATATGGTTGATGATTTGCAACCGAGGATTACAAATCCAAGTGATAAGAAAATATCTGATGAAGAGTTTGTTGTATTCTGATATAGAAACTTTAGGTTTAAAATTACACTACAAAATGAAATAATTGAAATTGGTGCCGTAAAATAAAAAGGTGGAAGAGTAACTGATAGGTATTTCAACTTATAAATCCGGGGAGGCCAATTCCTTATCATATTTCAGAAATAACTAGCATTACTGATGATCAAGTTGCAGATAAACCCAAAAATAGATCAAGTAATTGGAGAATTTGTTAAATTTGTGGGGATGCAGTACTGGTTGCTCATAATGCACCCTTTTGGATATGGGATTTATAAAAGAGATGTAAAGAAGTTCTAAATATCGATTATAAATGTTCTGTAATAGATACCCACAAATGGCAAGAGATTTATTCCCAGATTTAAAAAGATTTGGTTTAGGAGATTTAAATAAAGCTTTTAGGACTATCACTAGAAAAACATCATAGAGCAGTTGATGACTCACAGGCCACTGCAACATATGTTTATCATTTTCTAGATAAATACAAAAGAAAAGGGCATTGAATATGTTAAGGATATTAACACCGCTTTCGAAAGTTAATGTACAGGCTCTCATGTTATGGTGCTTTGTAAAGAATCAAGTAGGTTTAAAAATATTTACAAACTAGTATCTGAATCTCATATTAAGTATTTCTGGAAATAAAAAGCCAGAATACCAAAATCTGTTTTAATCGAAAAATAGAGATGGCTTAATAATAGGTAGCTCACTTTCAGCCCATTTTATGAATATGGGAGAACTTGTTGATTTGTATTTGAGAAGTGATTTTGAGAAGTTGGAGGAAGCAGCAAAGTTCTATGACTATATAGAGTTATTACCAAAATCAACGTACAATGAACTAATAGAAAAAGATGGCACAGGAAATTTAGGTTCTTACGAAGAAATAGAAAAATGAATAAATATTTCTATGACTTGGGTAAAAAGATTAGGAATATTAATCATCTGCTGTTCGAATGTTCATTATCTTGATGAAAATGAAGATATACTAAGAGCAATTTTGTTATATGGAAGTGGAACTGTTTATAATGCAAGACAATATAAAGTAGATAATGGTTTTTTACTAGAACCACAAATGAAATGCTCAATGAATTTTTCATATTAGGTGAAGATATAGCAAAAGAAATTATTATAAAAATACAAATTTCATTGCTTCACAAATTGAAGAAATAAGACCAATACCTACAGGTTTTTTCATCCACCTAAAATGGATAATGCTGAAGAAATTGTTAGAACTATGACTTACGAGAAAGCATATAGAATTCTATGGAGATCCATTACCCGAAATTGTAGCTGCAAGACTTGAAAGAGAATTGAATGCAATAATAAAATAATGGTTTTTCAGTTTTATATTTGTCAGCACAAAAATTAGTATCTTTGGATAATGGTTACTTAGTTGGATCCCGTGGATCTGTTGGTTCTTCTCTTGTTGCTTTTTATGATGGGAATAACAGAAGTTAATGCCTTTATATCCTCACTATATTTGTGATAATCCTGAGTGTAAACATTCAGAATTTATAGAGAGAGAAGGGGTAGGTATTGACTTAGAAGATAAAATTGTCCTGGTGTGATCGAAAATATAGAAAAGACGGTTACTCAATACCATTTGAAGTATTTATGGATTTAAGGGAGATAAGGTTCCAGATATGATTTGAATTTTTCAGGAGAATATCAATCAGAAATTCACAAATATTGTGAAGAGTTATTTGCAAAGAAAAATGTATTTAAAGTTGAAACTATATCAACTCTAGCAGAAAAAATGCTGAGGCTTATGTTAGAAAATACTTTTGAAGACAACAAAAATAGAAACTACAAGAGCAGAAGTTATAAGATTAGGAAGACTTTGTCAAGGAGCAAAAACTACGGGGCAACACCCCTGGTGGAATGGTTATAGTGCCTCAAGGAATTCAATCTATGAATTTTGCCCCGTACAAAGACTCAGCTAAACGATGAAACAAGTTCATCAACCACAACGCATTATGATTATCACGTAATGGATGAACAACTGTAAAACTTGACATACTTGTGGATGATGACGATCCTACGACTATAAAACTTTTACAAGAATATACGGACATAGAAAATAAAAAGATATTCCACTTGTTGATCCTGATACTAAAGATTTTTCTCGTCAACAGAATCTTTTAGGTGTTACTCCAGAACAAATAGACTCAGAGATAGGAACTTATGGTATCCCCAGAATTTGGAACAGGCTTTTGTTAGAGGGATGCTTATTGAAACAAGACCAACAACTTTTTGCTGAACTTGTTAGAATATCAGGGTTGTCACATGGTACAAACGTTTGGCTTAATAATGCTCAAGAGTTTGTTAGAAATGGTCAAGCAACACTTTCACAAATCATAACAGTTAGAGATGACATTATGAACTATTTAATAGATCAAGGACTTGATAATAGTGATGCCTTTAAAATTATGGAGTTCGAAGAAAAGGAAACCTAAAAAGAAATCGAAGATGGGAAGGTCATTCCGCTAAGATGAAAGAAAAAGGAGTTCCGGAATGGTATATCGAATCTTGTAGAAGAATAGAGTATATGTTCCTAAAGGTCATGTTGTTGCTTATGTAATGATGGCGATGAGAATTGCATATTTTAAAGTACATCAACCTTTGGCTTTTTATGCAGCTTTCTTATCCAGAAAAAGCTGATGACTTTGATATTGGAAACGATGAGCAAGAGTATTCTTGCAAAGCAAAAATTAGATGAGTTATCTAAAAGAACCAAAACTTGATCCAAAGAAAAGAACGAACAAGCTATATGTGAGATCGTAGTTGAAATGGAAGCAGAGGCTTGCAACTTTTTACCAGTTGATATATACCTATCAAGATGGAACAAAGTTCACAATAGAAGATGGAAAAATAAGAATACCATTGATTGGAATAAATGGACTAGGTGGAGCTGTTATAGAAAAACATTATAAAAGAAAAGAGCAGAAGGAAAAATTTATTTCGATTGAGGATTTACAAAGAAGAACAAAAATCAATCAAACAGTAGCAGACAAATTAAAAATATTGGAGCTATAGCTGAGTTAAGTGAAACAAATCAAATTTCATTATTTTAAATTTAGGAGGAAACATTGAAAAATTGTATTAAAATTAGTTTTATTTTGTATTTTATCAGTGACGGCATTGTCATCATATAATTTTCCACTAGATAATCCATATTCAGCAACAATTATTGGAAGTTCAACAATGATGACTCCAGGTAAGTGAAGAAATTCCTCACAAAGGTATACAGTGTAAAAATTAAAGATAATGTACCTGATATTTTTGGTATGCAAGTGAGTTCAAATTTTCTTTTTACAAAAAGATAAAATGCACCTTTAATATTTATACTTGCTGGAACAGGATCTGATTATAGTTCATCAAGGGTACATATGATGGAGAAAATTTTTATGATGCGGGTTATAATGTAATCTCAATAAGTTCACCAATGAGTTTACAATTTTTAGTATCAGCATCAACAGAATCGATGCCTGGATTGCTTATGAAAGACGGGAAGATATTTATAAAGCAATGAAAGTAGCTTATAATGAGATAAAAATCAAATTGATTCTAAAGATTTCATATTATGGGATATAGTTTAGAGGAGCAACTCAGCTATAGTTTCATATATTGATGAACAAGAAAAAGTATTTAATTTTAAAAGGGTGTTTATGGTAAATCCGCCCGTAAATCTTTTTGAATCAGCTACTAGATTAGATAAATATCTGGATAATTTTACTGGGGGAAATCCAAAAGCAATTCAAATGCTTATAGAAGGAACCCTTGAAAAGTAAAACAAGGAATAAATGAATATTCAACAATGGACTCTGCAACTATTTATGATATAGTAAAAGGTAATTTCTTGAGTGATGAATATAAAAAGGCATTTATTGATTAGCTTTTTAGAATTAATTCTGTAGATTTTAAATTTTTACTTGATGTTTTAAATAAAAATGGAAGTATATACAGAAAATCCAGATAGTTTAAATAAATTTACAAATATGAAAGAAGCTTTTGCTAAAGTTAATTTTTGCTAACTTTGAAGATTATGTAAATAAGTTAGGTTATCCTTATTATATTAATCCGAATTTTAATTTAGAAGATTTAAAAAGAGAAGCTAGCTTAAGAGTTATTGAAGACTATTTAAAAATTCGAAAAAGATTGCAGCTGTTACAAATGCTGATGAATTAATTTTATCACAAGATGATTTTGAATATTTGAAAGAAGTATTCAAAGATAGATTAGTTATTTATCCAAAAGGTGGACATTGTGGAAATATGTTCTACAAAGAAAAATGTTGATGTAATGTTAAACTTTATAAAATGAGGGGGTACTAAAGTATGAAAATTAAAAATATATTAGCAATTAGTGCTTTGAGCTTTTCTTTAGTGGCTTGCTCGAGTACAGAAACTAAATCAACATCAAATTTATCAAAAGAAAAATACTAATATTTCTCAAATACAAACTGGTAATTTTATATCTGATGTTTATGATCCATGGGAGCCATTTAATAGAAGAATGTATTATTTTAACTACCAAGTTGAAAGATTAGTAGTTTTCTCCAGTAATAAATACTTATAAATTTATTACTCCAGATTTTGTTGAACATAGAGTTACAAATTTCTTTTAAAAATATAAAAGTGTTAAATACTCTAGCAAATTCTACTCTTCAAAATGAAAGGTAGAAAAATCAATGAGAGCCTTAGGTAGACTTACGATAAATACTATTTTTAGGTTTGGGTGGCATATTTGATGTTGCATCAAAAATGGGTATGCCTAAACCTTACGAAGATTTTTGGATTGACTCTAGCTCATTATGGAGTTAAGAGAGGACCATTTTTAGTGCTTCCATTTTTTTGGACCAACAAATTCTAAGAGATACAGTAGGACTTGGAGGAGATGCTTAATTTTTAAGAGAGTTAGATCCTTATGATAAAATGGGATTGTTTGATACAGATAGTCCAGCTTTAATGACTTTGAGAGGAATAGATTTGAGAAAAATGTTCCATTTAATTATTATCAAACAAATTCTCCATTTGAATACGAATATGTAAGATATCTATATGGTCAGTACAGAAGTTTGCAGGAAGCTGCAAGTGAAAATAAAGAAAAATATTAGGAGGTAGAAATGGATTTAAAAGAGAAAGTTTTTAGGTTACAAAGATGAAGTTGTAAGAGAAATTCAAAATGCGGTAAGAGTTAGAAGTGTAAAAGAACCTGCATTGCCAGGAATGCCATTTGGGGAAGGACCTGCTAAAGCACTAGATCATTTTATGGAATTAGGGAAAAACTTGGATTTAAAGTTGAAAAATTTGATAACTATGCTATGCATATCGATATGGGAGACGGTGATGAAACTCTAGGAATTTTTAGCTCACGTTGATGTTGTACCAGAAGGAGATAATCTGGGTTCATCCACCTTACGGAGGAGTTATTGAAGATGGAAAAATATTTGGAAGAGGAACTTTAGATGATAAAGGACCTGCAATAATTTCTTTTGTATGCTATGAAAGCAATAGCTGATTCAGGGATAAAATTAAATAAAAAATTAGAATGATTTTAGGTGCTGATGAAGAAAGTGGATCATCTTGTCTGAAATATTATTTTGGAGAATTGAAAATGCCTTATCCTGATATAGCATTCACTCCAGATTCTAGCTTCCCAGTAACTTATGCAGAAAAAGGAAGTGTAAGAGTTAAAATAAAAACAATTCACTACCTTAAAAGATGTTGTAATAAAAAGGCGGAAATGCTTTTAACTCTGTAGCAAAATGAAGCACTTGGACAAATTCCAGTAGCTATGCTTGAAAAAGTAGAAAATATCAATAAAGTAAAGTTTGAAATGGAGATTTATATAAATTATATTCAGCAGGAATTCCAGCCTCATGGGGCAAAAACCAAGTAAGGGATATAATGCTGTGTCAGCTCTATTTGAAGTTTTGAAAAAAATTTGAAATAAAAAAATGAAGAATTAAAAAGGTTTAGTAAATTTCTTTTGATAAATTTATAAAATGGAAACTGATGGACAATCTTTTGGTGTTAAGTGCACTGATGGGGAAAACTGGAGAATTAACTTTAAATCTTGGAAAAATTAATCTTGAAAATAATGAACTTGAAATTTGGATAGATATGAGAGTTCCAGTTAAAATAAAAATGAACAAATAATAGAAACTATCAAAAGAAATATCAGAAGACTATGGTTATGAATTTGTATTGCATTCAAATACACAACCTTTATATGTTGCAAAAGATAGTTTCTTAGTATCAACACTTATGAAAATCTATCAAGATTTGACAGGAGATACAGAATCTCAACCTATGGCTATAGGTGGAGGAACTTATGCAAAATATGCAAAAATGTAGTAGCTTTTGGTGCTCTTCTACCAGATCAGGAAGATAGAATGCACCAAAGAGACGAATACTTAGAAATTTCAAAAATTGATACTTTGTTAAAAATTTATGTTGAAGCAATTTATCAATTAGCAAAAATAGTTAGGAGAAGATATGTTAAAAATTTAAATATGGAAGAAAGTTCTTCTATAGAGGGATATACTGAGAACGAAAATGATGTAAAAAGTTTTTTCTTTTAAAAATTAGAATTGGAGGATATTCCTAAGATACTGCCTTTTTAAACTCGTTTTCTTCACACTTATCGGATTTTACAATTGGGGGTCTGTTTATGTGAGAGACTATTTCAATATTGAGTATCTTATAAAAGATGAGAGCCTTTTTCAAACTTGATTTGGCAGAAAGAAAAATATGTTTACTTTTTCCAATTGGAATAGATTTTAGAAAAATATAGAATTTTTAAAAATATTCTACTTTAAATAATTTGCCTTTAATTTTTCTATAATCTCAGACAAAGAATTGAGTATACTAAAAAGAGAATTATGAAATAGTTGATATTAAAAAAATGAAAGAGAATGGGAAGACTATTTTTATTTAAGTGAAGATTTAATAGAGTTAAAAAGGAGAAAATTTAATACTCAAAAGAAATCATATAAATAAATTTATTCGTACTTATCCGAATATCAATTGGTTGAAATCAATAAAGATAATATTAATTTAGCTATTGATTTTTAATAAATTTTTATAAAGAATATGAAAAACTTCATCTATCAGCATAGAAGATATAACATTTGAACTTTTTGATAATTATTTTAAGTACAATATGCTTGGAGGAATGTTAAAAGTTGATGATAAAATTATTGGAATATCTGTGGGAGAAATAATAAATGATACTCTATTCATTCACACAGAAAAAAAGCAGATAGAAATTATTTAGGTGTATACCAAAATGTTGAATAATGAATTTGCAAAAACACTATGGAGAAAATACTACTTATATAAATAGAGAGGAAGACGTAGGTGACGAAGGATTAAGAAGGGCAAAACTGATGTATAATCCTGTTGAACTACTATATATATAGTAGAGGTAAAGATATGAAATTAGGAGGAGTATGTATTTAACAATTGTATTACAACTTGTTGGAGGGTTTAGGTTTATTTTTTTGTATGGGATGGAGCATATGTCTTCAAGATGCAAAAAATTGCAGGGCCTAAAACTAAAAAGATTTTGGCATCATTAACTAATAACAGAGTGATAGGAATTTTAGTGGGAATTATTGTTACAGCCTTGGTACAATCATCATCTGTAAGTACAGTAATGACAGTGGATTTGTTAATGCCTCACTTCTAACTTTAAAACAAGCTTTAGGAGTTATATTGAGCAAATATTGGGACGACAATCACAGGGTGGTTATTGGTTCTGATATAGGTAACATAGTCTACCGATAATAGGTGTGGCTTCAATAATCTATATGTTTACCAAAAAGAAAGCAGAAAAACAAATCTGACTGCAATAATAGGTGTTGGATTAATATTTTTCGGTTTACAACTTATGAGCCAGGCTCTAGTCCTTAAAAAGAAAATGCCAGAAATAATTGGACTATTTAAAATGTTTAAAGTTGACTCTTACTTTAGGACTTTTTAAAAAGTTACTGCAGTAGAGCAATTATAATAGGGTTAATACAATCATCAGCAGCTACAATTGGTATAACAATAGCACTTGCAACACAAGGTTTAATTGATTATCATGCAGCAGTTGCTTTGGTATTGGGAGAAAATGTTGGAACAACTGTAACAGCACTTCTTGCATCAATAGGAGCAAAGGCAAATGCAAAAAGAGCTGCTTATGCTCATACTTTTGATAAATTTAATTGGAGTTATATGGGTTACTTCAATATTTCGCTTGTACTTACAATTTTTAAATATTTTTGTTGATCCAATAAATCATATAGGAGCTGCTATAGCTGCTGCTCATACTATTTTTAATGTTAGTAATGTAATCATATTGACTTCATCTGTAGACTTTACTTGATAAATTTTTACTTTATATAGTAAAAAGATAACAATGAAGAAGAAGTGAGAGTAACAAAATTAGCTTCACTAAAAATGACCCCTGCCCTAGTGTAATTATAGATCAAACAAAAATTGAAGTTCAAGCAATGGTTGATATGATAAATGATGTTTTCTTAAAGTTAGAAGAAGCTTTGAAAGAGAAAAGATGCTATTTCAAAGTATAACGAAGAGATCGTTTTAGCAGAAGATAAACTTGACTTATATGAAAAAGAAATCTATGATTCAAATTTTCTCATTGTTAAGTAAGTCTTTTGAGCAAGGATTTGATCGAAGATACAAGAATGAATCTTTTAACTTGTGATGAGTATGAAACGATAGGAGATTATCAAAACAGAATTGCCAATAGACTTCATATGCTTTATGAAAAATTCAATTGAGATTGATGCTGAAAGAGCAAAAATGTTATTCAAACTTCATTCATTAGCTGTGGAATTATTTAGTGACATCAGTAGAGCAGCTAGAACTGGAGAAAAAGAATTATATTCTTCTGGCCTAAAAATATCAAGCATTAAAAACTTATTATAAAGAAGTTAAAGAGAGCATTTTGCTAGATCGGAAGATATAGCTGAAGGCTTAACACAGGATACCTTGACATAATAAATTACTATAAAAAGAATTTCAGACCATACTTATAATATAATTGAGTACGTATTGAAAATATAATTTTAGATGAAATTTTTGAACTTATAATTATGATGAGATTTTTCAAGAAAATCCTTTTTATATAAGCTTTTATACTTGAATAAAAAATCGTGTTGATATTTCATCAACATCGATCAAAAATCAATTTTTAATTTCCTCACAAAACCATTTACAAAAAGTTTTTAATAAACCAAATTGTAACAGGTTGGTAAATTATATCTACAAGAAACGCTCCAACTATAGGAACTATAATCATTGCTTTTTCTTGACATTCCATATTTTTCATTTATTGCAGTCATATTAACTATTGCAGAAGGAGTAGCTCCAAGTCCATGTCCACATAGTCCATGAACACATTACAGCAGCATCGTAGTTAGAACCTAATATTCTGAATACAACAAAGTAAGAGATGATTATCATAAATATAACTTGACAAGCAACCACTAAAAAGAACTCCACCTATCAGTCCAGAAAGTTCCCAAAGTTTTAAAGTCATAAGTGCAAGTGATAAGTATAAATTAAGCATAACATTTCCTATCCCATCAACCAATGAAAAATTAAAAATTATATGTATGAGTATTTTTCATTTATATTTCTTACTATAACTGCTAAAAACATAGCTCCAACATAAGAAGGAAAAATCCATATTTTATCAATTTTTCCGATTAAAGTTGAGATATAACTTCCTACTGCCATACAAAGTAAAATTACAACTACATTTTTTATTATATCTAGATCAGATAATTTTTCTCCCTTATCTACATTTATTTCTGTTTTACAGATTGATCAAAATTTTTCAGTATCATCAGGTCTTTCAAATTATGTCTTTTCAATCAATCTTCTACCTAGTGGTCCACCTATTAAAACAGCAGTTATAAGTCCAAAATGTTGCAGCTGCTGCACCCAACTAGTGGAGCATTTTCATAACCCAGTTTTTGCAAAACTATTCTCCATAAGCAAGTGCTGCTCCATGTCCACCTATCATTGAGATTGCACTTGATAGTAAAGCATAAGGAGCTTCCAAACCAGTTATTTTTGTTATAGTTATTCCTATTGTATTTTGAAAAATTGATATTATTCCACAAGTAAGCCAGTAAATTACTAGAAGTTCTCCACCTTTAGCAAAGCAAAACTTGCTCTAAGTCCAACAGTTGTAAAAGAATGCTAACATAAATGTTGATTGAAAAGATATTTTCAAAAGTTAAACTTAAATGTTTGAGAAATATGTCCTAACCAAGTCAAAAACATAAACAAAAACCACCAACAACTGGAGCTGGAATACAGTATTTATTAAGAATTGTAAGTCTTTTATTGATAGAATATCCAATAATCAATAATACTGCTGCAAGAGCCAATGTCATAGTTGAATTTAAAATTGATATTTAATATACCTTCAATTGTTTCAAAATTCATAAATTACCTCCTTATACTATTAAAAATAAAATTAGTTCGTTAATAAATGATATCATCTTTAAATGGAATTATCAACAAATATTTTCGTATGAAATGTATTTATTCTACTCACTTATAAAAATATAAAAAAATTTTTATCATCAGTATAATATTCGTGAAGTTAAAAAGGAGAACTAATTCAAATTAGTTCTCCTTCTTATTTTTATATCTAATAATTATTTTATTCTTTTTACTTTTAATAACATCAATTATAGATCCATCTCTGTATTCAACGATTCCAACAATCTCATCAGTAAATTCTATTGGATCAGGCTTACCTGTTAATTGTTCAGCAAGCTCTTTTCATTTCTTCAATAGTTTTTAATTCAATTTCCTGCTTTAGTTAAATTTTCTATTAAATCTTTTTCTTCTTGGGTTTACTACTATTCCATAGTCAGTACAAATTACATCGACTGCTTCTCCTGGAGTACAAACTGTTGTAACCTTTATCAACTATTATTGGTATTCTTGCTCTCATTAAAGGTGCAAGTATAACACTAACTTTTGCTCCTGCTGCTGTGTCTTGGTGTCCTCCTACTGCTTGGTTAATTGTTCCATCAGATTTTTGTCATAACATTTACATTGAAATCTCTGTCAATTTCTAATGCCCAAGCATAACGAAATCAAGATTATTTACAGCTGGTCCTGGAGTATTTGATTTGCTATAGAATGAAGCACTTATTTCATAGTGTCTTGCATTATCTCTTATTGATTTTACTGCATCAAGGTCAAAACATTGTGTGTCGTATAGAGCTGACATCAGACCTTCTTCAAGCAATTCTACAAGTTGAGATGTAATTCCTCCCAAACCCTAAAGAAGCTTTTTATATTATCTTTAATCATTTCTTCTTTTTAATAATTTTGTTACAGCCAGACTTGCTCCAGCAGCTCCCGTTTGGTAAACAAAACCATCTTTGAAATATCCTGAGTTGATTATAACTTTAACTGCATTTTGAGCAATTAATAAATCTCTTGGATTATCAGAAAATCTGATTGCACCAGAAACTATTTTCTTTGGATCTCCAATTTCATCAACAACACAAACAGTATCAACTAAAGTTTGATCTATACTGCAGGTAAATTTGGAAACGGAACTAGATTATCAGTGATAGCTATAACATGGTCTGCATATTGAGCATCAACTATTGCATACCCCATAGATCCACAGGCACTTTTTTTCCTGTTCTACCATTCATATTTCCCATTTCATCACAGCTTGGTGCAGCAATGAAAGCCACATCGATATGTAATTCTCCATCTTCAATAGCTCTTGCTCTTCCTCCATGACTTCTTATGATAACTGGTTTTTCAAAATTCCTTTTACTGATTTCATCTCCCAAAGGTTCTCTAAGTCCACTTGATTGAACTCCAGTTACGACACCACTTTTTATATGGTCAATAACAGGTGCATGACAAGTTCCTAACGAACTTGGTGCAAGAGTTAAATCTTGATTCCCCATTTTAGCAATAATATCTAAAACTCTATTTACAACAGTATCTCCATTTCTCATATGGTGGTGGAAAGAAATTGTCATTCCATCTTTTTAAACCAGATTTTTATAGCTTCTCTAAAACTAGCAACAATTTTTGATTCTTGTTGCATTCTCATTCTCAATTTTGCTCCAGCTTTTTCTTTGTAGGTTTTATAGCATCAACACCTTGAAACGGAGTTAATTCTCCCATCCTTCTAAGTATTCAGGGATTTCTCTTCCGATAGCATTTTTAACAAATTTCATTATTTAACCTCCCTGTATGCTCCACTAGCTTTTTGCTAATTCTAACACTCTGTATGCTCTTGCAATGATAGGAGCATCAACCATTTTCCCATCAACAGATATAACTCCTGATCCCTTTGCTTCTGCTTCTTGCTCCATTTATAACTCTAAGTGCTTTTTCAATTTCTTTTTGAGTAGGAGTGTAAATTTCGTGAACGGTCTTTACTTGTTTAGGGTGAATACAAGATTTTCCATCAAAACCCTAAATCTTTTATGAATTGAACTTCTGCTTAAAACCTTCCATTATTTACGTCAGAGTAAACAGTATCGAAACAGTATATTCCTGCATTTCTTTCAGCAAAGAACTATAGCCTTCTTGCATAATAAAGTTCCCAACCGTGTTTGTCTTTGAAGTTTTTAAGTTAGTAACATAGTCTTCTGCTCCTAAAGCTATTCCCATCATTCTTGGACTTGCAAGAGCAATTTCTTTTTGCATTTAAAACTCCCCTTGCACTTTCTATTGCTGCCATCATAAGAGTTTGCCCCTTCTCTTCCAATCTCTTTTTCAACTTCTGTTATCAGTTTATCAACAGCTATGATATCATCAGGGTGTATCAGTTTTTGGTAATCTTATTACATCAACTCCTGCCTTGACAACTGCTCTATATCATCTACTCCAAATGGAGTATCAAGTCCATTTATTCTTACAACTCTTTCAGTTGTTTTATAGTCTATTGCTTTTTAATGCTTCTGATACCAAAAATCTTGCAGCATCTTTTTGAGTAACACTTGTAGCATCTTCTAAGTCAATCATTACAGAGTCTGGGCCCATAGATGTGAGCATCTGTAATCATTGAAGGGTTGTTTTCCAGTGTAGAAACATCATTGTTCTCTCTTAATCTATCTTTAACTGCCATATTTCCTCCTAAAATTTATACTCACTAGACTCAGCAGCTCTGTACACTGCAGCCTTAGTTCTTGCAATAAGTGCATAATTCAATGCCCCCTTATCTACAACTTTCACAAGAGCATTTTCAACTCCCAATCTTTTTACAGTATTAAGTCAGTTTCTGTTATTTGTCTTCCAAATTGTCTTTTCACAGAACTTATGACATCAATAACAATTCCACCTGTACTTGCAGGCTCAACAGTTATCATTGCATCACTAGATTCTAAAGTTCCAGCAACACCTACAGTTTTTAAAAATCATATTTCCTCCTTCTAATAATATCCATCGCTTTTTGATTTAATTCTTCAAAACTATGGCTTCTATTTTTTTATACAAAAAATCGCTTCTTTATCACATAACAAACATTTTCTAGGAGCATATCCTAAATCTTGTCGTGATAGCAATTTATTATTAGCATCAAATAAATCTAAATCTAAAAATTCTTCCATACTTTTTCTTCTTCAAAAGCTATAAGAATTTTTATTTTTCTGCTTCATTTTTATCTAAAACTAGAAAAGCTATATTTCCAACTTCACTAGAATTAATTTTTCAAAATAATATTTATTTTTATTTTCTTGCAATTTATTTTTAATAATTCTAAGACTTTAAGAAAAATTGTTTTATTTCATCTGAATTTTTTTCTCGTCCGGGTATATTTAAACCAAAAAGAAATTAATGGTTTCTTATACTTTGAAATTAAATTTGATTGAGTTCTTGCTCTTTTCTTCCTTTTTCATCTAAAAGTTTCAATAAAAATTCTTCCATAAGACCTCTATTGTTGATTTAGGAGCAAAGTTTTGATAAGTTCTTCATTATTTTTCTTCCAATGCTTTTCGTAAATAAGAGGCACTTATAACTTCTCCATCGATTTCTTTCTAGGTATAATCTCAACATCAATTCCATTTTTCTTTTAAAATTTGAAAATATATTATCGTTATAATTTTTTTGTAACAATATCTATTGGCTCTTCTCCCATAAATCTTGTTTTAATATTCAAGGGTTTAGCAATGTATTCAGCAAAAATTGTTGCATCTAATTTAGAGTAAGCATCATTTATAATTTTTTTGATCTTTTTAAAAATATGTTGGGAAAGTAGCATTCGAAATTATATAATTTCCTCCATCACAAACAATGATTTTAGGATTATTTTTCAAGCCCTCTTTTCACATTGAAATCTAACATCAAAAGGAAATTTTGATTTATTTTCTTTGACAACAAAAACTAAAAGCAAATCACTTTTTCTGCTGCATATTCTGCTAAAATATTGATGCCCCTTTGTAAAAAGGATTTGCATTCATAACAATAGCAGAAATATTTTTGCTTGACTATTAACAGAATTTATTTTTCAAGAACACTGTCAGTAAATTTTTTTAATTTCATTTATATTGTTATCTAAAAGTATAACTTTATCTTCAATTTCAGCAACAACTTTAAAAACCAAAATCTGTCATCTGATTTTTATACATTGGCTTTGTGAAAATAAAAGATGAGTTCGACCTTTTTCAGTTTGATATTCTATCAATTTTGAAACTATCTGATTTGATAGTCCCATACCCTGATAATTATCATCAAGAGCCATACATTTTAAAACATTTCCAGCAACTGAACCTGTTCCAATAATTTTATCGTTATCTTCAAAAATCAAAGTATACTCAACATCTTTATCTAGCAATAAATCATGTTCAGCTAAAAATTTTTCCACTTTCTTTCTATCAAAATCATAATTTAGTAAAAGCTTGTCTAAACTCCAAAATACCACTCCTAATCAAAAAAATAGAAAATAGGTAAATAATGTCAAAATTAGTAAGTCTGCACTGCCACCAGCACTGATATTTTTTCTCAATAAAAATTTCGTTCAGCTTTGACATCTCATCTTTTTATTTCATCTTCCGATTTACATTTTTCAAATAACTCTCCACTCAATTTTTCATTTCCAGAAGAGCTTCAATGTTTGAACGATTAACAATATTTGTATCATCTAAAATTGAAATATAATAAAAAAGTAACAAAATACAAGAAGTTTCTAAATCATATTTCTTATTAAATTCGACCAATTTATAAATACCATCATTTAAAAACGATATCGTAACCATTAGCTGCCAAACCTCTTGCCCCTGTAAGATTATATTTTTTAAAAACTTTTTCTCCATGAGAAATTTTTATTATTTAAGTTTTGAGAAATTTTTAATTCATCAACTAAAGAAGAACACATGTCTTTAATTTTTTTGACTCAAAAATTTTTAAATCAATTGTCTCACTTTCTTTTTAGATATGAAGATAGGACAGAAATTAAAATTCCCATTGAAAAAAATAGTTCCCTTATGAGTATTGATTCCTTTTGTAGCTTGATACATTTCTTTTTCAGCAACTTTTCCAAGCTCTCTCAAATTTTTAAAAAATTCAGTAGAATAAAAATTATTTCTTTGACCATAATCGAAGCAGTCAGAAAAATATTTTCTCTAAAGAAAAAGCGGAATCAATAAAAGTATAAAAATTCATATCTTTATGAGAGCCATTACTGAACCTACTTACAAGACCAGATTTTTGGACTTATACTTACCTCATATATAAGAGACTTAACTGCGAGATTACTGATAATATTTTTATTCATTTTCGTATTTTTATTAAGAAATCTTTTTGCAACTTGTGGGAATAAAGCATAAGATAAAACATCTTCTTCACTTCTTGCAAAATCTCTACTTTCTTCAACCATTTGATCATATTCAGGAGACAATTTATCAGCAGGTCTTCCCATAAATACTTCTTCATCTCCAATAATAATTTTCTTAATTTCTTCTGAAATAGGTACAGGAGATTTTCCATATAATCCTCTAACATAATTTTTAATTTCGTTAGGTATCAATTTATATCTTTGACCAGTCAAAACATTAAATACGGCTTGAGTTCCTACCATTTGGCTCAAAGGTGTTACTAAAGGTGGATATCCTAAGTCAGCTCTAACTTTTGGAATTTCTCTTAGTACATCCTCGTATTTATGTTCGGCTTTTTGCATTTGTAATTGAGCAAGTAAATTTGATAACATTCCTCCTGGCAATTGATATTCGACAATACTTGGTTCTGTCATTAATGCTTGAGGTTTAAATGTTCCATCAGCAATATATTTTGCTCTAATAGGTTTAAAATATTCAGCAATATCTTTTAAAATTTCTAAATCAAATCCAGTTTCTCTTTCTGTTCCTTCTAAGGCTCTAACAATACTTTCAGTTGCAGGTTGAGATGTTCCCCAGCAAAATGGAGAGATAGCAGTATCTATTATATCTGCTCCAGCTTCAACAGCTTTTATATAAGTCATACTTGCAAGTCCTGCTGTAGCATGAGTATGAACTTCAAGAGGAACTCTTAACACAGATTTTTAATTCACTTACTAACTTTTGAAGCAGTTTCTGGTAATAAAATTCCAGACATATCTTTTTATAGCTATAGAGTCTGCACCAATTTCTTGCATTTCTAAAGCTAGATTTTTATAATATTCTATTGTATGAACAGGACTTATTGTATAACTTATTGCAAGTTGAGCATGTCCCCCATATTTTTTAGTTGCAGCACAAGCTGTTTGTAAATTTCTAACATCATTTAGAGCATCAAAAATACGAATTATATCAATACCATTTTTGTATAGATTTTTATAAAATCTTTCAACAATGTCATCAGGATAGTGTCTATATCCTAAAAGATTTTGTCCTCTAAGCAACATTTGTAGTTTTGTATTCTTTGCTCTTTTTGATCTCTCTAATCTTTCCCAAGGATCTTCATTCAAATATCTTATAGCAGCGTCGAATGTTGCTCCACCCCACATTTCTAACGAGTGATATCCAACACTATCTAATTTTTCAATAATTGGTAGCATTTCAGCTGTAGTCATACGAGTTGCCATCAATGATTGATGACCATCTCTCAAAGCAAGTTTCCATTACTTTAATTTTTACTCACTGTTTTTCCTCCTATGTAAATCGTTTTTAAAAATAACCGTTAATATAGAGGATTATCTCATATATTAACGGCTTATACTATAAAAATTTTTAAATTATTGAGCAAAAATTCCAAATAGAATTGATCCCAATATCAACATCATAGCTCCACCAATACGTGAAGAAATTTGTGCAAATGACATTAGTCCCATTCTATTCGCAGCTCCAAGAACTGCAACGTCTCCAGCTCCACCTCTGTTTGCCATACAAAGTCCAGCAGTGATAGCAGCTTCAACAGGATAGAATTTCATTTTTCTTGCTACTAACATAATAAGCCCAACAGCACCTAAAACTATAGCAATAGTTATCAATAAGTTTGCAATACTAATAACGGCATAGATTTCTTTAACGTCAGTTGTAAATCCAACAGCAGCCATTAATATCCAAATTGTATGTTTTGAGAAGAATGTTTGCATTCTTTTTGCACCAGCTTTAATTCTATCAGGTACTATGTTAGAAATATTTAAGAACATAGTTAAAAAGAATTAAAAAATGCTAAACGGTGAATTTCAAATGGAAAATGGAAAGATTCCCAAATTTCTCCTAAGATATGAGCAACCATAAATAAAACCCCAGTCATTATAGAATGCAGCAGTTGTATCAGCAAGTTCAGGTTTAAGTTCAACTTCCTTATCTTTAACGACTTCTTTAGAATCATCAATAACAAGTTCTCCATTACCAGTTAAGTTAGGTTTTACTTCTCCTAATTTTTAATAAAGCTCCTGATAAAATTGCAAATACGTTAGCAATACTTAAAATTGATATTGCAGATGCAAACCATTCAGCAGCAGGTCTTCCAGTTTTAGCAGACCACATTTCAGACATAGGTATTGCTCCTGCTCCTGTTCCTCCACCCATTATAGGCAAAAACAAAGTTAAGCATAACATCAACAGGTGATTTTCCAAAAATAAGTCCTACAACAATTCCACCAATACTTGCTCCAATAACTCCAATTATAATCAAAGGGATATATCCACTTATAGATTTTTATTAAAGTTTTTCTATCAACTGTTAAAACTGATCCAACTATCAATGCAGGTATAAACATTTCCAAAAAGTTAACTGGTTGTTTACCATAGAACACATTAACTGCCTTCATAAAATTAGCAGGAACCAATTCATAAGTTCCGAATACTGCAGCAGCAAAGAAAACTAAAATTGTCCCCCACCAACGTATTCATCCCAGAAAGGTATTCTATCTCCAATTTCTCCAAATAATAAACCAAAACACTGCAAGGATAGAAAACATAACTAAGAGTTAGGGTCTTAATAAACTTCCAGGATTTCCATCAGCATCTACACCGAAAGGTATATAAACAACAATTGCACTAACTACAAGTAAACATAAAAATACTTGTATACTTACTCCACCCCATTTTGATTGTTTGGGATCAAATAATTCACCAAAAATTTTTGCCATTAAAAATTTGCCTCCTCTATTTTTATTTATATTAATTTAAAACTAAAACCAGTCTAGGTTTTAATTAGTTTATAGAGAAAAAATTTAAATATATGAATTAATATATTTTTAAATTTTCTCCTCCTCACAATTTTTATACATTGATCATATTTTGATTTTTGAAAATGAAATCAAAGAAATATTATCATAATATACTAATTTTTGTAAAAGTATTTTTATTGAAATGAAAAGGATAAATCAAAAATATTTATAGTAAATACTTTTATAATTCTTTAAATTTTAAATCCGATGAAAGTAAATTATCGTTTTCATAATTTAAAGTTAAATAGAAAAAATTTTGTATCTTGCTTTAATAAATCTAAAAATATTTTATCTCCTTCCCAAAGATTAAGATTAAAAAAATTTTATCCTTATCTATCCACTTTTAAATCTCCTTCAGAACATTCTTGTAGTTTACCAGTAAAATTTTTGAAGTATAGAGATGCATAAAAGTGGCTCATCATCATTGAAAATTAAAAATAACTATACCTCTATATTCATAATCTAAAAGTGTGAGACCTGTTTCTTCTTTTTACCTCACGATACAAACATTGCTCAAGAGTTTCATTTTTTTCAAGTTTTCCTCCAACACCAATCCACTTTCCGTGATTGATATCATTTTTGTTTTATACGGTGTAACATTAAGTATTTATTATCTTTTTCTAAATAGCACAGTGTAGTAATCATAATTTTTATCTCCCATATAGAAATAATTTTGAAAATATTATATCATAGTTATTGAAAAATTTAGTTAGGAGATAAAAGTGAAAAATATTTTACTAGAAGCTTTAAAGACAAGTAGTATTGATGCAAACATTGATTCCGATGAAAAATATCAATACGAACTTATAGAAAATCACGAGGAAAAAAGTTGTCACAAGACTTGAAAAATATTTTGAAGACTGTGATGAGTTTATAATTTCTGTTGCTTTTATAACAATGGGAGGTCTCTCTCTTTTTAGAAGAATTAAAAATTTAGAAGAAAGAAATATAAAAGGAAAAATTTTTAACTGGAGATTATTTAAATTTTACGGAGCCTAAAGCTCTATTATTATCTTACAAGAATATTGATTTAGATTGCTCACAAATAGAAAAACATCATACTAAAAGCATATTTTTAGAAAGGAAAAATGTTTGGACCTTAATTATCGGAAGTAGTAATCTCACACAAGGGCTTTAACTGTAAATTTTTGAATGGAATATAAAAATTAATTCTTTAGAAAATGGAAAATTTATAAAAATATTTTAGATAGATTTGATGAAGAATTTGAAAATTTTCAAAAATTAACATTGAACGATATTGAAATTTATCATATGAAGAAATAAAAAGAATTTTAAATCAAAGTGAAAAATATTTTTAAAAGAATAAAATTGAACCCAATTTGATGCAGAGAAGCTCTAAAAATTTACAAGAGGCTAGAAAAATTTCTGATAGGTCCTTACTTATCAGTGCAACAGGGACAGGAAAACTTATCTATCAGCCTTTGACGTGAAGCAAGCAGGAGCTAAGAAGATTTTTATTTGTTGCTCATAGGAAAACAATTTTTAGAAAGATCAAAAATAAGTTTTGAAAATATTTTAAAAGATAAGGAATTAAAAATTTTTGATAATAACTATGAATTAAAATAATAGAGATGAAAATAGTTTTTGCAATGGTACAAACATTAACAAAAAGATCTTAGTATCTTTCCACAAAAATTATTTTTGATTATATTGTTATAGATGAAGTTCACCATAGCGGTGCAAAAACATATCAAAAATATTTTTGAGTATTTTAAGCCAAAATTTTTATTAGGTATTACAGCAACTCCTGAAAGAACAGATGACTATAATATTTTTGAATTATTTGATTATAATGTTGCCCATGAAATTCGTTTACAAGATGCAATGAAAAAGAAGAATTACTATGCCCATTTCATTATTTTGGAATAGCTGATATAAAAGTTGATGGACAAGAAATTGATGAGAATACGACGATAAAAAATTTAACTCTATGATGAAAAGAGTAAAACATATTTTAGAAAAGAGTAGATATTATTCTCATAGTGGGAGAGAAGTTACATTGTTTAATTTTTTGTTTCAAAGGTTGAGGAAGCAAAAATTTTGGCAGATAAGTTTAATGAAATAAATATAAGAGCAAAGGCACTTAGTTCTGAAAAATTCTGATGAAGAAAGAGAAAAACTATCGAACAGCTTGAAAGTGAGAGTTAGAATATATAATTTCTGTCGACATTTTCAATGAGGGAGTTGATATTCCTTGTGTCAATCAGATAATTTTACTAAGACCAACAACTTCAGCTATAGTATATATTCAACAATTAGGTAGGGGATTGAGAAAAAAATAAAGGAAAAAGATTATACAGTTATTTTAGATTTTATTGGTAATTATGAGAAAAATTTCTTAATACCTATTGCAATTTCTCAAGATAATTCTTATGACAAGGATTTTTTAAAAAGATTTTTGATGAATGCAACAGATTTTTAGCTGGGAGAGTTCAATAAATTTTGATGAAATATCGAGAGAGAAAATTTTTGAAAAATATTAATAAAACGAATTTTTCAAATAGAAAATTAATAGAACAGGACTTTTAAACTTTTGAAAAATCAATTGGGACGAACTCCATATTTATTTGATTTTTTTATGATAAAAATATGTTGGCTCCAACTGTAATTTTAAAATATAAAAAGATTATGATGAGATTTTAAAAATATTGCTCCAAGAGAAAAGAATAGGAACATTAAATTCTGAGGAAAAAACTTTTTAATTTTTCTATCGGATTTTTACTCCCAGCCAAAGAGTTCATGAAATGTTAATTTTAAAAAGAATTTTTTCGAAACAAAAATTAAACGCAGAAAATATAAAAATGAAACTAGAAAAAGAATATTTTTATACGAGCAAGAAAAATATTCAGAATGCTTTTGAAACATTTAGCAAAAAGAAATTTTTATAACTTTATCTACAACAAAAATTTTTGAACCAGTAATATATAAAGATTTTTACTACTTAGATGAAAAATTTTTAAAATCCTATCAAAAATAAATATTTTAAAATTTTGATAGATGATTTAATAAATTATAATTTAGCCTTTGCTAAAATTACAATTCTTTTGTCAAAGAGCATAAAATTATTTTGGAGAATATACAAAAGCAAGAAGCTTTTGGTATTTAAATCTAAAATTTCAACAATGGCTTTCAAGTAGTGGCTACACACCTTTTGAAAAAGAAAGAAAACTTTTTGATTTTTATAACGATGGATAATTTAGAAGAAAAAGCAGATTATTCAAATGAATTTTATGATGCTCAAACTTTTTAGCTGGTTCTCAAAAAGTAGCCGTTATTTGAAAAAGGAAAAGAACTGACTATTGAAGGAAAATTGCTGAAAATTTTTACAGAAATAAATGTTTTTGTAAAGAAAAATAATGGAGAAAGTTTTTATTATCTTGGTGATGTTGAAAAGTTTTGATGCTTATGAGATAAAAAGATAGTCAGGAAAATCAATGGTAAAATATATTTTCAAATTGAAAAAGATGTTAAAAGCTGAACTTTTAGATTATTTCAATATGTAGCTATATTGATATTTATAGTACATTAGTATATACTATAGAAAAATTTATAATTTAATATAATTTTCAAAGGAGATGTAAAGAATGATAATCAATACTGTGAATGCACCCGCTGCATTAGGACCATACTCTCAAGCCATTGAAGCAAATGGAGTTTTATACGTATCAGGACAAAATTCCTTTTGTACCTGCAACTATGACTTTGGTATCAGAAGATGTTGAAGAACAAAACAAAAACAATCTTTAGAAAATGTAGGAGCAATTTTTAAAAAGAAGCTGGTTACGAATTTAAAGATGTTGTAAAAGCTACTGTTTTTATAAAAGATATGAATGATTTTACAAAAATAAATGGAGTCTACGAAAAATATCTTGGAGATGTTAAACCTGCAAGAGCTTGTGTTGAAGTTGCAAGATTACCTAAAGATGTAAAAAGTTGAAATCGAAGTAATTGCTGTAAAATAATTTTATTTTTAAACGAATAAAATTAAATATTTAGATGTCATAAAAATTTATGACATCTTTTTTTATTTTATAAGTTACAAAAATTTAAAAATATTATGTTAAAAATATAAGTTAGAAAATTTTTTTGAGATATGAAGGTGGATTTATGTATAAAGTATTTGGTTACGGTCTTGAAGATATACCCTATATAAATAGATTAAAAAAAGAAGAGTTTTTATGCAATAACTTTAACAATTCTTTCATTAAATATATTTATAAGTTTTTTCATTAAATTTAAGAAATTTAGCAGAGGATACTCGTTTTAATTCTTCTGTTGTAGTTGACTTACAAAAATAATCTTGATGAAAAGATGAAATAGAAAAATTATACTCAGAGCTTAACAGGTGTTAAATTTGTCAGATTTATGGATAAATCAGAAAGTTTTAAAAATTTACAAAAAGAACTTAATATTTCAATTCCAGAATCAAGCAATCCCTTTAACAGATTCTTTGATTGTTTCTGTAAAAGATAGTAGTTATTTGAATACTATACAAGAAACACTTGAAGCTAGAGAGGAAGTTAAAGAAGTTTATAAGGACGAACTTTTTTAAATCAATCAGAGCAACAAAGTTTAGTATCGGATATGGCCCAAATTGGTAGTGCAGTTTTTTGCTGTGTTCACTGCAATAATAACTATAATTATATTTAATTTAGGTGTAGCCATAGAATTTTTAAATAATGCTAACACAGGACTTAGTTATTCAAAAAAATGTAGTAAGCTCAAAAGAAAAAGTTTATTTCATTTTACATTGTGCAAGCATAGTAGGAACTCTTATTTTTTCTTTAATTTATATTTACTATTTAGAAAATTTATATCAAGTGCAAATTTCAATCATACGATGCTATCAATTAAGGAAATAATTTTATGGAATATTGGAGCAATACTCATTTTAAATATTCTTGTATATATTATTCCAGCTAATGTTGGAAAAATTGAATACGACAATGATGACTTCGAAGATGAAGACGAAGAATATGATGAGTATACAAGTGAATTTGAAGTTTTAGAATTTGATGAGGAGGATTAAGATGAAAAATTAATACTGCTCTAGCTTTAATTTTTTATCTGCTAATCTTTATGCAAATTCTGTCAACGATATGAATAAAAAGACTGAAAAATATCGACAAAGAAATAGAGAAATACTCGGATAAAAGAATATAAATACAGAGACAGTTAAAATAGAAAAATGATAAAAGACTTGGAGGAAGAAATCCAAAAATGAAAAAGAAAGAGAAAATAGAGGAAGAGATTTCTGTTGTGAAGAAAATATAGACTATGGTGGTAAAAATCTTGAGATATCTGAGGTGGAACACGATAGAAAAAGAATCTGAATTTATCGCAAAAATAATAGCTTGGGATAAATACAGCAAAAATTCATAAAAAAGAAATAGATGAAAAATGTTACTGACTAAAAAAATTATAGAGAAGTTTTACGTGGAGACATCCAAAGAATGGATCATATCGAGAAAGTAACAGGAGATATAATAGAAGTTAAAGTTAAAATTGAAGAAGACAAGAAAAAAACTAGATAGACTTGAATCAGAACTTAGAGAAAATCTTCGTAGAAGTGATGCTAAAAAGAGGAACATTAAAAGAAAAATTGCAAGTTGAGAAAAAAAGATCATGAGTCTTCAATAGTTCAATTAAAAGAAAAGAAAAAGAAAAGAATTTCAAAGAGATAGAAAGAATTATCAGAGAAAATGCAAGAAGAGCTGCCGAAAGAGCTGCTCTGACTAAAGAGAGAACAAGAGGAAAAAAATAAAAAAATCTTCTTCAAAAGATTCTGGAAAAACTAGTTCAAAAAGTTGTTGTTGAAGATTTACCAAAAAAATTTCAAATTCAGAAGCATATAAAAAAAGTTGGTAAAGGACATAAACCAATTAATGGAGAAATTGTTGTTTATTTTGGACAAAAAAGCTGGAGTTGTTGAAAGTAACGGTATAGAAATAAAAGGAAATTAGGTGCTCAAGTTGTAGCTCAAAATCTGGAACTGTTATTTATGCTGCACCATTCCAAGGTCTAGGAAAAGTTGTTATGATAGATTATGGAAGTGGAATAATTGGAGTATATGGAAATTTACTTGCAGTAAAAGTTGGATTAAATTCAGAAGTAAGTGCTGGACAGCAAATAGGAATATTAGGATATTCTAGTGAAAAAGAACCTAATTTATACTATGAATTGAGAGTAAATTTAAAGCCTATAGATCCATTGCCAACATTCTAAAAATATTCCTAGTATTTAAGGAAGGTAAAAATGATAAAATTAACTATAATTTACAATACAGAAAAAGATAGTGCAATAAAAACATATAATGAGCTTTAAAATTTTTTAAAATCAAAATCTGAATTTGAGATTATTGATCAGCAGATATTTCAAAAGCTGATTATGTAGTTGTAATAGGAGGAGACGGAACTCTTCTTAGAGCCTTTTAGAAAAATTAAAAAATAAAAACAAGAGTAGTAGCTATAAATTCTGGAACTTTAGGATATCTGACAGAAATTAGAAAAGATAAATACAAAGAAATTTTCAAAAATATTTTAAAAATAAAGTAAGTATAGAAGAAAGACATTTTTGGAAGTCAAGATAGGAACAAAAAATACAGAGCTTTGAATGAAGTTTTACTTACTAGAGAAAGTATAAAGAAAAAAATATTGTTGCATCAGAAATTTTTGTAAATAATAAATTTTTAGGAAAAATTTAAAGGAGATGGAGCAATAATATCTACTCCAACCGGCTCAACTGCTTATTCTTTATCAGCAGGTGGCCCAATCTTAAGCCCAGAACTAAAAAGTTTTTTCTAATAACACCGATAGCTGCTCATAATTTGAATACAAGACCAATAATTTTATCGGGAGATGTGAAAATAACTCTTGAGTTGGCTATTCCAAGCGATACAGCTTATATAAATATTGATGGACATACTTATCATAAAGTAAAAAGTTGGAGAAAAAGTTGAAGTAACATATTCAAATAAAACTTTAAAATTAGTAATTCCTGAAGGTCGAAATTATTATGATGTTTTAAGAGAAAAATTAAAATGGGGAGAAAACTTATGCTAAGAGAACTAAAAATAGAAAATTTAGCTATTATAGACGAATTAGATATTGAGTTTTGAAGAAGGATTTATAGTATTGACTGGGGAAACAGGAGCAGGAAAAATCTATTATTTTAAATGGAATAAATTTACTTATCGGAGAGAAAGCAAGCACTGATATGATAAGAGATGGTGAAGATGATCTTGTTGCTCAAGGTGTTTTTGATGTTGATGATGAACAGAGAGAAAAATTAACTGAATTAGGTATTGATGTTGATGATGAAGAATTATCAGAAGATATCTAAATAGAAATGGAAAAGCCAAAATATTTGTAAATAATGTAAGAGTTAGTGCAACAGATTTAAAAACAATAGCTTCAACCTCTTAGTAGATATTGTTGGTCAACACTCTATCAGATGTTGCTTAATAAAAATAATCATATAAAATTATTAGATAGTTTTTTATCTAAAGATGAAAAAGATTTTAAAAAGATAAATTAGCAGAATATTTAAAAAGAATATAGACTCATAGAAACAAAATTAGAAAATATAGAAAAAGAGAAGCTTTAGAGAAAAAGAATTTTACGAATTTCAATTACAAGAAATAGATAAAATTGAAATTAAAAGATGGAGAAGATGAAATATTAGAATCTGAATATAAAAAGGCTTTTCAATGCTGAAAAAATTAAAGAAAAAGTTTATGAATCTCTTGAATATTTAAGAGAAGATGAAGATTCAGCTTTTAAGTCTCATTATGAACTCCATAAAAATATCGAATATCTTGAAAAATACGATGAAAGATATGGGAAAACAGCAAAGAGAATGGAAAATCTTTATTACGAGTTAGAAGACTGTGTAGAAGAAATAGAAGATATTTCAAAGGAAGTTGATACAAGTGATAGAGATTTAGATAAGATTGTTGCAGGATGAATATCTTAAAAAGAATAAAAGAAAAATATAAAAAGAACTTTGAAAGAATTAATAGAGTATAGGAAGACTTAAGAGAAAAATTATCTGATATAGATAGTGGAGATTTTTAAAACTAGAGAATTGAATGAAAAACTAAAAACAGTTAAAAAAAGAATATGATATTTTAGCTGATAAAATTAAATACAGCAAGAAATAATGCAGCTAAAAATAGAGCAAGAGCTTTTTAAAAAGAATTAAAAATTTTTAAATATGGAAGATGCACAATTAAAAATTGTTATAACTAAAGATAATAAAAATGAAGGATGATGGTTATGATGATGTCGAATTTTTAATTTCAACTAATGGGACAAAGCTTAAAGCCTTTAGTAAAAATAGCTTCTGGTGGAGAAGTAAGTCGTGTTATGTTGGCTTTAAAAGTAATTTTTTCAAAAGTGGATAAGATCCCAATTTTAATTTTTGATGAAATTGATACTGGAGTTGGTGGAGAAACTGTAAGAAAATAGCTTTAAAACTTCAAGAAATTGGTAAGAACACACAAATCATTTCGATAACTCATTCTCCTGTAATTGCAGCAAAAGCTTCTCAACAATTTTATATAGAAAAAGCATGTAGAAAATTTGAAAACTATCAGTAGAGTTAAAAATTATCTACAAAAAGAGAGTAAAAAGAAATAGGAAGAATGATGGTTGGTGAAAAATAAATGACGAAATTTTAGAGATTGCAGAAAAATGTTAAACGAGGTATAAAGTGGATATATTAGAAAAATACATGGAAAAATTTGAGACTATTTGAATTATTTGACTCATGGAAGCTTATGAAGTTGATGTTAAAGATTATCTTTCTTTTTGGAAAAATAATAAAAAGTATTTTTGATTTGGACGAAGAATTATTCAAAAAGTATTTTGAAGAAATAGAAAAAAATATAAACCAAGTACGTTTATCAAAAAGGTATAGTGCAGTAAGAGGAATTTTATAAATATTTATTTAGGACAAGACAAATAGATAAAATCTTTCAGTATAAATTAACTAAAGGTAAAAGAGAACTTAGTTAAAAAGAAAAATTTAGATTTTGAAAAGAAAGAATATTATAAATTTCTAGAAAAATTTACCTAATAGTTTTGAAGGAATGAGAATAAAAATTATTTCTAAATTAGTGGCTGAATACAACATAACATTAATAAATATTTTTGAAATACAGATTATAGATTTACTAAAATATGATTTTCAAAAAGTTGTAATAGCAAGAAATAATAAAATAATTGGATATAATATAAATAAAAGAAATGGTAGAAATTTTTGAAAAAAATATTATGATGAATATGCTTTTTGAAAAAGATTTTTCATTTGGAGCATACTCAAAAATAAGTTTTAATTCAGAGATAAATAAATATGGTATAAGCTATAAAATGTTAAAAATCTGCATTGATAGAAAAACGATGAAGATTTAAAAAGAAAATATAAAAATTTATATTTTGAAATAGGAATAGGGGACGAATAATGAAAGCAGGATTCATTGCTGTTGTAGGTAGACCAAATGTTGGAAAATCTACATTAATAAATAAATTAGTAGCCGAAAAAGTTGCCATAGTTTCAGATAAAGCTGGAAACAACAAGAGATAATATAAAAGGAATTTTAAATTTTAACAATAATCAATATATTTTTATTGATACACCTGAATACATAAGCCCTCAACATCTTTTAGGAGAATATATGACAAATATTGCGTTAAAAATTTTTAAAAGATGTTGATGTAGTTTTATTTTTGATTGATGCTTCTATGAAATAAGTACTGGGATATGTTTGTTATGGAAAGAATAAATGAACACTCTAAAAACCTAAAAATTTTACTTGTAAATAAAATTGACTTATTAAATGATGAGCAAATACAGAAAAAAATTAAAAGAAATTGAAGATAAACTTGGAACTTTTGATAATATAATACTTGGTTCAGGTATGTATTCTTTTGAGTTTTTGGACTTATTGAAAGCAATAGATCCATATTTAGAGGACGGAATAAAATATTATCCTGATGATATGTATACTGATATGTCTGTTTACAGAATTATAACAGAAATTGTTCGTGAAAAAATATTGTTAAAAACTAGAGATGAAATTCCACATTCAGTTGCTGTTGAAATAATAGATGTCGAAAAGAAAAAGAGGACAAAAAGATAAATTCAATATCAACATTTATGTTGAAAGAGATTCTCAAAAAGGAATTATTATTGGTAAAAATGGTAAATTATTAAAAAGAAATTGAATGGAAGCAAGAAAAGATATTGAGGAATTGCTTGGAGAAAAATTTATCTAGGTCTTTGGGTGAAAGTTAAAGACGAGTGGAGAAAGAAAAACCTTTCTTAAAAGAAATGGGATATGTTGAAGAAAAATAGTTCTCAAATATAAAAAGATATTATATAATTATGTTTTACGATTTTATAAATGGAGAATAGATAGATGGAAAGTTTAAACAAAAAGAAGTGTTGGAATAGATATAATAAAAAGCACTTTCTTTAATTTCAGTAATAATTTATCATCTTTATGAATATCAAGGGACTTATATCGGAGTCGTTTTTATTTTTGTTATTAGTGGTTACTTAATAACGGAAGTTTTATATGAAAGAGATGATAGTTATTTTTAAATTTATACAAAGAAGATATACGAAAAATTTTTCCACCACTAATAGTAGTTTTAGTTAGTCTCATGCTTAGCTTTCTATTATTTTTATGGTTATCTCAGTGAAAAATTAGTTATGAATTCTATTAGTAGTTTATTTGGACTTAGTAATTTTTATCAAGTCATGAGTGGATTATCATATTTTTGAAAAAGTGGAGATTTGTTTCCATTACTACACACTTGAGTTTATCAATAGAAATACAATTTTATATATTTTTTTCCTTTTTAATTTATTTTTAAAAAGATAAATATGAAAAAGAAAGAATTGCTGTGCTTCTAGTAATTTTGTCATTAGTATCAGCTGGAGCTATGGCATATAAAAATTTTTATTGGATATGATTTAAGTAATATTTATTATGGAACAGACACAAGAATTTTTTCAATTTTTAATTGATCAGCATTTTATTTTATTTTTAAAGATAGAGAACTAGATAAAAATAAACACTATATCATATATTTTATTAGCTTTTTATAATTATAGCAACATTACTCGTAGACTATTCAACAGCTGCAAATTATTATGGGCTTTTTATATTTGATAAGTTTGGCTGGTGGTTTTATCACAGTCGCATCAGTGAAAACAGGATTTTTGGATTTTTCAAAATAATTATCTAAAACCACTTTCAAAATTAGGAGAACATAGTTATGTTTATTATTTGTGGCAATATCCTATAATGATATTTTTCTTTAGAATATTTTTAAGTGGTCGGACATAGATTATAATTATACGGTTATTTTACAGACAATTATTTTTAATAATTTTATCTGAAGTTTCATATAAGCTTTTGATAGAATGGAAACGGGAGTCAACAATTTTGAGAAGAATATTTTTAGTTGTATACGGAGCAATTCTATACTTTGTTCCAATCAGTACAGAAACAAATTCACAAGAAGTAAAAAAATCAAATAGAAATAAATGAAAAAGCTAAAGTTTTAGAAAATAATGAAAAACAGTAAAACAAAAATCAAGAAAATTTAACAAATGATAATGAGCAGGGTAAAACTGAAGATTATTTGGAAGCAAGACTTTTAAATGATGAAAAAAATTGAAGTGGTATCCATTGACATCGAAGAGAAATCAGTTCAGAATACAGAAGAAATAAAAAGATAATATGAAGTCTGATGAAAAATCTATTGCAAAGAAAGAGGAAAATTTAGGAAATAAAAAGTCAGTCAAGAAAAAGATAAAAATTAATTCGAACTCAATTGATGGAGTAAATTATACCTTTGTTGGAGACTCTGTTATGAAAATGGGAGAGCCTTATATAAAAAGAATTATTTAGAAATGCAAATGTAGATGCAAAAGTTTCAAGACAATTTGTTGATTTACCAAAAATTTTTAGATAAGTTGCAAGAGGATAAAAAGTTAAAGAAAGTTGTCGTTATCCATTTAGGAACAAATGGAGTTATAAATAAAAATCATTTGAAAAATCTATGGAATATCTAAAAAGATAAAAAAAGTTTATATTGTTAATACTGTCGTGCCTAAGCCTTGGGAAAAAAAGTGTCAACAAAGATTTGGAAGAATGGTCAGCAGATTACAATAATATAAAAATAATCGATTGGCATAAATATGCAAAAGGAGAGAAAGATTTATTTTTCAAAGATGCTACACATCCTAAAAACCAGATGGGGACAAAAATATGCAGAATTTATATTAAAAAAATATAAAAGAATAGAATATAGGAGGAGAGAAATATGACTAAGATTAAGAGTAATTCGATAATTTTTAATTCTTATTTCTCTTTTTTATTAAATTTTTTTCTATTTATAGAGTTATTGAAGCATTATTTTCCCTTGAAAAAAGGTTTTTCGTTGACTCAACTCTCAACAATTTTTATATATTTTGAAATTTCAAAATGGATTTTTGAAATTCAACGGGAATTATAGCGGATAAGTATGGTAGAAAATTATCTTGTTTTATTAGCATAATTTTTATCAATAATATTTTTATTGATTTCTCTTTTGAGTTCAAATTTTTATGTAATTTTATTTGGATTTTTTTCTTGAATGGTTTAGCTTACAGCTTTTTAACAGGTTCTCTTGATGCCTTGTTAACAGATACAATTATTAAAAAATAATATGACCTCGAAACTAGATTTATATAACTCGTTAGAGAGAATTATTTTTACTCTTCCTTGGGACTAAGCAGTTTGATTGGAGGCTATGTAGCTGCCTATTCTTATGATTGGGTTTTTATAATTTCTTTTTCATTTATTTTTAGCATTTATCCCTTTTCTCTTTTTATTGATGAGACTATTGAAAAAGAAAAATAAATTAGAAAATGACTCTGTTGTAAGAGAAACTTGTAAGATTTTTAACCAATAAAAAGTTTTTATATTTCACACTTATTGATATTGCAATAGGATATTCATCTATACCACTAAATAATTTTTTTACTCATTATTTTTTTAAAAATATGGGAATTAATGAAAAATATATTGGTCTTGCTATGTGTATACAATTTTTAGCTAGTTCTATGCTAGGGTTTTTATATTTTTAAAAACTTTTTCACAATTTTTAGATAAAGTTAATTTGCTTTTTCTATCTTTAGGAGGAATTTTATTTACACTTTTTATTTGTGTTAAGTGCAAAATATTATTTTTAAGTCTTAGTTCTTATGCTTTAGGTCTTTTAATATTCTGCATATACTTCTCACAAAAATATAAAGAAGTACACCTCAGAAATTCAAACAAATATCGTGGAACTGCAATATCTATTATCTCCTTAGTTTTTACAGGCATAGGTAGCCTAGGTCAATTATTTTTTTAAAATTTTTGTTGAGAAGTTTGATATCCTCAACAACTTTTACATTTTTTTAATTTTTAAGCTCGTTAGCATCAATAATTATTCTTGATGTAATATTTTTCAAATATATAAAAAGGAAGCAACAATTAAGTTGCTTCCAAATAGAAAATAATTCTATTACATTTTTGATTTCATTTTTCATTTTCTTCTTTAGCTGTATCTTTCATATCTTCAACTTTTTCTTTTGCCATATCTTTCATATCAGACATTTTATCTTCAGCTTTCTTTGCTTCTTCTGTCATCATAGGTATCATTTTTTAGCTTTATCTTCAGCTTTTTTTCATACCGTCTTTCATGTCAGCTTTCATATCTTTCATATCGTGTTTCATATCTTTCATAGTCATGTTTCATTTTGTCCATATTTTTCACATTTACAATCTTTCTTTTTCACCACAGCAGCAACAATTTTTCATTTCTTCCTTTTTAGGTTCAGCATCTACAACAATCGTATGCCATTGCATTTACTCCTAAAACTAAAGCCAACATTACTAATAATTTTTCATAACAAACCTCTCCTTTATTTAATTTTATTAATTGCATATGTGAATATAATATAAGCAAAAATATTTTTTTCTGTCAATTTTTATTTTTTTATAAAACAAATAGACTTTCCATATATTTTTGAAATATATGCTTTGATATTAAATCAAAATTGAATTTGAAATTTTTCAATATTTTTACTGGCATTACTCCTAATAAAGAATTTGTTACAAAGGCTTCATCAAAATTTTTAAATCCTCAAGATAAATTTCAGTTTCAACAACAGTATAATTTGAAAATTATGTACTGTCTTAAAATTCCGTTTAAAAAGCCCACAGGATAATTTTGGAGTAAAAATCTTTTTATCTTTTACAAAAAGATATTTGTAGTTGCTCCCTCCGTAATTTGTCCTTTACTATTTAAAAATATAGGTTCATCATAACCACAAATTTTACTATTTCTTTTTCTAAAAATATTGTCTCCATAATTTAAAAGTCTTATTAAAAGTAAAAATCGAGCTTTTATTTCTTATGACTTTTGAAATATTCAGACTAAATCCTTTTTCGTAATCGGCTTGAGTATAAGAATATTCTCTTGTGCTAAAAATTTTTATTTTTTTATCCGTAATTATAATTTTTTAAAAACTTCGTTGTCTGGAATATTTTTCCTTGATAGTAACTATCTAAAAATTTAAAAATCTCCTCTTTCTCCAATTTATTTTTATTTTTAGATTTTCAATTGAGATTATTTATTCTTGTTAAATGTTCATCTAAAAACTGCTCTACCATTACGAAGTAAAAATTGTTTCAAATACTCTAAGCCAAAATTTAAGCCATCATCAATTTCTATATTCATTCTGCTATCGCCTCTAAAAATCGCCTTTGCTTTTTTTGTAATGTTTCTTCGTATTCAAACTCAAGCTCAGACTCACAAGTTATTCCCCACCAACACCAAGATAATATTTTTCCATCTTGATGAATAGCTGTTCTAATAACTAATATTCAAATCACAGTCTCCATTAAAAAGAAATATATCCAATGGAACCTGTATATAAATCTCTTCTTGAATTTTTCTAACTCATCAATAATTTTCCATTGCTCTTATCTTAGGAGCTCCTGTTATTGATCCACCTGGAAAAGTTGCTCTCAATAAATTAACAAAACTATATTCTTTTTTTCAGTTTTCCTCTTATTGTTGATACAAGATGAAAAACGGTTGAGTAAGTTTCAACCTCAAAAAGTTCATCAACAACCACAGATTTCAATTCACAAATTCTATTTAAGTCATTTCTTTCAAGATCAACTATCATCAAAAGTTCACTTTTATCTTTTTCGGAATTTGCTAATTCATTTTTCAATGCTAAATCCTCAGCCTCTGTTATTCCTCTTTTTCTTGTACCTTTTATCGGGCGAGTTTCTATGACTCTATCTTTTCATTTTTATAAATCTTTCAGGAGAGGCACTTACAATTTCAAAAATTTTTCAAAATCTAAGTACGCTCCGAAAGGTGATGGATTAAATCTTCTTAAATATGCAAAAACTTCAAGAGGAGTTTTTACTGTCTATCATAAGTCTTTGAGTGAGATTCATTATATAAATATCCCCTCTATTATATAATTTATAGTTTTTTTGAATAGCTTCTAAATAATTTACTTTTTCAAAAATTTGATTTGAAGTCAGCTAAGATATTTTTGATTAAAAATCTCTTCGTTAATTTGAGAATTATTTAAAAGCCCTAATAAATTTTGATAATCTTTTTCATCCTGATAGCTGATATAAATTTCTTTTTATCAATATCTTCAATGATATAAATTTTATAAAATCTTACAACAGCTTCAGGAATTTTTAAATCTTTTTGATGTTTTGATTTTTATATTTTCAAATTTTTCTTCCATAATCATAAGAAAAAAATAAGCTATACCTCCAGAAATCAAAAGGCAGGTTTGTATTATTATCTTCTCATTTTCTTTTAAAATTTTTATCTAAATAGTTCTCAAAAATTTTCATTACTTAATTTATTGTTAATATAAAATTTTTATCTTCTTCTTTTAATTCTAAATATGGATCTATACCAATAATTGAAAATTTTTCCATATTTATTTTTTTCAGAGACGAATCAAAAAGAAATTTTTATTTTTTATAATTTTCTTGAGCCATTAAAATTTTTAAAAATTTTTATAAATCTCTATATATTTTTCTAATTTTTGAACTTGAACTTTCATTTTATCCTCTCCAATTTCTAGCTAAATTTAAAAATTTCTAAGCATTTCGTGGCCATATTCTGTAAGTACAGCCTCTGGATGAAATTGAACACTGTGCAGAGGATATTTTTATGAGAGATAGCCATTAGAACTCCATCTTCTGTTTCAGCCTCAACAGAAAATTCATTTTAAAAAGTTTTTCTTTTTCAACTATTAAAGAATGATATCTAGTTACATTTATATATTTAGGTAAGCCTTGAAAAAAATATTTTTGAGATATTTTTAATTCTATGAACTTTACCATGAACTGGGCTCTTCCCTTTTTACATCTGCTCCAAATACATAACCTATAATTTGATGCCCTAAAACACACACCAAATATTGGAACTTGCTTGTAAAATTTTTTTCTACTACCTCATTACAGCCCACAATCTTTAGGACTTTTTGGTCCAGGAGAAATTATAATTCCCTCAATTTTTTCTTTTTATAAGTTCATCTATATATTCGATTTTTATTTTATCATTTCTTATAATTTCCATTTTTGATATTTTCTTCCAAAAAAATAGCTGACAAGATTATAAACAAACGAATCATAGTTATCAATCATCAAAAACATTTTTATACAACTCTAGTAAAATTTTATTTATTTTTTTCTTTATTATTTTATCATTTTATTTTTTTATTTTTCCTACAGTAAAAATTATTTTCTATCACTTTCTTTTTATAAATAAAATCTTGAATTACAAAATTATTTTTACTAAGACTTGCTAAATTTTCAACTTATGTTGTATAATGAATTATACAAATAAATTTAATTACTAATCAAAATAAATTTATTTAAATTTTTACAAAGATATCATACTAACCTTTATAATAAAAAGAAGCTCATTCTAAACGGATGAGCTTCTTTATATCTCTATTTTATAAAAGTTTTCAGATTCCATTAATAACTTATCAACAAATTTACTTAATTCATTGTTAGGAATTTCTTTTTAGTATAAGTAGCTATTGAAGTCAAAACTTCAGCTGGCTTTTGCATTTTTAAAAACTATTGTATATAAAAATCCTTGGCCATCTGTATATTTTTCAACATAAGCTTTTTCCTAACTTTAAAAGATTTTTCGGCTCTTAAATCTCTTGTAGCATCAGTCTTTAAAGTTTCGTTTAATTCTTTAGCTTCTGGATTGTTCAAACCATACCAATATGTTATCGTAACAGCTTTTTCATTATCAACTTTTTGAAAAGAATAAACGTTTTGAATATCTTGAGTAACAGCATACCCTTTATGTTCAACTCTTTTAGTTTCAACAAAATCTGGTGCTGAATAAGAAACAAGTCCTAAAACTAAAAATAAACTTAATATTAACTTCTTCATAATATCCCCCTGAATTTTTAATTTTTAATGATTTATTAATCTTTTATAATTTTAACATATAGAAGAAAAATTTTTTTCTATATGTTTTTGATTAAAAAGTATTATCAGAGAATATTCTAGAATATGTTATAATAAAATAAAAAAACGGTGAGGTGTTAATTATGATTTCAAAACTTATAGAAAATTTTTAAAAAAATATAAAAATTGCAGTTATTGGAGATTTAATGCTTGATGAATATATTATGGGGAAAGTTAGAAAGAATTTCTCCTGAAGCTCCTGTTCCTGTTGTAAAAAGTTACAGAAGAAAAAAATTTGTTTAGGTGGAGCAGCTAACGTTATAAATAATCTTGCTGTACTTGGAGCAAAAAGTTTTTTTGTGGAGGACTTATTGGAAAAAGATGCCAACGGAGAAAAATTAGTTAATGCTCTTCCAAAAATATTGATAGCTCACTAATCTTAAAAGTTGATAACAGACCAACTATTGTTAAGAGTGATAGCTGGACATCAACAACTTTTTGAGACTGGACTGGGAAGAAGAATTTCATATCAATGAAGACGAAGAAAATATTTTGATTGAAAATTTACAAAAAGTTATAAAGGATTTGAATGCAGTTATTCTATCTGATTACAACAAAGGACTTTTTAACAAAAATCTCTTTCTCAAAAATTATAAAACTTTGTAGAAAAATAATGTTATCGTAACTGTTGATCCTAAGCCACAAAATATTTCAAATTTTATTGGAGCTTCTTGTGTCCTCGAATAAAAAGCTTATGCTGCTGTTGAAGCTAGAGCTGATAAAAAAATATTGACTTAGTTGGAAGAAATTGAAAGAAAAATACAAACTTGATGTTGCCCTTGTAACGAGAAGTGAAGAGGGATGTCTTTATATGAAGATGATGGAATACACAATATTCCAACTTATGCAAAAAGAAGTTTATGATGTCACAGGGGCAGGGGATACTGTTATTTCTGTTTTCACTTTGGCACGTGCTGCAGGAGCAGCTTGGGAGGAAGCTGCAAAAATTGCTAATGCTGCAGGAGGAATTGTTGTTGGAAAAATTGGTACGTCGACAGTCAGTGAAAAAGAAATTGATTTCAACTTACAATAGTATTTATGGTGAGATGTTTGCAAATGTTAAGAATAGGAAATGGTTATGACGTTCACTAGATTGGTAGAAGGTAGAAAATTAATTTTGGGTGGAGTTGAAGTTCCTCACACAAAGGAGTACTTGGACATTCTGATGGGGATGTCCTTTTGCATGCTAATAACTGATGCAATTATTGGAGCATTAGGTTTAGGAGATATCGGTTTCATTTCCTGATAATGATGAAAAATTTAAAAGATATTGACAGTTCAATTTTATTGAAAAATTAATAATATAATGAAAGAAAAAATTTTAAAAATTGTAAATCTTGACACAATTATTGTTATGCAAAAACCAAAACTAAGACCACATATCGATAGCATAAAAGATAATATTGCAAAAAAATTTTTGGAAATTGATGCTGATCTTGTAAATGTTAAAGCTAAGACAGAAGAAAAATTAGGTTTCACTGGAGATGAGTCTGGAGTAAAAATCTTACTGTGTGGTGTTGTTAGAAAAATAAAAATTTTTATTTTTATTAAGGAGGGAAGATGCTCGATAGAAACATTTTAGAAAAAAACTGTACTCAGCTTTTTAATTCCTATGGCATTACAAAATTTAATTATACTTGCTATTTCAAGTACCGATGTAATCATCTTTAGGAAAATTTAGTGAAATTGCATTATCTGCATCTTCTCTAGCAAGTCAAATACAATTTGTTTTTAATTTTTAATATTTTTTAGTATTGCCTCAGGCCTCTAGAGTTTTTAACAGCTACAATATTGGGGAAAAAGATGTTATATCCGTTGAGAAAAATTATGGCAATTGGAATTAAAACAGCTTTTATTTTTTGGTTGTTTTTTCTTTGTGTTTGCTTTTTTCTTCTCACACCATGCCATAAGAATTTTTTTACAAATGATGAAGAAACAATTTTAGAAGGAATTAAATATCTAAAAATTGTTAGTTTTTCTTATCTAACAACTGCAATTTCAATTCCATATCTAACAATGATTAGAAGTGTTGAAAAAGTTGTCATCTCAACTGTGGTTTATATTTCATCTTTTTCTTGTAAAAATTTTGTCATAAACTATATTTTAATTTTTGGACATTTAGGTTTTCAAGCTTTTAGGAATTGAAGGAGCTGCTATAGGAACTTTAGTTGCTAGAACTGTAGAACTACTAATTGTTTTTATTATAATCATAAAATTAGAAATTTTGTATCTCTTAAATGGAAGTACATAAAAGTTTAGATCCCTTTATTAAAAAAGATTTTTATAAAATATTTCAAGTCCCACAATGTTTAATGAACTTTTATGGGCTGCAGGAACAGCCATGAGGAATTGCAATAATGGGTAGAACTTGGAAATTCGGTTGTAGCTGCTAATTCTATCACAAGTGTTGTTCAGTCAACTTGCTCTCTTTTGCTTTTGGACTTGCTAACACAGCTGCTGTTATGGTTGGAAAGAAATTGGGAAAAAGATTTTCATACTGCAGAAGTTTATGCATTATTGACTTACTCTTTTATCTCAACTGTAATTGAAGTGTTGTTTTTATTTTTATAAAAACCATTTATTATAAAAATTTTTGGTTTAACTAGCAGAGGTGAGGGATTGTCTTAATTTTACTTTTAAATGTTATGATGTACTATATTATTTTACAGGTTTATCGAGTGTACTTGTTGTGGGAGTTTTTAGAGCAGGTGGAGATACAAAGTTTGCACTGTTTGCTGATGCTTTCCCACTTTGGTGTGGCTCTGTTTTGATGGCAGCACTTTGCTGCATTTTTATTTAAAGCTTCCAACAAAAATTGTTTATGTTTTGATAATGTCGGACGAAGTTATAAAGTTACCTTTTAGTTATTTGGAGATATAAAAGTAAAAAGTGGTTGAATAATATAACGAGGGAGCTAAATTAGAAAGGAAAATTTATGGAAAAAGGTTATGTTCAAATTTATACTGGAAACGGAAAGGAAAAACAAATCGCTGCACTTGGTCTATAACGAGAGCAGTGGGAAATAATTTAAAATTTTCTTTTTGTCAATTTATGAAAGAAGAGATTACGGAGAGCTTCATACACCTAAAAAGATTTGAAACTGTTATCTCATGTAAGATTTGGAAGAGGGGTATTTATTAGAAAAAGAATTAGTTACGGATGAAGATATCAGACTTATAGGGAGAAGGATATGAAACTTTAAAGAAAGCTCTTTTAAGTGGAAATTACGATATTGTTGTGGCTGATGAAATTTTTAGGAACTTTAAAATTTGATTTAATATCAGTAGACGAAGTGAAATTTTTAATTCAAAATAAACCTGAAACTACAGAATTAATCTTAACAGGAAGGAATGCTCAGATGAATTAATTGAATTGGCTGATCTTGTCACTGAAATGAAAAGAAGTTAAACACTATTTTTCAAAAAGGTGTTATGGCAAGAGTCAGAATAGAAAAATAAAAATGAGAGAGCTTAATACTCTCATTTTTATTTTTAAATACTCTAAAATTTTTTTCAAATAAATAAATACAAATACAGTTGACGATGAATGATGGTACAATTTCATAAATTGTTTTACCAAGTCCTGTTTCTTTCCAAATAATTACCGTGCAGTTGCTATTACCATTGAAACTAAAACAGATTTCCAACTCAAATCTTTTTATAAAGAGTGAATAAAACTACTGGAGAAAATACTCACCAAAACCTGCCCAAGCATAAGAAACCATTTCTAAGACTTTTTGAATCTGGATTCATTGCGAGGTAACTAGCAATAACAAATATTACCATTACACACCATCTTCCAAGCCAAATCATTTCTTTGTTTGTTTTTCTCTTTTTAACAATATGTCTATAAAAATCTTCTGTTAAAAGTATTCGATGATACAAGAAGTTGTGATGAAATTGTTGACATTATTGCCGACAAGATTGCTGCATATAAAAATTCCTGCAATCCAGGGATTAAATAATTTATCGATCAAGAAGATAAATACTTTTTCAGCATCTCCACCCATTTCAGAAACATTTGAGAATACTCCAATTCCTGTTACTCCAACAGCTATTGTCTCAGAGAAATTATAACCCAAATCATAGCAACTATTCTCGATTTCATAATTCATCGGCACTATCTATACTCATAAATCTAACAATGATATGAGGTTGTCCAAAATATCCAAGTCCCCAACCTAATCCTAGAAATTATAACTCGAAACTTAAAAACTTTTGATATCTAAAGATATTCGATGAAATTTCTCTTGCATCCATTGCTGCACTAATTCCGTCAATACCTCCAGCATTAAAATATGCTCCAACTGGCACCACGATTATTGCAAAAGAACATCAATGCTCCTGGAGAAATCTGTCCAAACCCTGCAAGATATCCTCCTAAGAAAGTATAAATAATTATAGTTCCTCCACCTATTATTACACCCCATTTATAATCGATACCTAACAACGAATCAAATAATTTTCCACTGGCAACAAGACCAAAGCTGAATAAATTGTGAAGAAAATAAAATTACTATGGCTGAAAAATGTTCTGATATATCCTTTTTATCATCTAATTTTTTTAGAAATAAATGACGGTATAGTTAAAGAATTGTATTCTTCTGTTTGAACTCTCAATGCTGGAGCAACGAACTTCCAGTTCAAATAAGTTCCAGAAGCTAAAACCGATTCACCACCCAAATTTCAGTAAGCCCACTTAAATCAAACTGCTCCGGGTAGACCTAAAGTAACCAACCACTCATATCACTAGCTTGAGCTGATAAAGCTGCTACCCAATATCCAACGCCTCTGTCTCCTAAAACATAACTTTTCATAGAGAGTCAGTTTTGTAATAAAAATACACTCCAATTCCTATTAAAAACTAAATAAATTCCAAACGTAATAAACGTCTCCATACCCTGCCATATCCCTCCTAAAAATACCATTAAGAATATCGTCCTAATGGTTAATAATATAATAAATAAAAATATTAAAATCATTTCCCAAAATAGACCAGTCAAAAATATTTTCAACAACAAATTGGATCTGCATCTAGGGTTAGAATAAACTAAAACTACAAATCCCTACTAGGGAACTATGGGGTTTAATATAGTTGCATTGTAATTAAACTAAATTCAATTGATACATATATTTTATCTCCTTTAAAATTTTTATATTGCTTATTATAAACTATATAGTTTTTGATTGTCAAATTTTTATTTCATTATATATATCTTACGACAAATAAATACAATATTGAACCAATACTTAATGATAAGATAATATTATTTTTCCAGAATTGTAAAATTCCACCGACAATAAGAGCTAATATTTCTGGTAAGCCAAAAGGATATTTTAAAAAAATTTTACTGTCGACATACAGAAAAGCAAATAAAAATTGCCATCAAAGAATAAGGCAAATATTTTTCAAAAATTTAACAATATCTGGCAAATCTCTTTTTGCAAAAAGCGATATGAGGAATCAATCTTGTAAAAGCCATTCAATACCTGCTGCAAAAAATTGCAAAGAAAATTATATAAATTGTTATCCATTTATATCACCTCTATTCAGTTTATTTTTAATATCATCAAACAAGCCATACTGAAAACTATTAAGCTAAAAAGAATAAAATTTTTACCAACTGCAAAAAGGTAAGGACAGAACAAGTTATTCCTACCGTTGTTGATATATATGATTTATTATTTATAAGCTGAGATATAACTATTAAAACCAAAGAAAATTCAGTTATTATAAAAATCCAGACCAATTAAATTAAGAATTAATAAAGATTAAATGCAAGACTTCCAACAACTACTACTCAAAATCCACGTACCATAAGCAAGAGTTGATATCCACATCATAATTTTTATTTTTATCCATGGAAATTCAGCTGTGGTATAAAGAGAATAAACTTCGTCAGTCAGAGTAAAAGATAAATATAAAAATTTAAAAAGATTGTTTTCGGATTTCCTTTAAATTCATCAATATATGTTAGTCCATAAAACATATGATCTTGAATTAATGAAAAGAGAAACCAAAAAGCGATAGAATATATAGGTGTTCTTTTTAAAAAGGCCAATTAATACAAATTGCATAGAACCACCATAAATCATAACACTTGATAACAAAGACCATATACTTCCATAGCCCGCCTCTTTTCATTAAAAGCCCAAAAGTCATTCCAACAAAAATATATGCAAAAACAATTAATAGAAATCGTTTTAATGCAAATTTGAAATTCTTCCATTGTAATCACTCCATTAAGTAAAATTATTAGGAGTAATTATAGCAAATAAAATAAAAAGAGCAAGAAAACTTGCTCTTATACTCTAATATTTACTGGCATAATTAAATAAATATAATTTTCATTTCCCTCTTCTGTAATTTTCAACATTGAATTCGAATTTGTTGCTTCAATAACTATATTTTTATTGATAATATCAATAAAAATCTTTTATAAATTTACAATTCATACTCAAGCTTTAAATCATCTCCGGTTTTAATCATACTAACTTTTTGGTTGATCTTTGCACTTGTAGAATATCCACTTATAAGTAATTGATTAGCTTGAAAAATTAAATGTTGCTACATTTTTTGAATCGCTGCTATTTTTGTTACAGAGATAACTTTTTTTCAAAGATGAACTTAAATCTTCTCTATTAAATTCAAATTTTTATCATGGTTTGAATTATTGATAAGAGCTTTTAAAATCCGGAAAAATTCAAAGATAAAAGTTTACAACTGAAATAAGCATCTTTCCAAGTTAAAATCAATTTATCATCACTTGTTGCAAGAGAAAATTCTTCGTTCAGATCTTTCAAAAGTTTTATATATAATTCTATACTTTCTCCTGGCACTAAAACTTCTCTATCAAATGTATTATTTAAATTTTCTTTCAAATAAATTAATCTGTAAGAATCTGTAGAAGCTAACTCCAAAAGATTATCTTTAAATATCATTTTAACAGAGATTGAACAAAAGTATCCGAGCTTGTTTGAAGAATTTGTTGAAAATTTTACTTTTCTATTCAAATTTGAAAAATTTAACTGTATTTTCTTTTATAATGGCAATTGGACTTATTTCATAATTTCTGGATAAATATTATCGTCAAGTATTGAAAAATTCAGCGTGACCAACTATCAGGCTGCGATTTTTCTTCTCAAAACAATGAGTATTTTTCTTCTATAGGTTTTTATATTCAAGTAATAGAGCAGGCTTTATTAAAACTTGTCCTTCTATTTCTGTTTCATTCAGCATATCTCACTAAATCTACTTCAGTATTTGCTCCCTTAAATATAACTTGATTATTTTTGCTTGAATAAATAAGCCAGCTAAAACAGGTTTTACAGGATTTTCTTTTCAAAATATTTGAATACTCTGCTATGATTTCTACTATCTTATCTTTATTGATAGAAAAATTTCATGTTCTCCTCCAATTAATTTGCTATTAAAATTTCTTGCCAATATTTATTCTGAATATCTAGTTTATCTCCTATATCTATTAAAAGTTGAGCATCTTTAGTTTTTGAAACATCATAAAGCGGTTTTTAGTAACTAGTTGTCTCGCTTCAAGATTTTATACTTGGAATTTCTATAGCATCAGAAATTTTTGCATAAACATCTGGTCTATGAATATAATTTATAAATTGTAAAAGCTTTATCATAAATTTTTAGAATCTTTTTAAAATAACAAAAGAATCTATTGAAGAGTATCCTTGTTCTCCAGGCGGAATGATGAAAATCCACATTTTCTCTGTCTTCTTCTGATAGCTCTCTATAAATATTATCAGGGTATCCTTGTACAACCCAAAAATCTCCATTAGCAAATCCTTTTTCCATAAGATTCAGAATCGAACTTAGCTATATCCAATCTAAAAATAGTTGCTTTTGCTTTATCCATTGCTTCAACAGAATCTGCATCTTGTTTATATCCATTAAGAGCAAGAGCCGGTACTAGAACCTCTCTCATATCGTCTAATAAAGTCATTCTTCCAGCAAGATCTTCTCTATTATAGATTGTATAGTCTTTTGGATAATCTTTTACAAATTTCTTATTGACAGCTATACAAGTAATCCCTCTCATATAGGAACTCCATAATCATTTTCTGGATCAAACTCTCTCAATTTTGCCATATAAACATCATCAATATATTGTATATTTTTCAAGCTGTGTTTTATCAAGTTTTGCAAGCATATCTTCTTTCATCATTATTTCATAATAATCAGCTGATGGCATTATGATATCATAACCTTCTCCACCCTGCTTTTAATTTTTGTATACATTTCTTCATTCGAAGAGTAAATATCTTCAACAACTTTTTATTCAGTCTCAGCTTTCAAAAATCAGAATACACAAACTGAGGGTATGTAGTCAGCCCAACTATAAACATGCAAAGTATCATCCCTACTCTCACAAGAAATCAATGTAAAATATAGACAGAAGCATCAAAAATATTTTTCATCAAAACCTCTTATAAAATAAAATTGTTTATCTTGTATATTATATATTTTTATATATAAATGCACAAGTTTATTTTTATCGATTTTCAATCCTGTTCTCATATAAAGGTCAAGTTTGTTATAAAGGAATTTCAATTCCATTTTTATCAAAATATTTCTTTACATTTACGTTACAATCAAAGCATGTAGCATACTAATCTTCTTTTTGTCCAAGCTCTAAAAACAGTAGTCAAGTGAGACTTGCATTTTGTTTACTTAGACTTAATAGTAACTGGAAGTTCAGGATCATTTTTATTATTCTTGGTTCATCTTCTATTACTTGGTTCAATACAGAAATTACCTTATCTATTGGGTGCATCATAAGAAGCAGAATAAATTAAATCAAGTCTTCTATATGGATTTTTAGAATAATTTATAGATAGCAGCATTTGCAATCTGACTATTAGGAACAGCAATAATAGGGACCATTATGTTGTTGTATAGTTGTACTACAGAATATAAATATTTTTACAACTCCTTCTATATTTCTATCTACACTTGAAATTACATCTCCTTTTGAAATTTGTTTAAAAAGAATAAAATTAAAAATTCCACTTGCAGAGATTTGATAAACTTCCTTAGCAATGCCAAAACCAACAGCAACTCAGCAGTACCTAAAATTGTAACAAGAGATGTTGCTGTTTATTCCCTAAAATTCAATTAAACTTATAAAAGCTAAAGCTATATACATAAAAGTTTTGATTAAAGATTTTAAAAATGAAAATAAGAAGTGGATCGTTATCTCTAACTTCATAGCTTTTTCAAAACTTCTAAAGAACAAAACCAGTAAGTTTTTGGCCAAATAAAACATAAAACTAAAATGTCAACTATCTTCCCAGCTAGTACTGGTAAAAGCAGTTCTAAAGTCATTTCAAAATGTAATAACATGTTGAAAATTGTTTTGTCATTTAATACCTCACTAAAATTTTTAATATTTAACTTAAGTATAATATTTTTTAAAAATTCACAACTAAAAATTAAAATATATATAAATAAAATAAATTAAAAATTTTAAAAAGATATATCAAAAATCTTTAATAAGAATACTAAATTAGAGTAATTTTATTGACAATACAATAGAAACAAAGCTAAAATAAAAAGTACATAATATTTTATTTTAGAAAAGGGGAAAAATTATGGAAAAAGTTCAAGAAAAAAGGAGTATTTAAAAATTTTCACTTCTATGTGTGTTCGTTTGATGGAAAGATATTTGTCTGATCCATTTATCTTCGTGCTTTATTGACATTTGGCAGTATTTTTAGGGGCTATTTCTAGCAAAAGCAAGTGTTTTAAATGTAATTGGATCTGGGTTTGATGGTTTCTGGTCGCTGTTATCTTTTTCTATGCAAAATGGCTTTAGTTTTTGAGTTATAAGTCATGCTCTTGCTAGTTCAAGATTATTTAAAAATGTTATCAACTTTTGCATCTGGAATAAAAAGGTCCTAAATCAGCAATTTTGATAATTTCTTTTCGTATCGGCTGTAGCATCATTTTAAAACTGGGATTTGGATTGGTTATCGGAGCTTTTATTTGCAAAAGAAATTGCGAAAAAGGTAAAAAGGTGTCGATTATAGATTACTTATAGCTTCAGCTTACACAGGATTTTTAGTATAGGGCATAAAGTGGACTATCAGGATCTATTCTTTACAACTTGCAAGTGGAGGAGAGTCTCTAGCTAAACAAACAGCAGGTGCAGTTACTGAAGCAATTCTACAAGCCAAACAATGTTTTCTGCAATGAACATCTATATCGTTGTTGGACTTTTAACAATTGTTCCATTACTTAATATGGCAAATGTTCCCAAGCAAAGATGAAGTTGTTGAATTGATCCCAAAATTGCATGTAGAACCAGAAGAAGAAGTTTTAGATCGTTCTAAAATGAGCTCCAGTTGAAATAGAAAATAGTAGAATAGTTTCTTTGTTGTTGGCAGCTGATGGGATTTATTCATATCATAGCAGTATTTAGTAAACCTAAAAGGTTTTGCATTAAATTTTAAATTTGAAATTAATTTCATATTTTTATTCTTAGAATTTTATTGTGATGGAACTCAAAAGATATTTAAATGCTATTGCAGAAGCTGTAAAAGGTGCATGAATTTTACTCAATTTCCATTCTATGCAGGTATTATGGGAGATAATGGTTGAGCAGATGCAGACGGAACATCTCTTGGCAAAACTTATGTCAAACTTCTTCGTAAATATTTTCAACAGCAAGAACATTCCCAGTATTTTCTATTTTATCAGTGCTGGACTTGTCAATTTCTTCGTACCGTCTGGTGGAGGACAATGGGCAGTCTCAAGCTCCATCGTGATGCCAGCAGGACAAGCTATTGAGTATCAGCTGCAAAATCCGCTATGGCCATTGCTTGGGGAGATGCTTGGACCTAATATGATTCAAACCGTTCTAGCTTTTTACTAGCTTTTAGGAATTGCAGGATTAGGTGCAAAAAGATATCATGGGATATTGTTTAATTGTCACAGTAGTATCTGGAATATTCATCTGTACAGGTTTCTTTGCTTTTCTAAAACCAAGAAAAATATATAAAATAATAAAAATCAAATTAATAGTTAAGGAGGATAAATTATGAAACAAAAATTAGTTTCAATGGAAGAAGCTTTATATCTCTAGCATTAAAGATGGTATGACTATTTCCATGTCTGGAGGATTCTTAGCTTGCGGAACTCCAGAATCAATAGTAACTGCTCTTGTAGAAAAAGGGAGTGAAAAAGATTTACATAGTTTGTAAACGATACTGCCTTTTGTAGATGAAAGGAGTAGGAAGATTGATTGTGAACAATCAAGTTAAAAAGTAATTGCAAGTCATATTGAACAAATCCAGAAACTGGAAGAAAAATGCAAGCTGGAGAAATAGAGGTTGAATTTAGTTCCTCAAGGAACTCTTGCTGAAAGAATTAGAGCTGCTGGATATGGTCTTGGTGAATTTTAACTCCAACAGGTGTCGGAAACAATAGTTCAACAAGGAAAACAAGTAATTAATGTTGATGGAAAAGATTACCTTTTAGAAAAACCTATAAAAAGCTGACGTAGCTTTTAATACTTGGAACTACTGTTGATGAAATGGGAAATGTTATTTGTGCAAAAACAACAAAAAATTTCAATCCATTAATGGCAACTGCTGCTGATTTAGTTATAGTTGAAGCTGCGGAAATTGTTCCTTTCGAGTTCACTTGATCCAGATAATTTGGATATATCAAGAATATTCGTAAAAACTATATAGTTAAGAGTAATTAATGGAGGTTAAGCTATGGAAATGGATAAAAACTTAGTGAGAGAAGTTATTGCAAAAAGAGTTGCAGAAGAATTTTCAGACGGTTATGTTGTAAATTTAGGAATTGGTTTACCTACATTAGTTGCTAACTATGTTGGAGATAAAGATGTAAATTTTTCAAAGTGAAAATGGTTGTATAGGTGCTGGGGCCTGCTCCTGAAAAAGGAAAAAGAAGATCCTTATTTGATAAATGCAGGTGGAGGATCTATAACTCTTACTAAAAGGAGCTATGACTTTTGATTCTGCTTATTCATTTGGAATTATAAGAGGAGGACACGTAGATGCTACTGTTTTAGGAGCATTAGAAGTTGATAAAAAAAGGTAACATTGCTAACTGGATGATACCTGGAAAAAAAGTTCCTGGAATGGGTGGAGCAATGGACTTAGTTGCTGGAGCAAAACATATTATAGTTGCTATGGAGCATACATCTAATGGTTCAATAAAAATATTGAATGAATGTAAATTACCTTTAACAGCTGTTGGGGCAGTTGATATGATAATTACAGAAAAAGCTGTGTTTGTTATAGATGAAAGAGGATTGGTTCTAAAAAAGAAATAACTCCTTACTCTTCACTTGAAGATATTAAAGCAAATACAGAAGCTGATTTCATTGTTGACTTAAAAATAGAAAAATAATGAAATAAAAATATCCGTTGTAAATTTTTACAACGGATATTTTATTTTATAAAAATTTAAATTTTTCAATAGCTTTTTGTAAGTTCTTCTCTAAAAATTAGGATGAGCAATTTCTATTAAAGCTTTTTGCTCTTTCTCTTAAAGTTTTTTTCCTTTCAAATGAGCTATACCATATTCAGTAACAATATAATCTACATCGTTTCTCGAAGTTGTAACAGGAGCTCCTTCATCTCAAAATTAAATACAATTTTTGAAACAGTTCCCTCTTTTGCTGTAGAAGGGAGCTATAATTGATCTTCCACCTTTTTGACATAGAAGCTCCTCTTACGAAGTCTACTTGCCCTCCAGGTCCACTAAATTGTTTTGAGTTTACATATTCAGCATTAACTTGTCCCATTAAATCAACTTGAATTGCAGAATTTATTGATACCATATTATCATTTTTAGAGATGATAGCAGGATGATTTTACATAATCAACTGGATGTAATTCTAAAGCAGGGTTGTCATTTACATAATCATATAATTTTTTAGTTCCCATTAAAAAAACTAACTATAGATTTATTAGGATTAAAATTTTTCTTTTTATTTGTAATGACACCTAAATTTATAAGATCGACAACTCCATCAGAAATCATTTCAGAATGTATACCTAAATCTTTTTATCTTTCATTGAAGCTCAGTGCTGCATCAGGGGATCGCACCTATTCCAAGTTGTAATGTATCTCCATCATTAACTAGGCTTGCACAATATTCTCCTATCTTTTCTCTAATTTCACCTATGACAGGAATTTTTTTATTTCTGGAAGGGCTGAATCTTGTTCAACAATATAATCAATTTCGTCTACATGAACAAAAAGCATTACCAAGAGTTCTAGGTAAAAGTTTATTAACTTGAGCAATAACAATTTTAGCTCCGTCAATTCCTGCTCTACTATAGTCACAAGAAAGTCCATAACTCACAATAACTGTGCTCATCAGGTGCAGAGACTTGTATTAAAAAAGCATCCCCAGCTAAAGTTCCATTTTTTCCAACCAATCTTGGCACTTCATAAAAGAATGTTGGGTGTAATCTCCGTAAGAAGAGTTTACTGCTTCTCTGTCGAAGTAACAGTGAATAAGGCATTATGCTTAAAATAATCTGAATTTTCCTCTTTAGCATATTCACCTTTTCCTAAAGAAACCAGATGAATAATTTCTAATTTATTAAATAGTTCTTATTTCTTACCAAGGCATCAGTCAAGGCAAAAGCTTCTGAACCAGTATCATCCAAAGACCACTCTTAATTCCAGCTATTTTTTATTGCTTCATCGCTGATGCAAAGTTTAGACTTATAATTTTTTTCTCCAATTAGTCATAGTAGACCTCCTAATTTATTATTACAATACTGTACAAGAATTATAAAGTTCTATTATAAAAAGTCAATATAAATTAAGGGAAAATTTTATTTTTATTATAATTATGTTAAAATGTAATCAATATAATATTTGATGGAGATAAAAAGAGATATGATGAATACTTTTAAAGAAATAGAAAACATCTACAAAAAATGAAACCAGATTTCAAAAAGATTAAAAAGAATTTAAAGAAATTTGGAAAAATGGATCAAACGAAGATATACATCTTGAACTATCTTTTTGTATTTTAACACCTCAATCTAAGGCATTAAATGCTTGGAAGGCTATCACTAATCTAAAAAGAGAATAATTTGATTTTTTACTGGTAAAGCTGATGAGATTGTTGAATTTTTAAATATAGTTAGATTTAAAAATAATAAGGCAAAAATTTTTTTAGTTGAATTAAGAGAGCAAATGACTAGAGATGGAAAAATTATTACGAAGGATTTTTGATTCTATTAAAACTGTTTCTGAAAAAGAGAGTGGATAGTTAAAAAAATATTAAAGGGATGTCGTATAAAGAAGCAGGGCATTTCTTAAGAAATGTTGGTTTTGGACAAGAAGTAGCTATTTTAGATAGACACATATTAAAAATTTAGTTAAGTTGGAAGTAATAGATGAATTACAAAGACTTTAACTCCAAAGCTTTTATTTAGAAATAGAAGAAAAAATGAAAAGAATATTGTAAATTTGTAAAAATTCCTATGGATGAAATGGATTTACTGCTTTTGGTATAAGGAAGCTGGCACAATTTTTAAATAAAATTTAACGGAGATATGAGATGGAAAAATTTTTATTAGCACTTAATGTCGTCTTACCCATGTTTTTTACAATGAGCTTTAGGAGCGATTTTTAAGAAAATTAAAATGGGTTGATGAAAATAGTTTTAAATATTATGAATAAGTTAATATTTAAAGTTTTTATGAGTACCTTACTATTTTTAAATATTTATAATATTGGAGATTTAAGTGTCTTATCTGCTGACAATTTAAAACTTCTGGCCTATACTTTTATAATAATTCTTGTAATTTTTATTTTTTAGCTTGGTTATTCTATGCTTTTTAAGATAAAAGATAGAAAAATTATCAGTGTTGATTCAAGGAGTATATAGAGGAAATTTTTATTCTCTTCGGACTTGCCATTGCAGATAGTCTGTATGGTAAGGAAGGGCTTGGAGTTGTTTCAATTTTTGACAATAATTACAATTCCAACTTTCAATACTTTAGCAGTTATAATTTTGGAATATTATTCTGGAAAAAGAAATTAGTATTAAAAACTTTTTTAAAACAAGTACTAAAAATCCATTGATATTGGCAAGTATAATAGGAGTAATATTTATAGCTTTTTAAAATTACAGATTCCTAAACCTGTACATAAGACGTTAGTAGATATTTCAAAAATTGCAACTCCTTTAGCTTTCATGCGTTTTAGGGAGGGAACTAAAAATTTGGAAATATGTTAAAAATATAAAATATTTAATTTCAGTAAATATTTTAAGATTGATAGTCAATCCAATTATCACATTGGGTATAGGTAGATTGCTGAGGTTTGATGGAGCTGAAATCAGTTGCACTTTTTAGCTTTGAGTGCTTGTCCAACTGCTGTGTCGTCTTTCACTATGGCAAAAGAAATGGGAGCAGACGGAGATTTAGCTAGGAGAAATTGTCATGACTACAAGTATTTTTTCAATACTTACGATCTTTTGTTGGGTACTTCTTTTTAAAAAAATATTGCTTGGATATAAAGAAAGCTGTTGCAGGGCAAAAATGATGCAACAGCTTTTTCTTATTTTTCAATTTAAATTTAAAATTTTTAATAGATCTTCAACAATTAATTCAGATTTTTAGTCTACATGTCTCTAATATTTCTTTAATACTATATCTATCAGCAAATTCTTTTTAAACCGTAGTTTAAAAACTTTTATGCCTGATGTTCCCTAAACACTTGCAATTTTTCTCCAAAACCACCATTTAAAATTCCATCTTCGATTGTTACAACAATTTCATAGATCTTTTTCAATTCTTCCATTAAATTTTTGTCAACACCAGTGATATACATTGGGTTTATAACAGTGATATCCACTCCAGTTTTTCTTTATAAAGAGCTGCAACTTTTTCAGCAGTTCCATAGAAAGTTCAAGACCTAAAAATTGCAATCTTTTTACCTTTTGAGTGACTTCATAAGTATTTAATTTAGAGAAATCTTTTTATATTCTTTTTCCAGTTGACTACCATTGGTCCACCTGGAATTTTTATTGCAACTGGATGAGAAGTTTGTTCGATAGACCATTCAAGCATAGCAAGATATTCCTCTTTGGTTGTCGGAGCAAGATAAACTAAATTTGGAATATTACTCATCATAGAAATATCGAACCAACCTAAGTGAGTGACATCGTTCATTCCGATTACAGTTCCCATAAACACAACTATAGTTGCAGGATTATTGTTTATGCATAAATCTTGTGATAACTGATCGTAAGTTCTTTTGCAGAATGTACTAACAACTCCATACACTGGTTTCGCACCTTTTTTGCTGCCATACCTGAAGCAAGTGCAACGGCTGTCTCTTCAGCTATACCTACATCTATAAATTGAGATCCAGCTAAGTCTCTTTTCTCTTTTGTAGCCAAAAAGAAGTAGGTGTTGCTGAAGTAATTGTCACAACAGTGGGATCTTCTTTCATTTTTTCAATAAATATTCAGATGTAACATCAGTATAATCTTCAACATCATCACTAGGATTAGGATGGACTTTTCCTGTTTCAATATCAAATGGAGCAGCGTAATGCCAAGGTTCTTTATTTTTCCATAGCAGGGGAAAAATCCTTTACCTTTTTGAGTAAAGATATGAACAACTACAGCATGATCCGTATTTTTTTACTTTTTCAAAGTTTCGATTAGAGAGTTAAGATCATGACTCATCTT